>Ga0182024_10007625_pt1 | contig 23277 bp, 15 predicted proteins | sample P32metaG_FD_120480 | JGI IMG/M metagenome (GOLD analysis project Ga0182024, IMG submission 120480) | Permafrost microbial communities from Stordalen Mire, Sweden - P3-2 metaG (Illumina Assembly) | ecosystem: Environmental > Terrestrial > Soil > Wetlands > Permafrost | place: Sweden: Stordalen... | reverse complement strand
CGAACAGAACGGATTCTATTACTCTGAATTGCGCCCGGAAGGTCCACGCGTCCTTTACCACGCCTTTGGCGCCACGACGGGCAAGGACCGCAAAATATTCGGCGACGGATACGGTCCCGAAATCATTATCGGCAGCAATCTTTCCGATGATGGCCGCTATCTGATGTTTCTCGTCTTCTACGGTTCGGCCTGCGAAAAATCTGAAGTTTATTTTCAGGATCTAAAGACCATCGGCCCCATCGTCCCCATAGTGACCACGATTCCGGCCTGCTTTCAGGGCGACATAGCGGACGGAACTTTTTATTTGCAGACGAATTGGAAGGCGCCGAACTGGAAGATTCTCGCGGTACCCCTGGCGAAGCCCGCTCAGGAAAACTGGAAAGAAGTCGTACCGGAATCCACTTCCCGCCTTGAAGATTTCCGCCTTGTAGGGAAAACAATCATCGCGCAGTATTCGCACAACGCATCCTCCGAACTAAAGGTATTTCAGCCCGATGGGACCGCTGCCGGCGAAATTGCTCTGCCGGAAATCGGCAGCGTCGAAGGCATCACCGGTCGCTGGAAGAGCGATGAAGCCTTTTTGTCGTTTCAATCTTTCGCGATCCCTTCGACAATCTACCGCTACGATGTTGCCAAGCACGATATCTCTTCATGGGCGAAGCCCATTGTGCCGGTCGACGCAAAGGCCTTCGAGGTAAAACAAGTCTGGTACGAATCGAAGGACAAAACCCGCGTGCCGATGTTCCTGTTCTACAAAAGGGGCCTGCAACTCGACGGCTCCAACCCTGCCTTGATGACCGCCTATGGCGGCTTCGACGTCAGCGAGACCCCCGCATTTCGTGACGATGCCATCATCTGGGCGGAACACGGCGGCGTTTTTGCGTTGCCCAATCTGCGCGGCGGCGGCGAATTCGGCGAAGATTGGCATCACGCCGGAATGCTCGATAAGAAACAAAATGTGTTCGACGATTTTTTTGCGGCGGCGGAATATCTGATCGCGAATAAGTACACCAGTGCACCGAAGCTGGCGATCACCGGTCGCAGCAACGGCGGACTCTTGATGGGCGCCGCAATGACGCAGCGTCCGGATCTGTTCGGCGCGATTGTCTGTGGCTATCCGCTGCTGGATATGGTGCGCTATCAGAAATTTCTGGTAGCCCGGTATTGGGTCACCGAATATGGCTCTTCCGACAATGCAGCGCAGTTCCCCGCTCTCTATGCCTATTCGCCATACCATCACGTTGTGAAAGGCACAAGATATCCCGCCGTACTCTTTATGACGGGCGATAGCGATACGCGCGTCGCGCCGCTGCACGCGCGCAAAATGACGGCCGAGATGCAGGCGGCGCAGGGCGGCGATAAGCCGATATTGCTGTTATATGACACCAAGCTGGGCCATAGTGAAGGGCGCCCCGTCAGCAAGATCATCGAAGAAGATACTCAGGTGCTGGACTTCTTTTTCTGGCAAGTCGGCGTCAAAAATTTTAATTAAGTTTCAGAAATCAAGGCCCGGGAGGATTCATGTTTGGAACGATGCGGAAGAAGGCGATGATCGCGGTGATGATCGGCGTGACGGCAGGAGTTCTGTCGTTGAGCCTTGCGCCAGATGCGCGCGCCCAAGCAGGTGCCGAGAGCAACGCGCCGCCGAGCGTCTCGCCAAACGCGACTTCCGGTCAGACCCCCATACGCTTAGCCGTTGACGCCACTCAGGCTCCGCAGAAAATCCTTCATTCACACATGGAGTTTCCCGTGCAAGCCGGTCCGTTTACTCTCTATTACCCGGAATGGATTCCCGGCGAGCATATGCCCGACGGACCGATCATCGAAGTCGCCGGAATGAAATTCACCGCTAACAATCAGGTGATTCCGTGGCGCCGTGATCTGGTGGAAATGTTTTCGATTCACCTGAATATTCCTGCAGGTGTCACCGCGCTCGACGCTGATTTCGATTTCCTGCTTGCCGCGCCCGCCCAGGGATTTTCGGGCGGCGCTTCGGCCACGGCTTCGCTCGATGTCCTCAGCTGGAATCAGGTTTTGCTGTATCCGCAGGGTTCGCCAGCAAAAGGCATTCCGTTCGTGGCCAGCCTGAGACTTCCCGCTGGATGGAAGTATGGAACGGCGCTGCCCGTCGTAAAACAGGACGGAGAAACCATCGAATTTGCGCAGGTGCCGCTGACCACGCTCGTCGATTCGCCGGTGATCTCCGGAAGATACTTTCGTGTGATTCAATTGACGCCCGGGCAGACCCCGCCCCACGAAATCGATATCGCGGCGGATAGTTCTGCGGCCCTGGCGATGACGCCGGATACCGAACTACATTTCCGCAATCTGATCTCGGAAACGGGTGCGTTGTTCGGCGCGCGGCATTATGCCGATTATCATTTCTTACTCACCCTGAGTGACGATGTAGCCCATTTCGGCCTCGAGCATCACGAATCGAGCGATGACCGCACTTCGGAGCGCAGTCTCATCGACGATAGCCAGCGCGCAGAGTTTGCAAGCTTGCTGCCGCATGAGTTCGTCCATTCCTGGAATGGCAAGTATCGCCGGCCGGAGGGGCTTGCCACGCCCGACTATCAGACCCCCATGAAAGACGATTTGCTGTGGGTCTACGAAGGTCTCACGGAATATCTCGGCGAAGTGCTGACGGCGCGCAGCGGTTTACTGACCGAAGAGCAATGGCGCGATGATTTCGCATATCTCGTCGCGACCTACACCCACCGGCCCGGTCGCGAATGGCGGCCGTTGCAGGATACCGCGGACGCCGCACCGTTTCTGTACGATGCATCGGGAGACTGGTCGAACTGGCGCCGTGGCACCGATTTTTATGACGAAGGCGAATTACTGTGGCTCGATGTCGATACCACGATCCGTTCGCTAACCAATGACAAAAAATCGATGAACGATTTCTGTAAGATTTTCCACGGCGGCTCAGGTGGCGCGCCCGAACTCAAGCCGTATAACTTCGACGAAGTAGTGACGACGCTGAATGCCATCGCGCCCAATGACTGGGCGGGATTCTTGCGCGCCCGGCTCGACGGGCTTTCCACCAAGACGCCCATTGAAGCGCTGGAAAAAAGCGGTTGGAAGCTGGTTTACAACGAGCAACCCAACGAAATGATGGTCAACGGCGAAACACTGGGACGGCGCGCGGATTTTACATTCACGATTGGCGCCACCATCTTGGACGACGGAACCGTTGCTGACGTGACTCATGGTGGCACCGCCTACGATGCGGGTGTTGCTCCCGGAATGAAGATCGTCGCCGTGAATGGCGAACAGTATTCTCCGGATAAACTGCGCGAGGTCATCGAAAACGCGAAAACCGTGTTGAACCCGATCCAGTTCATTGTGGCCAATGGGGCTCAGTTCAAAACCATGTCCATGGAATATCACGACGGTTTGAAATTCCCGCACATCGAGCGCGATGGCGGCAAACCGGATTATTTGGGCGAGATTTTGCACCCGCTCGGGCAATAAGGAATAAAAATTGAAATTTCATCCAATCGCCATTGTCGGAATTCTGCTGGTAGCCGGAGGTATCGCTACGCTCGTCTGGCCTCAGCTCAGCATGCCCTCCAAGAAGCAGGAAGTGCAGCTCGGCCAGGGCAAAGCGATTATCGAGACCCGCAGAATTGTGACGTTTCCGCAGCCCTTCGGCGTTTTGCTCATTCTCGCCGGTGCGGGACAGGTATTTTTCACCTGCAGAGCAACTTCCTTAAAAAAGTAACCCTCGCATTGTTTTCCCGTGCGCAGATGCTGGCGCGCGCGTGCGTACTTGTACGCATTGACAGCATCGTTCGCGTGATGGCACTGTGCGGCCTTCCCTTCTGGGGTCTTGATGCGTGGATCAAAATTTACACGGTTTCGATATTTTGCGGCGGCTCTTGGGCTGGCAGCCTTAGCGTTTGCTACGCCGGTGACGTGCGCCGAATCCCTTAAGGTCACCAGTACGCCGCCGGGCGCGTCAGTGGAGATTGACGGAGTCGCCGTCGGCACCACTCCTTTCCATGCGGATTATCCCGGCTGCTATTTTCACAAACCCCACGCAGCGTTCAGCGCGCGCCTCGAGCACGCCATAGTGCTGCGCGTTTCGAAGGACGGATACGCCCGTCAGCAAATGACCCTGACGGAAGGTCCTCTCGATTGGATTGGTCTGACTGGAAAAAAACATGGAAAGTATTTTGTTCTACGGTCGGATCATTTTGAGTTGAACCTTGAACCAGTCCGCGCGAGCGAGTCGGCCGTGAAGGACCCGGGCATTGCGACGGGCACTAGCCTTATCGGCCCCATACATCCGCGAGGGACGAGTGCGTTCGTCGATGCGGGAGGTGCGAAAGGCGCTTCAAGTAGCCCTGGCGCGGTTAACTACGGCGATTCCGGAACGGTTGTGATCGTATCCGAGCCGGCGGGCGCAGAGATTTATGTCGACGCGAAATTCGTTGGCCAGACCCCGGCGACGATTCCGCTACTGGCTGGAGCCCATAAGATACTCCTGAAAGCGAATGGCAGGAAGGACTGGGAAAGAGAGCTGACGGTTTTGCAGGAAAGTCAGGTGGCGCTGCGGGCGATTTTAGAATTGCCTTAAACCTGGCAATCACTGAGCTTGGTAAGAGCGCGTCGCAAACGTATACGCGCGTCGCAGCGAGCTGTCGAGTTCCGGGACGCGGAGCAGTTTCAGTATGGCTGCGAGCAGCAGAAGGCCTGCCGTCGAAACTAGCGTTAGCAGCAGCAGCGTCCCGCCGAGTTTTTGCCAGGCGATGAACTTTTCCAGGTAGCCCGTTAGTTTGTAGCAAACCAATCCCACCACGCACGATGCCGCCGAAACTTTAAGGAAGAACGTGAAGATACGAAGACCTTCGGGATTTTTGGTGTGCCGATTCAGCAGCACGAACAGGACGATGGTGTAGGCGATAATTCCCAGGGTGCTGGCGATCGCCAGGCCGAGATAGTCAAGGCGCTTCACCAGCACCCAATAAAGGGGCAGGCTCAATACGGTCGTTAGTGTGCCCACCACAGCGGGAGTAATGGTGTCCCGCGTGGAATAGAACCCGCGCGAGAAAATGTTCTGCGCGCCCCAGGCGAACATACCGGCGGCAAACACCGCCAGTGCCGCGGCGGTAGACGCCAGGTCTGGACCGCGAAGGCGCGTGTGCGAAAAGGCGAGGTAGGTAATAGGAAGGCTTTGAGCGATCGTCAGCGCGGAAATTGGAATCAGAATGAAAATCAGCGCGCGGAACGTGGAGTTTAGGATTTTGTTGAGTTCGTCGAATTTCTTCTCCGAATAAAGCTGCGCCAGAATCGGGAACGAAGCGACACCAATCGCTTGACCCACCAGGCCCAGCGGAACGCGCATCAAAGTCTTGCCCCAGGTGAGCCAGGTAATCGATCCGGCGCGAAGATACGATCCGAAGGCGCGAATGATCCAGTCGTCGACGAACGATAACGAAAGCGCCAGCATGATAGGGACCGAAAGCTTCAGAAACATCCAGAATCCCGGATGGTGAACATTGAATGCCGGCGAGAATTTTGCTCCAGCTCGATGCGCGCCATAAATCTGCAGCAGAAAATTACCCAGAATCGCGCCGCCTAGAACTCCTACGGCGAAACCGGTAATGCCGATGCTCGGGGCCAACAGGATGCCGCCGAGAATGATCCCGATGTTATAAATGATCGGCGCGAGTGACGGGATGACGAATTGGCCCTTCGCGTACTGCACGGCGCTGAGGATGCTGCCTTCGTAAAAACAAATTTGCGCCGGTAGCATGATCCGCGTCAGGAAGATGACTCGCTGGCGCTCGTGAGGATCGAAGCCGGGAGCGATCAGCTTCACTAATTGAGGCGCGAAGATTTCTCCAGCCACAACGAGGGCTACCAGCACAAATCCCATTACGGTAATCACCGTCGAAAATGCTCGCCAGCCTTCGTCTTCACGTTTTTCGGCCACGTACATCGCAAACACGGGAATAAAGGTGACGCTGAGCGATCCGCCCGCGATCAGGTAATTCAGGAAATCAGGTAGGGTAAACGCCGCGTAGTAGGCGTCGGTGATGGCGTTGGAGCCGATCTGATGCGCGACGGTCCACTCGCGGAAGAGGCCCAGGACGCGACTGAGCAGAACGCTCGCCATCACGATGCCTGTTGCGGCGGCAATGCGCCGGTGAAGGTGTTCGGTCGTCGGCACGGTGAATATGGTAGATGGTTCCGTGCGTAGGGACTAGGCCGGATGTGTCAGGTGTTTCGTTCAAGGTCATGAGTAGACCCTTTACCTGTCCTCGAGTGTCAATGCCGGCGAGAGAACCAGTGACAAGGCTGAAGAGAAAGCGGTCAGCCGGGACGCGCTCACGCCAGCCGGGCTTTTTGCGTAAGTTGGATGGGTTCGCGTTTCGGCGTTCCGTGGGGAGCTGCGCGCAGATATTGCTCGGGCCAACTGACAGCGAATCCAAGTTCCTGTGCCACATGAAGTGGGAAATAGGGGTCCCGGAGAAATTGGCGAGCCATTATAACGACGTCGGCTTTTTCCTCGGAGAGGATAGCGCTGGCATCCGCGGCGCTGGTGATCAGACCTACAGCGCCGGTCATTAATCCGGTATCGCGGCGGATCCGTTCCGCAAAACCGGTTTGATAGCCAGGAGCAACCGGAATTTCGGCATTGGGCACGTTGCCTCCGGAGGAACAGTCAATCAGATCGACGCCAAGCAGGCCAAGTTGGGTCGCCAGGGCGACGGACTGGTCAATGTCCCAGCCGCCATCCACCCAATCCGTGGATGAGATGCGGACGAAGAGTGGATTTTTTTCAGGCCACACTTTGCGTACGGCGGCCACGACTTCGCGAACCAGGCGCGTGCGATTGTCGAACGATCCGCCATACGAATCGGTTCGGTGATTAGAAAGCGGCGAGAGAAACTCGTGCAGCAGGTAGCCATGAGCGGAGTGAATTTCGATCACGGCGAATCCCGCGCGAAGTGCGCGCACTGCTGCTGCAGAAAAGTCGTTTATAACTTTTTGAATTCCCTGCTGGTCCAGTGCGGTTGGCAACGCGTAATTGGTGGGTGCGAAGACAATGGCGCTCGGGGCAACAGGCTTCCACCCGCCCTCGGATTCGGGAACATATGGACCCGGATCCCACGGCGCACGGGTACTGCCTTTGCGCCCGGAATGGGCAAGTTGAATTCCCGGCAAAGCTCCCTGGGTTCGCAGAAATTTTGTGATGCGCGAGAGGAATTCAACGTGTTCGTCTTTATAAATTCCCAAATCCTCGGGGCTGATGCGCCCCTCTGGAGAAACCGCGCATGCCTCGGTGAATACCAGAGCAGCGCCGCCAACCGCGCGCGAGCCCAGGTGCACGAGGTGCCAGTCGTTGGCAAACCCGTCCGCGCTTGAGTATTCGCACATGGGAGAAACAACGATGCGATTGCGAAGTTTGACGTCGCGAATCTGCAATTCGTCGAACAAGTTCATGAGGATTTCCCCTTAAGTTCAGCAGACGTTGTTCTTGAGGACACATCTGAAAAGGAGTAGATGAATCGAACTGAGATGCAGGCGCGCTTAAGCAGGCGTTCGTTAATCTCGAGCGTTCGCGGTTGCTAACTCCTAGAACTTGAAGACAACGCCCAAGGAGACCTTCGGACTCCATTGATGAGTGCTGAAGTACTGCGAGCCAACAGCATCGGCTCCGACACGCAAAGACCAGCGAGGCTTGAACGGCAAGTCCACGCCTCCGCCGAAACTATAAGCCAGGGCGTGTTGAGGTCCAAAAGCCGTTTGAGGAGTGAAATGGGAAGCCCCGATGAGAGCGTGAGCCCAAAGTTCGAGACCGCGACGCGCCGACCACCGCACGCGAGGGCCGCCGCCGCCGAATGCGAACCAGGAGCTGATATCGTTCTGCGTGGCGTGAGTCCCGGAGAAATCGCCCTCGGCACCAAGCCAATTCTTAAAATAGTAGACCATGTTGAGATCGAAACCATTCATGTTTTCCGTCAAATGAGGCAATTCATAGAAACGGAAGAAGGTATAGCCGACGTAGGCCTGAAAATTGTAGGTCTCGAATACGCTCGTTACATCCTGGGGAGGAGGTTCCGGGACGAGCGAAAGCGCAGGCGAAGCCGGGGTCAGAGCCGTCGAGCCAGTGGAGTTATCCGCTAAAGTAAACGGCGTCAGCCTCACCACTGACGAAGACGCCGACGGAGGGTCCAGGTTAAAAGCTGGAGAGAGCGGCAACGAGGTAGAAGTGGATTGTGCCCCAGCGCCGCAAACGGCGAAAAGTACCAGGATGAATAGAATGACAGTCTGTCGCATTGACGATTCTCCCAAAATGCGTTTCGAGCCCAAAACCCGCCCCCATAATTTGACCGAGAAAGGTATCTGTGTCCACCCTAAATTCGCATTATGAGCGAAGTGTCGCGTTTAAGACCTAGGCAGTCTAGGCGCGAGAGTTCGTGAGCGCCGGGACGGGCCCAGGCAAGGCAGTCTTTTGCACGACAGAAACAGGCACTGGCAACGCTACAGGTCGAGCCCCCAAGTGCGCTGCGATTTCCGAAACGGCCTGGCTAAGGGTAATTGCAATGGTGTGGTTGTTTGCAATTCCGAGACGGCCCGTGAGACGGTCGAGGTCCCGCTGATAATTCCAGATTCCGAGTAGCACATCCGCTTGCGGGATCTGCGTGCAAACGTGAGCGTAGGCCGATTTTGCGTGGGAAAGCGCATACGGCGGAAGGGCGGATATACATACGATCGCCGGCCCGGATTGCAGCGCTTTCGAAAGCATGTCCGACGTCCGCCCGAGAGGGATGCATTCGGCAGGAAATCCGGCCCGATCCAGTAATTGGCAAAGCATAGTGGCCACGATTTCGTCGGCTTCGTCGTGCGCGGGAAGACAAACAATTTTCGGTGTGTGCACACGCGGGATCGGCTCGCCTGTGGTTTGCTCGGCTACGGGGCCGTCCGCGTGCTCTTTCCCGGCACTATCGCGGGTTTCGCGCTGTCTTTCTTCGAACAGCTCCCCCACAATCCGCCTTGTGTTGGAGGCGATGAATTGGGCTGACGCCTTATCGAGCCGGTCTTGATGACGATCACGTTCAGCCAAGCTCAGAGCGGGCAGAATAACCGAGTCGTATAGTTTCTCAAGCGAGTCCTGTTCGAGACAACCTTCCAGCACACGCTTGGCCTCTTCGTGGTCCAACGCAAGAAGGCGTTGGTAGTAGCGGGCATCGGGTGTCAGCGACGGCTCGTCCCCAAGCAACACGGTGAGAAAACCCAGGCGAGGCACATGGCGACCGATCACGACGATACACACGGTGAGCGGCGTGCAAAGCACCAGGCCAACAGGCCCCCACAGGGCGGTCCAAAAAATTGCAGCCAGCAGAATGGCCATGGACGAAATGCCGGTGTAGGCACCATACAGCGCAGGTTCAACGAAGTTCGAGACCAGGAGTTCAACCACGACAAAGAGAGCGAATGTCTCGAGCGGCTTGATCCATCCGTCAAAGATCGCGATAGACAGTAGCAGCGGCATAATTCCGCCGAGCGGGGGCCCGATGTAGGGCAAAAAGCGCAGCAGGCCAATCACCACGCCCCACAGCAGCGCACCGGGAATGCCGATGAAATGCAAACAGCCACCAATCAGCGCACCGTAACAAATGTTAACCAGCAGCTGAAGGCGGAGGTAACGGCTGACGCGGGCGGTGGCCTCATCAAGCGCTTGGGTCATGACGTGGAGGCTGCGCTGCCCTCCCAAAGAGATAAGCCGATTGCGCAACCCTTCTCTACGGAGAAGCATGAAAAACGTAAGTACGACTACTATGCCGAAAGTAGCGACGAGACCCAGGACGCTTTCGACCGATTCTAGGGGCAGTGAAGGAGATTTGACGATTTCCACTGGCATGGGCCGTTGCCGTGAAGGAGTTGAGGACCGAGGAGTAGTGGACGTGGATCCGTCCGGATGGGCAGGCGGAGCGGCGAGATCTTTGCTGATTTCGTTCATGGTGTCGGAAGCGTTGTTAAGAGCGGTACTTCGCGACCAATGGAGAGATTCGATCTTCGCCCGAATGTTCGACCTATAGTCAGGAAGCTGGTTAATGACTTGGCTAAACTGCTGCGAGACCGTCCAGCCAACTCCGGCCACAGCGACGAAAGCAAGGATCACAACGATGACCGTTGAGAGAACCCGGCCGAAATGCAGGCGCTCGAATAACCTGGCGACGGGCGTGAGAACAAAAGTGATGAGGATGGCGAGTGTGAAAGGAATCAAGACCACGCGCGCAAAATACAGGGTCGCGATTGTGGTAACGGCAACAATTACGCCTAACAGACGCCCCACGTTCTTGTCCTGGTTGTGGCCTGCCATTTTCCCTTCCGATGCGATTCTCGGCGGATTGAATGCCCATATCTGATTTCAGCCGAAATTACTCACGGCGCGCAGGATCAAGCGTACTGGCTTAAACGTATAGAAGAAGGAGGGTCTGCACCATACAGTGATGCATTGAGGCGAATACATTGAACGATTGAAGCGTGGCGCCAATCGTTAGGACCGTCGCGTGAGCAAAACCGGGCGCTTTCTACGTAGCTTGTCTACTGGACGGGCCCCTATGTTGGTTCCACCAATTCCGATTTTGCGGCACGCAGGGTAATCCAGTCGGTGCGGACTTTATCCCATTCCTGGATTAGAAAGCCGTGCGATTCCATGAACTTTCTGATTTGAGTGCGATGCATGCCAACAATTTTTTCCAAAATGGGTACCAGAACGCCCAAAGCATTAGGACTGAGAACGGTGCGCTGCGCGATCTGCGTGACATGTTCCGTCTCGGAAACGGCGATTGTGAAACCGTCGCGGGCGTTGACGTGCAGCATGACGTGAATGTCCGAGCTGCCGTCACCTGCGTAAATGATATGGTCGGGACCGATCTCGCGACTGGCCTGGAGCTCATCGAGGAACGCAACCTTGCCGTATCCCGCTGTGGCGCGAACGATTGTGTCGATTTCTCCGGTGCTCTTATAAGTAAATTCCGTTCCGTGGATGTGATCTGCGGGCAGTATATCTTGCAGGGCTGAGCGAATCACTTCGACAGGCGCTGCGGAGAGCACATAAAAATCGAAACGGTAGCCTTCGATTCCGTGGTCGAGAATTTCGTTCAGCAAACCAATGTTGGATTTCAGCCGGATCTGCTTCCCTACCTGGATCAAATGCTCTTTTCGAACTCGGGAGCGGAATTCAGGATCGTGTAACAGGAGATACGCAAGTTCGGCGCCCTGTTGAACAAGGTTGAGTTTGGCCATGCCTTTGGCTTTGCGCTCAAATTCGTGAGTCGGGATACCTACGATTTCAGCGAGAACATAGCCCGAGTCGTTAAAAGTCAGCGTTTGATCGAAATCGCTGACGAAGAGGTAGGATTTCAGCGCGCTAGTATTCATCCCGAAAAACACTCCTGCGGCGAATCATTCAGGCGGAAAACGTACTTGACCTATGCCAGGAATGACGACCTTAGGGAATATACAGTGAAGCTGGCAACAGCATACCATTCCAGCCAAGTCAGGAGATTCGGAATACCCTATGCGTTGTATCCATATAATTGACGTCAGGGGACGTTGCATGGCTATGCAGCGCATGGACAAACGATGATTTCTCGTTATTGATATCTACCAATGAAACGAGAAGTTCAGTTTATTGCAATTGGCAAAAACGCTCGGAATAAGGGTCCCGCTATCAACATCGCGGCACTTCCTCTGATAACAGCGATTCGCGCAAGAGCTGCGGGGAGGACTGCGTGGAGCTAGCCGGCTTCCTCGATGGGTGGGTTTTGATCCAGCTGTCATAGTTGTCACGCATCTGTTCGATGTGATGCGGAATGTGCCGCTGCTGGATGGTGACCCATCGCTTGAGCGTAATGGAACCAAGCCGGGCGTGGACTACGTTGCTGTCCCACATGTGATCCGGAAGCGTGCAGAGCAAACGGTGCGTGGATTTTCTCAACTGAAAAATAATGTCCAGCGCTTCGCGCACGCTTTGATTGAAGTAACCCAGAGAAAGCCTCCAGCGGTGGCTGTCAAATTCTGGGCTGGCGGAGCCGGGTTCGGCAATGAATCCACGGCTGCGGACGTATACACCGGCCTCAGCGTCAGCAAGATGAATCACCATATCGTGGATGCTCCAGCGGTCCGTGCGAGGCTGGTAACACCACATTTTTTTGGGCAACTGACGCAGCGTGGCTTGCAACAGTGACGGACCGAATCCGAACGACTCCAACTCCCGCCTAATTTCTTCGCGCATGGTCTGTGCACCTCTGCTCATGTACTTAGACGCATGAAACCTGTTTTTTGTTTGATCATCGTTAGAAATATTTTCTAATTTTTCCCAAAGACAACGCGGCGATTCAATACGCGCGCGATCTGTAGCGAGTGTTCGAGATCGTGCAGCACCGAGTGTCCGGTATCAAACTTTTGGGATGATCGGAACGAAAGGCTAATTCAATTTTTGGGCAATTTTTCCAAAATCGGTATACCGATATTTAAATTCTCCCGAAAAACGGGCATCGCCAAATAGAGTCCAATTATTCGTATATACGTCTGAACGGCTGCTACCACAATTGGTAGTGACGCTTCATCCCCCTTCCACCTAAAGGCCTGCGCCTCAATCATTTCTACGCCACTACAAACTGGAACCTGCCGTGCATTAGTCGATCGGGTCAGGCGCGCCTCGCAAGATCTCGTTTGCAGAGGCTGCCAAGAACTTCTCGATATTCAAACGACGAAGGGAGAACACATGACTTTCAAGCAGTATTCAAAGATTGCGACATTACTTGTGGTGATCATACTCCTGGTGCCGGGCCTGGCTCGCGCTCAGAGTATCGTCACCGGGGCGGTGGGTGGAGTCGTCACCGACGCTTCGGGAGCAATCGTGGCCGGTGCGATTGTCAATTTAAAGAATCCAGATACGGGCGCTGTGCTCACGAACACGACTGGAGCGGCGGGAACGTATCAATTCACCCTGCTCAAGCCGGGTTCCTATGCCTTGACGGTGTCGCAGCAGGGTTTCAAGCAATCATCCCAGAACGTTGACGTACTGCTGGGGCAGACGGCGCAGGCCAACGTGAAACTTGAGATTGGCGCTGCAACCGAAACCGTTACTGTGACCGAGCAAGGAGCATTACTGCAAACCGAGGATGGAAATATTTCCTCGAACTTCGATACGAACCAGATTCAGAATATCCCAAACCCCGGCGGCGACATCACATACGTCGCGCAAACCGCTCCGGGCGTCACGATGAATAGCGCCGCCGGCGGTGGTTACGGAAACTTCGTGGCCTTCGGCCTTCCAGGCACAGCTAATCTGTTCACAATCAATGGGAACGATTACAACGATGCTTTTTTGAACTTGAATAACTCAGGTTCGAGCAACCTGCTTCTTGGCGGAAATGAATTGCAGGAAGTTGCCGTGGTCAGTAACGGTTACACCGGACAATACGGCCGCCAGGCGGGCGCGCAGATTGATTACAGCACCAAATCCGGTGGCAACTCATTCCATGGCGACGCCGTTTACAACTGGACTGGCCGGTTTCTGAACGCGAACGATCCACTGAACAAAGCCGGCGGCAACGAACGTCCGTTCGAAAACAATAACCAGTGGGCAGCGTCCCTGGGGGGACCCATCATTAAGGATAAGCTTTTCTTTTTTCTGAACACCGAAGGAATCCGGTACATCCTGGCGTCGGTGAAACCGGTAACTGTTCCGACGGCGGATTTTGAAAACTTCGTTCTGGGCAATGTTGCGCCGCAAGGCGCAGCCGTAACTCAGTTCTATCAAAATATTTTCACCCAGTTCAACGCAGCGCCCGGCATCGCAAACGCAGTGCCCAATGCGAATAGCTGCGCGGGCCTAGCTGTAGCCAGCGGCGAGTGTACCGCGAGCTACACGCAATCCTCACCAAACGGCAACAAGGAATGGTTGCTGAGCGGCCGCGTTGATTACAACCTTGGTGAGAATGACAAGATATTCGGACGCGTACGTTTTGATCGCGGCGTGCAGCCGACATATACCGACGCGATCAATCCAATCTTTAACACCACGAGCGTGCAACCGCAGAACGAAGGACAGTTGAATTACACGCATGTTTTCAGTCCGACAGTCGTGAATAACTTCATTTTCTCAGTGCTGAATTATTCGGCAATTTTCGGGAACTTGAATCCAGGCTCGGCACTGGCGCAGTTTCCTGGAATTCTGAATTTTACGGACGCTTCACTGACAAACCTGGGGATCGGATCAGGACTCGGAGGATTCGAGAACGCATTCGAATTTCCACAGGGTCGCCGGGTGACTCAATGGCAGCTGGTGGATGATGTTTCCGTAGCCCGCGGTAACCACAACTTCAAGATGGGCGTCAATTTCCGGCGGGATGACATCACCGATTTGACTGCCGGTGTTCAGACGTTGTATCCAGCAATCAATCTGACACTGAGCGAATTTGCGAACAATCAGATCGCGCCGGTTGGTTGTGTCACGACGGGAACTTGCGGGTCGGCGTTATTCAACTTCACGGGAAGCCCGGAACAACCAGTTGCCTATTACAGTTTTGGGCTGTACTTCCAGGATGAATACCGGATCAGTTCAAGATTGAAGGTAACCATGACCCTCAGGGCCGATCGTAATTCTGGCGGTGTCTGCCAATCGGCGTGCGCCGGATTGCCGGTAACGCCATTTACGAACATGGCGCACGGAGCGACGATTCCCTACAGCGCGGCCCAAGGTGGCTCATTCGAAACCGGCAATTCCACAATCATCCCGGGTATCGAAAAAGTAGTCTTCCAGCCTCGATTTGGAGTGGCGTGGAGCCCGTTTGGACAGAACACCGTGATTCGCGGCGGGGTTGGGCTGTTCACTGATCTGTACCCCGGAACCATCTTGAGCGCCTACGACACAAACTTTCCGCAGGTCAACCTCTTTAACGTGCCAGCGGGAACAGTAGCATTCGACGGTTTGCCCCCTGGAACCACGGCGTTTCCAACTAGTGGCGCGAACTTGGTTTCGCAGTGTAATGCTGCGTTTGTTTCCAATTACAACTCGGGCGGCAGCTTGACCACGCTAGGAAGCAGCGGCGGCGGCTATCAAGGCGCCGCGGCAGCAATTCCCGGCGGATGCCTAAATGCGCAGGGCAATCTGGCAGTTCCGACTCTGAGCGATGTAAGCCGTGACCTGAAAAATCCCAAATATGTGGAATGGAACCTGGAAGTTCAGCATACGTTCGGCTCGCGTACCGTGGTGTCCGCAAACTACGTCGGAAACCACGGCTATGACGAGCTCATTTTTAACGATGATCTGAATGGATTCGGTTTTGGCGCGCTTCCCGCAGCGGCACCGGATCCTCGGGTTAGCCGGGTTAACTTTCTGGAGAACGGGGCCGTCTCGAATTATAACGGCGTGACTTTCTCAATCCAGGAAAATACGTGGCACGGCTTGAGCGGACGATTGAATTACACATACTCCCATTCCCTTGACGATATATCGAATGGCGGTGTGCTGCCGTTCAGCATCTTCTACAGCGTTCCCACACAGATCGATCCGTTCAATCTCCGCGCGCAGTACGCTTCATCGGATTACGACGCGCGGCACCAAATATCTGCCAGCTACGTATACAACCTTCCATTCAAGAGTGAACACCGTCTCTTGAATGCAGCAGTCGGCGGCTGGATGATTTCGGGGACAATGTTCTATCGGACGGGGTTCCCATTCAGCGTGATCGACGGAGGGACGAGCGCAAATCTGGCGGGGAATAATCTAGCGGGTTCAACGATTCTGTTGCAGCCCGATTTCACGAAACGAAACTTTCCCAATGCCGCTGCTTGCATCGCCACTCCCTGCTTCGGGATCGCAGGGCCAGGGGCGACGGCGCCATTTCTTTTCTCTCCAGCCACGAACTTTCTAGGAGTCGGACGCAATGCGTTTACGGGACCTGGATTTTTGGGCGGAGATATGAGCCTGAGGAAGAATTTCGCGATCAGCGAGCGAATGACTTTTCAGGTTGGTTTAAATGCATATAACTTCCTGAACCACGCGAACTATGGGGCTCCATATGCGAACACGAATGGACCGTTGGGATCGACCATCTTTACCCAAACGCCGCCGACATCGCCGTATGGTGCGTTTGCCTCTGCTGCAACCGATATGAGGATGGCTCAGCTCACCGCGAAGTTCATCTTCTAATTCAGTACACCACGGAACGAAAAAAGGGCAGCTCGCCAAAGCTGCCCTTTTTCTTTGCGTGAAGAAATATCTAGATACAACTCGCGTCGACAGGTGGGATTTGGGACTACGTTTTCATCAAGCTTAATTCTGGTTCAGCCAGGGCTCCAAGATTTCGGCCGCGACAGCGTCCCCGTGCGTGGACCAGTGCCCGTCGCATTTCAGGAAATATGACATATAGTCGCCATCGGCGCGTGCATCCATCGGCGGCAGTAAATCCTTTACCGGAATTCCTGCTTCACTTCCCCAGGTTTCCAGCACCGGCCCGAGGCGGTTTGTACCGTTTTGATGGAGGCGCACAAAATCGTTGGCGCGCGGAATCAGAAAAACTTTTGCATGCGCGCCATGTGCATCGGCGGTGTTCTTAATGTCCTCAAGCGCATGCTTGAGGCGGGCGAGGTCAACGTCGTTGTAGTCGTTGTAGCCGGAATAGGGGCTGGCGTTACGCCAGTAGAACTGCGAATAGATATATTGGCCAACATGATACGACGCGAGGTACGCGCGCAACCACGCTTCGACATGATCCCATAAGCCTTCGCCAGAATTTGCTTTGAAATGGCCAGCGTAGAAGATCGATAAATCGGATGCATAGTACGGGCGATAACGGTTACCTTCACCGATCTTCTTCCAATAATCGAAATCCATATCGTGAAAATCATTGTCGGGCAGCACGCCGACAAGAACGAGGTTGTGGTCGAAATTCACAGCCATTGTCTTGTAGAGCAACGCGTACTGAAGAGGGCCGAAATTTCCTCCAGTGCCAAAATTCAAATATTCCCGGCCGGTATCTTTTTCGAGAATGTTCGACAGGCGATCCCGAGCCGGGACGCCGAGGCCTTCGACGAATGAATCGCCTAGAACGATGGTGCGAGGTGCTGGCGAATGCAGAGTGCGCTCGACATCCCGCGCACCGTAACTGTTCGTATCGTATTCGACGGTGAAGCAGCCTTCTTTGTGAATGAAGTGGCCGTTGGGTCGGTGCCACACACCGAAATCCGGATTAATGTCTGCCCAAAACGAGTTGTAATTAACGTGATAGCTGGGTTTGCTCGAAGGCCATTTGCTGCGGTTGACGATGATAATCGAAGCTACCTCGGCTAAAACCGCGAAGATGAGAAAATTAAACAGTACGAGACGCAGGGCTGAGCGCAGGAATTGAGGAATGGTTCGGCCTGTCTGATTTGCAGCTGAGGACGGTGGTGAATCCATCATGATTCGTTTTAACTATAGGACTCGAAGGAGGTAGGCGCAACTGATGATCTAACTCACGATCTACGGACTGCCTGTCTCGCTGCGCAACCGAAATTCGTGCCCCTGGCCGGTCGTGAGCTCGTAATGCATGCGCCAGGCGCTGGCAATCGCGACTACCACTAGAATAATTCCGAGCGGATAATTGTGAAATAGCAGTTTTCCCACTCCGAAGAGTGCGGCGTAGACCATCACAGTGCCCAGAACCCAGCACCAGAGATTACGGAGGAGGTCGTGCGATGGCCGGATGTCAGGCGCTAACGCGGCAACCGGTTTCCAGCCGGTGACGTCGGGCATTACTTTTCTATAAAACGAAACCAGGATGCTGTCAGGTTCCTTTGCTGTTAGGAATGTGACAACGATCCAGGCAATTGTAGTTAGCAGCGTGGTCAGCAGAATGTTTTTAGCGAATAGGACCGTGTCAGATCCGGTGAAGAGTGTTGGCCTGTGAACCAGAGCATTGGCGAGCCCCTCCCAATGCAGCGACAGGGTCAACGTGAGGGCGGCAACCATCGCTGAAATCTCGCTCCAGGCATTGATGCGCCACCAGTACCAGCGAAGCATATACACGCTTCCCGTGCCGGCGCCAACCTGCAGCACGACTTGCCACCCGGAACGAATCGAAGAGAGTTGCGCGGAAACATAGCCCGCGGCAATGACCAGCAGGATCGTGACGAGCTGCGAGACGCGGACATAGTGGCGTTCCGTTGCGTGACGGACCAGGAAGCGGCGGTAGAAATCTTCCACAATATACGAGGCACCCCAGTTAAGTTGTGTTGCTATGGTGGACATGAACGCGGCTAGGAATCCAGCCACGATGATTCCTCGCAACGCATGAGGTACATGGTCGTTCACAACCATCATGTAGCTTGTCTCGGGATGCTGCAGGCCCGGATACAGAACAATGGCGGCTAGAGCCGTAAGTATCCAAGGCCACGGCCGAAGGGCGTAGTGCGCGATATTGAACCAGAGGACCGAAAATAGTCCTTGGCGTTCGTCGCGGGCGCTGAAAATTCTTTGCGCAACGTAGCCGCCGCCCCCTGGCTCCGAACCGGGATACCAAAAGGCCCACCATTGCACGCCAAGATAGACGGCGAAAGTAATTACCGGCAAGGTCCACAGCGTGTCACTTGCAAACCCTTTTGAGAAATCGGGAAGGAATGCGACCGGGTCGGAACCGCCGTTAGCCGCACGCAGTGCAGCGATCTGCGAGAGCATCGAACTCATACCCCCGGTGGCTCTGACGGCGTAGTAAGCAATCGCGATGACGATGCCCATTTTCAGAACGAATTGAAATAGATCGGTCCATAGCACACCTGATAGGCCACCCAAGGACACGTAAATTCCGGTGAACGGAATGAGGAAAAAAATGCAAACGATAAGTGCGTAACCATCGGTCCCGGTAAACACCGGACCAAAAATTCTAGTGAGCGCGGAGGAAAACACGTTAAGAAAATGCCAGTTCTCGATCGTCGGCCCGAGGGTGGTTCCGACGATGTTGATCATGGCCTTAGTCACCCAGCCGAGGATCAGACAATTCATCAGCAAGCCGAGATAAATCGCGCGGAACCCCCGGAGAAACGCAGCGGGCCCACCCGAGTAGCGCATCTCCGCGAATTGCACGTCTGTCATCAGGCCAGACCGGCGCCACAGTCGCGCGAAAAGAAAAACTGTCATCATTCCTGATGGCAAAAATGCCCACCAGATCCAATTCCCCGCGATTCCCTGGGTGTAGACCAAACCGGCGACGAGAAGCGGGGTATCCGCTGCGAACGTGGTGGCAACCATGGAAGTGCCCGCGAGCCACCAGGAAACGTTGCGGCCAGAGACGAAATAGTCTTCCGAGCTTTTACCCGCGCTTTGACGGAAATAGAGACCGAGCAGGAGGGTAATCGTGAGATAAGCGACAATCGCGGACCAATCGAGCAGAGTGAATGCCATCGGCCCGACTTTATTGCACAGGTTCACGGTCGGACGCAACGTGAAATCGCGTGGATACTCGCCGGCACACGGCAACGAGGCGAAAAAGTGCCCGAAAGATGGCACAAGCGAGCGCGATTTGTACTATTCTGGCCGGCGCGCGGACGGGTTTGCTTCGTAAACCATTTGAAAGAAGGCCAAATGCGAACATTATTTTGGGTTTTAATTCTCTGCTTTGCCATGAACCCTGACGTTTCAGCGCAATCCTCCTCGACCCAATTCAATTTAATGCCCATGCCAGCTCGCATGAATGTTGGAACGGATCAACTACCGATCACCGAGGGATTTTCGGTGGCGATTGGCGGATATAAAGAGCCGCGGCTCAGCCATGCTGTTGAAAGATTCCTACGCGGGGTTGCGCTGAGAACCGGATTGCCGGTCAGGATTCAAGTCGCTGAAGTGGGCAAGGCGACGCTTGAAATTCACGCAGAGCGCGCGAGCAAGCACGTGCAGGATATGAACGAAGACGAGAGCTACGTATTGGATGTGAATGGAACGAACGCAAAACTTTCAGCGGAGAATCCGCTGGGAATTTTGCATGGATTGCAAACATTCCTGCAGTTGATCGAAATTACGCCGACGGGCTTCGTGGCGCGTGCCGTGCATATCGAAGACGCGCCGCGCTTCCCCTGGCGCGGACTGATGATCGATGTGAGCCGACACTTCATCGCCATGGATACGCTGAAGCGGAATGTCGATGGAATGACCGCAGCGAAAATGAACGTGCTGCATCTGCATCTTTCAGACAATCAGGGTTTCCGCATGGAGAGCAGAGCACTTCCAAAACTTGTCACGACGGGTTCGGACGGGATGTACTACACGCAGGAGGAAATGCGCGATCTGATTGCATATGCGCGCGATCGCGGTGTGCGAGTGGTTCCCGAATTCGACATGCCTGGACACAGCACGTCGTGGTTCGTGGGATATCCTGGCCTGTCGAGTGGGCCCGGTTCGTACCAAATCGAGCGACGCTGGGGAATTTTCGACCCGGCGATGGATCCTACTCGCGAAGAAACCTACAAATTCCTCGATAAGTTCATCGGCGAGATGGCGGAGTTTTTTCCGGACTCTTATTTTCACATCGGCGGTGACGAAGTGAACGGGAAACAATGGGATCAGAATCCGAAGATCCAGCAATTCATGCGGACCCACAACATTAAAAACGATGAAGCGCTGCAACAATACTTCACGCTGCAGGTTGAAAAGATCGTGAGCAAGCATCACAAAATAATGGTGGGTTGGGACGAAATATTGGAACCGGGCATGCCGCAAGACATCGTGATTCAATCGTGGCGGGGGCAGGATTCTCTGGCGCAGGCAGCGCAGCAAGGTTATCGAGGATTGCTTTCGAGCGGGTATTACCTGGACGCCATGACACCGGCGAGCCAGTACTACGCCGTGGATCCAATGAGCAATGCGGATGCACGGCTCACGCCCGAACAGAAAAAAATACTCGGCGGCGAAGCTTGCATGTGGTCCGAGTTCATCAGCGACGAGAACATCGAGTCACGAATTTGGCCACGGGCGGCGGCCATCGCCGAGAGATTGTGGTCGCCGCAGCAAATACAGGATGTAGATTCGATGTATCGACGATTGGGCGCGATGAGCCTGGAGCTAGAGCAGATTGGTCTGAGGCATCGAGCGAACCCGGAACTGATGCTTGCGCGGATGGCGGGTACGGAAAGTGCGAGCCCGCTTCGAACGCTGGCCAGAATCGCAGAACCCGCGGGTTTGAGCGTCCGCGAAAAAGAAGCGGAGAGTGCTGGAGGGATTCAGACCAGCGAAACTGCACTAAATCGAATGGTTGATGCCGTGGCGCCGGAAAGCGCCGTGGCGCGGCAATTTACTCGCGCGGTAGAACAATTTATAGCCAGTAATTTCAAAGACGCAGACGCCGAAGCGTACATTCGAGAACAGCTCACTATGTGGCGCGATAATAACGAGCGGTTACAGCCACTTCTGCAGAGTTCGTACTTGCTGAAAGAAGTCTCACCCGTGTCCCAGGATTTGAGCGCGCTCGGAGCGGCCGGATTGCAAGCACTGGACTACATTGATAAGGCTCAAACCGCGCCTGATTCGTGGCACAGCCAGCAGCTTGCAGCCGTGCAAGCCGCTGTGGCGCCGACGGCGGATCTGACGGTTGCCGTAGCGCCCACAGTGCAAAAACTAATCGACGCTAGCGCCGTACCCAAACGGTAAAGCCGGAAGGAGATTTGAAAATGACTGATTCGAATTCATCAGCGGCCGCTGGTAAGCAAGGAGCAAGTGAGGCGCGACCACCATTCCCACCTTTCACTCGAGAAACGGCTGTCCAAAAAGTTCGCGGGGCTGAAGATGGGTGGAATTCGCGAGCACCAGAAAAAGTCTGTCTAGCATACACGGTGGATTCAAGGTGGAGAAACCGATCCGAATTCATAAACGGCAGGCAGGAAATTATTGCGTTCCTTACGCGCAAATGGGCGACGGAACTCGATTACCGTTTGATCAAAGAATTGTGGGCCTTCGACGGCAATCGAATCGCAGTGCGTTTCGCGTACGAGTGGCACGACGCAGAAGAAAACTGGTTTCGCTCGTATGGGAATGAAAATTGGGAATTCGAACCGAACCGCCTGATGAAGGTACGCCACGCGTGCATTAACGACCTACCCATCAAGGACTCCGAACGCACGTATCACTGGCCCTTGGGACGCCGTCCCGACGAGCATCCCGGCCTAAGCGATTTGGGTTTCTAGTTGCACGTCCTAGAGCATCTCTATCTTCGGAATCTTGAGGTGCTGCGGCGGAGCCCCGAGCGGATCCGCAGCAGCTGATTCGCGCGTTTGTTGATTTGCTCGCGGGGAAAGAATTTGGATCGTAATGGTAGTCGCAGGAACCAGGTAAATGATGGTTACGGAAACCCACATCAGTGCGGCGGCACGTTGCTGATCCTGAAGTGGTGAGATATTGAAGGCCTGCGGCACAGCGAGATACGAGGAATAAACCACGCGGTCGCAGAATGCGAGAAATCCCGAGAGCGCATCACAAGGCAGCGTAGCGAAAAAAAGATACACGGGAATGATCCAGCGAGCGGCCCGCGCGTTGGTCGGCCAAGGCTCAATCACGGGCCGCCAGAAAATCAGGCCGGCGACGAAAAAAGTCGCGTGTTCAAATACATGCAGAGCGGTCGACCGAAGCGCCAATTCAAAGATGGGCGGAATGTGCCAAACGATTAGCGTGAGAGCGGCAGCGAGCCAAGCCACCGCAAGATTGTCAAAGAGTGCGGCCAGGGATTTAGTCACACGCCAGCGAAGTATTGGGCCGAAGATATTGCGAGCCACCGTTTGGGGGAGGCCGCGCAGTAACGGCAACTCCGGCGCCCCCAACAAAATCAATGGGGCAGCGATGGCCATCAGCAACAAATGCTGAATCATGTGAATCGATAGCGATACCTCATCAAAGGCGGCAAGCGAAGAACCGATTGCCAGCCACACGCAGCCGACGCCCGCTAGAAATGCCGCAAGGCGCCACGCTGGAATCAAATTTCGGGAGACCGAACGCAAGCGGAACCAGCCACGCACGTAAATCAGCAATCCCAGAGATAGGCCCGCATCAAACCCTATTGGCACGGACGATTGCAAGACGGAGTGAATTTCGGAACTCATAACTGTGCATTCATAGAAAGGCTAGTGTTGCCCCGGGGCCGACACGACCGGCTCAGTTGCGTTGCCCATGGATTCAAGTGCGAGAGCACGCGAAGCGTCGCGGGCTGGCGCCTGCCCCGCGGGGTGCAGAGTCTCAAGGAACGCGACGAGCGCCGTCGTCTCCGCAGGACTTAAATT
>Ga0182024_10007624_pt1 | contig 23282 bp, 21 predicted proteins | sample P32metaG_FD_120480 | JGI IMG/M metagenome (GOLD analysis project Ga0182024, IMG submission 120480) | Permafrost microbial communities from Stordalen Mire, Sweden - P3-2 metaG (Illumina Assembly) | ecosystem: Environmental > Terrestrial > Soil > Wetlands > Permafrost | place: Sweden: Stordalen... | reverse complement strand
TGCAGGTTACGCCGGGAGGCCGGAGCTGGATTTTCCGATACACCTTCAACGGTCGCGCTCGGGAAATGGGACTCGGTTCCTTGAATACCTTCAGCCTGGCTGATGCACGGGAAGAGGCCCGGAAATGCCGGAAGCTGCTCGCCGGCTCGATGCCCGACGTAAAGCCCGTCGACCCTATCGAACATCGGCGGAAGCTGTTGGCCGAGGCACGCGTCGACGCGGCCAAGACGATGACCTTCAAAGCCTGTGCCGAGCGCTACATCGCCGCGCACAGGGCCGGCTGGCGCAACGATAAGCATGTCGCGCAATGGGCCGCGACCCTTATTGCCTATGTCCACCCGATCTTTGGCGCACTGCCGGTCCAGGCCGTCGATGTCGGTCTTGTCATGAAGGCCCTTGAGCCGATCTGGCTAACCAAAGCGGAGACGGCGAGCCGGGTGCGCGGTCGGATCGAAAGCGTCCTCGACTACGCAACAGCTCGCGGTTGGCGCCGGGGTGAGAACCCGGCGCGTTGGCGCGGGCACCTCGACCAGGTCCTGCCTGCCCCGTCGAAGGCGAAGCGCGCGGTGCGAGAAGCGAGCGGCCGCGCCGAACACCATCCGGCAATGCCGTTCGACGATTTGCCGTCGTTTATGGCTGAACTGCGGATGCGCGCGGCGCCGTCGGCGCGCTCGCTTGATTTCACTATCCTCACCGCGATGCGCACTGAGACGGTCCTCGGTGCGAAATGGCCCGAGATCGACCGCGACCAGAAGATGTGGATGATCCCGGCTGGGCGTCCCGGACTGAAACGCCCGGGCGACCACCGCGTGCCCCTCAGCGATGCGGCGCTGGCGGTGCTCGACGCGGTTGGTTGGCCGGAGCCGGGCAGTCCCCGAAGCAAGGGGTACATCTTCGCGGGGGCCAAGCCAGGGCGGCCCCTCAGCAACATGGCGATGCTGAACTTATTGCAGGAGCGTATGGGTTATTCGCAATTCACCGTTCACGGCTTCCGGTCGACGTTCAGCGACTGGGCGGCGGAGCGCACGAATTTCCCGCGTGAGGTTATCGAAATGGCGCTCGCCCATACCGTCGCCGACAAGGTTGAAGCTGCCTACCGCCGCGGCGACCTTGTCGAAAAGCGGCGACAGTTGATGCGGGTTTGGGAGGCGTACTGCGCGAACGAGCGGGCGGGCGGCGAGGTTGTCGCGTTAATAAGTCGTGCGTGAGCAGACCTAAGCACGGCCTCTTGTGGGCTGGCCGCGCCTCTCGCGCGCGCCGCCGCCGTCTGCGACCGGTCAATAGAGCCTGATATCGGCGATCGGCGGCCCGGCGATGTCGAAGAACGCCCGCCCGAGATCATGGATCGCACCATCCGGGCTCCAGCGTCGCACGGCGCGATACATGTCACCCCGGTGCCCCTCGATCAACCATTGTGCGCCATCGCAACCCAGTCGGTCGATGTCGGCGTCGAGACCCCAGAACTTTGCTGCCAAGACAGCAGCTTCAAGGCGCTTCCACTGAGCCTTCGCGATGCAGCACCAGTACCGGCCGTTGGTCCCCCAGCCGCTGCGCGCCCAATCCAGGATGATGTTTTTGCCGTTGCCGATCTGGACGACGGCGGCGCCATGAAACGAACTGTGCCAGGTAAACCGGTACTCTTCGGGCGTGCGGTCCCTGCTTTCGCAAAGTGGCCCCCGCTTCGGCAGGAAAGGACGCAGGATGTCGCCGTCGGTGGTTCGGCAACAAGCCGGCTGATCCAAGTCGCCGCCGCACGAAAGCGTGGAGGACCAGTTCTTCGCAGATCGGCGATGCGGGCAGTTCGCGGGCAACTTCATCGGTTACCCTCCCTTTCGGTTGTTGAGGCCAAGTGCGGCGAGCCGCCACCGCGCGACGACGTTCGCATTCACAGCCCCTATCCTATGGGCTTGCTATCGAGGGAGTTCGGTCGGGGCGCTGACCTGGTGGCGGTGTGGTAGAGTTTCGGAGGCGCCACCGGCACGGACGAGTCTCCATGATCTGCCCGACCTGCCAGCACTCAGCCCGGCCCGGCTTCATGGTAACCGCCGGCGATACGCCCAGATTTAGGCCATGCCCCACTTGCGACGGCAGCCGAATCGCAAGCTGTTGTGACGGGGCGGTGCCGTGCGACAAGGACGTGGTTGATGCGCACCCGGGCGATCGATGACGCCTGATGATCGCGGCGCGCGTCGCGGAAGTCTGGTGACCGTATTTGCCCCGTAAGCGACATTTGCACACGGAACCGGCAGCCTCCGACCCGGATGGAAAAACGTCGTTGACCAAAGCAGGGCTGCCGGCGCGGTCGCGCCGCAACTGAGATATCAGCAGATGATAATCGAACCCGGCGGCGCGGGTGGGGCCAGCGTCGCGAAAGAGGGCCGACAGCCTCCCGCGCCCCGACGCCCGCAAAAACGACATGTCGCCGGTCTAGGCTCCTGCGCACGCTGGCGCGGGGCGGGTCATGCAATTTGCCATTTCCTACAAGCGGTTCAGCACCGCCAAACAGGCTCAGGGTGATTCGCGCCGGCGCCAAACGGCCATGGCGGAGGAATATTGCCGGCGCCACAAGATAAGGCTCGTCGATACCTATCTCGACGCAGGATTGAGCGGCTTCAGAGGCGAGCATCTCGGCGATAATGGGGCGCTGCGGGCGCTGCTCGATCAGGCCAAGTCCGGCAAATTCAAGCCCGGCACCTTGCTGATCGTTGAATCCTTGGACCGACTGAGCCGCTTGGAAATGACGACGGCTCTGCGGCTGTTTCTGGACATTCTCGACGCGGGGCTGGTGCTCGTCACCCTCATCGACGGCGAACAAATCTTCACCAAGGAGCGAGTCGACGGCGATCCGACCGCGCTCATGTTCGCGATCATGATCTTGTCGCGGGCGAACAACCAGTCGCGCACCAATAAGGAGCGCGCGCTGGAATATTGGCGCAGAGCCCGCAGGAAGGCCCGCGAATACAAGACCCCGATGGGCGGCATCGCCCCCGCCTGGCTGAGCGTCGTCGGAAGACGGGATAAAAGGCGGTTTGTCGTCGACGAGGCGAAGGCCGCAGTGGTCGCGCGAATTTTCGAGCTCGGCGTATTGGGGATGGGGCACGAGCGCATCGCCCGGTTTCTCAATCAGGAAAACGTCCCGACCTTCCGCGGAACGCCGCGATGGACAGTCGGGATGGTCGCCGGCATCAGCAAGAACCGGGCAGTGATCGGCGTCTACGAGCCCCGAATGAATATGACGAAGGACGGCGAGAGCATCCGAATGGCGGACGCGGACGGGCCGATCGAAGGGTATTATCCCGCCATCATCGGCACTGCCCTCTACAAAGCCTATAAATTGGCCGCGGCCAGCCGGATGCATTGCCAGCAGAAAACCCGGGGCAACCCCTATAGCAACCTCGTGACCCGCATTGGCAACTGCGAGAGTTGTAGCGGCACGCTGATCCACAATAAGCATATGCATGGCTACGATTATCTGAGATGCGTGGCCTCGAAGGCGCAGCACTGTTCTAATCGCCAGGGCTTCCCCTATCATTCGCTGGAGCCCTTCCTGCTCGTCTTCGACGATCTGATGGAGATCGCCTGGAGGCTGCTGCCGAAGCAGCCGCCGGACGAGGCGTTGAACAAGAAAATCGTAAAGCTCGAAGCCGCAGTCGGGCGGACGAAAGCCCGCCTGGAGCTCTTGCCGCTGCTGCCCGGCGATGAAGCGGTCGCGCGGGTCGCGCGGTTGCGCGCCAAGCTGGCGCAATTCGAAGACGAGCTCGCCGACGCAAAGCAAAGGGTGCAGGTGCCGGACCTACTTGACCCGAACGGGCCGCTGGCCGGCTTCAAGCCGGCGAAGATCAAGGCGCAATCGGCGGACATGCTGGAGCGGCATGTGGGCCGCGCGGAGCTCGCGGCCGAACTCCGGCGGCTGATCGAGGGCGTCGTGCTGCACGGCCAGCGGACGTTGACCATTCACGCGAAGGCGGAACATTTTGGCTGCCTGGTGGTCTATGCGCTCGACGCCGACGGCTTGCGCGGCATTCAAATCGTCACGCCAGACGGCCGCGCGGGCTTTATCGGCGGATCGGTTTTTCGTAGCGTGTTGCCGGGCAAAAAGCCGCCGCGCCGGGTTCCCAAGCACATGACCGACGAGCCTGTTTGGGACTCGCTGAATGTGGAGGAACTGCTCGCGCGCGTCCACGTCGTGCATTTGGAAAACGGCAATTGGCAGGCCCTCGTCGCCGAACCCACCCAGATGGACAAAATCGCCTGGCGCGGGCAGCACGCCTTGACATTCAGGGCCAATCTAGCGGCGAAGCGGTTCTCCGCGCCGGAAGCAGCCGGATGAGGTGCGGGTTATTGGCCGCGCGGATGGTGCCCTAGTTCCCAGCGGCCTTATCGATACGATCGGTATCATCATTGTGCAGCCACGTCAGCTCTCGGGCACCTCGCTTCCATTGCTGTTCCGATCGTTGGGGTGAGCAGGTTTGCCGCATCTCCGACCTTCAAGCCGATGACATCGAGTGGCAAGCTGCCACTAACAAATCCCTTCCCAAGCTTCCGGGAGGCTCTTCCGTCCCTGGCCCGACAGTAGGGTCAGTCATCGATGATGTTCAAGTCGACTGATGTCCTGTCTCTCAACGGATCGATGAAAGATGCGTTTTCAGCGAGAGCGGCACGGGCACTCCGTTTGGCAGCCTGATAATAGTCGTCATCAATCCCTTCTTCCCGATCGGCGAGATCAACTACGGCCAGCAGGAGGCGCAACGCCGAACTGAGCGTTCGCTGCCTCGGGACAGTGGCTTTCGGGAGGGCTACTGCCACAACGGCGGGAGCCGTGGGCCCGTTGTGCTGGTCCTCGAAAAAGAACGTCGTCGGCACGCTGAGGGCGCAACTCAGCTCGTAGAGACGGCGTGCGGTAAGGCGGCAAGTTCCTGCTTCGATCTCTTGCACGTCCCGAACCGTGATACCGAGCACCGTGGCCAGCGCTCGGTGGCTGATGCCTAGCACGGAGCGCCGGAATCGCACCTGTGCAGCGATACGCGCGTCCACTGGATGGGGCGCGTTTCGCAGCTCAGAGCCGTGGAGCCCCGGCCTGTCCCTAGAGCGGCTCACTCAAGATTTGCCTGAGCGCAACTTTGGTTTGTCAACCGGGAGACAGTTTTGCTGATCCCGAGAAATTCAGCAATCCAAAAGGGCGCTGGCGGCTTCACGTCGCACCTCGGCCTCTGTCGTGATCGGCTCATCAGCGGGGCTGGGAGGCAGGCGGCCGGCTTCCTCCAACAGGCTTTCGATCCTGTGAATGGCAGGCACATAGCCGCGGAACCACTCCATTTGACCGCCTGGCGACATCGAGCAAATGATCGTCCAGTCTTGGTCCAGCCTGGCGATGGTGTCCATGGCACCCACCATCGTGATGGGGTTCACCTTGTCCGGGCGGAGCAGGACAAGAACGTCCCGGCCGCACCGCCAGATGTAGATGAAACCAGTCTCCGACGCTACCTCAACGGGGTCCGTGTCATCCGGTTCCAAAGACTTGGCCCATTCCTCCAGCTCTTCTCGTCCCGCGATCCGGGTTTGGCCTTCGTCATCAACCAGAAGCATCCGGCATGAACCGAAAGCCGTGTGACACAGGGTCATGGTCATACTCGCCCAACCACCAATAGGGCGCGCATGCTCCGAGGCTCGCCGCCGATCGGGCGTTGATTCAGCGTTGAAATCTTGTTGAAACGAAAATTCCTCAAATTTTCAGTCAATTGGACGGCGCCAGGAAATTTCCCGCAACCGTTGGTTTTAGCCACAGCACGACGACACGATACGGCCCTGTACGAGTTTTCAGAACCGGCGCAATCTATGCTCGGTGCGCCGGGGTAAGCCTTCGCGCCAAACCGTTCTTTTTCGACGCGAACGGTTGCGTCAGCCAGGGATACAGCGTGCGGGCTGGAGACGATGTCGTGACGAACGTGACAGCACTTGCCAGAAGTCGGAGCGCCACTGCCCAGGTCCCGCCAGAGACTGAGAGGCTGTGGAAAATCTTTCTGGCGGGAAAGATGCGCATCCTGCGGGCCGATGGCCGCGAAACACCATCGCCGCCGCGAAAGGGGCGGGCGCTGATCGCGTTCCTGTGCCTCGCGCGAAGCAAGCGAGCCTCGCGTAGCGCGCTGGCAACGCTGTTGTGGGACGCGACCGATGAGCGCGCCCGCCGCAATCTGCGGCATGTGCTTTTCGATATTGAGCAAATCGAAGGCCTGGGCAATCTCATCCAATCCGACCTGGAGGAGGTGTGCCTTAACGAGGCCCTGTGTTGGATCGACGTGCTGGCCGAGCCGGATCACTATATCGAACGACTGCTCAACGATCTCGACGGCATTTCGGAAGCCTTTCATCGCTGGCTCTCCGACGAGCGGACGCGATTCGAGGATCAAGCGCGTAACATCCTCTACGCGCGAGTGGCAGAGCTGGAGAGCGAGTGCGCTACCCCGGATCGCCGCGTCGCGGCTGCCCGCAAGCTGGTGTCGTTCGATCCGATCTACGAGGACGGCGTGCGCGCGCTGATGAAGGCCCTCGTTGACCAGGGGCAGCCGATCCAGGCGCTGCGCGAATATCAGCGGTTCCGCGCTGAGCTTTGGGAGGCGTTCCAGGTGCGTCCCTCGCAGCAGGCCATGGACCTCTACGAAGCCATACGCCTCGTTTCATCCCGGAACCCCGGGAACCCGGCCCGTCCGCCGAAAGCAAAGGTGATCGCCTTCGCCGGGAACAGCGGTGCGGCCGAGCGCGGAGGTATGCCCTCGATCGCGGTCCTGCCGTTCGACAATCTCCAAGGAGACCCACGGCATCTTGTGGTCGCCGACAGCCTGGCCTACGACCTTGTCGCACTGCTGTCTCGCCTGCCGGGTTTTTTTGTGACGTCGCATCTGACCGCGCGCACTTTCCGCAATCAGGTCGACCGCCTGCCCCAGGACATCGGCGATTTGCTGGATGTACGCTACATCCTATCGGGTGGCTTGCGGGTGGAGGGACCACGCCTCTATCTGAATGCGGAGCTGACCGACGCCATCCACGGGGTCGTCTTGTGGTCGGCGGGGATAGAAGAGCCGTTTTCGAACCTGATCGACGTGCCGCGGCGCCTTGCGGGAGAGGTAGTGAAGCAGGCGGCGCCCAAGCTTCGCGCCGCAGAGCTTAACCGGGTGCGTGGCAAACGCCCGGAGCAGCTGAGCGCCTACGATTACTTCCTACAGGCGCAGGAGGATATGTATCACATGTCGCCGGCGGTGTTCGCGCGCGCCGAGCGCCATTTCGATGCCGCCCTAGCGCGCGATCCGCAGTACGCGGTTGCCCTTGCCGCGCGGGCGCATTGGCACCTTCTCCGGGTCGGTCAGGGCTGGTCTGCAGACGCTGCCCGCGACAGGGTTCTCGCCGACGAGTTCGCAAGCCGTGCCCTTGATTGCGATCAGTATGAGCCCATGGCCTACGCGATTCAGGGGCATATTGCGTCCTATCTGCATCGGGATTTCGACTCGGCGCTGGATCGCTTCGACTCGGCCTTGCACCTCGATCCCAATATGGCGCACGCGTGGATGTGGAGCGCGGCCACGAGCGTCTGGGTCGGTGATGGAAGGAGCGCGGTTGAGAAGATAACGCGCGGGGCGGCCTTATCGCCCTACGATCCGCTGATGTACTTCTCGAATTCCGTGGCAGGCATGGCCTACCTAGCAGACGGCCAGTACGAGCGCGCAGTCGAATATGCGTATCTGTCGCTACGCGAAAGCAAGAACTATGCAGCCGGGCACCGCCACCTGGTGATCGCCCTGATGCTTGCCGGTAGGCCGGACGAAGCTCGATCCGCAGCTCATCACCTGCTCGCAGTTGAGCCGAACGTCACAGTCGAGCGGTTCCGATCGCGCTTTCCGGGACGCGATAGCCCGCAGGCGCGCCTCTATTGCGAGGCGTTAAGCGAAGCGGGCGTACCCGGCGACTAGCTGGGAACATACAAAGCGGCCTTTCAACGAGGCGCGCTGACGTTTCAACAGTTTTTCGCCGCCCGTTTCAACGCCCATTTGCTGTCCATTTTGCGAACCTCTCTCGGCCGTGGGCATCGCGCCCCGGTCCGATGGAGGATGAAATCTATGCGTAAATCCAGCCAAAAGCCGATGCTCCCGGTGACTCGACCGGGGCCGGAGATCGCCGATCGCGGGACCGTTCGTCTCGGCGACTCGAACGTTACCGCGGAATTCCCCCCACTTGGCCGTCCCGCGCCTGAGATCGCCGATCGCGGGACCGTTCGCCTCGGCGACTCGAACGTCACCGCGGAATTTCCCGGCCACGCTCGCTAGTCCTGGGGTCAAGCGCCGTCGCGGTTTCGGAGAGAATGACCATGGCTGAACCAACTCGACGTCCGGCAGCCCAATTTTATCGGCTCATTCGCGATATTCCGGAGCCGCGGCGCGCCGATCGCTCGGCCGACGGCATGATGTCGGTGCGCGCGTATCGCTACTGCGAGCCCATGGCGGCGGCGTCCGCCCTTGGCTGGTACGTCTATCCCCCGCTCAATTTCAGTCTGCTGCTGAAGGGCAGCGAGGTCTTCTGGACCTACGAGGGAGCAAATGAATCCTACCCGGTCTCCGAGGGAGCACAGTTTCCAGGATTTCAGCACTTCTTTGAAGAAAATGCGCCCGAGGCTGTCAAACGCTATGCGCCGACATTCCTCGCGCCGTCGCGCGAACCCGGCCAGGTGCAGATTTGGAGCGGATACCTCGCGCGAACCTCGCCACGCTGGGCGCTGCTGTCTCGCCCGCCGGCCAACATTCCGATCGGTTTCCCGTATCGCCAGTTCGAAGGCCTCATTGAGACGAGCGATTGGTTCGGCCCCTTGTTCACCAACATCCGTCTCACCCGCAGCGACGTGCGGGTTGATTTTCATATGACCAAGCCGCTGTTCCAGGTGCAGCTTGTGCCACGGCAAGCCTACCGCAGCCCTGCGTTCGAAATCCGGGAGTTCGACGACCTTGGGAAATCCGATTGGCGGCGCTTCGAGGCGACGATGAAGCCGAATGCCGACCATATGCGATGCCCCGGTCACTATGCGGTGGATACGCGAAAGCGTCTGCGTGCCGAGGCGGCTAACTGAAATGCGCCCCGAGCGCTTCGCCATCCAGCTCATGGCCTGCCAGGCGGTGCTATTTGCCGCTGAGACCGCAGCCATTCACCAGATCGGCGGGCGCCTGTCGGTGATGCAGCTCGCCCTCATGCGCGGTGCCGCCGGCGTCGTGCTGGCTCTCGTCTTGGCGCGGCAGATCGGCTTCGCCGTGATGCGCACTCGGCGAGTGTTGCTTCAGCTCGCGCGGGGCGCGGTGTCGCTCCTTTATCTCTGGCTGATGATCTATTCGTTCAGCCGGCTACCGTTTGCCGACGCGACCGCTATCACGTTCACCCAGGTCGCCTACATCGCGCTGTTTTCGGCGGTACTCCTGCAGGAACAGGTAACACGCCGCCGCTGGATCGCGGCGGGGCTCGCGATCATCGGAGCATTGCTGATTGCGAAGCCCAGCTTCGTCGGCTGGAACAGTGCCTATCTCCTTGCAATGGCGGGAGCGGGGCTCAACGGCTTGGCCTTCGTCCTCAATCGCTACCTCCAGCAGGACGACAGCCAAACCACCACGATGTTTTATACGAACGCGGTAGCCGTGCTCGGGAACCTGCCTGCCTTGTTCATCTACGGGGTTCCGGCGCTGGACACGTGGATATGGCTGCCTGGCGTACTGATCTTCGGGCCTCTCGGCATGTACGCCGGGATCGTTGCAGTGCGCTACGCCAACGCCTCGGCTCTCGGCCCCTACACGTTGCTTCGGCTGGTTATCGCGATGGCCAGCGGTGTTATCGTATTCGGCGAGCTTCCAGACCGCCTCAGCGTCGCTGGCAGTACGCTAATTCTACTATGTTGCGCGCTCGCGACGGTACGCGGCATCCCCTCAACCGAGCGCCTCGGGCTCACGCTGCGCCGCGCCCGGATGCTGCTCGCAGCAAGACGGAATCTATTTGGGGCTGCTCGGTAGTTCCGGAAGGCATCGGCATTTATCGGCGGAACCTGAAGCTTCCCCTAATTGAGGGAAAGCTCCGGATCGGGGCGGGTGCGATCATCGTTTCCTTGCCATGGCACCGGCCTTTACCAGGGCTCGCACCTGTGTATCGGGAATGGCGTAATAAAAACAGATCAGGTCGATCGTTTCAGGCCGTTCCATCCGCTCCCGCGACGCTCGCTCCTCGACCGTCCCCTGTCCATCGTCAAGATCGCTCGACGTTGTCCGGGGCCTACTCCTCCCGCCGCTTTAGCGCCGCCGCCTCGGCGCCCGCGATGCGGCCGTAAACGATGGGCGCGGTCGTCGAATTGCCGCCGGTGCGGCCCATGCCGTGAATGCCTCCCGTCACCTCGCCCGCCGCGTAAAGGCGAGGGATCGGCGCGCCGTCGATGTCAATGACCCGCGCACGGCTGTCGATGCGCAGCCCGCCGGCGGTAAAATGCACCGCCGGCCAGCGAGGGATGCCATAATAGGGACCGGCATCGAGCGGCAGCAGCGCCGAAGTCAATGGCCGGGCGAAATCTTTATCCTGGCCCGGAGCGAGAAACCCGACAAAGCGCTGAGCGGTCGTCTCGATCGTCTTGCCTGGGATACCGAGCATCGCGCCCAATTCCACCAACGTTGCCGCGTGGAAGACAAGGCCGTGCGCGAGCGCGGTGGCGATCTCCGCATCGGTTCTCTCCTCCCGGGCCGCATTTAGCATCGCCTCGTTGAAGATGGCGTAGACCGGCCGCTCGCCGGTCGCCACTGCAGCCCGCGAGATCGCGTCGTGCGGAGCCATCTCGTTTACGAAACGACGGCCCGCTCGCGACACTATAATCCCGCCGTGCCGACGCAGGCGCAATGCATAGCGCGCCGCCGCATCGAGCACGCCGGTTTCGGGATGAGCGAACGGGTGCACTTCGATAAAGGCCAGATGCAGAGCGTCGGCGCCGATCGACTGTGCGAGGCGGATCGCCTCCCCGGTAGCGCCGGGATGGTTCGTCGTGTTGTAAGCCGCGGTGAGGATCGGCCGAAACGCACGACGCATCGAAATATCAGCCCCGAAGCCACCGGTCGCCAGCACCACCGCCTGCCGTGCGGTGAGATTGCGGAGGCCGTCTGTGGTCACGATGGCGACACCGACAACTGGGCCGCCTGCTCCGTCGCGCCAGATGCGCTCCAGCTTTGCACCGCTGCGCAACGTCGCGCCGTGCTTCAGTGCAATAGCCCGTAGCGCCTCAACGAAGTCGCGGCCGCTATCGGCGAAGTGCATGCGGAACCCGCCACCACCTTGGCGATGCAGCGCCGCGTGCAGGCGCAGCCCGCCTTCGGCCATCATGCAGTCGAGCGCAGCAGGCGCCTCGCGCGCCATCATCGCCACCAGCTCGGGGTCACCGTAGTGCTGGCCGGCGGCGAGGGCATCGGCGGCGTGCCGCTCGGCGCTGTCGTCGCCCAGCCCCTGCGCGGCGCGTCGATGCCGGCCATCATCCCAGGAAGCGTAATCTCCGAGGTTGATCGCCGAGTTGCCGCCGTATTGGGCCATCTTTTCGATGATGATCACCGAACTACCAGCCGCCGCAGCGGACGCCGCCGCGGCAAAACCGGCGAAGCCCGAGCCAATCACGACAACGTCGGCCGCATCATCCCAGCGCCCAGGCAATGACCCCATGTCGGTCGTCATCGCGCGAACCTAACCCGAAGTCGATCCCGTGCCGCCGCTTTTATCATCGCCGCGCCCATCCCACGGACCATCAGCCGTCGAGGTCAGATAGGCGACCGCGACCACCAGCTAGGGCACACCCAGTGGACACGAGCGCGCGCCAATGGACGGTCGAGCGGGCTATTCCGCCGCGCGGCACTTCGCGAAATTGTGTAGCAAACGCAGGTCAGACGCCCCACTTGCGCTTTGGCGGGGGCAAGGCGGCGGGCGGCGGCGCATATACGGGCGGCGGCGCGGGCGGCGGGGTTGCCGGATACATTGGGATTTGGAACGCGTTCGGATACTCGTTGATCGCGCCCGTCGCCGCGTCAACCCCGAGGCCAATCAGACCGCCGAAAACGATGTTACCTACTGTCCAGCCCTGGAAGTTCGAGGGGATCACCGCGCTCGCATCCTGCCAGCCCGGTTTAGTGCACCGAGCCTGTATGTCTTCCTTGCTCTTCTCGACGGTCACGGAACCCGGCGATGTGAGCTGCCAATTGCCCTCTTTACTACTGAGGGTGCATGTCGCACCCGTCGTTGGGGGCGTAGCGACATTAATAGACTGGCTCGATCCCTTCATGATTGAGGCGCAGCCGGACAGTGCGAGAAGCGCAACTAAACCTACGAGCAATTTTATCATCGTTTGCCTCCCGTTTTGCGAGAGATTAGCCCTACCAACTAGCGATCTAAAGCCGTAATCTCGGCCGGCTAGTAAATTCAGCGCGGGAGGAGTGGGCCATGCGCCGAGCAATTGTGACGGGTCTCGGGGTCGTGTTCTGCGTACTTGCGGTTACCGCTGCTGCGCAATGTCCGCCGGGTATCGACGGCACGGCATCGACGCCGCTTCAACCGGCTTCCAACTCTTCGCACTGCGCCACGCAAATTAAGAACGGGTTCCCGATCCCCGATCCGAGTTGCACGCCAGGCGCGATCAACCCAACACTCACCGTGGGCGTGCTGCGCGACCCGAGCTTCCGCACCGGCTGCGTTCGCTCGCACGCAACGACCGAACAACAAAAGGCGAGCACCTACGGGCCGTACGCCATCCCGCATCCCTCAAACAACACCGGCCCCAACCAGACCTGCGAACTCGACCATTTGATTTCGTTGGAACTCGGGGGCGCGGACACGCTCGATAACATCTGGCCGCAGTGCGGACCGCCAGGCGTCTCGTTGGACCAGCGCTATTTCAAGGAAAAGGACGGGGTGGAAAACTACCTCGCCAAGATGGTCAAGACCGGCCAGATGGACTTGGGAGCGGCGCAACACGGGATCGCTACCGACTGGACGCAATATCTCGCCGCCGCGCGGCAAGCCTGTCCCGGCGGACACTGCTAGTACGATCAAGATTTAGCGGACGTTGCGCCGCCGGCTGACCACTTCGGCCTGGACAAACATCTCGTCAATCGTCCTCCGGAACGGCATCAGCGCCTTCTCGACGTTCGGCGAGTGTTCGTCCATCTCGCGCCCGACGCTGTCGGAGATCGCCGCGCGCTCCGCAGCCGTCTGACGAGCCAAGACGTGCACAAGCACCATCCGCATCGCGATGAGTTCATTCATCACGGCGTCGAACTGCCCTTCGTTCATCGTTAAATCCCCCGCCCTACGGATACTCAGTAGTCGCCGCGCCGCCATCGGGTAAGCCAGAGATAGGCGATGCAGCCGGCCAGCGATAGCGGGGCGACCACCCCGAGGTAAGCGGGCATCGCCGCATACGTCGCGATCGGCACGCCGCAGAACGCTGCGCAGGTCACTACATCAAGCCAGGTTCTCAATGCGCCCGCCCGCTCGGTTGCGCCTGTAGATCGGCAATTGCCTGTCTGATTCGCTGCCACACGTCGCGGCCTTCGGGATCGCCGCGTTCTAGCATTTCACCAATCATCTTCGCCGCCTCGGTTAGCGCCTCCGCGCCGTGCCGTTCTATCAGCATGTTGGCCGCGCGGTAGATGTCGAGATTGGAGATCATCGCTCTCGGTGTTCAAGCGCGCGCTAGCGGCGGATAATATGACCCTATCCGCCACATCCTGGACGCTTTACGCAACTCATGTTCAAGAGCCGCGGCCAACCGAGGAGCGAGCGGGCAGGAGCGTCGAGGTTTCTCGTCGCCCTGGCGCTCGCCCTTATCGGTTGTGCGGACCCCGCTACGGAACAGGCGAAACGGGAGTTTGAAGCAGCTAAGCTCAACCTGATGGCCGAGGCCGCGTTCTACTGGCGTTGCACCCATCAGGCTGTTGTAGTCGCCGGGGATTGTCGGCAATGGTCGGAGGCTTACGAGCGCGACCTGGCGGCGTTCAAAGCGCAATACGGTGATGCGAACGAATAACCGATCGTTGGCTATTAACGAAGAAACGCGGCGACGCCGCCGTGACCAGAACATGTCCCGCTGTGATGTTCGCTGAAACTGTACGTGCCGTCCCTGCGTTTGGCCGTCGCGTTGGGCGGCGGCGCATCCGTTCTCCAATCGCCGCAGGGCCGATGCTTGTCGGTTCAGCCTTACCAAAGCGGCGGCCGAGACACTAAAAAAATGTCGTGGTGTGAGCGCCGTCACATAGGCTCTCGGGGAATGTTGCTACCTTCAAGGCCAGCACCTTTACGGGAGCGACGGCGATGGAAAACCTCAGCAAGCGCACCACCGCGATCATCGGTGTCTGTCTTCTGCTTTTCGCCGTTGGTTGGGGCCTCGGTTGGCAGAAGGTGGCCGAGGTGAGCTATCCGCCCGTTCATTGCGACTACCACGACCAGCACATGACCTGCACGCCGATCGGAAAAGCCGCATGAGGGGCTTTGAAATTGGCAGTGGGGAGGCACGATCCTGCTTCTATGCCGAAGGCCATCGTTGAGCGGCGGCCGTGACGCTAGGGCGGGCTTCTATGCGACGGCTACGGCACCCGCCGCTCCGGCTCGTCGCTTCGCAACTCGTAGAAGCCCGGCGGATCACCAGGGACGCACCACCGCGCGACGAAGGCCGCGGCGCATGTCGGGTTGCTGACATAAACCGCCATCGCGTCGTTGAGCACGCTGCGCGTCCCGGCTGGCGTCATTGACCATCCGCCGAGGCCGCAGTTTTCATCGAGCCATTCCGTCATCGGCATGTAGCGCTGGCCAATGCCAGCCGCCGGCACCCTGACGGCGATCCGTATCGGAAACCGGCGCTCGGCTTCGGCGACGATAGCTCGTGGATTGCTGGGCATCGGCCGTCTCAGTGCTCCGCGCGGTTTTCGTCCGCCATTTCAGCCAGGCAAGCGTAGGCCCCGTTTTCGTTGCCCTCGTCGAGCAACTGCTTGGCCGCCATCAGCACCGCAACCTCGTACTCGCCCGCCACCTGGTAGACCGTCGTGTCCGGCCGAACAGCCCCGCCGGTCGCCAATAGGCATCACCTGCAAACCGCGCACGGGATCGAACCAGCCGACAACGAAGACATCCACGGCCTTGAGCTGAGCGATCAACTCGCGCAGTTCGTAAGTGATGGGGGCGGAACGGCTGGCGAAATCGGCCGGTTGCAGCATGGGGAAAGGCTCCTATCGCTGGCTTGCTAAGAACATACTAGGAACATCAGAATTGTCGTCAAGCCGGAAAATCGGGTAGGGTGGGGCATGTGCGGCCGGGTGAAGCTCTCCACGGATTTCAGCGAACTCCAGGTCGCCTTCCGCATCCCACCGGATCGGCCGGCGCCCAACTTCGCGCCGAGTTGGAACGTCGCCCCGACCGACAACCTCCCGATCGTGCGCTACGACAGCAAGGCCGGGGTGCGCAGCCTAGACCTGATGCGCTGGGGCTTGGTGCCGCATTGGGCCAAGGACTTGAAGCTCGGCGCCTCGATGATCAACGCGATGGCCGAGACGATCGATACCAAGTCGGCCTTCCGCAGGGCGTTCGAGCGCCGCCGCTGCCTTGTGCCGGTCGACAACTTCTACGAATGGCAGGCGATCGGGCCGAAGGAAAAGCAGCCCTACGCCATCGCGCTCGCCGACCGCGGCGTCATGGCCCTGGCCGGTCTGTGGGAGAACTGGAAATCGCCGGCGGACGAGTGGGTGCGGAGCTTCACGATCATCACCACGACGCCGAACGAACTGTGCGCCCCAATCCATAACCGGATGCCAGTGGTGTTGCCGCCCGAGACCTGGTCGGCTTGGTTGGGTGAGGAACCGGCGGCGCCGCCGCAACTAAAAACGATGCTCGGGCCTTACCCGGCTGATCGGATGACGTGTTGGCCGATGAGCAAGGCGGTCGGCAACGTTAAGAATAATGACCCGTCGCTGATCGAGAGGATGCCGATCGCCCTATAGCCATGATCCCCTCGACATCGACATCTGGAGCGCAACAAGATTTCTCCCACCTGCCTGCGAGGAGGATGTCCTGAATCGGGCCGTCTACCGTTCGGAGCCAATGTCGGCGCGGGTTAATCGACCCTCAATCTCCATCAGGTCTTTGGACCGGAGCAAGCTCACGATTTGCTGCTCAATAATGGCCCGGAGCTGGGCGCTGGTGGAACGGAAGCCGACCGCGCGACTAACTGCGGTGATCGCCTCGCTGCGATCTGCGCCAAAGCTCCTCTCAACGATCTCGATTAGCGCCGATCGTACCTCCATCGGCGGAAGCATTTCCGGCCTGCGGAGGGATGGTGAAGTCGCGTCTGCCCGATCCCTGACTCTTACATGTCCATCCGCAAGGAAGTAGAACAAGCCGCTGCGCGCGACCTGAGGAAGCCCGGATGCGATTCGCAGAGCCTGCTTGACAGCAGACTGGATGCGGCTGCCGGCGCGACCCTGGCCCCAGAGCATCCGCACACGCGCGATGATCTCGTCTTGGTGAACCGGCCCCTCAATTTGGATGATGCGGTGGACAATGTTGGTCAGGTAGGCAATAGGCACCTGGTGAATGTCTTTGCTGATCGACACGGGAAAGGACGCCTCCTGGTAGGGCATGGCGATCACCGGCGATGCCGCCTCGGGTGCCAGGTTAGCAGGACCATCTCGAAGAATCTGGCTCGGTTCGGGCTTCATGGGCGCATGAATCACAGGTTGCTGCGGCACCTCGAAATTCGAGTTGCCTTTGGCCAACTCGATCGCAGCAATCGTTTCCCTCAGTTGAGCGGCCGGCCGCTGAAACCAGTCGGTGCTCCAGATACGGTGGATGGTCCAGCCATGGTCTTCAAGAACCGCCTGGCGCAGGCGGTCACGATCGCGGGCAAAGCGGGTCGAATGATAGCCAGCGCCATCACACTCGATCCCGATGATGTAGCGACCGAGCCTCTCGGGGTCGACGACAGCCAAGTCGATGAAGAAACCGGACTGCCCAACCTGGGGTTTGACAATGTAACCGTGGCTTGTCAGGGCTCCGGCGACTTGCTCCTCGAATACGCTATCGAAGTCCCGGTCACTGGCCTGGCTGATCTCCAGATCGCCCGTGCGCGCATAGCGTAGGAACGTCTTTAGAGCGGATACGCCCTTGCCGCGGGCTCGCTCAAGGTCAATGTCCTCATCGGTGATCGAGCTGAATACCTCACACCGTTGCTTGGCCCAGGTGATCAACACATTGAGGCGCCGCTCGCCTCCATCCGTCCCTAACGTGGGGAACCGCATAAGCATACGGCCCTGTTGGTTTCGACCGTATCCGACCGAGATGAACATCACATCGCGTTCGTCACCCTGTACATTTTCAAGATTTTTGACGAAGAAAGGCTCGGCAGGATGCGCCGAAACGAAGAATTCCTCGGTTCCAACCGACTGGCGCCGTAAAATCTCCAGCTCATCCATGATCGCGCGACGCTGGGCCGCTGAAAACGCTGCAACGCCGAGTGACAGATCGGCGCGATGCCGAGCATGATCGATTACGCGCTCAGCAACCGCCTTAGCCTCAACTCTGTTGCTCCGGGTCCCCCCGATATCGAATGTACCTTGCGGAAGATGATGGAAGCGAAGACCCATCTCCGACCGGTTGGTGTCAGGACTTGGTATGATAAATAGCCGGGAATCGTAGAATTCTCGATTGGAAACCGCGATCAACGACTCGTGTCGGCTACGGTAATGCCAACGCAACATCCGCTCGGGAACCCCACAGACAGAGCAAAGATGCAGTATACTTTCAACAACACCGACGCGCTGCACCCCGCCATCTGCCTCGTCATCCTCCTCGTCGTCGTCTTCGCTAGTAAGCTTCGAGAAAAATGCGGTTGGCGGCAACTGGCGCTCGTCCCCCACAACCACAATCTGCCGGCATCGCGCGATTGCGCCCAGCGCGTCAACTGGACGGACCTGACTTGCCTCGTCGATCACCAACATGTCAAAAGCGATTGCTCCTGGTTCTAGGAACTGCGCGACAGACAAGGGGCTCATCATGAAAACCGGCTTAATCGACTGGATTGCAGGTGCGGCCCTCCTCACCAGTTGCCGGATCGGCAGGAGCTTTTTTTGCTTGGCCATCTCGATCCGTAGCGTGCCCACGGCACCGATACCTTGCCTTGGAGGAAGCCCCTGGTGATGCGCGGCCGCTACCTCAAGCCGCGCCAGATCGATACGACTAAGGTCCAACCGCTTGAATTCGCCCACATGGCGCGAGTGGGTCTGGCCGTCGAAAGCCGCGATGTTGGGTTCGCGTTTGGCCATATCGCGATATACGGCTTCGTAGTAGGCCACGTCGAATTCATTGCCAGCGTTCGTCGTCGGCAATCGTCCATCGGCTAACCTAGAGACGAATTCGCCCAAGCCGACCTCCCTTGCCCGCTCGGCTTGTACGCGGTAGGTGATCCATTTCGGTAGGTCCTCGATCTCATCGAGCCAGCAGCCACAACGCGCCCCCAGCTCTCTGAAAAGAACATCTTCGATAGAGGCTGCCCCAAAGGCATCATCGACGCTCAGCTCAATGCTTGCGCAGATCGCCCTCAGCTCGCTACCGCAGCTCGACACTGTCGTGTCGAGCTGGGTCATCAGGGTTTGTAAAGAGGCGGGATCATCTAGGCGGCTGACCGCATGCCGCGCTTCCTTCCCGACTCCGCCGGCCTCAGTTTCAATCACCCAAGCATGCGTGGCTTTAAGCAGTGTCCAGTCGGAACGATCGGACTGCCAGTAGTCGCCGAACGCCTCGCGCCCCAAGTGACCCTCCTGTGCCAGCGTCGCCAGCGACTTCTGCATCAGGATTAACCCATCGAGGATTGCAACGCGCTCCGCCGTGCCTTTTGGCGGTCTGGCGATAAATAGGGTGCGCAACATCGCATCTGCCCGCCGCCAATCGCCCCTACACCAGCGCAACCAGCTTGTGCCATGTGCGATAAGCTGCTGCCGGGTTCCTGTGACATCGGTTCTCAGAGCAGCCTCGGAAAGCACATCGCTCAACGATGCTCGTAATGAGGAGGAGGTCTCGCCGGCACGAAGCAGATTCTCGATCTCGTTGCGACGATTGATCCAGCAGTCGGTGGCAACGGCTTTGGCATCGCATTTCGGCGCGACGGCAACGGCACGCCCTAGTTTTATCAATTCGCGCGCCCCAGCCAGCGATTCCGTGGATTGGAAGTCTAGCTTTTTACACAGTTCCCCAACGATCGTTCCGATGCCGAGGAGGCTGGGTCGCAATAAGGTGAGGCGTGCCGAAAGTCGATGAAGGTCCATGGGTAGAACGGTGACGACCATTGCGCCACGCCAAGGATGGCGACTCGGCAGACCGACCTCGTCAATCCTGGCGGCGAGACCGGTCAATGTGCGCCGCCGCATATCGAATTCAGCAGGCACCCAGAATGCCGCGCCCGCGAGAGTGATGTCAGAAGGCTCCACACCACTGTGTGAGAGCCGGACCAGATGGCCTATCACGTGATAGGGGGTAAGCGCACTCGGATGGCCCGTTGCATGTAATCTATTGGGATGTGCGGCCAGATGTCGTCGTAGCCCATCAAGCGCTTCGGTGATTTCGCTGACTGCTGCGCCATTGGGTCTGCCGAGCTGCCATACTCGGTTCAGCTCCTGGCCAACGGCCCGTTTATTTGTATTCCTACTGTGCAATTCAAGACACATGTCGCCGATGCCGACGCGATCGAGACGGCGTTTCACTACCTCCAGTGCGGCCATCTTCTCTGCAACGAACAGAACCTTCTTACCGGAGGCGACCGCTGCGGCGATGATGTTGGCGATCGTCTGCGATTTCCCGGTCCCCGGCGGCCCTTGCACGACCAAATTGCGGCCTCGCCGGCTTTCCTCAATCACCGCCGCCTGAGAGCCGTCTGCGTCAAGCACGTGCAGCATCGTTGCCGACGGTAAATGTTCGTCGAGATCGGCATTCTCTGGCAGCAGGTTGTCGGCCAGTTCGAACCCATCCCCAAACAGCGCAGATATGATGGGATGGGCATCGATCGCGGCGTGCTGTGGCCAGTTCGCGGCATCGAGGTCGCGGTACATTAAAAACTTGGCGAAGGAAAAGAAGCCGACAACTACATCGTCGCGCCCGACCGTCCATCGCGGTTGGTCGGAGATCGCGGCCGCTACATGGTCGAAGTAAGCCTCGGGATCGAGGTCTTCCGCGTCGTCCCAGTCGGGCAGGGTAACATTATGCTCCTGCCGAAGTAGCGCAAGGAGCGAGAGGTTCGGGGTGACATCTTCCTGGGTCCAACGGAGCCTGAAGCGGGTCCTAACAGTGCCGCGGTCGAGGTTCACTGGAACGAGTAGGAGCGGCGCGGACCGCTCCACCTCGGAACTAGGCGCCTCGTACCATTTGAGGAAGCCGATTGCGACGTAGAGGATGCCCACGCCCTGTTCTTCTTCGAAGGTCTTGGCGTCAAGATGCAAGGTGAGCAGGCGATTGCGAAGTGCTTCGGCCGCAAGTGTGGTCTGCAGTCGCAGTGTCCCCGCCGGCTCCTGCGCCACCTCCGCCTCAATTAACGGGTCATCCGAATCCTCGGTTCTTGCTGCAAATCCGACTGCTCGGCTTTCGGTTACTAGTTCCCTGTAAAGTCGTGGTCCGTCGGCGTCCGTGATTTCTATAAGTCGCACGCTGCGGGAGCGGCGCGGGGTACTGACGAGGCGATTGCGGGTAGTCGTGTCTAGCAGGATTTTCCGAGCGGCATTCAGTTTTTCGGTGAGTGTAGCTCCCTTTATAAGCCGAAGGTCTGCACCTTCGTCCGGCTCCAATTCGGCTGCGCCCGTCGCGGCTAACTCGGGTCGGCTCGTGACTGTGTCACCGAGGTCCAGCGAACCCTTCCAGGTTTTATGCGATGCCCCCGGTACAGGGTCGTCTACCGAGCCGCCCATCGTTAGCCCCCTCAGCCGTGCACACCTTCGTCATGAGGTGCGTTGGGTTAGAGGGAAACATCTCGGCTCAACTAGGCCAAGAAATTTTGTTGCTCGTGGCGACCATGCCGGGAGTTGGCATCGTAAGTTGCTTGCGCCAAGCTGGCCTCGTAAATCTCGTCATCGCCCGCGACCTGCCGGCCTTGTCGAACAGCACAACAGGGCTCGGCTTCAACCGTGACAGCTGATAGTGCCCGTTAGTGTCATTTAGACAACTCTATCTCAACCTATGCTCAAGCACTGGAGCCTCCCGCTTCGGCGGCGCGACCGAGGGATGTCTCGTCCTCACCGCCATCATCATGGGTGCTCGGCACTGAACGGCGGCTTCAACAGCTCGGCCGGCTCGACGCCGAGCGCCTCGGCAAGCCTACCGACGATCTTGAGGCTGGCAAAATAGGCGCCCTTTTCGAGCTGGCTTAAATAACTGCGGCTGACCTCCGCCTCGTAGGCGAGATCATCCTGCGACATACCTTTCTCGTGCCGCAGCCGGCGCAAATTCGTGGCGAACACCTCGCGCAAGTCCATGCGCGAAGCGAAGCCATCTGTTCAGGATGCGCACCTCGATATACTAATCAAAATCGGCCGATCGTCGGCGCTGCGGAAAGGCACTCGCATGACGGTCCTTGGCCAAACTTTCGATGTGGCTTCCGACGAAAATCTCATCCGGCTGATCAATCGAGCAAGCCGGCGCCTCGCTGTAATCTGCCCAGCACTCAGCGAACCAGTCGCAAAGGCGATTGAAGCCCGACTTGACCAGGGCTTCCCAGGAGTGACAATCATCGTAGACGCCGACCCCGAGGTGTATCGGCTCGGTTACGGGACCGAGGCGGCGCTTGATCTGCTGCGCGCAGCGTCCAATCGCAATCAGCTTGATCTTCGCGTGCAGCCCGGCGTTCGGATCGGGGTTGTTATCTCCGATGACATGACGATGGTGTTCTCTCCGGTGCCACTGTTCGCCGAAGCCGGGTCGACGCTGACCGATAAGCCAAATGCAGTCGTGCTGTCAGGGGCCGCAGTTGAGCGTTTGGCCGAGGCCGCAGGAGCCGGCGCAGCGGCAGCAATCGACCGCCAGGAGATAGGGAAGGCCGCGCTTACGCCCGCCAGGGCAGAAGCTCTCAAAGTTGATTTAAAAGCCAACCCGCCGCAGCCATTCAACCTGGCGCGCGCTCTTCGCGTTTTTACCGCGAAGGTTCAATACGTCGAAATTCTGGTCGAAAACTGCCGGCTCAGCAGCCGGCAGGTTCGGTTGCCGAAGGTCTTGCTTGATATTTCCGACGACCAGCTGCGGGATCGCATTTCGAGCACGATACGCATTCCAACCAGCGCGTTGGGTCCCTTTAGCATAATGGTCGAAACGAGCGACGGCGACAGCCGTGCAAGCGTCGATGACGATTGGGTCAAGGGCGAACGGAAGAGAATCGAAGACAGGTACACATACCTCGTTGCTCGGTTCGGGCGTGTTATCTTCAGCCGGGATCGTGAACCTTTCGGCAAAGAGATCGAGCGGTTTCGACGAAACCTTGAAAAATACCGTGATGCGGCGCTGGGCGCGTTCGAAAAGGCAAAGACCGACTTCGAGGGTGCGTTGGTAAAGGAATACATGCCCAAATGGCGGCAGAAGCCTCCAAACCGCTTTGCTGAACACGGGTTAGCGGCGACCGAGGACAATTTGAGGGCGGAACTGCAGGGCGTCGTAGAATCGACGATCCGCGACAGTCTATCTTTTGAGCCTCCCGTAGTGCGGCTGGTTTATAAGGCCATCGCACTTGATTCGATCGACGACGGCGAATTTCGAGGCCGTCTAGAGGACGCGATGCGCCGTAAGGGGGTGCCGGGAGCCATAATCAGATCGCTTTTCACCGCGGGCGACGCGGCGCCCACGGCGAGCGGTTTTGAAAGCGTGTAGTTTTTTCACTAATCGCACAGCCTCGTCATCTGGCGCCAGCCTGGGTGCGGTTTGGGTCGCCTAATCGAGGCTACAGCCTCGCCTCGTCCAGCCCGACAAGGTCAAACATCAACCGGCCGAGATCGAAAAGCCCGTCATGCGGGTTCAGGCGTCTGACCAAGTGATAGTCGCGCCCCCGCCGGCCGGCAATCATCCAGTTCGCTCCATCGAGGGAGCCCAGATTTCGCTCATTCGCCTTGGCCGCCCAGAAATTGGCGGCGACGACGGCATCTTCAACGAGAGCCCAATGTGACGTCGTCAGCCGCCCGCTCAAACACCGCGTTTTGCCGAACACGATCCCGCGATGGAGCCGGGCCGTCATC
>Ga0182024_10007623_pt1 | contig 23282 bp, 21 predicted proteins | sample P32metaG_FD_120480 | JGI IMG/M metagenome (GOLD analysis project Ga0182024, IMG submission 120480) | Permafrost microbial communities from Stordalen Mire, Sweden - P3-2 metaG (Illumina Assembly) | ecosystem: Environmental > Terrestrial > Soil > Wetlands > Permafrost | place: Sweden: Stordalen... | reverse complement strand
GAACAACACTGAAACTGGAATTTTTGCAACGGGAGGGGCGCAAGAAAATTACCGCGCGAGAATTTGCGAACGGTGCGCGGCTTGCCCCCGACGAGAAATTCGGTGGTTAGTCCAGCCAGAAAAATCGCCTTCGACACGTTGCTGCGGGTCGAAGCGGAAGGCGCATACGCAAGCGATGTGCTGCACGCCGAACTGGGTGCGAATGTAAAGTCCGAGGACGCGGCACTGGCAACCGAACTTACGCTCGGCGTGTTGCGCTGGCGTGGCCTGCTTGATTTCCATCTCAAACGCCTCCTCAAAAAGCCCGCAACGCGCCTCGATCTTGGCGTCACGGTGGCATTGCGAATCGGCCTCTACCAACTCCGATTCCTCCAACGAATTCCGGCGCGCGCCGCCGTGAACGAATCCGTGGAACTCGTCAAGCGCGCCAAAAAATCTTCAGCGGCATCCCTGGTAAACGCGGTTCTCCGCAAAGCGGCGAACGAATCCCTCGATCCCCCAGAGAGATTTGTTCCCACTGCTCTTCCCCTGGCCCACCGGCTTAGCATCCTGCATTCGCACCCGCGATGGATGATCGAGCGCTGGCTATCGCGGTTCGGAGAAGCCCGAACAATCGCGCTGCTCCAGGCGAACAACCGAGCTCCGCAGTTAAGCGTTGCGGTGTATGACTCCAAACAGCGCGAGGAGATCGTTTGCGAACTCAAAAACGCGGGATTTAAAGTCATCGACGGTCACTTGTTAACCACGGCGTTCGCGGTGAGTGGCGGCAACCTCGCGCGAAGCGAAGCGTTTCGCAGCGGCCGAATTTCCATTCAAGACGAGGCGTCCCAAGCGATCCCTCTGCTGCTCGATGTATGCGCGGGCGATCGCGTTCTCGATGTATGCGCCGCGCCCGGAGGAAAAGCAACTCATCTCGCACGCGCGGTCGGCAGCGGACTGTTCGTGGCAACCGATCGGCACGCCCACCGCCTGCGCGCCATGAATGCGCAACTCGAACGCCTCGGACTAAAGAATGTCCTCCTGGCCGAACTGGATGCGACAAAAGACCTGCCTTTCGGCACCAAGTTCGAGCGCATTCTTGTCGACGCCCCCTGCTCCGGGACGGGCACCCTCGCGCGGCATCCAGAGATCCGGTGGCGCCTGCGGCCGGAACAAATTGATGAATTCCATCGCTTGCAAGTCGCGATCCTCGGTAGTGCGCTCGCGAGCCTGGCGCCTGGAGGGACGCTCGTTTATTCCACCTGCTCGCTTGAGGGCGAAGAAAACCAGGAAGTCATTACGGAGACTCTGGGCAAGAACGATTCGGTGCGGCGCGTGCCAGGTGGCGAATCGATACAGAACTTGGAGCGGTATCTTGCGCCCGGAGTGGAGGCAAGAGCTTTAGTGGACGAAACCGGGGCATTTCACACGCTTCCGGGCGAACAGCAGACAGACGGCTTCTTTGCGGCTATTCTAGAGAAGGAGTGAACGAAGCGTTACGAACGAGTCCACACGTTCATTAAGAGGAAACTGAACCAATGTCGCTGCGAGAGCGCCTCCAGTGGGTCCTGCGAATGGCACTGATGCTATTCATATTGGCCTCCGTTGCGTTTTTAAGCGCGCTTACCGCCATGCGGTACGCCGTCCAAGGGCAGGAGGTAGAACTTCCCGACCTTGTGGGCAAGCGAGTCAGCGATGCGCAACAAATGTTGCAAACGCGCCACGTCGGCATGAAAGTCGAGGACAGGATCTATAGTCCGCTTCCCGTGGACGAAGTGGTGCGGCAAAGCCCGCCTCCTCACATGACTGTGAAGACCGGACAACTCGCGCATGTGGTTCTCAGCCTTGGCCCGCGAAGGGAAATCATTCCCGAACTAGAGAATGGTAGTGTTCGTGCGGCAAGAATTGAGCTTTTGCAAAGCGGCATGCAAGTCGGCGAAATCTCGAACGCCTATTTACCCGGTACGCAGGACGACACCATCCTTGATCAGGACCCCTCCCCGGGAACAACAGACGTCACGAGCCCTCACGTTAACTTCCTTGTATCCCTTAAGTCGAGCCCAACTGCGTACGTGATGCCGGACCTGGTCGGTTTGCCATTGAACGACGCCATTTCGAAGCTCAATAGCGCGGGATTGAAGATTGCGAAAATCACAAACGCACCGGCGCTGGGAACAGCGAGCAATTCCGTTATTGCCCAAACACCCCCTCGCGGCCATCGCGTAGATACGAACACGATGATCGAAGTGCAGATCGCGCAGTAATGCAAGAGCACAGAGGGAAGCTAATGACCCTCCCCAACCGGCTAACTCTGTGTGCTACTATCGCGACAGGCCGATGACATACGCACGCATCGAGATCGCGCCCTCCATTCTCGCCTCCAACTTCGCCAAGCTAGGCGAGGAAGTTCGCGTCGTCGAAGCAGGCGGGGCCGATGTAATTCACGTGGATGTGATGGACGGGCATTTCGTGCCGAACATCTCGATTGGAATTCCCGTTGTGGAGTCACTTCGCAAGGCAACCCGGCTGCCCCTGGATGTGCATCTGATGATCGAACAACCTGAGGCGTATATCGGCGAGTTCGTACGGGCAGGCGCAAATCGGGTGTTGATCCATCAGGAAGCTACAGTTCATTTGGATCGGGCATTGGCGATGATACGCGAGGCGGGAGCCGAGGCGGGTGCGGCCATCAATCCTGGAACGCCAGTTGTAATGCTGACGGACATTCTTGACAAGGTCGATACCGTGCTTGTGATGTCTGTAAATCCCGGCTTCGGGGGACAGAAGTTCATCGCCAACTCGTTTGAGAAAATTCGGCACCTAAATCAGTGGCGCTCGCGTTATAATGCGAGCTTCCGGATCGAAGTGGACGGCGGAGTTGACTTAGAAAACGCAGGCGAATTGGCGCAAGCGGGAGCCAATACGTTTGTCGCGGGAACCTCAATCTTCCACACACCCGACCCAGTAGAAGCAACTCGCCAGCTTCGAAAACTGGCGAACGACGCGATAAGTCAGAGAGTCTGACAGCGAGCCATGCCAAAAATCCTTTCCAAAAACTATCTGATCATCGCGACATTGGGCCTCTCACTTGGGGCTTCCGCATGTTGCGCGTACGGCCAAACTCCTTCGGCGCAGACCGGATCCTCGCAACCAGCGCCCCCGCCAAAGAAAGCTGATACGAATCAGACAATCCAGAAACCGACAGCCTCTTCGAAGCTGCCGGGCAAAGGGAAGGCCGTTCCCAGCACAGAAGGTTCGACTGAACCTGATAAGGTCCTTTACGATCGCGCTGTCTCGGATATCAAGAAGGGCCACTACATTGAAGGTCGGCTGAGCTACCAGACGCTGATCAATACTTATCCCGACAGCGAATATCTCGCAAAGGCCAAGCTTGGGGTTGCCGATTCCTATTTCAAGGAAGGCGGCACATCGAACATCACCCAAGCCGTGCAGGAATATAAAGACTTCATCACTTTCTTCCCGTTTCTCGATGAATCAGCCTACGCGCAAATGCAAGTAGCGATGGCGCATTATCGCATGATGGAGAAGCCCGATCGCGACAAGACGCAAGCGGAAAACGCGGAGGACGAGTTCCAGACTTTTCTCCTAAAATACCCGCAAAACCCGCTTGTGCCAAAAGCGGAGCAGAATCTGCGGGAAGTGCAGGAAATTCTGGCCGACAGCCAATTCCGCGTCGCGCGCTTTTACTACCTCAAATTGAACTATGCGGCGTCGGCAGCACGCCTGATCGATCTGAGCCAGCGCTACCCGCTCTACAGCCAAAGCGATGAAGCGCTATGGATGCTCGGCGATGTCTACGAACGGGCCAAACAGGCCTCGAAAAACGAAGACGACAAGAATCATTGGGCAGACCTAGCAGCCGAATGCTACCGGCGAGTCATCAAGGATTATCCGTTGTCCCGCTGGGCGGCGAGTGCCAAGTCTCAACTGCAAGCGATGGGCATGCCTGTTCCGGCGCCTGATCCGAACGCGGCGGCGGAAATGCGGAAGGAGCAGATGTACCGAAAACAGCATCGCCAGATGGCAATGGTCCGTTTGCCGACAGCTATGATGAAATCGTCCCCGGATGTTTCCACGGCCGCGCACAGCGGGCAACCGAACTTGAACGCGCCGGACGACGCAATTTCGGCGACGGAAATTTTGAGGCCCGGGGCTGTCGGTCCGTCCTTCAATCTTGCGATGCGGCCCGTGGCCAACGCCTCGGACAGCGCGCCGGAGCAAGGCGCACCCGTGGAGGCTGTCCCGGTACAAGCGGAATCGTCAAGCGCCGTTGGAAACAGCCTCGGCGTGCAAATCATTGAGTCTCCGGGTCAAGCCGCGACGACGCAGGATTCGAGCGCTCCAGGTTCCAACGCCGCGCCTGCTGCTTCGTCCGCACCTACCATTACGCTACAGGCTGCAGGGGACGCCGCGTCGACGGGTTCGGCTGCAGATACCCCGAACGCCACAACCGCCGAAGCCCCTCAAGCACCTGCCGGTGGAACGATCGCTCCTGTGCCGCAAGAAAAAGCCGACAAGGCGGATTCAAAAACCGAATCAACCAGCAAGAAAAAGAAGGGAATTCATAAGATTATTCCCTTTTAGTCGGCTGTTTACCCACTGCTAACAACTCCAGCACTCCGGTACCTCGGCTCCGTTGACGCTGTCGTTGTGGAATGTTTAGCTAGATTGATCGCAAGAGGGTAGCCTGATGTTGAAGTGTGGAGTTGCGTCGTTAGGGGCTCAAAGTGCCAAGAATTCTCGTCGCCGACGATAATACAAATATTCAGAGGATGGTCTCACTGGCCTTCCACGACCGCGGAATTGAAGTCACCGCCGTTGGCAATGGCGAAGCTGCCGTCCGCCGTCTCCCGGATCTGAATCCAGACTTGATCCTTGCCGATATTTTCATGCCCGTGCGCAACGGCTACGAGCTGTGTGAATGGGTCAAGAAGGACGCAAAGTATTCTCACATCCCTGTGATTTTGCTCGTTGGCGCGTTCGACCCACTGGATGAAAAAGAAGCCCGCCGCGTGGGTGCCGATGGCATTTTAAAGAAACCTTTCATTCCGCCCGATCCGCTGATCGCGATGGTTACTTCCGTACTCGAAAAGGCTTCGAAAGTCGTGGTGGAAATCCCTAAGCCGAAGCAAGCGCCGGCACCCCCTTCCGCGCCACTGGCGGCTGTACAAATGGCCCCCGTGGAGATCGCGCCAGAGATCGAAGGCAAAACGCTGCCTGAACTTCCAGACACGAGCGCCGACGACGCATCGCTGGCATATGGCTTCGGAGCAGGACGCCGGGGGCTGGACGACGAAGGTATCGAAGAATCCGCCGCGGACCGAGCGCCGAGATTGGATTCCGATAAAGAAGCCCAAGAAGAATTCGATGGAGCCTCCACTACAAACGATTGGCGCCGCTCGGCCAGGGAGTTTGAGATTCCGGAAGAGGCTGCCCAAAGACACGCATTTTCGCAGGGTATTGAGCCCTCATTACCGTCCGAGCGGGATGTGCCGCAGCAGCATATCCATTCGCCGGATGCGACCGAGGAATTTGAGCCCGTAACCGAGCAGCGTGAAAGTTCGGACATGCCGGCTGCACAGCCGACGCCGGAATCACACGTGGTTGAAATGGAGCATGTTGCAACCGCTGAGGATTCGGATGAAGTTTTGACGGTACCGGTCGCAGCGTCAGTCGCTGAAGAAAGTGCGCCCGTTCTAGCGAGCGCGACTGTCGAAAGCATAAACTTTGAGGATGGAACCCAAGAGGTGCCCTTAGCTGCAGCCATAGGCGAGCCGGAGCCACGTTCTGGGTCAAGAGGGCCCCACTGGATGGATTTGATGGCGTCCACATTGGGGCAACGGTCTCAACGCGACTGGTTCTCCTCGGCAATTGCACCGCCGGTAACAGCGGAAACTTCACATCTTGACGAACTGACAAACCGTGCCACCGGACCGGAACTAGAAGAATTGTCCGCCCGCGATGTTGAAGAATTGTTCTGCCAGGAATCGCAGACTGAACCTCGAGAGCCCACGACGCCAATGGCTCACGAAAGCGCTCAGCCGATGGGAGCGGAAGAACAAGAATCGTTTTTCGCCGACGAACTCGAGACGAACACAGTTTCGGCTGTTACCGGGTCGACCATTGATGAATCAGAACCCGTGCCGCCGACCGAGCTGAGCGCGTTGGTTAACGGAACCCCGGGGGAGCAGGCGGTACACGTGAGCGAGCTCGACCCTACCGTCGCCGAGCCGGTACCAGCCGCCCCTGCCGAGCGAGATCCTGAGCTTCTCGCAGAAGCTGCGTGCGAGCCGAATTTGTCGCAGGACCCGGCACTCATCCAGCCTCCCACAGTACATGTGACCGCAGAGCCACTTCTGATCGATGAGTCTCCGCAGGCCCCCTTAATTTATGGGGCGAGCGAACAGGAAATTCCGCCGGTTTACTCTTTCCTGGTCGGGGTTCCGGAACAACCCGCTTCGGTACAATCGGAAATGCAGGAAACCCTTGCCAAACCAGTTGCTGCCGAAGAAACTTCGGCTCCTGCCGAGATGCGAGATTCCCCACTGGAATTTTCCTCATCAGAATTTGACGACCGAATGCTAACTTGCCCTCCGAGCCGCGAGGCGCTCGCCGAAATTCCATTCCTGAATCCTCCGCGAACTTTCCATCCAGATTCGGACGGCCCCCGTGGGGTGAGCGGGGATGGGGTTACCTCTGCAAACGTGGATGCCGTCGTTCAGCGGATTCTCGAAAAGATCGAGCCCCAGCTTCGCGAACTACTCTCGCAAAATCTGCTAAAGCCTTTGATCGCAACTCTGGTTCAAAACGAGCTCGAAAAGAAAGACAGCTAGCCTCCTCCACGCTGTGCCGCCGTGTGAGAGTACTTAGTAGAGCGTTACCTTACCCGGCCGGATAATTGACGCCCCGCGCGTTCGCCGCTTATATTGGTTGTTACACCTCATCACAATTTCACAAACATAGGTACGCATGCCACTAGAAATACCCAAGGCCTACGAGCCGCAGGAGATTGAAGAACGCTGGGCGAAGGCCTGGTTCGACGAGAAACTGTTCCGCGCTGAAAATTCGGGCGATGGCCCGGTGTTCTCGATCGCGCTGCCGCCGCCAAATATTACCGGATCGATCCACATCGGACACATGCTCGAACATACGCAGATCGACATGCTTGTTCGTTGGCACCGGATGCGAGGGCAGCGCACGCTGTGGCTGCCTGGGATGGACCATGCAGGAATCGGGGCGCAATTCGTCGTCGAGCGCCAGCTGGCAAAAAAGAAGATCAGGCGCCAGGACCTCGGACGTGAGGAATTCGAGCGGCGGGTGTGGCAATGGAAGGAGGTAAGCGGAGGCATCATCAAGCAACAGATGATCCGCCTGGGCGCTTCGTGCGATTGGACGCGGGAGAAATTTACGCTGGAACCGGCGCTCTACCGTGCCGTGATCGAAGCGTTCCTGAGACTCTACCGGGAAGGGCTGATTTACCGCGGGCGATACATGGTGAACTGGTGCCCACGTTGCCAGACGGCCATCAGCGACTTGGAAGTGGTACACATCGAGCGGCCCGGGCGTCTGTGGCACCTGCGCTACCCAACTGTCGGCGCGCCCACGTCAGGTACAAAGTATATTGTCGTGGCGACGACACGGCCCGAAACCATGCTCGGCGATACCGCCGTCGCCGTTCATCCCGATGACGAGCGCTATCAGGGCCTCATTGGCAAGAGCGTGATGCTGCCGCTAATGGATCGCGAAATTCCCATTATTGCGGATTCGTACGTCGACCGCGAATTCGGCACTGGAGTTGTAAAGATCACCCCTGCCCACGATCCGAACGACTTCGAAGTTGGCAAACGGCACAATTTGACTGAAATCGATGTGATGACAGACGATGCGCACATGAACGCGGAGGCCGGCAAATATGCCGGGCTCGACCGGTTCGTGGCGCGCGCACGCATTGTGGAGGATCTCGACCAGCTCGGCCTACTCGACAAAATCGAGGACATCACCCATGCCGTAGGAGTTTGCGATCGCTGCAAAGCGGAAGTCGAACCGCGAATATCCACGCAGTGGTTCTGCAAGATGCCGCCGCTAACTGAACCCGCGAAACGCGCGGTGCTGGAAGGATTGATCGAAGTGGTACCGGACAATCAGCGAACGATTCTGCTGAATTGGCTCGAGAACATTCGCGACTGGTGCATTTCGCGACAGCTTTGGTGGGGCCATCGTATTCCCATCTGGCACTGCGCCAATTGCAAAGAGATGGTCCCGGCCACCGATTCGCGCGTGAAGATTGTAGATGGGCATGCACAACCCGCTGGCGTGCCCACGAAGTGTCCCCAGTGCGGAGGCTCAAAGCTCGCGCAGGACAGCGATGTGCTCGACACTTGGTTCAGCTCGGGACTCTGGCCCTTTTCGACGCTCGGCTGGCCCGATGACACCGAGGATCTGCGCACGTTCTATCCAACCAGCCTACTGATCAGCGGCTACGACATTCTCTTCTTCTGGGACGCGCGGATGATCATGATGGGCCTGCATCTCATTAACGACTCCGATCTCGCGCAGCGAGTCCCCTTCCGGAGGCTCTATCTGCATTCGCTTGTCCGTACCTCGGAAGGAGCGAAGATGTCGAAGACGAAAGGAACCGGCGTCGATCCGCTGGAACTGACGCAGAGGTTTGGCACCGACGCGCTTCGCTACATGCTCGCGAGCATGGCCGCGCCCGGCACCGACATTATCCTCAGCGAAGACCGGATCCTTGGCGCACGCGCGTTCGCGAATAAAATCTGGAATGCGGCGCGGTTTCTCTTCGTCAATCTCGAAAACGACACCGTCAAGGCGCATGGAATCACGATCGAGGAATTGGCGGCGCCTGAAATCCGGGCAAAAGCGCCCTACGCGGTTCCTGGCGAGGGAGCGCTCGCTCATCGGTGGATTTTCTCGCGGCTGTCGGCTGTCTCGGCGCAGGTGAACGACGCCTTGGAAAATTTCCGCTTCCACGAAGCGGCACAGTTGATCTATCACTTTTTCTGGGGCGACTTCTGCGATTGGTATATCGAGTGGGTGAAACCGCAGCTGATCGCTGGCAGTCGCGACGTCGCCGTGCCCGCATGGCGGAACATATTTGCCGCTCTCGAGGCGGCGTTGAGGCTGCTGCACCCGGTGATGCCTTTCCTCACGGAAGAGCTGTGGCATCGCTTGCCGCAGCAAGCCGAAGCCGAGTCGATTGCGCTGGCAAGTTTTCCTGAGCCGCGCGCCAATTGGTCCGATCCGACAGCGGAGCGAGGAATGCTCTATCTGCAGGGTGGCATCGTTTCAGCGCGGAATCAGCGGGCGGAACGGAAAGTTAACCAGAAGGAAAAAGTTCCGGCGGAAGTTCTGATTCTTGACGACGGGGAACGCACGTTGGTTGAAGAGAACAAAGATACGATCATGCGTCTTGCGTCGCTCGCGGAGCTGAGACCGGTTTCCCGCCTCTTTGGCGCACCACGAGCGGTAGCTGCGAGTGCCGATCTGGATATACGGATTGTTTATGAAGCAAAGGTGGAACGAAGTATCGAAGCGGCCCGGCTCAAAAAGGAAATTGGCCGGTTGGCGAACGACGTGGAATCGAAGCAGAAGCGCCTCGCGGATGAGACCTTTCGCAGCAGAGCTCCCGCCGAAATCGTGAAAAATCTCGAGGGGACGCTCGCAGAACGCCAAGCGGAACATCGGAAGCTTGTGGACCGCCTCAAGCGGCTTGAGTAACGGTGCCTTACGGCGTAATTTCCGTCAGCAGTTGCACGGAGACGAGGTTTTCAGGCGAATCTGCTTTGGCGGAGAATAATTCTTTTCATGCGGCATTCGAAGTTTCGAAAGCCCTTCTCGCACCGTATGCGGACGTGTTCTCATATTCAATCATCAGAACCCACAGAACCGGTATCAGGAACCGTGCTGCGCCACAGGCGAACACACTTTGGCATACCTTGCCGTTAAATTGAGAACTGGCTGCCTGTTGCAGTTGTGTCATGATCGGGCAATCGCTCTCTGGTTTCACATCGTAGATAAAAATTGCGATTACGGCCATTGGAGTTTCCCCATTTCGGAATATGTGTCAAATTCGTCCGGCGGGCCGAAATGATATCAGATCATGAGTGTCTGTTTTTCGATGTGACTTGTTCGGCGCGTAGCCCTCGAGTATTCTGCGTGACTCACTATGGCAAAGAAGATCAGCGCGGACCTGCCTGGAACAACCGATCGCCGCATCGACGCTCTGCTGACGCTGCTCGCGGAGAATTCGACCATCGTGATCAGCGGCGCGAAAATCGCCAAGGAGATTGGCGTGACGCGCCAGCAGGTGTGGCGGTGGATCGAGAAACTGCGCGTGCTCGGCGTTCGCGTGAAGGGTCATCCGCACACCGGCTACCACATCGAGCGCGTGCCGGACATTCTGGTTCCCGAGATGCTGAGCCATCGGCTGTACGGAACTCCTTTCGCGCGCCGGATTTATCACTTTTTTAAAATTGAGTCGACCAATACCGTCGCAATGCATCTGGCCGAACACGGCGAGCCGCACGGCACAATCGTGCTCGCCGAGGAGCAAACAGGCGGCCGGGGACGCGCGGGCCGCTCGTGGGTCTCTGAGAAATCGACTGGTATCTATTGCACGATTTTGCTTCGCCCCCCCCTTTCTCCTGCCCACGCACCGCTGCTCACATTGGTGACTGGCCTCGCCGCCCGCGACGCTGCCGTCGAGGAACTCGATAGCTCTCCAGACATTCGCTGGCCGAACGACCTGCTCGTAGGAGGCCGGAAATTCGGAGGCATCTTGACCGAGATGCACGCGGAGCCCGACCGAGTGCATTATGCAGTCGTCGGTATAGGCATTAACGTGAACCAATCGAAAATGCCGGCGGAACTCGCCGGAATCGCTACTTCGATCAAAATCGAAACGAAAAAAAATCATTCGCGGTTTGAGCTGCTGATTCGGTTGCTGCGTCACTTCGACCGCTACTACAATCAATTCATTGCCGACGGCGCTCAACCCATCTTGCGCCGGTTCTCGGAGGTTTCTAGTTACTTTCGGGGGAAACACGTGCGGATAACCACATCCACGGAAAGCTTCACCGGTACAACCGCCGGCCTGGAACCAAGCGGCGTCCTGCGGGTTTCAAGGGACGACGGCCGCGGGACTGAGCTCGTCCTTTCGGGCGATGTGGCGGAGGCGGACTGATGCTTTTGACCCTCGATGTGGGCAACACAAATACTGTTCTCGGCGTGTTTCGCAGCAAGGAACTCGTAGCAGACTGGCGGCTGACGACCGCGCGGGATCAGACCGTCGATGAGTACGGCATTCTGACACGTGATCTCTTTACACTGGCGGAACTCAAACCGAACGAAATCCACGGCATCATTATCAGTTCGGTAGTGCCTCCCTTGAATAGAACCCTCGCGGAGATGGCGCGCCGATACTTCGGTCAAAAGCCGCTGTTCGTCGAACCCGGCGTGAAGACAGGGATGGCAGTGTTGGTCGATAACCCCCTCGAAGTCGGAGCCGACCGGATCGTGAACGGAGTCGCGGCGTTCGAGAAGTATGGCGGACCCTGTATCGTGGTCGATTTTGGAACCGCGACAACCTTCGATGTGATTTCGGCGCGTGGCGAATATCTGGGCGGCGCTATCGCCCCCGGGCTCGGGATTTCGGCGGAAGCGCTTTTTTCGCACGCAGCCAGGCTTCCGCGAGTCGAAATCAAAGATCCAGGCAAGGTGATCGGCACGAATACCGTGGCTCACATGCAGTCGGGCCTGTACTACGGCACATTGGACATGATCGACGGTGTATTGTCGCGCATGAAGGCCGAGCTGGGCACACCCGCTAAGGCGATCGCAACCGGTGGCTATGCCACGCTGCTCGCCGGGGGTTCGAAACACATCGAGCATACCGATGAGCATTTGACGCTCGAAGGGCTCCGCATCATCTGGGAACGAAATGCCTCGAATCCCGCCGAACGCGGACCTGCGTCCAAGAAGTTCCCTTCCTCCGCAAACCGACCAAAGACCTGACAATCCTCATTTTTCGCGGAATGACTATGGCGCAAGAACGAAATCGTGCCCCCTTGGCCCTGAGAAAGATTTTCACGCATGCTAAAATCGCAGGTGAGTGCGAGAAACACATTTTATTGTCAAGAATATAAACCACCTGCGGGAGCGTATCTCGCACGCAGCCGCGCGATCGGGGCGCGGCGTGAATGAAATCACGGTCGTCGCGGTTTCAAAGACCTTCCCAGTGGAGTCCATCTTAGCGGCGTACGAATCGGGTCTGCGGCAATTTGGCGAGAATCGCTTGCAGGCGTGGGAATCGAAACAGCCCAAGCTGGCTCACCTCAATGCGAAATGGCATTTCATCGGCCACCTTCAAAGCAATAAAGTTCGAAAGGCAGCCCAGCTCTTCGATCGAGTCGATTCCATCGACAGCATCCCGCTTGCCAGCAAGCTTAACGCCGCGGCGGCTGAAGCGAAAAAGCGGCTGCCGATTCTCATTGAAGTACACTTGAGCAACGAACCAACGAAAGGCGGCGTTGCAGAAGGTGATTTAGCCGGACTGGCTGACGCCGTGGTTCAGCTTCCGAATCTGCACCTGCTTGGACTGATGACGATCCCGCCCTATTGTGAGGAGCCCGGGCAGGCCCGCCCATATTTCCGAAAGCTGCGCGAGCTTCGCGACGACTTGAGCCAGAAACTCGACACAGCTCTGCCAGTGCTCTCGATGGGCATGAGCCACGACTTCGAGGTTGCCATTGAAGAGGGAGCTACCGAAATTCGCATCGGCAGCGATATTTTTGGCGAGCGAGCGAAGGATGCTTGACTTGTCGTCACGTGAATCCGCCCCCTTACTGCTCGCGCTCCCAAAGCAACTCGGCATGATAAGTCTTCCCCCCATAGATCGGGCTTGGCTGCGGCGCCGTGACAATCGATAGGCGGTCACCGTTGATCTTGTAGTGCCGCCTTTGCTCGGTGCCGTTCCACACCTCGTTCCAGGAGACATCGACCGTAGTGATGAAGTCATCGCCTTCGGTACGATATTTCCCCGAATAGGCGACCATCGATTTCCAAAGCTCGGCGCGCTCCGAATCACTCGATCCCAACTTCCTGTCACTGGCGGTAAGCAGAGCCAACATGCGTCCCTGTGGCGTGAGCATCAGATAGCCTTTCGGATGATCGCCCAGGGCCGCGCGCGGTGCTTCGTTCGCAACGACAATTTGATAGGCAACGAGTTTCCAGCTGCCAACTAGGGAAGGTTGATCCACAGCCGGTCGCAACTGGGGGGAGAGTCCGAAAAGAAGGCTCAAAAACACGACCAAGATGCGCATTGTCACCTACCTCGCCAGCTCACTTTTTTCGATGATATCACTGCACTGCCGTGGAATTATGGATTGGACGTGAAATCTGAAATGCGCGCGAGGCCGCCGGACGGCTAATTGGGGAGCGGTTTTCCTTTTGTCTCCATTCCAAACGGCAGCAACAGCAGTCCGATCAGAAAAGCTACGGCAGTGAGAGAGACGGGTATTCCAATCGTGTGGAAATGCGCCACGCCCGCACCCACGAGAAACGTAAATCCAGCGCCTACAAATCGACCGACCGAAGTATTAAACGCGAAGGCGCTGCCCCGAATCTCTGTGGGATATTGCTCGGGCACCCACAGCGTGTACATCGCAAAATTCGCGCCACCGATTCCGAGCAGGAACACCACGACGAAGAACCACTCCAGCGCGTACTGCTTTAGGTAAAAGGCAGGGCCGAAACCAACGGCGATCGAAACCATCATGCAGAAGAAAAACACGGCCATGGTTTTGAGCCTTCCAATGCGCTCCGCAAGCGGCGGCAGGAAAAGGCAGCCGATGATCGTTCCAATTCCGAGGAGCATGGTCGCGTACGATGCATATTTCGCGGCAAGTGCTGCGGAGAGGCCCTCCCTTCCGGCGATTTCAATCACGCCCGTGGGAATGTAGACCGAACCCGCCCATAGCCCAATGATCGAGACTAGCACATAGATCGAATTCAGAATCGTGCGGCGGCGATATTCCGGCGAGAAGATCGCTTCCAGCGGTCGCAGAATGGACCATTTCCGGACTTCATCCACGTGCGCCTTCCAACGCTCCGGCTCGCGAACACCATACAGAATGATCCCAACCAGAATCGCGGGGCTGCCACCCACAGCAAACATCGCCCGCCAGCCATACTTCTCGCCGATGAAATGATTGAGAATCCCCGCGAGAAAAAAGCCGAAGTAATAGCCGGTGTGCATCAAACCGGCACCCATCTTGCGGCGTTCTTCAGGCCACGCTTCGGCGACCAGCGTCCCGCCCATGGCCCATTCTCCTCCGATGCCAACGCCTGCGAGGAATCGGTAAATCGCCAATTGCCAGACGTTCGTGGCGATTGCCGCGAGGAAGGTAAAAATAGAAAAACAAAGAATCGTCAGGACCAGCGTGCGCACGCGCCCGAATTTATCGGAAACGGGCCCCCATAAAATCGCGCAGCCCCAGCCGACGAGGAAAAGCGCGAACAGTAATCCGCCATAGAAACCGACATTGCCGGCGGTTGCCGGGATTCCGGACTTCGGCAAGAGTTCCCGCAGGGCAGGCACGAGCACGAGCGAATAGATGAAGGAGTCCATACCGTCGAGGGTCCATCCTCCCCACGACGCCCAGAAGCCTCTCACTTGATTGGGCGTTAATCGGACTTTGTTAGCGGGTGGCAAAGGGGAAGATTGTAGAGGAACAAAAGAATCTCTGCTCGATTTTTTTTCGCGAACAACTCTGCGCCCCTTATCAGCAGAAAGCAGAAAGCCTTTCGATGATATCGTGGATCCTCGGACAAAGGCGATGGATATACAAGAACGCTATGGGAGTGTGACGTTTCCAGTTCGAGTTGTGCCCCGCGCGAGTCGCGATGCCGTGGAGGGAGAATACCAAGGCGCGCTGAAGGTGCGTTTGACAACACCTCCCGTTGACGATAAAGCGAATGACGCACTCCGCAGGCTACTGGCCGAGTGTTTGAACGTACCCGTGTCGGCTGTTAGAATCGTCGCCGGAGAAAAGAGCCGGACGAAACGCGTTGCTGTTGCGGGTGCCACGCGAGTACAGATCCTAGCGCTCATTAGGCCCTCACCCTCCCCGTCCAAGAGCTAATGGAAATAAGGAAAAAGTTTGATGCCTGACATTCCAGCCATTCAGTCGGAACTGAAAACCAGCAAGATCGACGGATGGCTTTTCTATGATCATCACCATCGCGATCCCATTGCGAACCGCGTTCTGGGCCTCGGCGAAAATGGAATGGCCACCCGCCGCTGGTTTTATTTCGTTCCCTCGCGAGGCGAACCCAGAAAACTCGTGCATCGAATCGAAGCGGGGATGCTCGACTCGCTCGACGGCAAAAAATATCTGTATGCGGGCTGGGAAGAGCTGCACAAGATGCTTCCGAAGCTCCTCTCTGGCAGCACACGAATCGCTATGCAATATTCGCCCGACAATAATATCCCTTACATCGGGCTCGTCGACGCCGGGACTATCGAGCTCATCCGCAAGTTCAAGAAAAAGGTTGTCAGCTCGGCGGATCTGGTACAGAAGTTCGAAGCGAGTTGGTCGCCAGAGCAGCTTGAATCGCATCTCGAGGCGGGGCGAATCGTCGATCGCGTCCGGCAGGGCGCCTTCGAACAGGCCGCTGCCTGTGTGAGCGACGGAAAGCCGCTCACGGAATTTGAATTACAGCAGTGGATGCTCGACCGAATCCGCGCGAACGGCCTTACTACCGCCGAACCGCCTATTGCGGCTGTACAGCCCAACAATGGCAACCCCCATTACGAACCGCAGCCTGGTAAATCGCGCCTGATTCGCGCGGGAGATTTACTGTTGCTCGACATCTGGGCGAAATCCACCCGGCCTCGCAGCGTGTATTACGACATCACGTGGGTGGGCTATCTGGGCGAGCGGGTGCCCGACACGTATGCGAGAATCTTTGGCATCGTACGGCAGGCGCGGGATCGGGCTATTGATTTCGTCAAGACCTCGCTTGCGAAAGGCCGCTCCATTCACGGCTGGGAAGTGGACCGCGTCGCGAGGGAGACGATTCGCAAAGCAGGCTACGCGAAGTATTTCGTGCATCGCACCGGGCACAGCATCGGACAGGAAGTCCACGGCAACGGCGCGAACATGGATGGGCTTGAGACTCGCGACAACCGCAGAATCGTTCCGCGCACTTGCTTCTCGATTGAGCCTGGAATTTACCTGCCCGAGTTCGGGGTTCGCAGCGAAGTGAACGTATCCGTGAATGAAAAGTCTGAAGCAAGCGTTACCGGCGCGATCCAGGAACAAATCCTTCCTCTGTTGGCCTGACCAATCGTGACCGAGACCCATGCGAACCAAGAGGGGGTGGCCGTAAGCCCCGGGAAAGGACATTCCATCGCCCCGCTGATTGTGTTCGCCGCTTGGCTGGTGCCAGGAATGGGACACCTCCTGCTACGCCGCTGGGGACGGGCCCTAGCATTCTTTTTTGTAGTGGGTGGCCTGGCTTTGACCGGCTTTCTCACGCGCGGCCAAGTGTTTCCTCCCAACTCTGACGACCCGTTCGGCACGCTGGGTTTTCTTGCGGATGCGTGTTCCGGAGTATTTTTCGCCCTCGCCCACATCATCGAAAAAGCCGGGCCGGATGTCTCGCGTGCGGCGGGAGATTATGGCACGCGTTTCGTGGCAGCCGCGGGAATCGTCAATTCACTCGCAATGTTGGACGCCTACGGTATCTCCGTTGGGCGGAGAAACTGAGTGGCGGCAGACGGATTACAACTGAGTCACTTCGCCAGCCTTGTCGCTTTCGCCCTTTTTGTTTCGATCGCGCTGGGATGCCTCACTCAGCGAAAAACGCGAGGACGAGTCAAATATGCCGCGTGGTCCTTTGCGCTCTTCATCGGGGTCGCTCTCGCAATCGCGTGGCTGATGTATCCTTTTTCCCGCTAGGTCAGCTCGGCATATCACCTGGAAGCGGTAGGAAAATTTCTTCCGCCGAGATCGGCTTGGCGATGAAATGCTGTTCGACCATGTACTGGAAGAGGGCTTCCAGGGTTGGTCGATTCGGTTCGATGCCATACGGCCACGGATCACCGCCAAAAACTTCGTTGATTTCATCCACATCCGCGAACTGCCACGGAAGCATGTAGCATTGCGAGCCGGAGAAACGCATGCGGGCGAGCGCCCAGTTTTTTGAGTCCGCGAATCCCTTGTAAAGGTTTCTGGCGATCCAAGGATTCTTCTCGTACACCTCGCGACGAATTGCGACCGTATGCATGATCGGAAAAATCCTCGTTTGCTTATAAAACTCGCGCTCAACATTGCGATAATTCGACAACAGGCGCGCGACGTCAGGATCGTGCCCCAGCACTTCCGGTTGGCGCGAGCCGATTAACGCATCAATCTCGCCGCGTGAGAGAAGCTCACTCAGCGAATGAGCGCTTTCATTCGTCTCGATATTCACGGGCTTGAGCAGTGGCGGCACTTCTGGCCTTCCGTGGCTGCCTGACTTCTCGACCGCGCCCTGCACCCAGCGAATCGTTTCCAGATTTACTCCATACTGATGCATCAGGTGGCCTCGAATCCAAATCGCAGCCGTTTGCGTGTACAGCGGTACTCCGATGCGTTTGCCCTCCAGATCTTTCGGCGAGTGGACCCCCGCGCGCTTGTTGATGAAGATAAATCCGTGCCGGAACGCGCGCGATGGGAACACAGGAAGCGCCACAAACGGACAATTGCCGCGCCCCGTCATGCTGATGAATTCGGAGCTGGAGAGTTCCGACAAATCGAATTCGCGCCGCCCCACCATGCGATCGAAAATCTCGCGCGGCGCGTCGATCGGAACGTACTTTAGGTCGATTCCCTCAACCGTTACATCGCCCGTGCGTAGCGCTTCGGTTCGGTCGTAGCGCCCGCACGCAAACGTCAAACTCAATCGATCCATGGATGGCCCTTTCCAGATTCCGCGTCAGCGGATTTTCATTTCACGACGCAAACAGACGGTAGGACAACCATAGGCTGAAGGCAAGAGGGACAGCGAGGTGGTGACCCAGCTCGCTGCACAAAATTGAAAGGCGCGGTGTTAGATCAAATCCTCATTTCGAATTGGCAGGCGGCGGATACGCTTTCCAGTCGCCGCAAAGATCGCATTACAGACCGCCGGTGCGAGACACGGCACGCCGGGTTCGCCAACGCCCGTCGCCGCCTCCTCACTAGGCACAATGAAAACTTCGACGACCGGCATTTCGTTCATGCGCACCATCGGGTAGGTGTCGAAATTCCCTTGCTCGACGCGCCCCCGGTCAATCGTAATCTGGTCCTTCAGCGCCGTAAGGCCGTAGACGATTCCACTTTGCATCTGAGCGGCGATTGTGTCGGGGTTGACGATACGGCCGCAATCGAGCGCGCAAACCACGCGGTGCACCTTGTAGGTACCATCCTTCTGGTTCACCGACACTTCGACGGCTTCCGCGACATAGCTTTTAAACGCGGAAATCACCGCAATGCCGCGATAACGCCCCTTTGGAAGCGGCGTCGCCCATCCCGCTTTCTGTGCGGCCAGCTCCAAAACGCCTTTATATCGGGGTGCATTCGAGAGCAGCGCGCGCCGAAATTCGTAAGGGTCCTTTTTCGCGGCGGCGGCGACCTCGTCCATGAAGCTCTCGACGAAGAATCCGTTCTGCGAGTCGCCGACCGAGCGCCAGAAGCCGACGGGTATGCCTGTCTCTGTTAGCTGGTAGTCGACAAAAATATTGGGGATGGAATACGGAATGTCGGCTGCGCCTTCCACGCTCGTTCCATCGAGATTGTTCTTTACGCTGCCCGGAAAAGCGTGGTTAAAGATGGAAGGACACGCGATCCGGTTCGTCCACGCGACGGGATTTCCGCTGGCATCGAGAGCCGCCGAAAAACGAGAATACGAAGCCGGACGGTAGACATCGTGCTGCATGTCCTCCTCCCGCGTCCACGTGACCTTGACCGGCGCGCCGAGAGCTTTTGAAAGCTCGACGGCATCATCCACGAAATCCGTTTCGCCGCGGCGCCCAAACCCACCACCAAGATACGTCGTGTGGATAAACACGGATTCCGGCTTTAACCCCGTAAGTTTTGCAGCTGCATTTTGCGAAGATGTTTGTCCCTGCGTTGGCGCCCACACGTCACAACGGTCCGCCTGCACGTACGCCGTACAGTTCATCGGCTCCATAGTGGCGTGAGCCAGGAAGGGGGCCTGGTAAACAGCATCGATTTTAGTCGCGGCTTTGCCCAGCGCTGAAGGAGCATCTCCCTCTTTTCTGGCAACGGCGGCACCCTCTTGATCCACGCGTTCCGCAAAGAGCGTCCAGATTCCGTCGGAGGAAATATTCGCGTTTGCGCCCTCATCCCACTTGATCTCGAGCGCCTTGCGCCCCTGCAACGCCGACCAGGTATTGTCGGCCACAACCGCTACGCCGGAAGAAATCTGCACCACATCCTTTACGCCCCGAACGGTCTTGGCCTTCGTAGCATCAAAGCTCGCCACTTTCCCGCCGAATACGGGGCAGCGCACTCCCGTAGCGTAGAGCATTCCGGGGCGCCGCACGTCGATCCCAAATTCAGCGCTGCCGTTTACTTTGTCAGCGGTATCGAGACGCTTGATCGGCTTGCCCACAATTCGAAAATCCTTCGGATTCTTGAGCGGCACATCGGTGGGCACGGGAAGCTTTGCAGCGGCTTCGGCAAGGCTGCCGTATGTAAGAGTGCGCTTGGTGGGGGTGTGAATTACCAAGCTGTTCTCGGCGCGGCATTGCGATTTGTCGACGCTCCACTGCTGGGCCGCGGCCGCAATCAGCATTTCGCGCGCGGTCGCACCAGCCTTCAGCATGGGCCCCCAGGAAGACCGTATGCTCGAACTGCCGCCTGTTCCCTGCGACCCGAAAGCGGGGTTGTAATAGACCTTCGCCGCCGGAGCAAACTCGGCGCGTACTTTCTTCCAGTCGCATTCGAGCTCTTCGGCCGCGAGCATCGAAAGCGCCGTCATGATCCCCTGGCCCATTTCCGACTTGTCGATCATGATCGTGACCGTGTCGTCGGTTCCGATGTGAATCCACGCATTCAGTGCGGCCGGCGTAGCGTCAGAGCCTGCTGCCGCCGCCTCGAAGCGTCCGGGTAAATAAAATCCGATCACGAGTCCCGTTGCACCCGTGAGCCCAGCCTTCAGAAAACCGCGGCGATCCAAATTTGTTCTCGTGACGCTCATTCCGCACCTCCCGCGACCGCATTGCGCCGGTGCGCACTCGATAAAAGTTCCCCGGCGTGTACTGTATCTGGTTTGTGATTGGCGGCGGATTGCAATTTCGCCGCGCGATGAATGGCCTCACGAATTCGCTGGTAGGTTCCGCAGCGGCAAATATTCCCGGTCATTGCTTCGTCAATTTGCGTATCGGTAGGTTGCGGGTGCTTCGCGAGCAGTCCCGAGGCGGACATTAGCTGCCCGGATTGGCAATACCCGCATTGCGGCACTTCGAGTTCAATCCAAGCCCGCTGCAAGGGATGGCTCCGGTCTGCCGAGAGTCCTTCAATCGTCGTGATTCTCGTCCCCGCCACCGTGGATATAGCAGTAACGCAGGAGCGCGTAGGTTCGCCGTTGATATGCACCGTGCAGGCGCCGCACAAGGCCATGCCGCAGCCAAATTTTGTGCCCGTCATGCCGAGAGTGTCGCGCAACACCCAGAGCAACGGCATACTGGGATCAACGTCAACCTTCTCCGGCTTCCCGTTTACATTGAACTCAATCGCCATTTCTACCTCCTAGCAATCCGAGCAGCCTATGTTACTACCCTTCGGGAAAAACAGCTTCCTTATATGTTAACGGAAACGCTATAGCCGCTAGCATTGCAAAGTCAAGTACGATGCCAGACGTTCAGCCAGTTTCGTCAGCGCCCGCTCGGCTGAATTCGGCAGGAGAGCGATTCCTTTGTAAAACTCTTCCTGCCTCAATCAATAGGCTTCCCGAAATCCTCGAATTTTTTATTTATTGGAGATTAGCAATGCTTGTCAATGACTTACTCGGCGTCGACGACCGCTAACTGCTTGGTTGACCCCGTGTTGAGGGGAGTTAAATTAACCGCCTCAAACCTGCATAATAAGCGAATCCAACGGCACTTTAGTCACCGATTAGTCACCGCCCGCGAGCTCCCCGGTACCGAAGTAACCTTGCGGCCAGTAGCCGATTCGAAAATCAAAAGCATGCGGAAGTTCCTGCGGCGCCGGCGACCTATCCTGTAATTGCAGCGTTCTTTGGTGCGGCGTCAATCTTTTCGGGCGCCCGGAAGCCGATCGTGGAACGGCGCACTAGGAGGCGAACAGCGATTGAACTTCTGCGAGGGATCGCATGTTACTTCAAACTGTTGCGGCATCGATCATGCAATTCTAGCTGCCATCTGGCAGATAGCCGAGAAGCACTAGCCACACGATCCAACATCTCTACCGCCGGACCTTGATGCAGATTTCAGCAGTGCGAGTTTTGTCGTGATCTCTTTTTCGTCGGTGGGTGTAAGAATCGCGGCGCTCAGAAAATGAAGAACCGAATCGTATGCTTTCTGGGCGTTACTCCGGTTTCGGTGCTTGGTTTCTTCGTCCGTGGATTCGGTTGCAACCTTAGCAAAGGTAATCGCTACAGCAAGGTCAGTCTTAATTAGGTCGACCTTCAGTCGATTGAATTCAGCCAATTGCGTCGCGACCATAGTATATTGAATCACAAGCACAATTCGAGGAACAATTCGCAGGGTCGGATGGCCGGCAGAGCTTTGACGGGCTCTCGGGTGTTGTTTTCAATCGTGCTGTCAAGCTATGTGCACGACGTTCGGCTCGGAACCATCATCTGACGATCCGAATGGCGAGCCGCGGGGCAATGCGACACGTATAAGCTGGATCGCTCGGATCAATTTGGCGACGTAGCATTCCTCGACCTGTAGGTCGCCTGTGACGTTGCGAATGCTGCACGACGATTCAATCGAAGTGGGAACTGGCCATCAATCCAGACCTCTTGACAAACAGCGGAACAAAATACAATCGATTTCGCGTTAAGATCCTGCGTCCATAGCGCGGTTTCAGCGGGAACCTCTTTGCTACACTGATTACAAAGCATTGGCCTGTCCTCCGGCCCACCATCTTGGCAGAACCTCGCTATTGAAACTGTCTCCTAACGGACACTTCGTGTGATTGAAGACGGCCGCAACGCATTCGAACAATCTGCATCTGTGCCGGCGTCGCACCTATTTTGTTGTCAAGTTGCGACAGCGATCGGCAGTGTCTCAGTCTGAATATGGCTCCGGGTAAAATCGTGGGGCTGGATTAAGAATGAAGTTTTTCAGAGATGGAAGCAGAAAATGAAGAGTCCATACAATAGGACCGAATAGACGACCTCGTGTCTTTCAATTGCACGGATCAAAGCCTATCTTGAAATCCAAGAGAGCGAACTGTGGTCTTTACATCCGAACAGAACGCTATCAAAGGAGCAAAGGAACCCGCTCAGTGGGTGATCGATAACTCGGCACCAACTCCAAACGAACCACAATAGGCTCTGCAAACCCCTGAGAAAATTCCAGCCTCGTTCGCGTTGCTACCGATGCATTATGCTGGCGGGACTTTCGGGCTGGTGCTAGGCGGCTCGTACTACGCGGTATCGGCTCTTCGGCGTTGTGGCGTTGGGACGGCTTTCCCCCAATTGTTTCTTCGCCGGTTTGCTTTTCTCAATCACACTGCCAACCTGAGTTAGATCGGTCAATTTGACCCAGAATTCGTCACCACTCGCCGATGCGACAACTTTAGCCAGTTCGTTCGTTGATTCCAGCAACCTAACCGCGCCTGCTCTCTTATGATTATGTGTAGCTTGCTCAATATTATTCTTCATATCTGAATCTTAACACATCCGTAAAGTAACCTCAATACTAACTGACAGTTGACCGGCAGGTGGCGCTAAGCGCATACGGGTCTATGCCCATTGACGAATTGCGATCGACTCGCGCGGGAAGGGTGACGGCGACGGCAGCGCATCAAAAACGGAAGAAAATCCAAATGTGAACCGGGGGAAATCGAGAGCCGCTGTCCAGATTGTGTTTCAGTCGTGCAGGAGAACGCTAAGAAGCGAGCTGTTGATGTGGATACCCCCATTGTACTTAATGAAACCGAGTTTCCTGAATTTATTCATGAAAACATTTATCCGAGAACGGGTCGTGCCAACCATTTCGGCTAGCATCTCTTGGGATACTT
>Ga0182024_10007622_pt1 | contig 23285 bp, 11 predicted proteins | sample P32metaG_FD_120480 | JGI IMG/M metagenome (GOLD analysis project Ga0182024, IMG submission 120480) | Permafrost microbial communities from Stordalen Mire, Sweden - P3-2 metaG (Illumina Assembly) | ecosystem: Environmental > Terrestrial > Soil > Wetlands > Permafrost | place: Sweden: Stordalen... | reverse complement strand
TTGAGGCGTCGGGGTACGTCCGCCGGCCGATGGACTTCGAGGAACTGGTGCGCATCCTAGACGGCGAGGTCCGGCTCATCACGCCGACCCAGCCGCCGGAACAGGACTCCCCGGACGAGAACACGCCCGCCGCGCCGACGCGGAAGTACTACCAGCTGACCCACGACTACCTAATTCATTCCCTGCGGGAATGGCTGACCCGCAAGCAGAGGGAGACGATGCGCGGCCGGGCGGAACTGCGGCTGGCGGAGCGGTCGGCGGCGTGGAACGTCAAGCCGGAGACGCGGCACCTGCCCGCCTGGTGGGAATGGTTGAACATCCGACTGTTCACGCGGCGGCTCGATTGGACGCCGCCGCAGCGGACGATGATGAGGAGGGCGGCCAGGCGTCAGGCGGAAGGGGCGGTGTTGCTGGCCCTGCTGCTGGTGCTTGTGGCCGGGGGCACCTTGGGCCTCCTCGGTCAAATCATCAATCAAAAGTATGGCTCGGGTCTGGTGGAAAAGATTCTGGACGCGGACATCAACAATGTACCCGATCACCTAAACGATCTGGAACGCTACCGCCAATGGGCGGACCCACTGCTTCGGGCCGCTTACGCTAAGGCCGACAGTAGCGGCGACGCAAAGCGGCGGGTGAATGCCAGCCTCGCCCTCCTTCGCCTCGGAGACGCCGGCCAGGTGGATTACTTGTACGACCGCTACCTCGACGCCGAAACCCCGGAGGCGGCCGTGATTATTCATATGCTGGCGGACTCCGGCCGCCTGGAGGGCGACCAGCAACTCCGGGTGGAGTTGCTCGACGAGGTCGTGCAGAAGTCGCTGAATGCGGAGGACACGGAGGAGAAAAAGGAGAGGTTAGCCAAGCGACAAGCCAATGCGGCCGTCGCGCTACTGCGCCTTGGCCGGGGCGACATGGTATGGCCGCTGCTCAAGCACACGCCCGATCCGCGCGTCCGGAGTTATCTCATTCACCGCGTCAGTCCGCTCGGGGCCGACCCCGGCGCCGTCGTGCGCCGGCTGGGCGAGGAGAAGGAAGTGTCGATCCAACGGGCCTTGCTGCTGACTCTGGGCGAATTCGGCTCGGATAAACTGCCGGCGGTCGAACGGGAGCGGCTCATTCCGAAGATACTGAAGCTGTACCAGGAAGATCCTGACGCGGGCGTCCACGGCGCCGCGGGGTGGCTGCTCCGTCGGTGGAATCGGGGAGACGACGCCCGGGTCGTGGACGGGAAGCCGGTCGCGCGGAAGGCCGAGGAAGGCCGGCAATGGTACGTCAACGGCCAGGGCCAGACCCTGGTTGTTTTCCCAGGGCCGATCGAGTTCACCATGGGGTCCCCGAAGACGGAGGAGGGGCGTGGCGGCGGCGCCGAAGGACTGGACGAGGCGCGGCATACGGGGCGGATCGACCGGACGTTCGCCCTGGCCGCGACGGAGGTCACGCTAGGCCAATTCCGTCAATTTCGACCTGAATATGCGCAAAATGAGGCGGAGGCGCCGACGACCGATTGTCCCGCGCCCCGAGTGTCCTGGTACGAGGCCGCCGCCTATTGCAATTGGCTGAGCGGAAAAGAAGGCGTTCCGAAGGGCCAATTATGCTACATCCCCAACGCCTCCGGCGAGTTCGCGGAGGGGGTTAAAATGGCGCCGGGTTTTCCTAACCTGGACGGATACCGCCTGCCCACGGACGTAGAGTGGGAGTACGCCTGCCGCGCCGGCGCCCGTACCAGCCGCTACTACGGCGAGTCGGACGACCTGTTGGGCGAATACGCGTGGTACATTAACAATTCCCACGGACGGAGCCTTGCGTCGGTCGGTCGTCTGATGCCGAACGACTTCGGCCTTTTCGACATGCTCGGCAATGCGGCAGAGTGGTGCCAGGATCCGTGGCCGGAAGGCACGGACGGGGCCGGCGTTCCTCAAGGCGATTCTGAAACCGAGGGGGGAGTAAACTGCTGTCGCCACCGCATTTTGCGCGGCGGTTCGTTCAACTATCGGCCCGCGGACGTGCGCGCCGCCTACCGGGACGGGGATTTTCCCACGAATCGCTACTTCTACTACGGGCTACGTCCGGCCCGCACCATTCGGTGAACCGTTGGCCCAAAGATTTGCGGACACGAATATTCATGGCGGTTACCTTGAACCACTTCACATCACTCCTCGAATCCGACCCCGCCCTGTACGACGTACAAACCACCGCCGCCGGCCCCATCGGCAGCCTTCCCCTCACCGAGGAACTGCTGCGCGAGGCGCCGAGCGGCGACCTGTTCGGCTGGACGCAGGACGTCGGCATGGGCTGGAAGCCGGCCGAATTGACCCGCCGCGAGTTCCTGCTGCTGAGCACGTCCGGCGGCGTCCGCAACCCCGACGGCACGCCCGCCGCCCTCGGCTACCACACCGGCCACTGGGAAGTCGGCCTACTCGTCAAGGCCGTGGCGGACGAGCTGAAGGCGCTCGGCTGCATCCCGTTCGCCGGCTTCTGCACCGACCCCTGCGACGGCCGTTCGCAGGGCACCACCGGCATGATGGACAGCCTCCCCTACCGCAACGACGCCGCGACTGTCCTGCGGCGGCTGATCCGCTCGCTGCCGACGCGGCGCGGAGTAATCGGAGTGGCGACGTGCGATAAAGGGTTGCCGGCCATGCTGATGGCCCTGGCGGCCATGCACGATCTGCCTTGTATTCTGGTGCCGGGCGGCGTGACGCTGCCGCCGAGCGTGGGCGAGGACGCCGGCAAGATCCAGACCATCGGCGCCCGCTTCGCGCACGGCCAGATCAGTTTGCAGGAGGCGGCGGAATTGGGATGCCGGGCGTGCGCCTCGCCCGGCGGCGGCTGCCAGTTCCTCGGCACGGCGGCCACGTCGCAGGTCGTCGCCGAGGCGCTGGGCCTGAGCCTGCCGCATTCCGCCCTGGCACCGTCCGGTCAGCCGATCTGGCTCGACATGGCCCGCCGTTCGGCGCGGGCCGTCGCCGCACTGGAGACACGAAAGATCCACACCCGGCACATTGTCACCGACGCGGCGGTGCGCAACGCCATGACGGTCCACGCGGCCGTCGGCGGCAGCACGAACCTGTTGCTGCACATCCCGGCCGTCGCCTACCACGCCGGGTTGCGACGGCCGACGGTCGAGGACTGGATCGCGGTCAACCGGCGGACGCCGCGGCTGGTGGACGCCCTGCCGAACGGCCCCGTCGGCCATCCGACGGTGCGCGTCTTCCTGGCCGGCGGCGTGCCGGAGGTGATGCTGCACCTGCGCCGCCTCGGCCTACTGGATGAGGCGTGTTTGACGGTCAGCGGCGAACCGCTGGGCCGCGTGCTGGACTGGTGGGAGCAGTCGGAGCGGCGGAGGATACTGCGCGACGTGCTGCGGTCGAAGGACGGCGTCGATCCGGATGAAGTCATCATGAGTCCCGAGAGGGCGCGGGGGCGCGGCATGACCTCGACGGTGACGTTCCCGCGCGGCAACCTGGCGCCGGAGGGGTCGGTCATCAAGAGCACGGCCATCGACCCGACCGTGGTGGACGCCGACGGCGTGTACCGCAAGACGGGTCCGGCGCGGGTGTTCACCAGCGAGAAGGCGGCCGTCGCGGCGATCAAGAGTCGGGGACCGGATCAGATCCATTCCAGCGACGTATTGGTGCTTATCTGTCGCGGGCCGATGGGGGCGGGCATGGAGGAGATTTATCAGATCACGTCGGCGCTGAAGCACCTGAGTTTCGGCAAGCACGTCGCCGTCGTGACCGACGCCCGCTTCTCCGGCGTCTCGACGGGGGCGTGCATCGGCCACGTCGGCCCGGAGGCGCTGGCCGGCGGCCCGATCGGCAAGGTGCGCGACGGCGATGTTATTGAGATCGTTATTGACCGCAATCGCCTGGAGGGGAGCGTACACCTCGTCGGGGAAGGGGCAACGCGATTCGGGGCGGAGGAGGGGGCGCGGGTGCTGGCGGCCCGGCCGCCGCGGCCGGACTTGGCGGCGGACCCGGACCTGCCGGACGACACACGGCTATGGGCGGCGCTGCAGCGCGTCGGCGGCGGGGCGTGGGGCGGATGCGTGTATGACGTGGAGGCGATTGTGTCCCGGCTGGGATAGGATGAGCGTTCAAGGCGACGGCTGAAAGGGGCGGCAAACATGTTACAGGGTCTCGACGACGTTCCCTGGGCGGACCTCGAACACGCATATGGGTCGGCGGCCGATGTGCCCGACTTGTTGCGGAGACTCCTCGATCCCGATCCGAAGACACGCTGGGCAACGCTGCGTACGCTTTACGGCAATGTGTTCCATCAGGGCACACGCTACCCGGCCACGCCCTATGTCGTCCCCTTCCTCCTCGAGATGTGCGCGGACCCCACGGTCCCAAGCCGGGGAGACCTGCTCGGCTATTGGGGGAGCCTGATCACCGGGTACTTCAGCGTCCAAGGGCGCCCGCTGTGGGGCGACGGCGAACGAATCCACTGGTACGGTAAAGTTCAAAATGCCGACAAGGGTGATCCATATGAGGAGGCGCTGCACGCCATCTACCGGGAGTCGCTGAAGGGACACGCGCTACTCCGCGGCCTGCTCGCCGACGAGGATACCGCTGTGCGGGCGGGCGCTGCATGGGTGCTTGCCTGCTTGCCTACCGTGGCCGGCGACTCAACGCCGTGCCTCGAAGCCCGATTGCGCGTCGAACCGTCGGGCTGGGTGCGGGCCACGATCGCGTTCGCCCTCGGCGAGCTTGGCGCGCCGTCCCCCTTGCGTCGCACGGTCACCGCCGACCCCTTCCTTGCGGCGCGTTGCATGGCGGTGTGTGAATTGGCGCGAATCCAGCCAACGGAGGATCTGATCGAGCCCCTGCTCCGGTTCGTGTCTGAGCCCATCGAGGGCTATGAGAGCATTCCAGGCGCCGGGGGCAAGTCCACAGGGGATGCGGCGTTCTCAGTCTCCAACCTGCCTGCGGAGGTGCGGCGCAAGGCGGTCCCGGCCATCTGCGACCGGCTCGACCAGGCCCGTTGCTTTGATACCATGCCTCTCGTCCGCGCGCTCTTGTCGGCAGCGTTCCCGGCACGGAAGGAACCGGTCACTGAGCTGACTGACTTACAGAAGCGGGTTCTGACCCGCATGGTGAACACCGAGGAGCTATGGTCCATCGGCAACTTGTCAGGGGACTTCAGGGCGTGCGGCCTCCCACAGGATCGCGGCAAATGCGCCCGGCTCGCCGGCGTCAAGGTCGCAAATGACGAGGCGCTGGCCGCACTCCGGTCGGGGCTGGCCTTCGCCGACATCGGATTTCTCGAGAAAGGACGAGACGGCATCCTTCGGGCGCTTGCCCTGGATCCGGCCGTCATTGAGCGCGCGCCGGCGCCGGACGAGTCCTGGCTGCTTAGCGCCAAGGCGTTCGCGGAGTCGGACCCCGAACGTGCCATCCAGGCGTTCCGCAATGCCTGCACGATTAATCCGGGAATGGCCGGGCGTGTTAATCCGACGTGGTGCTTGGCGGACCTACTCAAGAAGAACGGCCTCCTCTGACGACACGGCGCGGGTCGAATGCGTCATTGGCCCAGGAACGCCCCTCCCGCTGCTGTAGCATATGCGCATGAAAGAGCCAGACTGTCCGGGCTGTCGTGAACGCGACGCCCGCATTGCGGAGTTGGAGACGCGGCTGGCCGAGCTGGAGCGCTTCCGGCGCGAGACCGCCTATCTCCGCGACGAGGCCAAGGCCGAGCGCGACCTGCGTTCCCTGACCGGCGAGAGTCGGGCGATGAAGGCGGTGCGCGCCGCGATCCGTCAAGTGGCGCCGACGGACAGTACGGTGCTCGTCCTCGGCGAAACCGGCACGGGCAAGGAACTGGTCGCGCGGGCCATCCACCAACTCAGCCCGCGGCGCGAGCGCCTGCTGGCGGCCGTCAACTGCGCCGCTCTGGCCCCCGGCGTCATTGCCAGCGAGTTGTTCGGACACGAACAAGGCGCTTTCACCGGCGCGATCCGGCGACGGGTCGGCCGTTTTGAGTTGGCCCACCAGGGCACGATCTTTCTGGATGAAGTCGGCGAACTGCCGCCGGAAATGCAGGTAATGCTGCTGCGAGTTTTGCAGGAACGGGCCATCGAGCGCGTCGGCGGCGCCGGGCCGGTCGCCGTGGACGTGCGCGTCATCGCGGCCACGCACCGCGACCTGACGGCCGCGATGAGCCAGGGCCGCTTTCGGGCCGACCTCTTTTTCCGGCTGAACGTCTTCCCGATCCACGTCCCGCCGCTGCGCGAACGCCGCGACGACATTCCCGATCTCGTTCGGCACTTTATCCATCATTTCAGCAGACGGATGGGCAAACCCGTCAGCCATGTCCGGCCGGCCGTCTTGGCGTTGCTCGCGGGGTATGACTGGCCGGGCAACGTGCGGGAACTGGAAAACATCGTCGAGCGGGCCATGATCGTCGCCGCCGGCGACACGCTGGAGGTCGATCCTTTGTGGCTGAAGTCGGCGGCGAGCGCCGCGGCTTCCGAAGGCCGGCCGGCGTTGGCCGAAGTGGAGCGCCGAGCCATCGTGGACGCGCTGGCACGCTGTCGCGGCAAGGTCTACGGCCCCGGCGGCGCGGCCGCGGTCCTGGGACTGAAGCCGACCACGCTCTACGGGAAAATGCGCAAGCACAAGATCCGCCGTGAGCGCGATTCGGTCCCGGATGGGCCTCTTGCGTGACTTCCTTTCGTTGCTCCGACCACATTACGTCGTCCTGGTAGCTGTCGCCTCGCCCCCTGGCAAATATCCCTTTCCCGCAAGCTGCTCGTTTGCTTAGACTTCCGACGACTTTCGCGCCGCGATCCCGACTCGGCACGGCCGTCGCTTATTGCAACGCCGTCCGCCCATCCGCCTTAATCGGAAAGGAGCGATCTTTTATGGCGTATGTCGTCTGCGAACCGTGCCGCGACTGCAAGTACACCGACTGCGTGGCCGTCTGCCCGATGGAATGCTTTTATCAAGACGAGGCGATGCTTTACATCGACCCCGAAACCTGCATCGACTGCGAGGCGTGCGTGCCGGAGTGTCCGGTGGAGGCGATTTTTCACGAATCCAACGTACCGGCCCCGTGGACGCAATTCGTTCAACTGAACTGCGAGCGCGTGGCGGCGCTGAAGGAAAACGGCCAGATCACGGAAAGGCAAGAGCCGAAGGAAGGGCCGGGCTGCCGCGGCCGACGACAGGGATGAATCACGGCCGGCGTAGCTTTTCCACGAACGCCTTGTGCTCCGGGGAGGCCAGGCCTTGCTGCAACACCTCCTGGACGCGAGCCATGTCGTTCCGCAGGAGGGCGGCCGGGTCGAGCCATAGGCCGCCGAAGAATTCGGATCGGTACAAGCCGTCCGGACCAGGTTCGAGAAGCTCAAATCCCTGTCCACGACGGACCCACCAGACGATGCGGTTTTCTCGCAGCACCAGGACGATGTACTCGCGCACCCCGGACAGTTCGTAATCGCGCCGCTTAGTGTGGAGGTCGTATGCCGCACTGCTCAAGGCCACCTCCCCGATCAGTTCCGGCGCCCCGGTCAGATAGCCCTCTTCATCATCGTGCGTCTGGCCGCCGCATTCCGGCCGGATCACCAGGGAAGAATCCGGTTGAGGCTCGCTGAAATCGCCCAGGATCGAAGTCGCGTTGTCCAGAACATCGGTCCCGGGCGTGGCGAGGTGATACAAACCCAGCCAGATGTTCAGACGTTGATGACTCCGCCCATGACGCGCCTTAAGTGGTGAAGGCATGTAGACGACTCCTCCGATCAACTCGGCGCGGACGTTCCCCGGCATGGCCTTGTAGCGCTCGTGGAACGTCTTCTGATCCAGGTGGTCGCCCGCCTCCAACGGCGGCACGGACTCGGCCGGCGTCACCGGAAGGGTGGTGGCAATCTCATTCATGGCGGCTCTCTCCACGGTTCGGACGGGCTACACAAATTCTACCCCCGGTTCGCCCTCGCGCACCTCCCCAATAATGTACGTCGGCACGCGCTCGTCGTTCAGTTGCCGCGGGGCGGGGGGATGGCCGGGTTGGGCGCCGGGCCGGCGCCCGGTCGGCTTCTTGACCACCGGCGGCGGGGCCGAGGGCGGGTTGGCCGAGGGGGGTACGGAGGAGTTGGAGCCGTTTTGGCCCAGGCGGGCCTGCAGGTCGCGCACCGTCGCCTCCGACTCGGCGACGCGCCGTTGCGGCGCGGCGATTTGAGCGTCCCGCCGTCGGCAATCAGGGCGCGCGACTTCCGCCATGCGTTTTCGCGGCCGCTCACGAACCGGATTCCGGCACGGCCGGCATGGACGCGGTCGATTTGGCTTTGGCCGGCGGCGGCCGGCGCATGAACCGTCCGACCGCCGTCAGGATCACGAGGACCCGGCAGGCGACCGCCAGCAGCAGCAGGAACAGCACCGTCACCGTCGCCCCGGCGGCCCACCACCCGGTAAAACCAACAAGGGCGATCTGTTCCGGCCAGAACCACCGCAGCCGCGTCGCCGCGAACGGCCACAGGGACAGCATTCCGATCAATCCGAGAATGCCCAGCCAGGCCCACGACCGCGCCCGCGTCGCCTCCACGCGGCCGGCCTCCGTCGGGGTCAACGCCAGCTCGGGGGCCGCGCCGCCGGCGCCGGCCCGTGCGTACAGCGGCCGGCCCTCCTCCGGCCACGGCGGCGGGTCGTCCGCCTCGCGTTCGGGGCCGCCGGCCGCCGCCCGACTTTCCGCCTCCTGGCGAACCGCCTCGAAATGCCGCTCGCCGGCCAACTCCTTATTCCTCTTTAAGAGGTCGTCCAACGCCTCGACGGGCGCGCGGCCGCCCGGCCAGGCCGCGGCCGTTCCCGCCGGCGAAGCGTCCAGCATCCGCCGGGCCCGGAGGCGTGCGGCGTAAAGCCGCCGCTGGGCCTCGGCCAAGGCGGGGTCGGCTTCGCCCCCCGCCTGCCGGGCGAGGGCGACGCTCAGGCGATACTGCGCCTCCGCCCGCTGCCACGACAGCGCCGCCGCCTGGATCAACCCAGGTTCCAGGACGGTTTGGCCGGCGGCATGATCCGGCTCCCAGCCTGGCGGCGCGAACACCGTCCACACCGCCGGGCCGTCCCGCGCCCCCTGCAACGTCGGTTGCGTCAGGTCGGGCCGGGCCGGGTCTTCCGCCGTATAGCGCCAGCGCACCCGGACGCGACACACCGCCGGCCGGCCGGTCAGCGGTAGCCACAACCGCCGCGCTTCCGACTGCAACGGCGCCGTCTCGCCGCCGTCCACGGCCACCGACAACACCTCGGCGTCGGTCGGGAACGTCAGGTTCAGGTCCGTGTTGGCTTCGTGACCCAACCAGTAAACCGCCTCGTGCAGCCAGCGACCGCCGCCGGCCGCCGAAGCCCGATACTCCGCCAGATACACTTCGACGGGCGCCTCCGGCGAGGCGGCGTCGGCCGGCGCCAGGTTCAACCTCCATTCAGGAGATGCGATCCTCCATACGGACCCGATACCCTTGGCGAATCGTTGGGCCTCCGGCGGTAGGTCCAGGCCGGCCGGAGCCTCCGCCGGGACCAGGCCCGACGCCCCCGCCCCTGTCAGTTCCGGGCCGGCGACCCCCACCCAGCGCTCGACGTGCTCCGCCCCCGGCACGCTCACGTCCGGCATGGCGACGGCCTCGGCCGGCGCGGCCGGTCGCTCGCCGTACAGCCGGACGCGCAGCGGGCCGGCAACGCCAGGGTCTTGTTCCAGCGTCCAGACGCGATCGTCGGGGCCGCGCCGGCGCTCGCGCCGGCGAACCGTCGGAGGCGCCTCCAAGCGAACCTCCCCCGCCCAGTCGCGGACGCGGATGCTCAGCGCCTGCACGTCGCCCCGCGCCGGCCGACATTCCACCACGGCGGTGAAGGCCAGTTTGCGGTCGTGCATTCCGGCCACGGTGTAGACGCGAACCGCGGCAGGGCCGGCGAGGACGCCCCAGGCGCCGCCGTAATCCGTCCGCCCGCCCGCCGTGTAGTCGCGTTCATTCCCGGTGCGCCCCGCGTCGAGGACCGTGAGGTTGCGGAGGCCCTGGTCCGTGAGGGCCAGCTGATCGCCGGGGATGACGCGAACGGTCGTGTCCTGCGACCCCGCCGAGGTCACGCGCAGGACCGGCAGTTCCAGGCGGGCGCCGTCCCCGCCCGCGGCCAGGGGCAGCCAACCGGTCCATTCCACCGTCGCCTCCCCCTTCGCCGCCGGGTCCAGCCACGCCAGCACACGGTCGCCTTCCTGGTTCCACTGCCGCACCTTCGGCCCCACGACGCCCGTGACCGTGAACGGGGGCGGCGACTGTATCTCGCACTGTACCAGCGACAAATCGTCGTCCGGCGCGGTCAACACGGTCGTCGCCCGCACGTCCGCCTGACGCGGCCCGACGCGCACCTCCATGTCCACACGGGCATGGGCGGCTGGCGTGGACGGCCGGACCTTCAGGCCGAGGATCGGCGCGTGGTTGTCGTCTTCGCGGAGGATCGTCGAGGCGTAGGCCAGCGTGTGCGGGTCGGGCCGCGACGAGGCCGGCCAGAACGGCGCGAACTCCTCCGGACGAATGCCGGTGACGCCGAGCGGGTTGACGCGTTCCACCTCCAGCCCCTGCACGCGGTAGGCGAGATAGGCGCCCTTCTCGCGGATCGGCCGGCCTTGCGGGGAGGGCAGCGGCAGGACGAACGAGGGCGGCAGCGGCGCCCGCGGCGCCAGCTCCAGCAACACCTCCAAATCACCCGTAAGCGGAGAGGCGAAGTTCATTTCGAGGGCGCGGTCGGCGACGGCGCCGCGCACCCGCCAGTCGCGCAGGCGGAGGGGGCCGCCGTCGCGCGGCCGCCGCGCCGAAACGCCGAGCACTTCCAGTTCCTTGGGGACCTTCACCGTCAACGCCGCCCGCGGCCCGCGCGCGATGGTGTACGACAGGAACGCCGTCAGGCTGCTGCCGTCCACGCGCAGGTCCCAAAAATAGGCTTCCCGATATTGGACCTCCCCCTGGCGCGCCGCCCAACCTTCCGGCAGCCACCGGACGCGCACCGGGGCGGAGACGCGGCCCAGCTCGGCCTCCAGGAAATCGCCTTCGGGAGACACCTTTTGTACGCCATATTTCACGGGGGCTTGCAGGTCCGCCGACCCGCGGGGGACGCGCATCGTGAGCCGGCTCTGGGCCAGGCGCGGCGCCGTGAACTGCACGTTTCGCTCCTCCGGCGTGGCGAGCACGGGCGTGCGGAAGTGCAGCTCGACCTTGTGCGGCGGTTCGCCGGCCTTGGGCCGGCCGCGCACCGGCAGCGTGAAGCCGACCAGCGGCGGCGGAAGGGCCGTGGCCTGCACCGGCGCCCCGTCCAGCAGCACGTCCCCGGTAAGCTGCACGCCGTCCAGGGGGATCGCCACCGTCGTCGGTTCGTCGGTGCGGCAGTAGACCTGAAAGACGGCGTCGAACTCGGCCTGTCCTTCCACCACCTTGCCGTTGTACTCGGCGTTGAGCAGGACAGCGCCCGGCCCCTCCGGCCGGCGCAGGGCGTGCAACTGGTCGAGCAGGTCCGGCGGCGCCAGGGCGATCGGTTTGCCTGGGGACTCGGCCGGCCCGGCGGAGATGTACACCGTCGTCGGCGTTGGCGCGTCCGCGGGACCGCCCCGGCCCGCCACGGCGATCAGGAACAAGGCCGCCGCAGTCCCGGCGGCCGCCAACGCCGACCGCGATTTGGCGGGCGCCTTCGCCGACGCCCCGCGCCAGGCGGATCGTATTCGCCACACCAGGGCGCAGCCGCAGCCGGCCAGCAGGCCCGGCCAAGCCAACCCCTGCAAGGCGGCAGGCAGCCGGAGCAGCGCCAGCCCGCAAACCGCCAGCCAGGCCAACAGAAGCAGCAGGCGAACCCACTTCCGCCCGCGCGCCGTCCAGAAGAACAGCAGCGCCAGCGCCGCCGCCAGGGTGTAGCCCGCCGCGTCGAAAAGGGGACGGCGGACGACCACCAGCGACGGCCCCGAGTCGCCCCCGAACGGCGGCCCCCATTCGGCCCACTGGCCGAAGGCGCTTCGCGGGTCCGGAATGGAGCTTATATCTTCCTCGGGGAAATCCCGCCAAACGGGCGCGGCGCGGAAGCGGCCGGACGCATCCCGCCCCCAGCGCGCGGCGTCGGCGACGGCCGCCGTCACTGCCGGCGGCGCGTCCACGCCGGCGGTTTCGCGCCACTCCCGCAGCCGCCGCTTCGTGGTCAGGAGGAACCCCGTGGGGGTCGGCGCCGCGGCCAGCCCTAGCGCCTCCCACGGCGCGGCCTCGTCCGCCGACGACTGGGCCGGCAGGGTCAGGACCGCGGCCGGTTCGACGCCGGCTTCGCCCAGCGCCGCGGCGTCCACCACGAGCGCCAGCCGCTCCTTCTGAAGGAGGGCGGCCGCCTCTTCCACCACGGCGCCGAGGGAGGAACTTTGTTCGGCTTCCTTTCGCAGACTCACAAGGACGTTCGTCAGCGCCTCCCGCCGGCCGCCGCCGCCCCCGTCTTGAAACCAGGGGAGGGACGGGGCGTGGACCACGCGGAACAGGTCTTGCGGCCGCATCGGAGGCGCGGAGCCCGGCGTCCCTTCACCTGGGCCGGGCCGCCGCCGCAAGCCGGCGTCGCCGAGGGGACTGAGTTCCGGCGCCAGCCGCCAGAGGCGTTGAAAGGCCGCCGGCGCGACCGGCGGCGTCGGGGCCGGTGCCTCGACGCGCGTCCAGAGCCAGCCAAGCGGCACCGTCGTGGCGTAGACCACTTCGTAGCGGTGCGCCGCGCCGGCCTCGTCCTTGGAACTCGGCGGGGGGACCGGCAAGTCCAGCACCGGCTTGTTGTCGTCGTCCTTCCCCACGGCCGAGCGGGACGCCCAAACGCCGTCCACCTCGAACGCCAGCAGCCGGGCGCCGGCCGGCCAGGCGAGCCGGATCGTGGGTTGCGGCCAGTGCGAAGTCTGGAGGGTGTAGTGGTGTTCCAGCCTACCGTCGGCGCCGACGTAGGTCGTGAGGGCGGCCCGGTCGATGGCGCCTTCCGTCGCGCGGCCTGACCCTTGCAGCCGGCCGCCGAGCGTCAGGCCGACCGTTTCGCCGGTATACCGGAACGTCCTCCAGGGAGTCGCCCCGCGCGGACGCGACGCCGCCGGCGACGCCTCGCGCAGGCCGGACGCTTCGATCCGCAGCGGGCCGGGTCCGGCCAGGTCCAGCGTCACCTCGCCCTCCGTGCGGCCGGCGCCGAGAACGGCCGTTAGCGGAATTTCCAGAGGGTCGTCGTCGGATTTCGGCGACAGCCGGGCGCGCAGGTGGACCGGCTCATGCACGCGCAACGGGCGGGCGAACGTCAGCCGCCAGACCTCGCCGGGCGGCCGTGCGGCCAGGAGGGCCGCGGCGCCGAAAACGTCGCCCGCGCCCAATGCCCCGAGCGCGGCCGCCGACTCGGCGCCCTGCAGTCGCTGGACCGATTGCACCGCGACGCCGCCCTGCCAGCCCCACGGGTCGCCGGACGGCGACGGCAGGCAGGCGGCCGACAGGTACAGGTCCACCGATTCGGGGCTGCCCTGCTCGGCCTCCAGCAGCAGGCGGGCGTCCACGGCCGGCCGGCCGGCCGAAAGCACGACCTCGCTGGTACACAGGGCGCGGAGTTGCGGCGGCCTTGCCCGCAGCGCCAGGGCGCCGCCGGGGGCGGGACGGGCGTCCGTGGATTGTTCTCGATAGGGGTAGTAATAGGTGGGTATTTCCTTCCCCCAAGGCCCGTCGTCCTCCGCCGGCGCCTGTGCGGCCGTCGTCTTGACTTCGAGCCGGTGCGTCTGCTCGTCGAAGCCGACGGCCAACGCCCCTTCCCGAAAGCGCGCCCCCAGCGCCGCGAAGTCCGGAAACGGCACTTCCTTTCCGAGGATATTTCCGGGGTGGGCCGGCTCCAGGCGGACAGTCAGCGTCGGGCCGCGCGGCGCCGGCTTTTCCGAAGGCGTCAACGGCTTTTGCAGATCGACGGTCAGGACCGGCGCGCCGTCGACCTGGCGGACGCCCCAGTTGCGCAGCAGGCCCGGCGGGTCGAGGGCCACGCCGCCGACCTCCCAGTCGGCCGGCAGGCGCACCGCCATCTGGAACAGCCGGCCGTATCGAATGTCATAAGCGATCTGTAAAGTAATTGACGACGCCGTGGGATCGACGCGCCACCAGGCGAGTTGGCGCGCGCGAAATTCGACGCCGTGGGGGTAGAGCGTCGCCTGCGGCCGGGGGCCGGCCGTTTCGGTCGCCGCCCCGGATTCGCTGACGCCCCCGCCGACGAACGTCAGGCGCCGCAGGGCCGCTTGCCCGTCCGCCTGCGCCTCGGTCCCCGTCTCCTTGAGCCGGAAACCGCCCGGCCGCAGGGCCGCCAGACGCAGGTCCGGGTGGACCCGGAGCACCAGCGTTTCGCCCCCCGCCACGCCATCCTTTAAGCGAATCCCCGGACTCGTCCACACAACGGGGCCGGCCGCAGCCGCGGCCGACCCCAGCGGCGCCAGGCAGCGGATCGCAATTGTCCCTTCTTCCAGCGGGTCGGCAAGGCGGACGGTCAGCCGAGCCGTGGGGGCGCCCGGTGCGGGGGCGGCGACTTCCCATTTCTCCAGGCCCGGCGCGGTCACGTCGTAAGGCCGCAGCTCCGGGTCGCACTCGAAAACCAACTCGCGGGCGCCCTGATGCAGCGCCTGGATCGTAAATGCGAAGGTGGCGTCGAGTCCGGCGGGGGTGAGGGTCTGAGTGGTCTGCTGCGCGACCCGGAGCAGCGGGGTCTGGTCGGTCGTGCGGATGCGAAGGGACAATTGCGACCGGCCGCCGCAGGCGATCGTCCATCGGTTGACGTTCGGCGTCCCGGACGGACGCGGCCCCGAAAGGCCGCCGCCGTCCACGGACGCGGTGCGGTCGGCGGGCAGGTCCAGTTCCAGCACGGCCGCGGGACAGGCGGGGAAGCGGAGGTCGAATTGCAGGCCTTCCGGCCGGGCCTCGGCGCGGGCCGACCAGCCGGCGGACGCCGAATGGTCGCCGGGCGTTTCGACCAAGAGCGAGGGGTCATGTCCGTCGAAATCGGCGATGAGGGCGTCGCCGTTCTCGAAGCGCGGCTCGCGCAGCGCCAGGTTGAGCGGCGTCAGCGGCAGCAGTCCCGGCGCGGCCGCCGTCTGGACCACCTTCCACTGACAGGAGCCGACGAGGGCGTTGTCCGCCAGTTCGGCGTGGTAATGGGCCTCGACCAGGCGCGGCGGGTCCTTCCGCGCCGACTCCGCCAACGCCGCCTGACGAACCAGCTCTTCAAACTCGCCGAGCGGCAGCTCGATTAGTACGCCCGGTTTGGCGCGGTCTAATTCCGGCGTCAGCCAGACGCGCTTCAGGGGGACCGGATCGGGAAGGTCCGCCGAGGCGTCGCCGCGGACGGGCGGCAGGAGCGAAAGGCTGGCGCCGAGCGCCGACGCCAGCAGAAGCGCCGAGAAGTTCCGGGCGAGCGGCGCGGCGTCAGCCCGCCGGTGTAGCCTAGCGCCCCCGGATAGGAGAGCGCCGTCGAAAGTAGTGACGTACCGGCGGGCTGACGCCGCGCCGCTCGCCCGATCGGTACTCATCCCAACATCCCTCAAGCGTGCTGCTGGCTGCTGCCGGACGGCCGCGGGACGTCCACGGTGGACGGTTCGCCGGCCGGCCGGCGCGCGCCGTTGGCCCGCACCAGCGACGAACCCGCGCGCGCCCGCCGGAAGCTGGGCAGGAAGACGATTTGCCGGCGATAGCGCTCCAGCAGCGCCCCCTGGAAAACCAGGGCCAGCAGGAGCACGACGGCGCCCGGCTCGCACCCATAAGCGATAGCATAAAAGACAGTCGGCCGGAAGGCCCAGACGGCCGCCGCCGCGGGGACCAGGGCGACGACCACCAGCCAGAACCAGAACGCCGCGCGGGGCCGGCTGGCGTAGGACTGACGGGCCAGGGTGAACAGGAAGACGCCCAGGAGCAACAGCGGCAGCGAGCAGACCAGCAGCCAGCCCCACTGGGGGACGTAGGTCAGCACCAGCGGGTCGCCGGCCTCCTGCCAGCAGATCACGTCCGGCGCAGCGGCGAACCCTTCCGTGCGCGCGGGCGCGTCCGACCCGGCGAACCAGCGTTCCAGGTCGGCCCCGGTAACGGCGAGCTGCGGCGCCAGCAGCCAGCCGCGCGGCGCCAGGGTCCGCCGCACGGCCGCGCCGCCCTCGGGGCCGAGCGCCACGTCGCCCGGCGGCAACGTCACCGACCAGCGCGTCGGCGCCTGTCGGAGATCGCCGACCAGCAACGGCGGCCGCAAGGTCTCGCGGGCCGCCGCCACTTCGGTCTGACCCGGCTTCATCTGGTATTCCACGTCCAGCACGGCCGGCCGCCGGAACAGATCGACGGCCAGGCGCAAGCGGGCCAGGTGTTTGACCGGCCCCCCCTGCTCCGACTCCACCACCGCCTGCCATTCCACCTGCTTGCCGTCCAGGGCAACCCGCAGCCCCAACGCGGAAGGCGCGGCGGGCAGTTCCACGTCCAGGGTCGGCTCGGCGATTTGACGGATCATATAACTCGCCCGGACCTGCCAAACGCCGTCCGCGCGGGCGGCCCGGTACAGCACCCGATCGACCAGGACCGCCGCCGACGCGCCCGAAACGTCGTCCAGCCGGAGCGACAGCGGCGCGTCCGGCCTCAACCGCCGCAGCACCAGCACCGGCAGGCGATCGACGCCCTTGACCAGTTCAATGCTTTCGACGGCCCAGCCGTTGTCCGCGCCGTCCGGCGGCAGCGGCAGCCGGCCGGAGTCGCTCCAGACGCGGACGCGCGTCTCCCCTTCCGCGGACTGGTCGGCCGTCGCCAGCGGCACGGCGATGGTTTTTTCCGTGGTGGGGAAGGCGTATTGCAACCGAAGCGTCTGCTCCTGGCCGGTCCCCTGCAAGCGAACCGTCCGCGTCGCCGGGGCGGCGGCCGGGTCGTCAAGGAACTGGCCTCCGTCGAGGATTTGCAGGCTGTCGCCGAGAACGGCCGGCGTTCGCAACGCGATCTGCCCCGGCGCGGTTCGGGGGAACCGCAGACGCAGTTCCTGCCGGACCTCGGCCGTCGGCCCGTGCAGCGTCACGTCGATTACCGACGAGGCGTGCGTTTCGGGATGGTAGGGCTGCCAGGACAGGACGACCTTTTCCGGCAGGCCGGCGACGGACCAGCCGAGTTTGTGGGCCTCTTTTGTCTCCGGTTCCGCCCCAGGGGGCGGCAGAAGTTCCACCTCATCGGGGACGGTCACGTCGATTCGGCCGCCGCCGTCGCGGGTGTCCAGCGGCCGGGGCAGCGGCAAGGAAACCCCCTGCCCAACCGGCCCGACGACGGGTTTCGTGTAGCGCGCCTTGATTGGGACGGTGAAGGGACCGGTCGGCTTGTCGGCCAGCTTGACGTGGACCACCCGCGCGTCCTTGTCCCAGTCCACGCTCAGGACCTCGTCCGGGATGGCGGAACGCACGAATTCGCAGTCCGGCGGCAACTGGAGGTCGATGTGGTCCACGGTGGTCTGGAAGAGCGGCGAGGCGGTGAGCGTCGTCGTGACTTGCCACTCCATCGCCCCGCCTTCCCCGGTGCGGCCGAGCGCGAGGGCGTAGACCACCTGCGTCTTGATCGTGCCGTGGGCCGAGCCGGCTTCCACCTCCAGCCAGGCCAAATTGGAGGGAACGGTGCTGTATTCGTAGGCCGCGGCCAGGGTCGGGTCGGCGCGGCGCTCGTCGTCGCCGAGGTCGCGGGGGACCAGTTCGGGCTGGGGGTGAAAGACCAACCGCGCGTCCTGCGCCGGGGCGGCGATCAGGACCACGCCAAACTGTCGGCTCGCCCCGCGCACCACGAACGGCCCGACCGCCGCCCGCTTGCCGTCCGGCAGCGGCGCGCGAACCGTGGCCGTGAGGGTCAGGTCGTCGTCGCCGGGTTCCTTTAAGAGGACGGTATAGCGGGCGCCGCCGGGTTCGTCGGCCCGGCTGATGGACTGAACGCGCGGCTGGTCGGCGGCGGCCGCTTTGACCTCCGCGCCGGCCGGGACGCTCAGCACCCATTGGCTAACCGGGCCGCCCTGCGCGTGCAGCAGCAACTCGGCTTCGGTGCTGATCCAGCCGTCCTGGACGCGGACCTGGACGCGGCCGCGCACCGTCTGGAGCGGGCCGACGCCGGGCGGCGGCGCCCCCTGCCAGCTCAGGTCGAGCTTGTCGGCGGGTCCGAGCGGGCCGTCGAGATGGCCATTTTTGAAGGTCAGCGAGGTGTCGCTTAAATCTTTGCCGCCGAGACGGGGGGCGCGGGCGTCGGCCGGCAGGTCCATGTTTTCCAGCGTCGTGACCACCGCGCGCGGCAGGTCGAGTTGCAGCCCTTTTCCGCCCGGCCGTTGCGAGAGCGGCAGCGACAAATCGAGGCTCACCTGATAGTCGCCCGGCTTTTCGACCTGGACCTGGAAGCCGTCCTGGTCGGAGGAGAGCAGCGGCGTCCGGCCGTCGGGCTGTTGCTGGGCGCTGAGGGCCTTGGCCTGGCCGCACGCCAGGGCGAAAACGGCGTCGGGCCGCTCGGCGCGGAACTCGAACTGGGCGGTGAAAAAGACGAGGCCGCCCTCGACGCGCCCCTTGAGCAATCGGCACTTGGTGGGCGGGATGGGCTTCACCTTGGCCTTGAGGCGGACGATCTCGTCGAGCAGTTCCTTGTATTTGGCGTAAGAGAGCACGACCTGCTTGGCGTCGGCGGTCGGATCGGTCGACACAACGGGGGGGTCCGCCGCCGGTTTCGCGTCGTCGGTCTTTTGGCCGGCGGGCGGCATGAGCGGCGGGTCGGCCGCGACCGTCCCCGCCAGCAGCAGGACGCCGAACAACCATCCATACCGCCGGCATGACATGGGTATCCCCTCCGGGACGCCGTACAGGGGTTCAAATAGCCATCCTACCAGGGGCGAGAAGCGTTTGTCGCCAAGCTCTCCCTGGCGGCCTTAGCCCGCTTTCTGTAGTTCGGCCGCGAAGGTCGTCGGGTCGGCGATGCCGTAAACGTCTAGCGTGGCGCGCACGGCGCCTAGATGATAATCGTACACCCTGTCGCTTTCGGGAAAGGGAGGCAGCATGATGATCGCGCCGTAGTCCTTTTGTTCGTACACGCGGGCCGGAGGTTCCCGCGCCAGCAAACGGCAGGAAAAGCCTAGCGAGCGTAGTACCCTGTCCAGCTGGCCGTAGGTCACATCGGTGCTTTTCCTCATTGATTTCCCTCCGCCCGCTCGAGCGCCTCCCCCTTGAGCTTGCGCATGGTTGTGATCGCCCGTCGGTTCACAACCTGCCGTCTCGGCACACGCACTCGCACGGTCTTCGCCCCTTTGCCGGGTTGGCGAGACAGGGCATCGCCGAAATAACGCTGGACCGGGAGCCAATACGCGCGCCGGCGGTTCGCATCGAACAGGATCAGGATGACCGGCACGTTCTCCCGCATCCACAGGTTGTAATCCCGAACATCCAGGTCGAAAACGTAGTCGGAACCCACGGCTCGCAGTGTTTCCGCGGCCTTGAGTTGAAGCACGACCAGTCCAGGCTCGGCGTAGCCCCGTTCATCATAGGTGAACAGGAACAGGTCATAGCCGTAGTCCCACTCCACCCGCTGGGCGGTGTGTCCCTCTTCGAGGATGAACCCCTCCACGTGATGAACGCTCAGGTCCGCGATCACGTGTTGTCGCGTCCGCCGCTTGCGCGTGCCGAAAAGCTGCCGTGCCATGAGTGATCCCGAACACTTCCGGCCGCGTCTCCAGGTCCAGACCTTTTCCCCCTATTCTACCCGACGGGCGCGAACGCACCCCGGAGAATCCGGGCGCTTTCCCCAATGTCGCGCCGAATGCGACGGCCGCGGTTCGGGATGTACGGACTATTTCGCTTCGTCCGGACTTCCCGGTGGGGCCGTCTCCTTACTCCACCGTGCCGAACGCGCCGGGCGATGCAGGGCCGGCGTCCAGCAGGAGGACAGGCAGGCCCAACGGCCGAAGCCCGTCGGCGAGGCCGGACGGACAGGCGATGAAGTTCACGCCCGTGGGCAACGGATCGCGGGGCGCCTCATCCAGTTCTACGCCGACGAGGGCTTGGCGGTTTAGACGCCGGACGACGGCGGCCGCGTCGTGGGCACCCGGCGGCAACAGCCAGCCGAGACAGGACGGATGGCCTGACAGGGCGACCGCCGATTTCAACGAAGCGTCGCGCCAATCGTTCAGTCGTCCCAGCACAAAGAAGCCCTGTCGGTCGGCCACGTCCCATAAGGCGGCCGGACTTCCTGCCGCGACAGTCAGCAGAAGGTTGACGCCGCCGCGCCGTAAGGACGCCGCAGCATCTTCGTCACATTCCGTCGCCGTCCGGCCGCGCAGGACCAGCGGTTCGCCGCTCACGCGCAGGCCGGCAGACCCCAGCAGGACGCGCCGGAGGCCGCGACGGATCGGCGCCTGGTCGCACCGGACGCCGTCTTCCCACAGCTCTACCGTCCCGCCGTAGAGGAACGGGCAGGACGGTTCCCACAAACTCGGTTCGGGGATGACGGCGCGCACGGTCAGGTCGGCCAGCCCCTCGGGACGGCGGAGCAGCGGACGGAAGGGGTAGGCCACTTCCACCGTCGCCGCGTAGGCGCAGCGCGGTCCCATCAGTCGGCCGCGCAGTTCCGTCGTCGGCGTGATGTGTTCCGCCGCCACGCTAATCCAGAGTTCCGCCTGGGCTGGGTCCAGTGAGTGATCGTGTACGCGGACATGAAGAATCCGATTGGACATACCGCCATCGTAACAGAAGATCTCACGCAAAGACGCAAAGACGCAAAGACGCAAAGAGGTTCTTCGCGCCTTTGCGTGAGATCCTTTTATGCCCCCAGCTGTTCGGCGGCGAGCTTACGGGCGGCCTGCAACGCCTCGCCGAGTTTGGCCGGGTCTTTACCGCCGGCGCGGGCCATGTCCTTGCGGCCGCCGCCCTTGCCGCCAACCACCTTCGCCGCCTCGCCCACCAGCTTGCCGGCGTCGGCGCCCTTCTTCACAAGGTCGTCCGTGGCCGCCGCGATCAGGCCGACCTTGCCGTCCTCGCTCCAGCCGATCACCACCACGGCGCTGCCGGCCTTCTGACGTAAGCGGTCCACCTGCTGCCCCATCTGCTCCGCCGGGCCGGACGGCATCTCGCCGACGATGATCTTGGCCCCGTTCGCCTCGATCGCCGCCGATAACAGTTTGTCGGCCGCCCCCGCCAGGTCGCCGGCCGCGCCTTTTTTCACCTGCGCCTGGAGCTTTTTCACCTCGTCCTGCAAGGCCTGGATGCGGTTGGGCATCTCGTCCGGTTTGCAGTTGAGCCGGCCGCTCAGGTCGTCCAGGAGCGCGGCCTGGTGCTGCACGGTTTCGACCGCCTTGCGGCCGGTGACGGCCGTGACGCGGCGGACGCCCTTGGCGACGCCTTCCTGGCCGACGATCTTGAAGAAGCCCGCCTGGCCGGTGCGCGCCAGGTGCGTGCCGCCGCAGAACTCCACGGACGTTTCCTCGGTGGCGTCCTCCGGCCTCTCGGCGCCGATCAGCAGCACGCGCACCGGGTCGGGGTACTTTTCGCCGAAGACCGCACGGACGCCGGAGATTTTTTTCGCCTCGGCCAGCGGCATCACCACCGGCTTCACCGGCATGTCCGAATAAATCTTCTCGTTGACCAGTCGTTCGACCTCGGCGACCTCCTCCGCTGACAACGGCTTGTCATGGGTGAAGTCGAAGCGCGTCTTGTCGGCATCCACCAGCGATCCCTTTTGGTCGATGTTGCCGCCGAGGACTTTGCGCAGCGCCCAGTTCATGAGATGCGTCGCGGTATGGTTGCGCATGGTGTGCGGCCGGGCGCCGCCGACTTCGAGCACCGCCGAATGGCCGTTCGAGATGTGGCCTTCGGCGACGCGGCCAATGTGCAGCACGGCGTCGCCAAGTTTCTGCGTGTCAAAAACCTCGAAGCGGCCAGTCGGGATGGTGATGGTTCCTTGGTCGCCGACCTGACCGCCCTGTTCCGCATAGAAGTTGGTGCGGTCAAGCAGCAGCGCGGCCTCGTTGCCCTCCTCCAGACGGCCCGACTTCACAACTGCGCTGTCTTTCACCCAGCCGACGACGCGGGCCTTGGTGGAAAAATCGCCGTATTTGGGCGAGTCGTCGGTCTTAGGTAAGTCGCCGCTGACAGCGGTGACGACGAGCTTCTTGCGATCCTTGCCCGACTGCTCCTGAAACTCCTTCATGCGCTGTTCGTAGCGCTCCTCATCGACGGCCAGGCCGACTTCCGCCGCCATCTGCCGCGTGATGTCGGGAAAGAAGCCGTAGGTTGTGTGCAACTCAAACGTGTCATCGCCGCTGATGAGGGTGCTACCTGTCCTGCGCGCCTTCGCGGCGACTTCTTGGAAGAGCCTGATGCCGCGGTCGAGTGTGCGGAGAAAGGACTTCTCTTCCTCAAGAATTCGCTGTGTCAGGATCACTCCCAAGTTCGCTTTCAACTCGGGAAAGGCGCTGCCCATGACCTCCACCACGGTCGGCACGAGTTCATACAGGAACGGCTCGGTCGTCCCCAGATACTGCCGGCCGTAGCGCTCCGCCCGGCGTAGTATGCTGCGAAGGACGTAGCCTCGCCCGACGTTACTAGGCACGGCCCCGTCGGTCAGCGCGAACGTCAGCGCCCGGATGTGGTCCGCGATCACGCGGTATGCTGTATCCTTCAAGTCGTCGAGCTTGCCGGTGTATGGCTCCGCGCCTGTGACATTGTGAATCGCCGCGAAGATCGGCGTGAACACGTCGGTGTCGTAGTTGCTGCCCTTGCCCTGCAACACCGCCGTGACGCGCTCGAAGCCCATGCCGGTGTCCACGTGCTTCGCCGGCAGCGGCGTCAGCTTCTTGTCCGGCCCACGGTTAAACTGGATGAACACGAGGTTCCATATCTCGATCACGTCCGGCGTGCCCTGGTTGACCAGCTTGCCGCCCGACTTGTCCGGCGTGCGGTCGATGTGGATCTCGGTACAGGGGCCGCACGGTCCCGTTTCGCCCATCTCCCAAAAATTGTCCTTCTTGTTGCCCTTGTGGATGTGCGACGGATCGATGTCGGTCTCCGAGCGCCACAGCGCCGCCGCCTCGTCGTCCGGGGCCAGTCCCAACTCCGGATCGCCCTCGAAAACGGTCGCGTGCAGCCGGCTCTTGTCCATGCCCCACACCTCCGTCAGCAGCTCCCACGCCCAGCGGATCGCTTCCTTCTTGAAGTAGTCGCCGAACGACCAGTTGCCGAGCATCTCGAAAAAGGTGTGGTGGTAGGTGTCCCTACCCACGTCGTCGAGGTCGTTGTGCTTGCCGCCGGCGCGAATGCACTTCTGCGTATCG
>Ga0182024_10007621_pt1 | contig 23285 bp, 16 predicted proteins | sample P32metaG_FD_120480 | JGI IMG/M metagenome (GOLD analysis project Ga0182024, IMG submission 120480) | Permafrost microbial communities from Stordalen Mire, Sweden - P3-2 metaG (Illumina Assembly) | ecosystem: Environmental > Terrestrial > Soil > Wetlands > Permafrost | place: Sweden: Stordalen... | reverse complement strand
CGAGTTGCTTGGATTCGCGCTGGCCGTCGGGCGCGGGGCCGCGGCCGCCGAGGAGGCTGGCGAGTTTGAGCTGCTTTTCTTCGACGCGGTAGATTTGGACGCCATCGCCGCTGGGGAGGAAGTAGAAGTGCTGGCCAGCAAGCGTCAGCACGCGGGGAACGCCGTGGATGTCGCTGTAGAACCGGCGCGTCGCAAAGGGGGCGACACAGCCGGTGTAATCCCACTTGCCGGCGGCGCGGTCGCCGAGTTTGTAGCGGTGGAACGTCATGGAATAAAACGTGTCGGGGTCGTCGGCGGCGTAGTTGCCGAGCGAGACGAACTCGCAGCCGAACTGCTCCCAGGCGAGCTTGAACTTGTCGTTGCCGACGGGGGACCATTTCGCCAGGCGGGCACCGCCGTAGGGTTCGTCCTGGATGGTAAAGACGTTGCCGTCCTTATCCACGGCTGCGCCGTTCAGGTGGAAAAAGGCGTCGGCGGCGCGATCTCCGGGATTTGCCTCGTGGCCAAGCATCGCCACGCGCTCGGCCATAGCGTTGTTCTTGAGGGAGTAGATCCGAACGCCCGCGCGGTGGTCGCACGCGATATACACCCGCTCGTGCGGTCCGAACGATATGCTTTGAACCTTTTGAAGGCTTGGAAACTGGGAATCATTTTCCGCACCCGCGCCAACATTTATGCCGCCCCTCTCACCTTGGCTTATCCAGAGTCGACCGGCGGCGTTGAGCGCCAACGCCGTCGGGTGGTCAATGACGCGCCTCACGTTTACTTCACCGCTCGCCTCACCGGTTGACTTGACGAACTTGAGCGTCCGCTTGCCAAGGTAGTCCGCGACAAGGATGGAGTCGCTTGAAACCGCGATCCCGCGCAACGGCAGTTTCATCCGCTCGGCTTCATCCTCCGGCGTCCCTTCCGGTATCTGCTTGCTCGGCCATTCGTACACCTGGATGTGCCCATCCTCACGGCCGGTCTTGGTGAACTTTTCCTCCTTTCCGTCGCTTCTTCGGAACCGCTGGATCTGCTGGGCTTCGTTGAACGGCGCCCGCGCCCACCCGCCCACGCCGCAGTAGATGTACTTGTCGTCCACGGCGATCGCATACGGCGCGCCGTTCGGCTTGCCGTTGCGGATCTGGAAACCGGCGTCGTAGACGCTCTTGCCGTCCTTGTCCCATTTCTTGAAATCAGCGCCGGCTTCGTCCCAGCCGTTGGCGGTGTAAACCGAACCCTCGTCGTCCACGGCGACGGCGGCCATGTGCGCCGGCGTGTGGCCGGCGGCATTCGCCGGCTGCCCGCTGTTGCCGATCGCCCCGACGTTCACGTACTGCGCCCGGTTGGCGATGACCTGGTAGCGGTACTCCCCCGCCGGTGCGGTCTGGCCGGCGTCGTCCTTGCCGTCCCAGGCGCGCGTGAACTTGCCGGCGTCGGCTTTCTCCATCGTCCACAGCACGCGCACGAGCCGGCCCTCGGCGTCGTAGACGCCGGCACTGGTGGTCGCGGGACGGTCCAGCGTGAATTCCAGGCTTGCGTCGGCAGCCCGGGCAGCGGTTGCAATAAGTGCGGTGTTGCCAACGCAGGCGGCCAGCAACAGTAAAAGCCGGTGGGTACATTTCATGAACTTTCTCCTATCGGACCTACACGACTCGCGCTTTTACGTTAACATGGCCTCACCCTATAAGAAGGAGCCAACCCAATGAGCCATTCCAGAATGAAAAAAGTCACGGTCGTCGCGGCTGCCGCCGGGCTGCTGATCTGGGGCGCGTTCGAGATACGGATTCAGCGGTCGTCCTACGCCGCCCCGCCGGTCGTCGAGGCGACCGCCAAGGGCGACGCAGACATCGCCCGGGCGGCTCGCGAGATGGCCGAATCGGCCACCAATTTCTGGAATGCCCTGACGCCCGAGCAGCAGGCCAAGGCCGGAATGGAGATGAAGGACGAAGAGCGCGAGCACTGGGAGTTCATCCCCAAGCTGCGAAAAGGCCTCACCATCAAGGACATGACCTCCGACCAGCGTGCCCTGGCCCACGCATTCCTGGCCAGCGGGTTGAGCCTGCACGGCTATCAGCAGGCCGTCACCATCATGAGCCTGGACCAGATCCTCAAGGAAATGGAAGGCCCGAACGGCAAAATGGTCCGTGACCCGGAACTCTACTACTTCTCCGTGTTCGGCAAGCCCGGTCCGACCGACACCTGGGGTTGGCGCGTCGAAGGGCACCACCTGTCGCTGAACTTCACCATCGTCAACGGCAAGGCCGTCGCCGCCGGGCCGGTCTTTTACGGCTCCAACCCCGCCGAAGTCCGCCAGGGCCCGCGCAAGGGGCTGCGCGTCCTCGGCGTCACCGAGGACCTGGGCCGGCAACTCATCAAGAGCCTGGGCGACGATCAGCGCAAGATAGCCATCTTCGACGAGAAGGCCCCGCCGGAGATCATCACCGGCAACTCCCGCAAGGCGAACCCCGGCGAACCCAAGGGACTACCCGCCGCTCAACTGAACCCCGAGCAGAAGGAGCAGTTGATCAAGCTGGTCGGCGTATTCGCCAACCGCCTCCGGCCGGAACTGGCGCAGCAGGACATGGACAAGATCGAGAAGGCCGGCTGGGACAAAGTCTATTTCGGCTGGGCCGGCGGCATCGAGCCGGGCGAAAAGCACTACTACCGCATCCAAGGCCCCACGTTCCTGGTGGAATTCGACAACACCCAGAACGACGCCAACCACATCCACACCGTGTGGCGCGACTCGGCCAACGATTTCGGAGAGGACATCCTCAAGGAGCATTATCAGAAGGACCACGCGGAGGGGAAATAGCCCTGAGGAATCAAAGTGGGGACGTGAGTCGTGGCTCTATCATCCTACGGCCTTGAGCACCCGCATGAGCGTGCCGGCCAGTTCCGGGCTCAGGGCGCGGAAGCTCTCAAATTCCTCCGCCGCCTCGGCATCGCGGCCGAGCAAGGCGAGAGTGAGACAGCGGCGGGCGTGGGCGATGGGGTCGCGGTCATTGATGCGCAGGTGCTTGTTGCAGTTTTTCAGGACGGCTTCGGGGTCGCGTGCCGCGTCTTCGCGGACGAGACGGGCGATCTCGCGGACGGTGCCTTCGGCGTTGAGACGCATCGCTCTGTGGTAATCGGCGACGCCGCCGAAGTCGCGCCGGTGATAGCGGGCGTGGCCGCGCGATACCAAAGCGAGCCAGAACGTCGGGTCCAGGGCCAGCGTCTGGTCGTAGTCGTCGATGGCGCCGGCCCAGTCGTTGAGCAGGACCTTCACGCCGCCGCGCTCGTGCAACACGGTTGCCGCCGCAGTTGGCGGCGTCAACGCCACGGCGCGGTCGAGGTCGGCCATGGCCCCGTCCAGATCGTTCATCGCCTTGCGCGCCAGGCCGCGGGCGCGCAGGGTCATGACTTTCTCCGGAGCGATTTCAAGGGCACGGTCGAAGTCGGCCACGGCGGCGGCGAGGTCGCCGCGGGCCTCGCGGAGGGTGGCGCGGTTGTGGAGCACGGTAGCCAGCATCGGCCCGCTGGCGACGCTCGTTGCCATGTCGAGGTCTTCCGCCGCGCCGTCCAGGTCGCCCTGAAGGTGGCGCAGCCGGCCGCGGTTGTTCAGCGCATCGGCATAGTCGGGCCGAAGCCCCACTGCGTCGTCGAAATGCGCCATCGCTTCATCAAGCCGGCCCAGTTGCTGCAGAACGATGCCGGCATTGTTGCAGGCTTCCGGGTAATCGCCTCGGATATCGATGGCCTGCTGAAAATCAGACAAGGCGCCGCCGCGGTCGCCCGACGAGTAACGGTTGAGCCCGCGCTCGTTGCAGGCGATAGCGTCGCGGGTGGCTTCGGTGGTGGAATAAGTGAGCAGCATGGATAGTTTTCCTTTGGTTTTCGAGAGGAGTGCGGGGCGGCGTTACCGCCGCCCCGCTTAGGTTCCGGGCGTGTCTCTTTTCACTGTGTCAATCGAATCGAGATCTTGATGGCGCCGACTGGGCCTTACAGGAAGGGGGGAGTATTGAATGCCACCTGGGAGGCTGCCGAGCCGGTCAATGTATCTCCCTCATGGCCGTAGACCGTGAAGAAGTCCTTGCCCGGCGTGCCGGTGGCGTCGTATGCATTGTCGCCATTTCCGTCGCTGATATACACATCCTCGACGTACCCAAGGTCGATGGTGGCCAGGTCCTGGAACGCCACGGCTGAGGAGGTAAAGATGCCGCTCGTGGTCGATGTGAGGCCGACGTGTCGGCTCACATCGTCGTAATAGTTGTCGATCTTTACCGTCCCGAAATTGCTGATGTCCACCGTGCCCCCGATAGTTGTCAGGGAACCGTTGCCCCCAACCGTGACAATGCCGCCGAAACCGATGTCGGTGACGGCACTGCTGCTGCCGTCGATGGTTACATAGTTGTCTGACCCGGACCCGGTCTGGATCGTGGTCGGGACGCCCGAGGCGGTCCCGGCGACGGTGATGTTGCTGCCGTGGGCGCCGCTTTCCACCTTCAGCGAGGTGTCACCCTTGCCGGCGGAATAGGTCACGACGTTGCGGCCGTTGAACTGAACGGCGTTGCTGGTGACCTTCAGGTTCGACGTAGACGGGTCGTTTGAATCGTTCACGGTCAAAGTGGTATTACTCGATGAATTGCTGACGCTGACGGTGCCGGCGACGCTGGCCAGCGAACCGGTCCCGCCAACCACGACGCTGTCGGTACCGAGGGAATCGGTCACCTGGACCGCGATGCCCGACGGAAGGCTCGGGATGCTCAACGTATCCGTGCCGCTGCCGTTGTTGTTTACGACGATCGTTTTCAGGAAACCGCCCGCGAAGGTCTCGGTCTGGCCCGACGCCGTGATTACCACCGAGCTATTGGAGCCGGAGCTGATGCTGATGTGATCGTTGGCGCTGCCGTTGATAGTGAGGGTCGGCTTCTGCGCGGTGACCAGCAGGTTCCCGCCGGAATTAAGGCCGTACGACAGGTGCGTGTATCCCTGGGCGGCTTCGGTCTGCACTGCGGTGGTCAGCAAGCCGGTGGGCACGATGCTGGACAGGTTCTCATGGAAGCCGTCAACGTCCTTGGCGATCTCTTGAGGGATGTTGACGACGCCCAGGTCGCCCAGCAGGCCCACGATCACGTTCTTGGTCGTGACATTCACGTTTGAGACCGCGGCGTTGGCGGTGGCGGTGACCTTGCCCGTCACGGGGTTGGACGGCAGCGACAGGTCGACCGTGAGGTCGAGGTTGTAGGTAACGTGAAACGTCGGATCGGCCCAACTGCCGAGGATGGAGTTGGTGGTCGACGTGAAGGTCGTCTGGTTCCCGATCGCGTCGAAAGTCAGTTCCAGTTCCGCGCCGGAAGAAGTCAGATGGAGGGAGCCGTTGTAGGCCGGGGTGCCATCGAAAGAGGAGCTGATATCGTAGGCGTCAAGGCCCAGCTTGTGTTCAGCCGCCTGAATGTTCGAGGCAATTTCCTGGTCCAGGGTCTGGCCCCCGATGGTCGTCTTGCCGCTGATGAGCGACTGCCAGGAGCTCTGGAGCGTGCTCTGGAAGATGGTGGGTTGGTTGATGACCGTGGTGCCCGCGCCGGGGAAGCTCGATAGGTCGACTAGGCTGAACCCGGTAACCGAGAAAAGCTGCCGGGCTTCCAGCGGCTCGAAAGCACACGGGATCGGGGACCGACGTCCCGCCTTTTCGGATTTACGCGTTCGGTTTGCCCCATTCCCATTCTTCATGAAAGTCTTCATAAACGATACTCCTGCCCAAATTGGGTGATGCTTGTCCAGCGAAACTGATCAGGTCGCCGCCGACGTGGTACAAAACCAGCGGCGACTCATCATGGAGCTCGCGGGTGCGGCCATTCCGCACCCGTGATCGGCTCCATTCCTTGAAACCCGGTCGTCGATCCGATCTTGCTTTTGCACGGAAGTTCGCCTTGTCCAAAAAAAGAACGCGGGGCGGCGGTAACCGCCGCCCCGCGCGAATTGACATCAGGTTCCCAGGACACCGATCAGGGAAGTGGCGACAGTTTGAGAAGGGGCACGTTGAATTGCACCTGGCTGGCGGCGGGGCCGGTCAATGTATCGCCGAGGTGGCCGTTGACAGTGAAGAAACCCTTGAAGGGCGAGCCCAGGGCGTCGAATGTGTTGTCGCCGGGCCAACCATCGCTGGCGCCATCATAGATGTTCACATCCTTGACCAATCCGAGCTCGATCGTGGATAGGCCCTGGAATGCCACGGTCGAAGAGGAGAGTCCCAGGCCGCCGGTGGTCGAGTTGAGATCGACCTTGCGGACGGCCGTGTCGCTGGCGTCATTGATGTCAACCGTGCCAAGGTTGCTGATGTCGACCGTGCCGCCGAGGCCGGCCAGGGAGCCGTTGCCCACGGTGACGGTGCCGCCCAGGCCGATGACGGTAACGGGGGCGCTGCTGCTGTCGATAGTGGTGGTGGCGGTGCGTCCGGCTTCCACCGTCAGCGCGGTCTCGCCCTTGCTGCTGGAGGAATACGTCACGACATTGCGGCCATTGAACTGAACGGCGCTGCTGGTGACGGTCAGCTTGGACGCGGCCGTATCGTTGATGTCATCCACGGTCAAATTCGTCTTGCCCGATGAATTGCTGACGCTGACGGTGCCGGCGACGCTGGCCAGAGAGCCGGTGCCGCCGACCGTGATGTTGTCGGTGGCGACGCCATTGTCTTTCACCTGGACCGCGACACCCGCCGGAAGGCTGGGGATGTTCACCGTATTGGTGCCGGCGCTGTTGTTGTTGACGACGATCGTTTTAAGGGTGCCGGCGCTGAAGGTCTCGGTCTGGCCGCCCGCGGTGATCACGACCGAGCCTTTGGAGCCGGAGCTGATGCTGATGTGATCGTTGCTGCTGCCGTTGATGGTGAGGGTCGATTTCTGCGCGGTCAGCAGGAGGTTCCCGCCGGAGTTCAGGCCGATGAGCATGTGCGAGTAACCCTCGGCGGCTTGCGATTGCAGCGCGGTGTTGAGCAGGCCGGTGGGGACGATGCTGGAGAGGTTTGCCGAGCTGCCGTTGATCCCTTCGGCGATTTTTTCGGGGATGTTGGCGCCGAAAATGTCCGCCAGGCCGACCAGCACATTGCTTGTCGATACGGTCACGTCATTGACGACGGCGTTGGCGGTGGCGGTGACCTTGCCGCTGGCGAGGTTGGAGGGCAGCGACAGGTCGATGGTGAGGTCGAGGTTGTAAGTGACGTGGAAGGTCGGATCGGCCCAGCTCCCGAAGATGGAGTTGGTCGTGGAGGTGAAGGTGGTCTGGTTGCCGATCGCGTCGAAAGTCAGTTGCAGGACCCCGCCCGAAGAGGTCGTCTTGAGGGTGCCGTTGTAGACCGGCGTCCCGTCGAAGCCGTTGCTGATGTCGTAGGCGGAGAGGCCCTGGGCGCTTTCGGCTCGCTGGATGCCGGCCGAGATGGTCTGACCCAGGGTCAGACCATTGATCTTCATCGTGCCGCCGACCAGGGCCAGCCAGGAACTCTGGAGCGTGCTCTGGAAGACCTTGGGTTGGTTGATGACCGTCGTCGGAGCGCCCGGGAAGGTTGACTGATCGACAAGGCTGAACCCGGTCACGGAGAAAAGCTGCCGGGATTCGAGCGGCTCGAAATTGCACCGGGCCGCGGAACGGCGCGCCAGCCGTGCGGCTTTGCGTGTCTGGTTTGCCCCAGTGCGATGCTTGAGGAACGTCTTCATAAACCGTACTCCTGCTCAAAGTGAGCGATGGTTATTCGGTGAAACTGATCAGGTCGCGTGGACGGCTCTTCTTGTCAGCAGGCGACCCGTCATGGCGCCTCGCGGTGCGGCCAATCCGCGCCCGTCATCGGCTCCGTGCCTTGGAACCCGGCGCCGTTGGGGATTTTGCTTTCCAGCAGACCTTCGCTCCGTGCGGCATGCCCTATTGATTTAACTCGTGATAATGGCGGGGCATATGAATTATGCGGCCAGCGCCGCCGCGATAGCCCTATTCAGGGGGAGTGCTAACCGTCCAGGCTTTGGGGATGTCGTCGTCAGATACCAATCGACAGATGTTTGTGATTCCCGGCCGGTAGCCCACTGCGCCGGCATCGAGACAAACGACCACTAAATGCCCGCCTGACATGCGGCGATCACGGAGACACTGATGCAAACCGTCCTGGCAACCCCAAACGCACGTTCCGCTTCATCACTGGTTTCTTCCCATTTCGGCGAGACCCGTTGGTCGCTCGTCGGCCGGGTGGGGCACGAGGACGCCCAGGTGCGGCATGGTGCGATGGCTTCGATTCTCCGGCGGTATTTGTCGCCGCTCCGCTCGTACCTGATCGTCCGAAAGCGGATCGACCCGGACCGGGCCGACGATCTCTTGCAGGAATTCGTAGCCGACAAGGTGCTGGGGGCGGGTATACTGAGCAAGGCGGTGCGCGAGAAGGGAAAGTTCCGTACGTTCCTTCTGGTGGCGCTGGACCGATTCGTGCTGAACCAGATCCGCGACCAGAACGCAGCCAAGCGCGCCCCGGAGAATGGTTTGGCGAGCCTCGCCGACGAGGCGGCTGCGAGCGACGATGGAGCGAGGCCGGGGAGTGAATTCGATTTGGATTGGGCGCGTACCGTCTTGGAGGACGCGCTGGCCCGGATGCGGGAGACGTGCCGGCGAGCGGGCCGTAGCGCGTTGTGGAACGTATTCCGGGACCGGGTCGTGGGCCCTGCCCTGGACGGCACCGAGCCGAGCGCCTATGCCGAGCTTGCCGAGCGGTATTCGTTCCGGTCGCCCGCGGAAGCGGCCAACGTTGTCCTGACCGGCAAGCGGATGCTGATCCGGTTCCTGCGCGAGGTGGTGGGAGAATATACGAGCGACGAAGCGGAGGTCGATGAGGAGATTAACGACCTGCGCCGGATCCTCGCTGGGGGCGCCGAATACCGAACCAATTGAGGTCTTGGCATGAACAGTCAACTCGGAACCCACAGGGGCATGCCTGAGGCTGGAGCGCGGTCACCGAAGGTGGCCGAACTGGCGCGATTGATGGAATTGAGCGCCGATGAACAGTCACTCCTGCCGGCGTCGGACGCGGATGATTCCAAGTCGGACACGGACCATTCCAAGGGGAGCCATCAGGATATCACTTTGCCCGACGTGCGCTTGTTGAGGACCGACGAAACGGCACGCACATCCGCGCCGGGGCCCCGGGAAGCGGTCCCAAGGGTGGAGGGGTATGAGGTTTTGGGCCGGCTCGGCGAGGGGGGCATGGGGATTGTCTGGCGGGCCGTCGATCTGGGGACTCGGCGTGAGGTGGCCCTGAAGCTGATGAATGCCTCCACCCTCAACTCCAGCCGCAGCCGGTTGCGGTTCGAAAGGGAAATCGAACTGACGGCCAGCCTGGACCACCCGCACATCGCCCGGCTCTATCACAGCGGCTTGCACGACGGCGTCTGGTTCTACGCGATGGAGTTGGTGGAGGGCACGCCGATCGACCAGCACGTCGCGGCGAACCAGTTGAGCCAACGCCAGGTCCTTGCCCTGGTGCGCGACGTGTGCCTGGCGGTCGAGCACGCGCATCAGCGGCAGGTGATCCACCGCGACCTCAAGCCATCCAATATCCTTGTGACCCCCGACGGCCACCCCAAGGTGCTCGATTTCGGGCTGGCCAAGGCGCACCTGACCGGCGTTCCAGATGTGTCGATGCTTTCGATCGCCGGCGATATTGCGGGCACGCCGGCTTACATGTCGCCCGAGCAGGCTTCCGGAAAGTCGGGTTTTGTCGATACCCGAGGCGACGTCTATTCGCTGGGCGTTATCCTCTACCGTCTGTTGACCGGTCAAAGCCCGCACGACTTGTCCGGCTCGTACCTGGACGTGATGAAGCGGGTTGCCGGGGAAGACATCCGGCCGCCCCGGCAGGCCAGCAAGTCGTTGGACTGCGAACTGGAAGCACTCTTGCTCACGGCGCTGGCGCGGGACCCGCGCGACCGGTACCAGTCGGCGGCGGAGATGGCCCGGGACATCGATAATTACCTCCACGGCGCGCCGCTGAGCGCCAAGCCGGCGACGCTCGGTTACTTCCTGGGAAAGTGGCTGCGCCGCCACCGGCTGCCGCTGGCCGTGGCCGGGTTGCTGGTTGCCGTCGCCGCGGGGATGGCGGGTTTCTCCTATCTCCGGATCGCGACGGCACTCAATCAGGCCATGCGCAGCGAGGGATTGGCCACCGCCAGCGCCAAGGTGGCGGCCGTCCAGCGAAAGGTCGCCGACAACGAGCGGCTCAAGGCCGAGGATAGCCGAGCCGAGGCGCGACGCAGACTCGGCGACTTTTACACGCGCGAGGGGACCGCACAGATTGACGCCGGAGACCCGTCGATGGCCTTGCTCTGGTATGCCAAGGCATTGGACGCATACCCAGCCGGTTCCGACTCTGAGACGAACACGCGAATCCGCATCGGCACGACCTTGCAGATCGCGCCGCGGCTGTCGGATGTGCACGTCCTTCAGACGAGCATGGATTCGCCCGCGACCGCACCTGCCGGCTCAGTGACGGCCCGGCATGGGCAGCCGACTACCCAGCCGCTTCGCCACGAAGGGCCGGTCCATTTTGCCTCGTTCAGCCCCGATGGAACGCGGGTCGTGACGGCCAGCGAAGACAAGACCGCCCGGGTCTGGGATGCCAGGACCGGCCAACCCCTTTCGCCGCCCATGCGGCACGACGGCATCGTCTGGTCGGCATCGTTCAGCCCCGACGGCACGCGCATTGTCACCGCCAGCGACGATTGCACCGCGCGGATCTGGGATGCGGCAACAGGTCTGCCGGCCGCGCCTCCATTGCGGCACGACGGCATCGTCTGGTCGGCGGCGTTCAACCGTGACGGCACGCGGATCGTTACCGCCAGCGACGATGAAACGGCTCGGGTTTGGGATGCGGCCAGCGGAGCGCCTATCACGCCACCCCTGCGGCACGACGGCATCGTCTGGACAGCGTCGTTCAGCCCCGATGGCGCGCGCGTGCTCAGCGCCGGGTATGACGGTACCGTGCGGATCTGGGACGCCGCCAGCGGCCGGCCGACAGCGCCGCCCTTGCGGCACGGGGGCATCCTCCGGTCGGCGACGTGGAGTCCCGACGGCACCCGGATCGCCACGGCCGGCGACGACCAGACCGCCCGCGTCTGGGACACCACGACGGGCCAACTGGTTTTCCCGCCGGTTCGGCACAACGCGGCCTTTACTGCATCGTTCAATGCCAGCGGGTCCGCGGTCATCACGGCCGGCCAACATACTGCCCGGATCTTTGACGCTCGCAACGGACACTGGATTACCCCGGCAATGTTCCATGGAGGCGTCATTTCTTCAGCGTCGTTCAGCGCCGACGGGGGCCGGGTGGTTACCACCGGATACAACGGGTCGGCCCGCGTGTGGGATGCCAGGACCGGTCAACCGCTTACCCCGGCCATGTCGCAGGGTGCGACCGTATGGTCCGCCGCCTTCAATCGCGACGGAACGCGGGTGGTCACCGCCAGTGAGGACGGCACCGCACGAGTGTGGGACACCGCCAACGGCCAGCCGGTCACCCCGGCGCCGGCGCAAGAGCATACCCTCCGCTTCGCGGTGTTCGGCGCCGACGGCAAACGGCTCGTTACCGGTGGCGATGACGGAATGGCGCAGGTCTGGGATACCCAAACCGCCAAGCCCGTGACGCCGCCGCTACGGCACGATGGGATCGTCTGGTCGGCGGCATTCAACGCCGATGGAACGAGGATCGTCACCGCCGCTGACGACGGCACCGCCAGAGTGTGGGATACGGAAACTGGCCGCCCCATTACGCCGCCGCTGCGGCACCAGCGCTTCGTCCGCTGCGCGGTGTTCAGTCGCGACGGCAGCCGGATCGTCACCGCCAGCGACGATCGCACCGCCCGGGTATGGGACGCCCTCACCGGTCAGCCTGTCACGCCGCCCATGCTGCATAGGGCTGGCGTTCAGTCCGCGGAATTCAACCGCGACGGCACCCAGGTGGCGACCGCCAGCTCCGATCAAACGGCCCGCATCTGGGACGCCGCGACCGGCCAGCCCGTGGGCAGCCCCTTCCAGCACCAGCGCCCGGTCCTGTCCGCGGTCTTTAGCCCCGACGGCACCCGGCTCATCACCACCAGCAGCGACGACACCGCCAGGGTCTGGGACGTCAAAACCGGCCAGTCCATCACCCCGCTCCACTGGCACGAGGATTCCGTCGGCTTCGCCGCCTTCAGCGCCGACGGGACCCGCATTGTCACCGCCAGCCAGGACGGCAGCGCCCGGGTCTGGGACGCGACCGCCGGCCAGGCAATCACCGCGCCGCTGCTACACGAGGGGGGTATGCACGTGGCCGTGTTCAGCCCCGATGACACAGCCATTCTGACGGTCAATACGAACCGAACGGCCCGGGTATGGGACGCCCGCACCGGCCAGCGACTCTCTGCACCCATGCGGCACCAGGACAAAATCATGGCCGCCTGCTTCTGCACCGGCGGCGACAGCGTCTTCACGGTTACCGCTCATGGCACGTTGCGAGTCTGGGACGCCCGGACTGCTTCGCCAACCGGCCTGGTGCTCCGGCACGATGGCGCGGTCCGCTTCGCCTCGTTCTCCCCCGACGGCGCGCGGGTCGTCACCGCCAGCGATGACAACACCGCCCGGCTGTGGGACGCAGAATCGGGTCAACCCCTGACCCCGCCCCTGCGGCACGGCGCCCACGTCACGGCGGCGATTTTCAGCCCCGACGGGACGCGCGTCGCCACCGTCAGCGCCGACCACGCCGCCCGCGTCTGGGATGCTCAGACCGGCAAACCGGTTACCCCGCCTCTGCAGCACAACGCCGCGGTCGTTTCGGTGCGGTTCACGCCGGACAGCAAAAACGTGATCACGGCCAGCGACGCCAAGACGCTTCAAACGTGGGATGCCGCCACCGGCAAACTCCTCATGCCGGCGGTGCCGATCGCATCTCCCCTGCGGCACGAGGGGATCGCCTGGTCGGCATCGTTCAGCCCCGACGGCACCGAATTCGTCACCGCCGGCGCGGACAAGACCGCCCGGGTATGGGACGCCCGCACCGGCCAGCCTATCACGCCGCCGCTGCGGCTCGCGGGGGTCGTCCTGTCCGCCACGTTCAGCCCCGACGGGAGCAAGATCGTGACCGCCAGCCGGCTTGGGGCCGCACGAGTCTGGGACGCCAGGACTGGCGATTCGATCGCGCCTCCGATGCACCACAAGGACGTCGTGATATCCGCGGCATTCAGCCCCGACGGAACGCGAGTGGTGACCGCCAGCGCCGACAAGACCGCGCGCATCTGGGACGCCCGGACCGGCCGGCCTCTCACTCCGCCGTTGCAGCACCAAGGCACGGTCTGCTCCGCCCAGTTCAGCCCCGACGGGAACGAGGTCGTCACCGCCGGCGAAGACAACGTCGCCAGAGTCTGGAAGATCCGTGACGCTCGCCCGGCTAACGAGCTGCAGCAACTGGCAGAGTTGCTGGCGGCCGTCCGCGTCGACGAGACCGGTGGGACCCAGCCGCTCACCCCGGAAGAGTGGGCGCAACGTTGGGAATGCCTGGGGAGTAAGTAGCACACGTTGCTCGCGGCACTTACAGTATTTCAGTAATAGCCGCAGCCGGAAGGCCGCGGGAATCGCTCACCCGCGAAGGTGTGTTCGAACGCGCGAGGTCAGCGGCGTTGGGGAAGCTGAACGGGACGTAAAGTGCACCGTATAATGGCTTGGGATTGAAGGAGGAACCGCCATGAATCTGATCGAAGAGACGATCGACGCCACGCTGGACCTGAACGGTCAACTTCGATTGACACACCGGCCGCGGCTGCCGCCCGGACCGGTGCGGGTGACGATCCGTGTGGCTGCGGCTGTGCCACCGCGCGGTTTGGCGGACGTGATCCGGGAGATCGCTGCCGAGCAGCGCTCCCGCGGCTTCCCCGGCCGGTCGTCCGAAGAATTGCGCGCCGAAGACGATGCACGCCTGGCCGAGGACACCGGGCGGGATCGGGAACTCGACGCGGCGCGCCGCGTACCGTCGGGAGGGCATTGAGTGCTGCACTACCTGGACACCGTGATCGCTATATACGCGGTCGAGGGCAATCCCGCCGACCAGCAGCGTGCGCTAAATCACCTGGCCGTGCTCGAACAAGCCGGCCATCGCTTCGTGATCAGCGAGCTGACCCGCACCGAGTGTTTGGTTCCGGTCCTTGGCCCCGGCGGCGGCCAGCGGCTCTCGGACTTTTGCCGGTTTTTCCACGGACCTAACTTGCGGACGCTGGCCCTGACTGCCGCCACACATGCTCGGGCCAGCGCCATCCCCTCGCGGCCGTGACGATTCGTTCCCAGGCAGCGTCGCCGCACCTTTCCCGAGTTATAGTTGGGTTCCGCGGATTTGATAGACAGATGTGGTCGTATTCCCTCAGGCCCTCCACGGCTCTGAACCATTTCTCCTTGGACCTCATGACAACGATCACCGCCCCGCGTTTCATCGCCCTACGAACCAAATGAAAACTGTACTTTTGCGATGCAACCTGGGGAAACTTCGCAGACCCAGAAGAGTGATATGGGAAAAACTCCACACACAGTGTATTTCGCGCGACGACGTAAGTCCCGTCGGCAGAGTCGCTGTCGCATGCATCGATCAGAGACTTCAACTTCCGTCCCCACCAAGTTGTACCCTCCATAATACCTGAAGCCGGGATGCAGGGTCCAAAATGGGTAAGGCAGAGCCGCATGGATCAGATTCAAGCGAGCCGCTTTAACAAGAGGGCATCGCCATCCGTAGAAGCCAAGATTCTCCGGATTATACCTCGGGTTTAGGTTCAACAAGACAAGTTTCGCGTCGGGACGACCCAGGAACGGCTCCGGGATTGGCGTCAAGTGAATCCGGCCCTTGTCGGCTTCAGGCCGCTTGCCGTTGAAAACATCGATCATTCCCTCGTCTCCGGGCAGCACGAACGGCACAGTTTTCGGCAATTCACTCCAGGGATTTTTCATCGCGCTGCCCTCGTTCATGTACAGGCCATTCACCGAACATCAGTCGGGTATTATTCGACCCGGCTTTGGGACCGGATACAAGCCGTCTGGTTTCTAAAAAAACGTCCTCCGCCATGACGGACGGGCCGCCCCATCCTCTGGCGACCTTCGCTCGTCGACCGACGGGAAGCTGAAACGATGATATCTTGGGCCAGGGGGCTGCGAAGATCGGCTGCAGGTCGTCGCGCTCACCAACTTTGTGGACGACGAGACGATCGCAGTGGTGCGCCTGAAAGTGTCCCCCATTGACGTTGACCGTTACATTGCGTTCATAGCGGATGCGGGGAAGGCGTGGGGTGTGTCGGCAAACGACCTCGAAAGGGCGGGCAACGTCGCCCCTAAACAGGGCGCCGTTTTGAACGAATGGATCGGCAAGTTCATCCAAGCCGGCGGGAAGACTATCTACGCCGTAGTGGACCTAGGCGACGCCCCGACGGTCCGGCTGGCCGTTCCGCTGGAGGGCGACGCCGACGCCGACGCACTAGGCCGACTTCTGGTTCCTGCAGGCGAGCGGGCAGCCACTCAGCCGGCCGACCCGCCGTCACCCGACGGGATCGTTAGTGAACTCATTCCGGATGCCAGGGCCGAGGTGATCGGCAGGACGCTCGTCGTGGCAACGCCCTACGTGCTGCGCTCGCTGAAACGATCGGTTCCGGCCCCAAGGCCGGAACTTGAAGCGGTGCTCGCCGCCTGCGGAGACGCGCCGCTGGCCATCGCCATTACGCCGATTGAGGGCGTGCGCACCGCGGCCGCCCTGCTTCTTCCCCGACTGCCTAAGGAGGTCGGCGGCGGACCGACCAGCATCGTCACGGAGGGGGTGCGCTGGCTCGCACTGAGTTACGACCCGCCACCTAAGGCTGCGCTGCACGTCACGGTCCAGGCCAAGGATGCCAATGCTGCCGGCGAGCTACGTCGAATCGGCGAGGACGCGCTGGAGGAATTCAAAGATCGCGTTCGCGGCAGGGCGCCCTCCCTTGACAGGTTTATCCGGACCGCCTCGCTAACTGTGGCCGGCGATCGGCTCAAATTGGACATTGCTGATCAGAATACGGTGCTAGCCGGCGACGATGCGGGGCCGCCCGACACGCGGGCACGCCACGAGGCGTCACGGGCTAAATCGGCGAACAATCTACGGTAGCTAAGCCTGGCGGCGTTAGCGTACTGCAAGGATCACGGCGGGAATCTGCCCGTTGACCCAAAGGAGGAGCTGAAAACTTATGTTGCCAGCGACGTATGGATTAACCCCACGTACCCCGACCGCAAAGGCGGCTACTGCTACATTCGATCCGCGGACAAGCTGTCGTCAATCGAGTCTCCGGCCCGTACGCCGATCGTCTACGAAGCACTTGGCATCTGGCAGGATGGTTTCAATGTCGCATTCGCCGACGGGCACGTAGACGTTATCAAGGACGAGGCGTCATTCAAGAGGATCCTGGCCATGGCGTCACCATCGCCTATGGCGGCTGCGGCGATCACCCGACGCAATAAGGCCTTGGCCGACGCCAAGGCGGCTTACGATCACACAGTATCCGACGCCAACGCAGCTTACCATGGCGCTCGGGCCAGTGCGGCAAAGCAGGTAGCCGAAGAACTTGACAGGGCTCTCAAGGAGGCGATGGACGCTGCAAACCTGGATGAAGCGAACAGGATCGACACGGCGAGGAAGGCGATCCGCGCGACCGGCGAATGGCAACAAGGCGCGCTGAAGCCAACGTCGCCAACGGCCGTGGCTGCCATCGTCCGTGGCGACAAAACTCTGGCTGACGCGCGGAAGGTTTTTGACACGGCCGTGGCTGGCGGCTACGCGGCTTACTGCAAATCCGAGGCCGAGGCCGGGAAGCGGTTGATCGACGAGCTGAGCACGGCCTTGAAGAGCGCTATGAAGGCCGGCGATCTCGAGGACGCGAACAAGATCGACGCGGTAAAGAAGATAGCCGAGGGGGCGGAGGCAAAACGGCGCTCGGAGGAGGAGGACGCGAGGGCCTCAGTAGTCTTCGTCTGCGACGCGTCGGCCTCCGCGCTCAACAAACTCGCAACGCTGAAGGACCAGCTCCAAAAGGCAGTCGCCGCCCTCGGGCCGAGCCAGTCCTTTAACATCATCTTCCTCTCCGACGGGAAGTGCGTGACCTTTGATAGGACGCAACTCGTCACCGCCAGCGCGGAGAGCACGCGCAACGTCTTCAGGTTTCTCGACGACGTGACGGCCACCGGTACTGGCAATCCGATCCCCGGCCTGAGGTTAGCACTCCAACTGCAGCCGCAGGTAATCTATTTCATGACCGGGGGCGACTTCCTCAACGACGAAGGCGTCAAGGATGCGATAGAGAGGCTGGTCCACGATCGCAAGGTCAAGATCAACACGCTCGGGCTTGTGGAAAGGCAGGATGCCGACACGAGCTTCCTTGTGTTTCTAGAGCAAATTGCCAAGGACAGCGGCGGGGTCTACAAGCGCGTCTCATTGGACGAGTGACTTATCTGCGTCTTCAGACGCCTTCGGCGCTCTTCTGGCTCGTCAGCGAAAGCAAGCGCCAGTCATTGTTCAAATCGTTGTAGAGATCATCGTAGGTCCTGCCGTATATCTTGTGGGTATTGACGGACACTCGATCGGATCGCCATCGCAGGCGCGCGCGATCATGTTCGGTGAGGCCCCCCGACCGGCCGACCACGAGCAAACCAAAGAATTCGACGTGTCCGTACCCAAAGTGTTTGGTGAATCCCGCGGAATTCTTATGGTCGTCGAACGAAAAGAACCAATCCACCAACTGCCCAAACCCATGCTCGAAACGACGGCCCCACTCTTTCGTGGCCCTGCCGTCGACCTTGTGGAAAATACTGCTTTCCCGGGCGTCTTCGAGTTCGACCGCGCAAAACACGTTGCGTTCGGCGTTGCCGATCACAATGTCGGCGGTAAAATCGCCGAACACGTCGAACTCGTAGGCCAAACGATTTGCCGGACCGATATTTGGGAAACCCGTCCCGATGAAGGCGGACAACTGCGAACTAGCCTTGAACAGCGGCTGCAGGTCGTCGCGTTTGGATAATTCCGCCTTGGATGCGAGCATCGCGTGAAGTTGATCAAGTTGCTGGCGACACTGCGGAAGGTCAAAGTTGATTGGGCGGAAATCCTTCACCGGGCGCTCCGCGCGGTTGTAGAGGCGAACTTACTCAGCGTTTCGTCGCGGAAGATGGAAAGGATGGTCACGGTGTCATGGGCGATGGTGAATGCGATGACGATGTCCATGTTCGTCCGAAGAACATAGGTTTCATCTTCGGATTTGAGACGATCTGACCTGGAACGGATGAACTCATCGTTCCTCCAATTCCGCAGATGATTGAACCAGGCGTCGACTCGGCGACGATCATCCGCCCCAAGAGAACTGTACGCGATTCTCGCATGTTCTGAAATGTCCAGGTTCAACAGCTCGTCAACCATGAGGGATCCTTGTGGGTGCCTGAGAACTATACCGTTGCCGGCTGCATCCATCAAGTGCTGCTGGCTATTGGGCTATTGGTGCTGGATATTGGGGTAATCTGATTGACGTGGTCCCTGTTTCAGCAAACATCGAGGACGCGCCGGCCAAGAACATCCATTCTCGGCTTGACGCCCAGTCCCGGCGAAGTACTCGCAGTCATGAACCCATTCACACGCCGCGGTGCACCCTCGGCCGTGCTGACGGTCACGTAGCTGTTGAAATCCGTGCTGGTAAATCGGAACTCCTCCGGGGTGCTATGCGCCAGATGGCTGATCGCGGCGGTCGTGATATCGCCGCCCCAACTGTCCTCCAGCGTCATGGCGATGCCCATGGTGACGCACAGATCGCGTGCCTGCCGGGTCCTGGTGAGCCCGCCGAGTTTGCTGATCTTCAGGTTCACAACGTCCATCGCCAGGTCAGCCTTTGCCCGGAGCAGCATGTCCAGACTGTCGATGTTTTCGTCGAGGACGAACGGGTGATCGGTGTGCCGGCGTACGGACAGGCATTCCTCATAGCTGAGGCAGGGCTGCTCGATGTAGACATCGACGTCGCGCACCGCGCGGACCACGCGCATGGCTTCGTGCTGTGTCCAGCCTGTGTTGGCGTCGGCGACCAGGCGATCGCCGGGCTGCAGCAAGGCGCGTACGGCGCGGATGCGTTCGATGTCGGTGTCCGGGTCGCCGCCGACTTTGAGTTGGAACCGCGTATACCCTTCACTGCGGTATCCCGCGACTTTCGCCGCCATGGCATCCGGCGATTCCTGTGAGATCGCCCGGTAGAGTTTCACACTCTCCCCGAACCGACCGCCCAGCAGCACGCAGACCGGCAGGCCGGCAACCTGGCCGAGAATATCCCAGCACGCCATGTCGATGCCGCTCTTCACATAGGGATGTCCCTTGAGCGTGGCATCCATCCGGTGATTGAGTTTCGCTAGTTCGCACGGATCGAACCCGATCAGATGCGGAGCCAACTCGCGCAGCCCGGCGCGCACGCCATCGGCATAAGCCGGCAGGTAGAAAGGCCCCAGCGGGCAGACCTCGCCATAGCCGACGACGCCGGCATCTGTCTCGACGCCGACGATGGTGCTGTCGAACACCGACACGGACTTGCCGCCGGACCACTTATAGCTGCCTTCATGCAGCGGCAGTTCGACACGATGGGCGAAGATGCGGGTGATTCTCATGGGCGCAATGGCTCCTTTCCCGTCGTCTGCGCAATCCATTTGGCGGCATCGCCGAAGGCGCCAGCGGGAAGAAAATGCGCGAAGACGTACCAGACCTGGCTCTTCGGTTCCGGAGCGGCGGCATAGAGCCGCTTCGCCCAGTCGGGTTTGACAATGCCATCGGTCTTGCCGTTGAGCATGAAAGCATCGTAACCACGCCGCGATATTTCAGCACGGCCGGTGGATTGCTTATTGTTGCCTGTGCCGGGGCGCGTTAGCATTTTTGCGGATTGGCGGGTCCGTGCGTTTCGTCCGACTTGGTTTCCCACACGAGGAGCAGCCATGAACAGGATGCATATCCGAGCGGCATTCGGGGTCAAAGCCATGTGGTTCCTCGCCCTGATGGTGGCAGCGGGCATTGCGATGGCCGGGCACTCCCGGGCCAATGACAAGGAACCCGCCAGGAACGACGAGAAAGACAAGCTGCCGCCGGCCGTACTCACGACGGCGGAGAAATATGCCCCCGACCTGGAGGTCGACGAGGTCAGGACGCGGGAGATCGAAGGCCATCCCAAGGTCTTCGTGATTGACGGCGAATCGGAGGACCGGGACGTCGTCCTGCACATCACCGAAGACGGCGCGATCCTGGAGGCCCGCTTCCATGACCGCCCGGAAGGCGTCAAGCCGGCCAAGCAGACCCATTCCACCGAGGAACTGCCCGCGGCCGTGCGGGAAACTGCCATGCGCGTCTTCCCCGAGATGCAGGTGGTCGATGTCCGTTCGCACCAGTCGCCGCATGAGGACCGCGTCTATCACATCACCGGCCGGGCGGTGGAAGACGGGAAAGAGCGCGAGGTCGTGGTGGTCATCGAGGCGGATGGCGACCTGCTGGAGGCGCGCGTCTTCAAGCCTCGCATCGTGTCGGCAGCCGATGACGCCGACCGTGAAGACCGCAGCAAGAAGGGGAAGGATGCGTTTGATGATTGAAAAAGCTAGGCTCTGTCTGAAAACTCGTCGGGATTGGGGCGGGGCGGAAATGCCCTGGATGCGAGGCGTCGCGACGAAGCGACTCAACCGAAAGAGTCGTTGAGGAGCGACAACGAAGCAGACGGGGTATTCCCGCCCCGCCGCGGCCCGTCGAGTTTTCAGACAGAGCCTAGTCCCGCTCTGCCGGCTCGCCCCCCGGTTCCCGCGCGGGCGCCTGCGGCGGTGCCGTCATCCACTGCACCGCGCCGATCTGTTGCAGCGCGTTGTCGATCAGCAGCCGCGCGTTGACGCTGGCGGCCAGCTTGGCCTGGGTCAGCGCGCGGATGGCGGCGGGGCCGATCTCCACCAGCGCCTTCACCGCCTGGTCGCGCTTGTGGTAGTCGGGGTCGTCCAACCGGGCGATCAGCGGGGCCACGCGCCGGCTGATGGCTGGGTCGGCCTCCAGGTTGGGATGGAAGGCAATCCCCACCCGCACCGGCGGCCGAGCCGGCCTGGGGTCGATCTCCATCGGCAGCATCCGGTCGTACTGTGCCTGGGGCAGCACGTAAAACGCAACGACGCCGGTGTTCTCAAAAAGCCCCTTGTGCCAGATCTTCATGAGTGCATCGGCCTCCGGCTCAAACAGCCCCGCGTGCAGCAGGTCGTCGCGCACGGATTTTTCGAGCGCCCCGAGATCGGCGGCGACGAGTTCGGTCCGCGTCTCGTGCCCGGCCAGCAGTACCGCCGTCGCCGCGGCCGGCTTTTCCTTCCGCCGGTCGATCACGTAGACGTGCGGCATGTCGAATGAGGCGGCGTTCTTCAACGTCACTGAAGAGTTGCCGATATCGTTGCAGCGCAGGAAATCCGGCGCAGGCATCAGGCCGTCGTAGAAGACGAAGCGTTCGGACTCGACCTGTGCGCCGCCGCGCCGCCCGCTGAACGACCCGGAGGTGGAAACCGTCGCGGCATCGCTCAACCTCGCCTCGGTCAGCCAGGATTCAGCCGGCATGTCCTCCAGCCGGGGCTTGACCCATCCTGATCCGTCCACGCCGCCAAACACCTGCATCGTTGGGGTCGGGTCGCCGAGCCATAAGTCCCAGCTCAATGTGTCAAAGCGGGGGACGGCCTCCTTCGGGCTGCCCCCGCGGTTGACCGGCTCGCTGGCGCAGGGCCACCAGACCACCGGAGCGCCGCCATCGGCGAACTTGACCTTCAAGTTCACGTTCATCGCCGGCCGCTTGGAATAGAAATAGACGATCGGCTTGTCCCAGGCGCCGGGCACCCACCTGATCCGCTGTTTGGGGAACTGGCGATAGAAGAAATCGGGCAGGGCCGACCACTCCGCCTGGCGGTCGATGTTGGCATACTTGACGTCGTTGAAGACGGTGAATACGCCCCATTCGTGCACCGCCAGGTCTTCGTCGCGCAGGGGGTTCAGATCGAACGCGGCGGCGTTTGCCGTGACCTTGCCGGACCAGGCGAAACGCTTTTGCTCGGGAGTTGCTTCATCGTAGATGGTTTCGCGGACCTGCTTGCCGTCCTTTTGACTGATTCGTTCGCCGGCCGCCGTCCTGGGGGGCAGCTCGGGGCCATTGAAGGTGTAGGTCAGCGAGTAGCGGCCTTCTTTCTCAATCATGTTGTCGGGCAGGCCATTTGTAAACAGCCCGCGGATGTCCGCCTGATCGAACCGCCGGGACTCGCCCGGACCCAGTTTGACGAATGACGACGCCGACAAACCCCGACCGGCGGCGGAAGACTGGTTGAGCCGCCGGCCCGTCGGGCCAGTAATCGAGAGCGAGACCCAGCTTGTGAACAGCGGGTTGAGCTCATTCAGCACGTACAGATCGTGATCGCACACGTTCTTGACCTGCACAGTGAGGCTGATAGCCTGCCCATGCACGACGTCGGCCGGCACGATCACGCGGCACGCCAGCCCGCCAACGGCGGTTCCGAACGGGACCGTTTTTTCATCCGGCAACGGCGGGACCTCGACCGGCGGCTGGCCGGGAGGTTGCAACGGAACCAGTTCTATCGCACTCGCGATCGACGCCATCAGTGCGGCCGCGAGCAGCAGGGCAAGCGTTCGGATCATTCGGATGTCTCCTGATCAAGTGTCAGAGGGTCTGACGCCGTCGAGATGGCAAAGTTCCGGTTGTTGTTGAGATCTCCCATCGGCCGGACCTTATGTTTATTGAGAGTCAGATAATTGTTGTCAGGGATTCTCGCGCATTTCTCCCTCTCCCGGAGTCACCATGAGCCTTCGGCTCACCCGCGACGATGGAAAATCACCACACCGGCCGACGGCTTTGCCGTCATCCTGAGCTGAGAGCGTGTGAGTTTTTCGTGGCACGGCCGTCCCGGCTGTGGCTTTCTGCTCGAAAACACAGGCGGGACGCCCGTGCCACGAATTAGATCACAGGCTCTGAGCGCAGCGAAGAGCCTGCCCTGAGCTTGCCGAAGGGATCTCTTGGAGCCGCGGAAGGAAGAGACCCTTCGCTGCGCTCAGGGTGACGGCCTGAGGCCGCCAATCGCATTTTCAGAGCAGTACCGGGAGAAGGAACTGGGACGGCATTCCTTGTATGCGTCGTACCTGGATCCGAGTCGTTCGTGCTTGTGTGCCTTCCCCGCGATCGTTACCGTGTGGCAACTCTGTGGCACGTCAATCGGAGATATCGATGCAGCGTTCT
>Ga0182024_10007620_pt1 | contig 23286 bp, 19 predicted proteins | sample P32metaG_FD_120480 | JGI IMG/M metagenome (GOLD analysis project Ga0182024, IMG submission 120480) | Permafrost microbial communities from Stordalen Mire, Sweden - P3-2 metaG (Illumina Assembly) | ecosystem: Environmental > Terrestrial > Soil > Wetlands > Permafrost | place: Sweden: Stordalen... | reverse complement strand
CCTGCTGGGCGCCGGCGCCGGCGCCAAACGACGCCATCATTGTCAGCGCAATCGTCTCCGGCCTAACGAATCGCAGCATGGAACGGGCTACTTGCCGACCGCCGACAAGAGCAGGGCCACGACGCCGAAAGCCGCGGCGATGAGCATGGGGACCCGCCGGCCTGACAGCGCCGTGTCGATCCAGGCCTGCATCGGCTGAACGCGGAACACCGGCAACTGGGGATCAATCCGCGCCACGACCCGGCGAACGTCATTCTGGATCGTCGCCGACGGGCCGTGCGTGCGGACCGTGAACGTCAGGCCGCGGAGGGCGGACTGCTCGTAGGCGAAGTAGTACGCGCCCACGGGCGTCACGTCGGCACGGGGATCGATCATCTGCACTTCCTTCACGACGCCCACCACATTGAAGAACTGCGTCTTCGGCGTGATCTTCGTGACATCAGCGAGGTCGTCCGGGTCGTACAGTCGGCGGCCGACCGCGTCCTGGCCGGGCCAGAACTTACGGGCAAGCCGTTCGTCGATGACGGCCACCTGCGTCGCGTCCGCGGTGTCGCGTGCGTCGAAGACCCGACCGCGAACGAGCGGGATGTGCATCGCCTCGAAGTACCCGGCGGAGGCGACCAGGCTCGTCGGCGCGAGCAGGGACTCGCCCGGCTTCATCACGTAACCCTCAGCGAGGATCACGCTCTGGCCGAAGTTACCGCTAAACGGCAAGCCGACGATGCCGCCGACCGCGTCCACGCCGGGAATGGCTCGCAACGCCGCGAGTGTCCGGTTCTCGAAGGCCGCCGGCGACGGCTGATCCTTATAGAACGCCTGCGGCAGGTTCACGCTGGCAGTCGCGACGTCGTCCGGCCGAAATCCGTAGTCCAGATGCATGACGGCGCGAAAGCTCGCGAGGAGCAACCCCGCTCCGACGAGGAGGACGAGGGCAATCGCGACTTGGACCGTCGCCAGCGCGCGCCGGATGAGGGTCGCGCGCCGGCCGCTCGTGCCACCGCGGCTCTCTTCGCGAAGCTCGAGGTTGAGATTCATTCGCCAAAGGCGGACCACCGGCGCGACGCCGAGGAGCAGGCCCACAATCGTCGCGAGGCCGAGCACGGCGATGACGCTCACTTCGTCGAGCCCGATCTCGTACCCGCGCGGCAGCTGATCGAGGTTAAGCGCCGACAGCGACTGGGTCGCCCACCACGCCAGCATGAGCCCCATGGCGCCGCCGGTGACCGCGAGTAGCGTCGTCTCGGTCAGAAGTTGGCGCGCCAGACGGCTCAAGTCGCCGCCGATGGCGTGACGCGTGGCCATTTCGCGCGTCCGCCCACTCGCCCGGACCATGACGAGATTCGCGATGTTGACTCCACCGATGAGCAGCACGAACAGCACTGCTCCCCACAGCAGATACAGGACGCGGATGACGTCGCGGACGACGTCATCCGCGAGCATCACCGAGACGGTATGGAAGCGCGCATTCTTGAGAATTTCGCGAAACTGCGGAAAGCGCACGTCGTTCTCGACGTTGAGCGCGTCGACTTGCTGCTGGACCTGAGCCAGGGTCGCGCCCGCCGCGAGTCGGCCGATCATTTCCCAGTTATTCGAGTGCCTGGCCTGATCGCTCTTGTCGGCGGGCTTGAATGCGGCCGGTGTGAACAGATCGACGTCGTTCTGGAGAAAGCTGAAGCTCTGCGACAGGATACCGACGACCGTCATCGGCAGGCCATTCAACCGAATCGTCTGGCCGACGATGGTCGTGTTGCTGCCGAACGTGCGTGCCCAGAACCCATGGGACAGCATGACCTCCTGGTCGTGGCCGACCTCGCCTTCCGCCTCAGTGAAGATCCGGCCGCGCTCGGGCTCGACCCCGACCATCCGATAGAAGGCCGGCGTCGCGCGAAGCGCAACGAGCCGCTCAGCGCCATTTTCGTCCCCGTAGGTCAGGGCCTCGCGACGAAACAGAGCGATCTGATCGAGCGCCTTCACCGCGACGAGCCGATCGAAGTAGTCAGGCACCGCGGCGCCGACGCGCGGTGCGCCGGCGTTCGGATAGCTGTTGTAGAGCAGGACGATGCGCTCGGACCCCCGGAACGGCAGCGGCTTCAACAAGACCGAGCGCACGATGCTGAACATCGCGGCATTGGCGCCAATGCAGATCGCCAGCGTCAGGAGCGCGGTGATCGTAAAGCTGCGGTCTTTCCACAGCAGCCGCAAGCCAAACTTAACGTCCTGGAAGAACGTGGACACGCAAGAATGATACGTTTCTCGGCCGGGTTCCGATCGCTGGCCATGTCTGTTTCCCTCCAACTTGGACCCAGGTATGGCTTCCCGGATGAGGCGTTCCAACGTTCAGAGGTGTAGCGATGGCGACGTGGCCATCGTCCGTGTGTCGGAGAGCGCGCGGAAGCGCAGCATATACAGCTTCATGCAGGCCGTCGACGCGCGTCGCGCGTGGTTCCGGAGCCACGGCTTTTTCGACTGACGAGATCTACGCCGCCAGAGTCATCGTCCGGGACAAGGCGACGAACCTCGACAGGTACTCAGACACAGAGGTCATGACGTTCCACGTCCGTCCCTCGGTGGCGGTGACACGCGATGCCGCATGGGACGGAGGTGACGCGCCTTGATCGGACCGGCCACGCACGTTGCTCCATCACGCCCCGGTTGTTCCTGTCGGCGCTCAGTGCTAACTTGACGCTGGGCGTGCAGGACGCCTCCCGTCCGCGGAGAGGACTGAGTCCACCTGAGCAGATCGCCAGACGTTCGGATGTAATCGCCGAACCTCCTTTGCCCGGCGCCAGCGGACCACGGGCTCGTTCAAGGAGGCTCGCCACGCCTGTCCGCCGCTTGCCCGTCCGCCCCGACCTGGAACAGCTTCATCGTCAGGCCAAGGAACTCCTCCGCGCCATCCGCGCCGGCGATGCGACTGCGATCGCCGAGTTGCGCGAGCACCATCCCGAATCGATCGATCCGTCGGTCGCGAAGCTGGCCGACGCGCAACTCGTGCTCGCGCGAAGCTACCGCGCGTCGAGCTGGACGAGGCTCGTCCTCGCGGTACGACTCGCGGACGCCATCTGGCGCGACGACGCCGACACGGTCCGTGCGCTCGTCACGGGCGATCCCGCGTTGATTCGCGAGGAGGTTCTGATTCGCACGGACAGCCACTGGGGCCCGCCGATGACGTACGCGGCGAACCTCGGCCGCATCGACATCATCCGGATGCTCCACGAACTGGGCGCGACCGATCTCGCATCGGCGGGCGGACGGGCCGCGCTCCATGGCCAGGTCGACACGGTTCGCATGATCTACGAGATGATGGGGCGACCTGCTGTCCCCCGGGGGACGCTCGCCGGTCCCGCGTACACGCTGAACGTCGAGGGAACCGCCGTCCTCTTCGAACTCGGTGCCCGCGTCGTCGGGCCCGAGGGCGTAGACCGGAACACGATGAACCATCTGCTCGGCACCGACGGCCGGAAGCCGGCGGCCAAGCACCGCATCCTGGAGATGTACGTCGAGCAGGGCTTCGAGCCTCCAGACACGCCGATGATGGCGCTCCATCGCGGCCGCATCGACTTGCTCGAGGCGCACCTCGCGCGCGACCCAGGTCTCCTGACCCGCACGTTCGACATCGCCGACGTCTTCCCGTTCGCCCCTGCCGGCGCACGGGATCCACACAGCGCTCAGGGGACGCCGGTGCACGGGACGACACTCCTGCACATCGCCGCCTACTTCGACGAGCTCGAAATCGCGGAGTGGTTGCTCGACCGGGGCATGGATCCGGACGCGCCGGCAGCGGTCGACAGCGAAGGGTTCGGCGGGTACACCGCGCTCTACTCGACGGTCGTCTCCCAGCGCAATTTCTGGGTCAACTATGGCGAGGGACAGCCGGACGAGGCGCTGTTCACGCGCTTCCTTCTGGGCCGTGGGGCAGATCCCAACGTTCGGGCGTCCCTGCGGGCGCGCCTCGAGGAGGGACACGGCGGCGGCCCGCTGCGCGAGTATCGGGACGTGACGCCGCTCGTCTGGGGCGAGCAGTACCATGCCAGGATTTTCGTGAGCCGGGAGTCACTTCGGCTAATCGAGGCCAAGGGCGGCGGTCGGTGACCTATCGCGGCTGGTGGCGTTAGCTGAGCTACACGCCGGCGCGGCGGGCGATGCGTGTGGATCCCGTCGTCGCGCTCAGGGACGAGTGAGCGAGCGCGTATGTTCCGGGCGCCGTCATCATCGCGAACCCTTCGGCGACGAGAGCGCGGTTGCCCAGTCCGGCATCCGGCCGTGAGAGACCGATGACCCGCGCGAGCTCGCCGCGAATCGTCACGCCAGCGCCGCTGAGAAACGAACGCGCGATCTCGCGCAGCGCGGTATCTCGGCTGACTCGGCGTCCGAACGCTCCAGGAAATCGCCCGACCGCGAGCGTCCAGATGTAGGTGAACGGCTGATACACGACATCGCTGGGGATCACCAGCATCGCCCGCTGCAGCTCGTCAAGCGCCCGCGTGAACGTGGCCCGATCCCCCACGCGGGAATCTCGGCGCAGGTCAGCCGTGCCCATCTCCCACTCATGCCGGAGCACGTTCAGGATCGCCCGAGCGGGCCGGCTAAGTCGTTTCGGCTCGTCCACGCGGCGCACGCCCCAGATGGCGTGGAAATGCGGCAGGAGCCGGGGCGCGACGAACGTCGCTCGACCGCCCACGAGCTTCGAATAGTAGACGTTGCCGCGCTTGAGGAGCTCGTCCTTGAGCTCCCAGGTGAGTGACGCTTCCGGATCCTTCTGAACGTTGCGGGGCATCACCACATCGCGCCTGCCGCACACCGCGACGTAAAGGGATGGACCCGATCGCCGGGCGTCGGTCAAACACGCAGCGAATCCGACCTGGTCGATGAATCGCTCGGCCTCGAGCGCCGTCGAGATTTGTTGAGTGGCCTCACGCCGCCAGCGCGCGTCGCGGTACTCCTCGACCTCTGGCGGGATTGTGTGATTCGGGCGCATGCGCCTTGTTCGATGCTATCGCCACCGACGTGAGTCGTTGTGCGATGATGACGAGATGTCTGCCGTCCGCCGCGCCTCGCTGACGGCGGTCGGTCCTGCGCGTACTGCGACCGTCGTCCTCGTCGGCATCAGCGTCTGCCATCTTCTGAACGACATGCTGCAGTCGCTCTTGCCGGCGATCTACCCGATGCTGAAGAGCGACTTCTCCCTCGACTTCAGTGAGGTCGGGCTCATCGCGCTCACCAGCCAGATGACGGCCTCGGTCCTCCAGCCGGTGGTCGGCCTGTACCTGGATCGGAAGCCCAGGCCGCTCTCGCTGGCCCTCGGCATGGGGTTCACCCTTGTGGGGCTCGTGCTCCTCGCCACTGCGGCCCGGTTTGGCATGGTCCTCGTGGCCGCGGGTCTCGTCGGCCTCGGGTCGTCGATTTTTCATCCCGAGTCGTCGCGCGTCGCGCGCCTGGCCTCGGGCGGCCGCCACGGCCTCGCCCAGTCGCTCTTCCAGACCGGCGGGAACACCGGATCGGCGATCGGGCCGCTGGCGGCCGCGCTCGTGATCCTGCCCTACGGGCGGAAGAGTCTGGCCTGGTTCACGATCGTCGCGCTCGCGGCCATTGTCCTCCTGTGGCATATCGGGCGCTGGGCGCATGCCCGCGACGGGGCCGCCGTGAAGGCGACGTCGGTCGCCTCCCACGTCCCGCTCCCAACGCGTACGGTCCGCCGGGCGATTGCCGTGCTCCTCGCGCTGGTCTTCTCGAAATACCTGTATCTGGCCAGCCTGACGAGCTACTACACCTTCTTCCTCATCCAGAAGTTCCACGTCTCGGTACAGAGCGCGCAGCTGCACCTTTTCATTTTTCTGGGCGCAGCGGCGGCCGGGACATTTGCCGGCGGCCCGATCGGCGACCGCATTGGGCGCAAGCGCGTCATCTGGGCGTCGATTCTCGGCGCGCTGCCGTTCACGCTGCTCCTGCCCTATGCCAATCTCTTTTGGACGAGCGTGCTCACGGTCGTGATCGGTCTGGTGATCTCATCGGCCTTCTCGGCGATTCTGGTGTTTGCGACCGAGTTGATTCCCGGCAAGGTGGGGCTCGTGGCGGGGCTCTTTTTCGGGTTTGCCTTCGGCATTGCGGCGCTCGGGTCAGCCGCACTCGGCGTGCTCGCCGACCATACGAGCATCGAGTTCATCTACCGCGTCTGCGCGGTCCTTCCGGCGATTGGCCTCCTCACGGCGTTACTGCCCGACCACCCCGACCAGCATGACGCGCGCGACGAGACGGCCGAAGGGCAGTGGGAAGCCGTGACGGGCGGCGAGGTCTGACGGTCCACCTAGCGACTGTACGTCGCGAGTGTGCCATCGGACCACTTAGGCACCGGCACGAAGAACAAGGTGAGCGGCAGCAGGTCACTGGGATTGGACAGCACAGGCGAGCCGGGAAGGTCCGCTCCCCATCCCGCGCCGGCGGCGGGCGGGCCCCAGAACATCACGTGCGGATGCCAGGGGCCTCCGGCGCTGTCGCCCAGATAGCCGTCTTTCGAGAGCATGAAAGCCATGGAGCCAGCTTCCGGCGTCGTGATTTGCTCTGCAGCGATCGCCGCCTTGGTCCGGTCGACTATCGCGGTCCGCGAGACACCGGACAGCACCCATTGGGTTCGCTGGAGATAGATAGGGAGATACGATCGCACCGCCGCTGGATTGAGACACATGGGCCCGCGGAGTTTCGGGTTCCAGAAATCGGCATTGTCGACGTCGTTGTCCCAGGACCTGGCCACGTAGCAGACGAAGCCGTTCGTGCCTTTGACAGCAGTCTCATAGCCGTGGGCACCGAGCACCCGGATCTCGGCCTTATCCGAGACCGACGCGGGTCCTGCGCTACGCGCCAGGGCGATCTCGGCGGATGGGCTTGCTGACAAGTACTTCTCGAGAGCAGCCATGTTCGGATAGGGGGTCTGGCCGACTTGCTCCGCGGCCGGACTAATCGCGGCCAGGGACAACACGGACAACACAAGGCTGAGCAGGTACATCGTCTTGGACATCGTCCTTCTCCTTAGTTCGTGCTCCTTCGTCCGTGGTGAAATTCCGCACGAGCTTATCAAGCGCGCCTGCCCAACCACCTTCGTGGCTGCGGGCTGATACCTCATCGCGCAGAGCGGCGTGAACGAGGGTGAGTTCCGTCCCCGTATCGATGGCCCGCAAGTGCAGCTCCAGGCGCGAAACGCTCTCTCGTTCCTGGGGCACGCCGCCGGAGGTCCATTGCCAGCTCATGACGATCCGCTCGGGTCTGACGAGTTCGAGGAATTGGCCGGCACATTCATGCTCGAGGCCATCCTGTGTGCGGAACCGTACTTGAAAGCGCCCGCCCACACGCGGGTCTGCCCGAGCCGACACGACGGGGACATCGTCCGGTCCAAACCATGAGGTCATGCCTTCGGATGTCGCGAGCGCCTCGAAGACGATGGCGGGCCGCGCCGCGATGCGCCGGATGACGGTCACGCTGGTCACTTCCCTTTCCTCCGCGCCTCGGCTTCCTTGGACTCCGCATAGGTCACGAGGCGGTCGAGGCTGCTGGACCAGAAGCGCTCGTAACGGCGGAGCCAATCCATCGCTCTCCTTATGGGATCGGTCGAAAGCACGACCGTCACGGTTCGTCCCGTTTTCGACCGGTCGATCAACCCAGCGTCGCAGAGGACGTCCAGGTGCTTCATCACCGCAGGTAGTTTGATGGCGAAGGGTTCGGCCAGGGCGCTGACGGAGAGGCCGTCCTCGCGCGCCAGACGGGCCAGGATCGCCCGGCGGGTGGGGTCGCCTAGCGCCGCGAAAACGCGGTTGAGCTGCTGGTCTCGATAGTTCACCAATCAGTGAAGTATGGAGTACCTGCGAAGACATGTCAACTGGAGGGAGAATAGGGCACGCCGGAGCGTGAGCATGCCGCAAGCGAATCGAATGAACGGACTCGGCATCGGACCACGGACGATCCGCGTGGAGAGCGCGGGCCATGCGTTTTTTGCGACGACGATGGTCGCCTTGGGAATCTTGGGCTTGATCCAGGGCGATTTCACTCCGACATGGACAGGCGTGCCGAAGAGTGTTCCCGCCCGTGAGGCGCTCGTCTACCTCTGCGCCTTCGTCTCTCTGGTATCTGGCATGGGCCTCCTCTGGCGGCGCGCCGCCGTCATCGCCTCCCGCTTGCTGCTCGGCTCTTTCTTGGTTTGGCTGCTGCTCGTTAGGGCACCACTCGTGTTCCGTGCTCCGACTGACACGGGTGCCTGGTGGGAATTGGGTGACACCGCGGTCATGGCGGCGGCTTCCTGGGTTCTGTTCGTGTGGTTCGCCGGAGACCGGGACCGACAGCGTCTCAGGTTCGCCACCGGCGACAACGGTCTGCAAGTTGCGAGAACGCTTTACGGCTTGGCCTTGATCCCCTTCGGCGTCGCGCATTTCACCTATCTCGCAAGAACCGTCTCGCTGGTGCCTGGCTGGCTGCCATGGCACCTGGCCTGGGCGTACTTCACCGGCGGTGCCTTCATCGCGGCGGGCGTGGCCGTGCTCATTGGCGTGTGTGCACGGCTGGCAGCCACGCTCTCGACGCTGCAGTTGGGCCTGTTCACGCTGCTGGTCTGGGTGCCGGTCGTTGTGGCGGGCCCCGACGCCGGCCAATGGGCCGAGTTCGTCAGCTCTTGGACGTTGACGGCCGGCGCCTGGATGGTGGCGGATTCCTACCGCGGCATGCCTTGGCTTGCTGTGGGCAAGCGCTAGGAATCGTCGATGCAAGCGTCTGGCGGTGGAAGGTCGGGCCGGACGACGGTAGAATGCCGGGTTCCTCAGAACGACAACGATGGCACTCGGCCGCAGAAGGGGAGACCGCGACCGGCGATTATCCCGGGTCGCCGACCGCAGTCAGGAGTGTGCCGCCGGCGATCAGACGGCTCTTGACACGCCTGTGGCTCGGCTGTGTCGCTACTACCTCGACTGCCTCGACCACGAAAACGCCGAGAGGGCGAGCCAGCTCTCCGGATCCACCGACCGAGACCCGAATGACGGGCAGCAGGCGGACGAGACCCCTGCGCCGCGGTACACGAAGGGGCTGGAATCCGAGCTTCGGGCCCTCCAGACGGTCCCTCTCCGAGAGTACCGGACGACGGCGCTCGGAGAATGGGCCAACTCGCGAACGTCCGACTTGTGTCCGGCGGAGCTGCTGCCGCCGCTGGAAGTCGTCGCGCTCAACAGCGAGCAGCGGCAAGCGGTGCAGCAAGGGCTGGCCAACCCCCTGACGGTGATTACGGGGCCGCCTGGCACGGGCAAGTCACAGGTCGTTGCCTCCATCGTGGTCAATGCGGCGCGCCGGGGCAAGACCGTGCTATTCGCCAGCAAGAATAACAAGGCCGTGGACCTGGTCGAGTCGCGCGTCAATGCGCTCGGTCCTCGGCCGGTCCTGCTGCGCCTCGGGGCCGATGTGGGCCGCTTGGCTGGGCACGTGGCCTCGGTCCTCGGGGCGACGGCCGCGCCCGAGGACCACAAGCTGTACCGGGACCATGAGTCGACGCAGGTTCAACTTCGCCATCGAGCGGCGACCCTTGAAGACGAAGTCGAGGCGCTGATCTCCCGTCGAAACCAGGTCGATCGGCTGGAGCAGCAGGTTGAAGAGGTCCGACAGCAGATCGGTGACCAGGCGTTTCGTCGCATTCGGTCGGTCAATCCTCAGGAGCTGCGGCGGGTCGCGAGCCGTTTTCAGGCGGCCCTCGCTCGGGCGGCTGGGCCCGGGGGCCACCTGTGGACTCGGCTCATCTGGCCGTTCGTCCGCAGAGGCCGCATGGAACGCCTGGTGGAGGCTCGAGAGCGCCTTGAGGCTCTGCTGTCCGAGATCGGCTGGAAACCGCGCGGCGACCTGCCGGGCTGCGTTTCACAGCTGACGGTCGCAGCGCGGTATTTCGCGGAGCTGACCGCGCTCACAGAGGCGCGCTCCCTCGAGGACGTCGGGGCGGAGTGGGCGACGGTGGCCGGGACGCTTGTCGCAAACGCGGGCTTGCTGTGGCGGACCTGGCTGCGGCTCCAACCGTCCCGGGTGAGTCAGGAGCAGCGGAAGCTGCTCAGCGATTACAGCAGCGTCCTGCAGCTGATCGTCTCCAGGGATTGGACGGGTCTCCCGGCTCGCGACGTGTTCCGCTGGTACCATCAGCTGTTCGAGCAGATCACACGCGTCTTACCATGCTGGGCGGTCACCTCGCTCTCCGTCCGCGGGCGGGTACCGTTTGTGCCGGCGCTCTTCGATGTGCTCCTGATCGACGAGGCCAGCCAGTGCGACATCGCGTCCGCTTTGCCACTCCTCTATCGCGCTCGCCACGTCGTCGTGATCGGCGACCCGATGCAGCTGCAGCACATCAGCAACCTGTCCGCACGGCAGGATCACGAGCTGCTCGGGAAACACGGGTTATTGGACGACTACTCGGCTTGGGCGTATTCAGCACGATCGCTATTCGACCTGGCGACGAGCGTGTGCCGCACCGAGGACGTCGTGGAGCTGCGGGAGCACCACCGGTCGCACGCCGACATCATCGAGTTTTCAAACGGCGTGTTCTACGGTGGTCGACTCAGGGTGGCGACCAACCATGACCGGTTGCGCCTGCCCGGTCGTCACGAGCCCGCGGTTCGGTGGGTGGACGTCCACGGTCCGACGGTTCGTCCGGCCGGCGGGGGAGCGGTCAATGAAGCCGAAGCGCAAGCGGCCGTCAAAGAGATCGAGCGGCTCGTCGCCCAAGGCTATCGCGGCAGCATCGGCATCGTCAGCCCGTTTCGAGCGCAGGCCGGTCGGATCCGGGCGCTCGTCCATGAGTCGGGTGGCCTCGTCGCGCGCAATCCCGGCCTCGACGTCCTGTCGGACACGGTTCACAAGTTCCAGGGCGACGAGCGAGACGTGATGATCTTCTCTCCGGCCGTGTCGTTCGGCGTCAGCGAAGGCGCCATTGGCTTCTTGCGGCGCAATCCGAACCTCTTCAACGTCGCCATTACGCGTGCCCGCGCGGCCTTGATCGTCGTGGGCAACAGGGCAGCGGCGCTCAATGGCCGCGTCGACTACTTGGCGCGGTTCGCCGCGTATGCCGGGCAGCTCGGATCGAGAGCGCGGTGCGCTGCCGAGATGACGGTGGCGAACCTGGGTCCGGAGCATCCCGCCGTGTCGCACACCGAGCCCGTGTCTGAGTGGAATCGCGTGTTCTACCACGCGCTCCATCGAGCAGGTCTTCGTCCGGTGCCACAGTATCTCGTGGGCCCGTACACCGTGGATTTTGCACTCCTGACCGGCACACGACGCCTGGCGATTGAGGTCGATGGTGCGATGTATCACCGTCCCTGGGACCGCGAGACGTGCCGTCGGGATCAGATCAGAAGTCAGCGGCTGAGGGAGCTCGGGTGGGACGTGATGCGGTTCTGGGTCTACCAGATTCGGGACGATCTCTATCGCTCTGTTTCCCGTGTGACGGAGTGGGACTACCGCACTCGCCATTCGATCAGCCCGAACTCGCGCCAGTCCAGATCTTGCGACAGGAACATCGCATCCGGTGGGCCAATCTCGCCGGTCTTGTAGTGGTGCGTCGCAGGCTCCACTTCGATCCGCACGGCCCCGGTCGTGACCGGCGCGAAGGCGACGCGGTTAAACGCGTCCCTGTCCACGGTGTACGCGCCGTGCGCCGCCACGGGCTTCCACTCGTCGCCGTCCTTGTATAGCAGACGCCATGACGCCGGCAGCTTGCAGAAGCGCCGGTCGTCGGCGAAGTAGACCTCGGTCGTCGAGATCGTGACGGGCCGCTTGAAGGCGTACTCCACCCACGCCCGCTCGCCCACGGCCGGCCGCATGCGGAAGTACAGGTTGGATTCGTCGGCCGAACTGAGCGGCGTGACGCCGTCGTACACCGCCGCGATGTCGTCATTCTGATCGTTGTAGCCGGTCCACTTCTTCTCGATGCCACCCGACGACCGCACGGCCGCGATGGGATCCGGCAGCGCGACCGGGGTCGCTCGCGCGAGATCGGGCGAGCGTGGCAGCCACACCTGCATCTCGCCCATGCCTCGGTTCGCCCACGCGTAGTACGGAATCGCGACGAGCTGATGCGACTGCGTCCGGGTGGTGCCGTCCGACCGGCGGTCGACCGCCGTGACGGCGCCGGTGATCACCTCGACGCCGTCGAGCAGGCCTGGCCGGAACTCGCTCGTGAGCCGCGCCGTGTCCGGCACCACGATGTTGAGCGCGTGCCCCCCGTTGTCCGGCCATTCGGCCGCGTACACGAGCGGGCCGCGTTCGAGTGCCACGCGGCCGGCGTCGTCTCGCACTCGCGGATCCGCGAACACGCGGCGGACCGGCATGGGCAGCGTGAGCCCAATCGTGTCGCCCTTGTGCCACTCCCGGTCGATCCGCGCGAAGCCCTTCACGATGTCGGCCGTGACCGCCTGCCCGTTGACCGTCAGGATGACCGGATCCTCGCGCCGATCGGCGAACTGGTACAAGCCGCCCGGCGTCGCGTCGTTGTGGGCCCAGCCCGGTACACGCACGTCGACGCTGAATCGCTGTGGCTGCTCCGGATCGACGGTGATCGCGACGCGGCCATCCCACGGGTACTCCGTGTCCTGGCGCAGGTCGACCGCATGCCCGTCCATCGCCACACGGGCATGACTGCCGATGAAGAGATTGACGTAGAGATCGCGAGGGCCAGTCGCATAGACATACCCGCCGAGCGCCGCGATCAGGCGCACGACGTTCGGCGGGCAGCACGGCGTGTTGATCCAGTCGAAGCGATCGTAGTTGCCGTACGACATCAGCGGGTTCTGGTAGAAGAATCGATCGCCCTTGAGGGACACGCCGTCGAGGAAGCTGTTGTAGAGCACGCGCTCCATTTGATCGAGATAGGCGGCGTCCTGATGCAGCAGGAACATGCGGTGGTTCCAGACGACGTTGCCGTACGACGCGCAGGTTTCGCTCCACCCGCTGAGATTCGGCAGCTCGTAGGGCGCGCCGAACTGCTCATGGAACCGGACCGACCCAATGCCGCCGGTGACGTAGGTCTTGCGGTCCACCGCATCCTCCCAGATGCGGTCCACCGCGTCGAGGTACGCCTGCCGGCCGGTGAGCGCCGCGAAATCGGCGAGGGGAATGTAAAGATACGTGGCGCGGACTGCGTGGCCGACGGCCTCCGTCTGCTGAATCACCGGCTCCTGGTCCTGCGCGTACGTGCGGTCGATGGCGTACTCGCCCGTGCGGGGGTAGTCGTCCTTGCCGCGCTCGTCGAGAAAGAACTTCGCGAGATCGCGATAGCGCGGATCGCCGGTCTGGCGGTACAGGCTCAGCAAGCCGATTTTCAGACCCTCGTGCTGGGAGATATAGGACCGCTTGCCAGGACCGAAAGCGGCATCCATGGTGTCGGCGGCCTTGATCGCGGCGTCGAGCGCCTGTCGCTTGCCGGTCGCCTGATAGTAGGCGACGGCCGCCTCGAGAAACGTGCCCTGCGTGCGAACGGCGGCGTCGGGGGTGCCGCTGCGGGCGTCCATCCCGCGGACGATCCGCGCGATGAGCGCGTCGATCTGCTGCTCGAGCGCCGGGTCGGGGCGCGCCTCGAGCATGTGCGCCGCCCCCTCGATGAGCTGCGCCGGCGCCGTGCCGCCGCGCTCCTCGGACCGGGCAAAGACGTGTTGAAGGGAGACCGTCCGGTTCACCTCGATCTTGCGGGTCCAGAAGGCGTCGTCGATCGTGACCTTCGACGGCGGCACCGGGGTAATCGCGTAGTCCAAGGCCTGCTGTCCGTTCGCGAGGAGCGAGACGGCCAGGCCCGCGCCCACAATCGCCACTGGAAGAAGCCACGTGCGCACAATCTGCCTCCCTCCGCCGTAGCCGGCTCTGGTCAGAGACTGAAGCAGATTGTAGCGACGGCTGACGCCCACCGTAAGGGTTCGACCTTCGCCTTCGGCTCTAGCCTCCGACCCGGAGGGTGAGGGACCAGGCCCCGTCGCCGTCAACGAACATGTACTCATAGGTGTACCCCACGACTTGTTCGGACGGCACATAGAGGCCGGCCGTGGGGTATCCGTTGTCGTTCTGGAAGTCGAGGGCGGCCTGCGGGTCCAGGCCCCGGTCGATGAGATCGAACTCGCGGAGTTCCTCGAGCGTCGGGCTCTGGAACGTCACGCCGGTGAAGGACGTGGCCAACGTCGGATTCCAACCGCCGCCAAGCCCCGAATGGCCGTTCGTCCCGGGCGGCTGGACGCCAGGCCAAAGGACAAATCCCTCCTGAAGGGCGATGAGGGCCTGCTGGGTGAGCTGCGACGCCACGAAACTCTGCGGCGTGCTCGGCGCGCTCGCGATCCCGTCGGCTGAATCAATCGCCGTGGCACGCCAGAAGAGCGTCGTGCCCACGACCACCGACGTGCTGAGCGAGGGCGTGAAGCTCGTCTGGTTGGCCGTTTCCGGCACGGTCTGGGAGAGCACGTCGCTCGCGAAGGTCGACGAGGTCGACACCTCAAACTTGTAGGTCACCGGGCCCACTGGGCCGGACTTGGTCGCGTCGCTGACGACGAACGTCGGCCAGCCGCTCGGCGTCGCGCCGCTGAGGGGCGCCACGGCGCCCGGGGCGCCGAGCGAGATCGCGGGACCGACCGTGAACGTCTCGGTCGCCGAGAACGTGCCGGTGGTGTCTGCGCCAGTCGCTCGCACGTGCCAGAAGTAGCTCTGACCGGCGGGGAGCGCGCTGAGCACGACCGACGTCTGGCCAGTGCCTGGCGTCGCCGTCTTCGTCTGGACTTTGGAAGCGAAGGCGGCATCGGTCGCGACTTCGAACGTGTACAGAACCGACGCCGTACTGCTCGACACGTAGGCGTTACTGACGCTCAGCGTAATGGGCTGACTGAGGTTCGCGATCGACGCGCCATTGGCGGGTAAGAGTAGCGCGGGCGTCGTTACCGACACGCTGCCCGTGGGGCTGACCGGCGACTGAGCGCAGGACGCCATGAGCAACACGCTGGCGAGGAGGCTCGTGGTACGGTTCCAGTTCCTCGAGAACATAGTCCTCCACCTTAACTCGGAATTCCGACTTTGAACAGTCTGAATCGATGTGAATGTGCCGATCGGGCGGGAGAACCGGGCCGGTGGTGCTGTCCGCCGCCGGACGAAGCGCGAGGGACTCGAACGCTCGCCAGGCCCGGCCCGTCTAATACGACGAACAGGCTGACTCATGCACACTGAGAGCGTCATCCAAGACCTGCGTATCGGTCTTAGGGTTCTCGTCAAAGAGAAATCCTTCTGTGCCCTCGCCGTCGCGGTTCTCGCGCTCGGCATTTGCGCCGTCGCGACGATGTTCGCTGTCGTGAATGGCGTGATGCTGCGGGGCTTGTCGTTTCCCACGGCGGACCGGCTCGTCAGCGTCAACTTCATTGACCCGACGACCGCGAACCTGTTCGGGGCCAATGGACAGATCTCGACGCCAGATTACGAGGAGATGCGGCCCGTTCAGCAATCCTTCGAGCGACTGTCCGCGTACCTGAACGGCTCGACCGTCAATGTCACGATCGGTGGGCAGGCCAAACGCTATACGGGCGTCTATGCGACGCAGGACTTCCTGCGGTGTCTGGGCGTCGCGCCCTTCATGGGCCGCGATTTCATCGCCGCCGACAACGCGCCCGGAGCCGAGAAGGTGGCACTCATCGGCTACAGCTTGTGGCAGCGCGATTTTGGCGGGAGGTCCGACGCCGTCGGCGCGAACGTCCGGATCAACGGCAAGCCAGCCGCCATCATCGGCGTGATGCCGAAGGACTTCGCGTTCCCGACGAACGAGGAGATCTGGATTCCGCTCTACAGCGAGTTTCCGCCCAAGGAACGTACCGACCCGACCGGAGTCGCGCCCTCCCTCCTGGGCGTGCTCAAGCCGGGCGTGTCGATCGACCAGGCGACGGCGGAGATGACCACCATCGCGCGCCGGTTCGCCAAGGCGTATCCGGGCACCAACAAGGTGTTCAATACCGGCCAGGTGCAGCCATTGATCATCGCGTTCACGGGCACCGCCATCCGCGGCACCCTGTGGACGATGCTGGGCTTCTGCGCCGGCGTGCTGCTCATCGCATGCGTCAACGTGATGAACATGCAGTTTGCCCGCGCCACGCTCCGCGCCAAGGAATTGGCCGTGCGGTCGTCACTTGGTGCGACACGGCCCAGGCTCATGCGCCAGATGCTGACCGAAAGCCTTCTCCTCGCGACGATTGGAGCCGCGGTGGGCATCGGTCTGGCGTACGGCGCTATCGGTTGGCTCTCCACCGCGGTGCACAACCTCGACAACCCGCCGCCCTCGTGGATTGTGTTCAACGTTGACCCGAGGGCGCTCGCCGCGACGGTCCTCGCGACTGGGCTCGCGGCGATTGTCTCCGGCTTGCTGCCGGCCTGGATGTCGTCCCGAGCGAGTGCGGCGGCCGTACTCCGTGACGCCGGTCGAGGCAACACGAGTCGCAGCATCGCGTTCATCTCGCGCGGTCTGGTCGTCTTCCAGATCGTCGTGACCTGCGTCCTGCTGATCGGCGCCCTGCTTCAGGTCCGGTCCATCGTCAAGCAGGGCCGGATCGACTTTGGTTACGACACGTCGAGCGTCCTGTCGGCCCGGATGGGACTGATGGACGGCGACTATCCGACGCAAGGAGCTCGCAAGGTCTTTTACGACCAGCTCCTGACGCGGCTGCAAACCGTGCCGGAGTTCAGCGACGTCGCGTTCACGACCCGGTTTCGGATGGTGTTCTCGGGAAACGGGCCGGTAGAAATTGACGGCCACAAGTACATCGGCGACCGCAGTCGTCCGCTGGCGAACTTCGAGCAGGTCACCGGTGGGTTTTTCGAGACCCTGGGCCAACGCGTCCTCGAGGGCCGGACGTTTACCGACCAGGACATGGATGCCCGCCAGCCGGTCGCCATCGTGAACACCGCTTTTGCCGCAAAGCATTTCGGACACGAGAGCGCTCTTGGCCGCCGCTTCCGAACGAGTTCGGCCGACGGCTCGAGTCCGGGACCCTGGCGCACGATTGTGGGCGTCGTCTCGACCGTCCGCATGCTCGGCCCCTTCAACAACCCGGGCGTCGATGACAGCGGGTTCTACGTGCCGTACTACGCCAATCCGTTTGGGCCCTTGCAGACCGACCCGGCGGTGAGCCAGTTTGCGACGGTGGTCGTGCGTCCTCGACCCGGACAGTCGGTCGATTCGCTCGCGGCCGTACTACGCCGCGAGGTTTCCCAGGCCGATCCCAACCTGCCCTTGTACTTCGTGGGCACACCTGCGAGCCAGATCGACACCTTCGTCGCCCAGAATCGCATCATCGCCACGATGTTCTCGATCTTCGGGGTCGTGGCGGTCCTCCTGGCGTCGGTGGGGATTTACGGCGTGATGTCGTTCTCGGTGAACCAGCGGAGGGCGGAATTCGGACTGCGGATGGCCCTTGGTGCGAACGGGGCCAGAATCCTCACCGGAGTCCTCAAGTCCGGCGCGTGGCAGGTAGCCGTGGGTCTGGTCGGCGGTCTGGGGCTAGCCTACGTGGTCGCCACGCTCATGGCAGACGGCATCCAGAACACTCTGTTTGGCGTGACCGGACACGATCCGGTGACGTTCGCGACCGTCGGCGCCGTGGTGGCCGGCGTGTCCTTGCTGGCGATCCTCGTCCCGGCTCGCCGGGCCATGCGGGTCGAACCAATCGTCGCGCTGCGCGCGGATTGATGGGGTCTGGCCCCGCTTGGCGTAAGCCGGGCCTGACCCCCTGCACACTCTTAATCGACCGGAAGCCGCTCGAAGCCTTCGTCAAGCCAGAACCGCTCGTCGACCGAGGCGTAGATTCGGCCCGTGCGGTGCTCGCGTCCGATCGAGCCAATCCAGGTTTCCGTTGAGCCCACTCGGTAGGCCACGCCGGGCTGGTAATGAAGGAGTTCCCAGACGCCGTCGTGGACAGGATGGGGTCGACCGAAGAGTTCGACGTCCAGACATCGCCCCGTGGCAGTCTGTTCGGCCATGTTCAGGTCGCGGATGATGCGGGCTGACTCGTCCGGCATGCGTCCTCCCAGCGGTGAGTTGCACGAGCCACTCCCCACTGGACCGAGCACCGAACCGCCGGGAAGACGGGCGTCGATGAGCGGGGCCGGGGAGCGGCGCTCGAGGAAAAAAATGCCACGCGTTTACAAGGGAGTCAAGAGGGATCGCTCTCGAGCACCCGGCCGAGTCTCGCCAATCCGTCGCTCAGGACCTCGGTCCGACCCGCGAGGCTGACGCGGAAGTGTCCCGGGGCGTCGAAGAATCGGCCTGGCGCCACGGCCACGCCCTCCTCGCGGAGGAGGCGCTCCACGAACGGCCCGGCGTCGGCCACGCCTGTCAGAAGCGGGAACGTAATCGACGTGTGGGGCGGCAGCGCCACATCGAGCTGAGGGTGCGCCCCAAGGAACGCCCGCATGATCGCGGTGTTTCGCCCGAGCAGGGTCTTCGTCCGCTCGCCAAGTCGATCCCGCCCCTCAAATGCGAGGGCGCTGAGCCGGTCCGACGGCGCGCTGCTGACGACGTCCACCAAGTCACGCGTTCGCCGGAGGCGCTCGCTGATCTCCCTCGGGGCCACGGCCCACCCGCATCGGAGGCCGGCCAGGCCGTAGGACTTGGTCAGGCTGCTCGTCGAGATGAACGGCCCGTCCAAGGTGGCCGCTGGCCGGTGGCGTACTCCGCCCTCCGCCACCAGGTTCGCGCCATCGAGATACACCTCGTCGACCAGCACCCAGGCGCCGACGGCCGCGGCGATCCGTCCGACTTCCATCAGCGTGGCATCCGGCACGATGGCGCCAGTCGGGTTATGGGGTCGAGAAACGATGACGAGCCGCGTGCGGGCGTTGACGAGCGGGCGGATCTCGTCCGGTTCGACGGCGTATCCGGTGCCAAACCGCCGCCCGAATCGTCGGATTGACGCGCCCATCAGCCGACACACGCCAAGCAACGGGTCGTACGTCGGCTGCTCGACCAACACGTCGTCGCCCGCGCCGACGAGCGCTGCGATCGCGACGAAGTTCGCCCCAGAGCAGCCCGGCGCTGTCGTAATCCGGGCGGGCGTGGCGCCGTAGTGGGCGGCGATGGCCTGCACGAGCGGTTGATAGCCGTCGCCCGACGGCGTGGAAAGCTCGAGGGCTTCACGTGCGCCCGGAAGCTCGTCGATCGTGCAGTGCAGCAGATTGCTGCCGGCGAGGTCGATCGGCGGCGTTTCGCGGGTCTTGGCCCAGTGGAGGTACGGCGCGAGTGGCGTTTCCAGCATGGCTTGAGCGCGGCGCGTGCCGCTCGAACTCACGGGCGGGATCGAGCCCCGCGCGCGGTGAAGTAGTAGTACACAGGCACACCGGCGACGAGCAACCCAAATCCGGCGGCCGATCGCCACGGCGTTTCGTGAACCGCGCTCGCCACGACGGCCATCGCGGTGACGACGAAGATCGCGGGCAGCCACGGATAACCGGGCGTCTGGAAGCCGGACGTCGGACCTTGACGACGTCGCAGGACGAATAGGGACGCGACCGTGAGGCCAAAGAAGATCCAGTCTCCGAACACGACGGTCCCGAGCAGGTCGTTGTACTTGCCGGTCAACGTCAAGAGAATGGCCCAGGCCGACTGCAGGATGATGGCTGCCCCGGGGGTCTGGAATCGCGGATGGATCTTGGCGAGTGCCGGAATGAACGCGCCGTCGGCAGCCATCGCGTAGTAGACGCGCGTCGGCGCCAGGATCGAAAGATCGAGAAAGCCGAACGTGGAGATCGCAATCGCACAGGCGACGAACTTCTCGCCGGCCGGACCCAGCCACTGCGCGGCCGCCGTCGCCGCAGGCGTCGTGGTGGCGGCGAGCCCCGCGTGCCCGAGCGAACGGAGATACGCCACGTTCACCAGGAGGTAGACGGCGACGACGACCAGGGTGCCGGCGAGAAGACTCCGAGGGAGATCGCGCTCGGGCTCCTTCATTTCCTCGGCGAGATAGTTCGCGCACTGCCACCCACCGTACGTGAACAGGATCGGGATCAACGCGGCGGCGAAGGTCGTGATGGTCGTGGTGGCGGCCGGCTGACGACTGGCCGAGAGCCAATCCGGCGCCGCGGGGCCCCAGAACGCGATGGCGATCAGCACGGCGAGCGCCGCGACTTTCAGCAGCACGAAGACGTTGAGCAGGCGGCTGCCGGGACGCACGCCGACGTAGTTGACGATCGACAACACGGCCAGCGTGGCGACGGCGAGCGCCCGAGGATTGGCGCCGGCATGACCGGTGAGCGTGAGGGCGTACTCGGCGAAGGCGATCGCGACGGCCGCCATCGCGCCCGTCTCGATCATCAGAAGAAGGGCCCATCCGTACAGAAAGCCGACGACCGGATGCCACGCCTCGCGGAGATAGGCGTACTGGCCGCCCGCCTTGGGCATCCGTTGGCCGAGTTCGCCGTACGCCAGCGCGCCGATGAGGGCGATGCCGCCGCCGAGCGCCCACGCCGACAGTACCGCCGCCGGAGACGCCACGGTCTGGGCGACCAGATACGGGTTGATGAAAATCCCGGATCCGATGATGCCGCCGATGACGACCATCGTCGCGTCGAAGGGGCCGAGGGCCCGGCGGAAGCTCACGGGGCGCCATCATACGCGGGTTGACGCCGGTCACGTAGGCGGCACCCGCGAGTGCCGCGCCAAGTCGGTACAATGGATCGATGGCGCGCGGATGGGAGAGCAAGTCGGTCGAAGCTCAGCAGGCGGACCACGAACGAGAGGGGCCGGTATCGGCGCCCGTTTCCCCGGCCGAGGCGGCCCGACTCGCGAGATGCTGCACGCTCGAGATGGCGCGCGCGCGCGCCATGCAGGACTTGGCCCTCGCCCGCGTGCCCGCCCATCGCACGATGTTGGAAGCGGCCATCTCCGCGATCGACGCGCAGTTGGCGGCGCTCGCCACGACCGCAAAGTGAGCGACCCTACCATGAGAAAGATGCGGACGATCCGGACGCGCCTGACGAACGGCGCGAGCCAAGTTCGGCGGGCGGCGCTGATGGTCGTCGCCGGCATCGCGTGGGCCGTGATGACGACGGCCTGTGGGTCCTCGGGTTCCTCTGCGCCGCCGGCCGCCAGGGACGGCGCGGCCGCTCCGGCGACGGCCAGCTCCGGCGCGCCAGGCGGCAGCGCGACGGGCGGATCCATCAAAATTGCGTTTCTCGGCGACAGCGTGACGTCCGGCCTCGGACTGCTCGACGATCAGGCGTACCCGGCCGTGATCGGCAACCAGTTCGCCGCCGACGGATACTCAGAAGTGGAGATCGTGAACGCCGGCGTGAGCGGCGACACCACGGCCGGCGGTCTGCGTCGGCTGGGCGACGCGCTCGAGCCCGGCGTCCGCATCCTGGTCGTGGCGCTGGGTGGGAACGATGCTCTACGCGGGTTGAGTGCCGCGCAAACGAAAGACAACCTGGCGGCCATCATTCACGGCGCCCAGGCCGAAAGCGTCCAGGTCGTCCTCGTCGGCATGCTCGCGCCGCCGAACCTGGGGCCGGACTACCGCGATGCGTTCGCGCACGTGTTCTCGGACCTGGCGCGCGACAACGCGAAGACCGTGGCCTTCGTGCCGTTTCTGCTCGAGGGCGTGGCCGGGAATCCGTTGCTCAATCAACCGGACGGCATTCACCCGACCGCTGAGGGCGCGAAGATCGTCGCCGGGCATCTCTATCCCACGCTCCGGAATCTCGTGGACGCGATGCAATAGTGCGGCCTGCCGTAGCTCTCGCGTGGCCGTGTCTCCAGCAGGTGATCGTCCCGTGATCTCATGATCGAGTTAATCGAGGTGTCTCGCACCGTGACGAGCGGTGCCGGCTCGCTGACGATCCTGCACCCGACGTCGATGCGGATCGACCGCGGCCGCTCGGTCGCGATCACCGGGCCGTCTGGGAGCGGCAAGTCGACGCTCCTGGGGCTCATCGCGGGGCTGGACGCCCCGACCTCAGGCCGGGTCGTCCTCGACGGCGTCGACATCACGGCGGTCGGCGAGGAACGTCTGGCCGCCATCCGCGGCGAGAAAGTCGGGATCGTCTTTCAGTTCTTCCATCTCATTCCGGCGCTGACGGCGTTCGAAAACATCCTCGTGCCGATGGAACTCATTGGGCGGGCCGATCCGCGGAAGCGGGCGAACGCGCTGCTCGACGAGGTCGGCCTGTCGGCCCGCGGACATCACTATCCATCGCAGTTGTCGGGCGGCGAGCAGCAGCGCGTGGCGATCGCGCGCGCGCTCGCGAACGATCCGCCGATTCTCCTGGCCGACGAGCCCACCGGTAATCTCGATACCGCCATCGGCGCGCAGGTCATCGATCTCCTCATGCGGGTCAACCGCGAGCGGGCCAGGACGCTCGTGCTGGTCACCCACGATCAAGCCCTGGCCATCCTCGCCGACGACACGATCGCCCTCCGCGACGGCCGCATCGTCGCGGAGGGACGCCAACCGCCAGCATGACGTCGGGACTCTTTTTTCTCCGGATGGCGTGGCGCGAGACGAGGTCCGCCTGGCTGCGGCTGCTGTTCTTTTTCCTGTGCGTGGCGCTCGGCGTGGCGGCCATCGTCGTGCTCCGCAGCGTCGTCCAGGACGTCCGCATCGCCCTGACCCGCGAAGCGCGGGTGCTCGTTGGAGCCGATGTCGTCGTCCAGACGACGCGGCCGTGGACGAGCGACCAGCGCGCCGCGCTTGAAACCGCCCTCGGGCCCGATCGCGACGCCGCCCGCGCCGAGGTCGTCGAGACGCAGACAATGGCGGGGGCCGGCGGCGCGACCGGGGCCATGCGCCTCGTCGAGGTTCGCGCGGTCGAGGGTGGATTTCCCTTCTATGGCGGCCTCGAACTGGCCGATGGCCGGCCGTATTCTCACGACCTCCTGCTCGGCCACGGCCTCCTCGTCCAACCAGAGTTGATCGCCACGCTCGGGCTGCATGTCGGCGACGACGTGCGGCTGGCCGGGCAGGCCTTCACGATCCGAGGCATCGTCAGTCGCGATCGGATTCAGCGCGCGGGCGGGTTCGCGCTCGGGCCGCGCGTCTACATGGACCTGGCGGACTTGCGCGCGACGGGCCTGCTGGGCTTCGGCACCAGGGCGACGTATCAGACATTTCTTCGCGTGAACGAGTCGGCCCTCCACCCGCTCGTCGGCCGGCTGCGTGCCGTCTTCCGGCGTGAGGCCGTCTCCGTGCGCTCGTGGCAGGGCGTCGAGGATCAACTCGGCCGGAACCTGACGCTCGCCGAAAACGACCTGAGCCTCGTGGGTTTTGCGATCGTCGTGCTCGG
>Ga0182024_10007619_pt1 | contig 23288 bp, 22 predicted proteins | sample P32metaG_FD_120480 | JGI IMG/M metagenome (GOLD analysis project Ga0182024, IMG submission 120480) | Permafrost microbial communities from Stordalen Mire, Sweden - P3-2 metaG (Illumina Assembly) | ecosystem: Environmental > Terrestrial > Soil > Wetlands > Permafrost | place: Sweden: Stordalen... | reverse complement strand
GCAAAAGCCCTGGTCGGCGAATTCGGGTGGCTTCTCCTGGCAACTAACGAAAACGCGTAACTGTCGCAAAATCCCCATAGCGCTCATTGAGGGTCAACACGTGTAATGGTCTGTGAGTGTTGAAAAGTTCGCTGCACTTCGGATGAATCTTTTCGCAGTGTCGTGAACGGGATGGTGTATGATCCCTCGGCGTTTTTAAAGTCAAAGGAGATTCCGAATGAACCTGAGGAGCGGGGAAATTCGGACGGTTGAGCAAAGGGAGACATTCCTTGAAAGGGATCAAGTTTTTCCCACATTTGTTTCCCGCCTGGAAAAGAGTGCGCGCAGTTTCTGCCGGGTTCTGGAGCGAACCCCCATTTGGTTTCTTGCGGGCTTTTCGCTGCTATATTTCAGCGCGAGCGTTACGCTCGCTTACTGGAAATTGATGTGGTTTGATGAACTCTGCACTTACCACATTGCGACTCTTCCCGCGGCGGCGATTTGGTCGACGCTGGCATCGAGAACTGGGCCGATGCCGCCGAGTTTTTACCTGCTCACCCGCTTCTCGCAACAGTGGTTGGGTCCGAGCCATGTTGCGATCCGCTTTCCCGAGCTAATAGGCTTTATCGTAGCAAGCTTGTGTCTTTTTCACTTCATACGCCGACGGACCGATGCGCTGTGCGGGCTCATCGGAATGTTGGCGTTGTGGACCACGGGAGCATACCCCTTCGCATATGAGGCGCGTCCGTACGGACTTGTGCTTGGCTTCTGCGGGATTGCTCTGGTTTGCTGGCAAGCGGCGACCGAAAATGTTCGGCGAAGTTGGGCCTTGCTGGGTCTGTTCGCAGCCTGTGCAGGCGCAGTCGGCAGTCACTACGGGGCAGTGATGCTCGTCTTTCCGCTTGCGTTGGGCGAGCTGGTTCGCTCCATTTCGCGGAGAAAGGTAGACTGGCCTGTCTGGCTGGCCTTTTGCGGAGCAGGATTGCCGCTGCTGATTTTTCTTCCGCTACTGCGGGCAAGCGTTAGCCCTTATGGCCGGGCGATGTCTACCCACCCTCACGCAAGCTCGATCCTGGATTGCTACACGGAGTTGTTATCGACGACTGGGAATCCCTTGGCAGCAATTATTTGCGCCCTGGCAATCTGGCGAGCCGTACGAGCACGGAGAATCTTGCCCGGCCATGTCAGGACCGGTTGCGTCAGCCGTTTACGCTCGATGCCCTTACGGGAGATTGCGGTTGCGATTGGATTCCTGGTGCTTCCGATGATCGGTGTGTTGCAGGCGGTTTTCGTGACCGGCCAGATTGCGCCGAGATATGTACTGCCTCTGGTAATAGGATTTGGCATCATGGTCGCGCTTCTCGCTTATGAAAACTTGCGCGACGATGCGATCGGCGGCCTGCTGATCGCCGCGCTGTTGCTTGCGGGCTGGGGATCCCACGTTGGACGGGAATTCCTGAGGCTCAGGCCCGCGGGGGATCGCGTCCAGGCATTCTACCTAGCGGCCGCGCGGCAACCGGGTGAACTATCTATAGTGATCAACAATGGCAATTGGTATTTTCAGCTCGCGCACTATACTCCTGCGGAATTCTCCTCGCGATTGGTTTACCTGATCGATCTTGACGCCGCCACAAAATACACTGGGACGGACAGTGTTGATTTGAGTCTGCAAAGGTATGCCCGATTTCTTCCGCTCAACCTGCGCCCGGCGGGTCCGTTCCTTCGATCCGGGCGTCCCTTCTTGCTGGACGCGCCGCCGGACGGCTGGCTGTTGCCCGTCATACAAAGTGAGGGCGCGCAGACTGAATTAGTGGCTATCGCGGGCGGTCATATGTTGTACCGGGTCGAACCGAAGCAAGTTGGACATTGACGCGGTTCCGACGGCTTCGACTGGCAAGGAACTTTAGCGGAGCGCGAGGAATCAAGTGCTTGGCTCTCTCCACATATGGTAAACGCGGGGCGTTGTCCTTCAATTAGCGAAACATCCCCATTACGCTCATCGACCTCTGGCGCGACGTCTTGCCCTCTTCTTCTGCTCTCGCTCCCACTGACGTGGATGGACCTTGCACAAATGTTCATCCCACTCCTTTTTTGAAGCGCCATCTTTGCATCTTTGATGTCAGATTGCGACTGTTTCGACAATTCGGGCAACGCCCCTGCCTGCGTGCGTACAAAAGCCGATTTTGGGGGTGACGGAACTTCTGTCTCGAACCTTATCTTGCAGAGCGAACAATAAAACTGTCGCCGTGGTCTGCTAGTCGAGCGCAAAAATGGAGAAGGCATAGAAAGTAGTTTCGCATAGTCAGTTGACGTAACATCCCCATTATGCTCATTGGCGTATGTAGCTGACCAGCACTCCACCCTTCGGAGTCTAACGTCCGCACTGCGCCAAGTCCGCTCTGGTCTTGGTCAGCAGTTTCCACGCCTCGCGGTAGCTTTCGTAGCGATAACTGGCCTTCTTTGCCGGTGGGACTACGGGGCAGAGCATTGCCATGGTGCGTCTTCGCCTGCCCAGCAGTAAGACCGCTGGGATCAGATACCAAAGATCCTCTGGAATCACGTACGCAGCGAACAGGTCGATCTGGTCGAGAGAGTAGTCGCGCTTTTTCAGGTGGTTGGGCAGGAACATACAGCGATAGCCCGCGCCGGACCGGGCGGTTGTGGATTTGACCTGTACTCTGAGAAAGCTCGACCGGTGTTCGATGCCGACATCATAAGCCTGCATGTCTCCCCACGGCTTGCTGACGGCGAAGCGGCGCTTTGCGGCCTGCGCCATGAATTGCAGTTCGACCCATTCGCCGCGCTGCTTGAAGCTGGTGAATCGCTCCCAGTAGTTCTTGGGATTACTGCCTTTCCCTTTGCTCATCCCGTCCATCCCGATGGCCATCGCTACTGCGACTCTGGCGTGCGGACCCTGCGGCGTTGCTGAGGGCAAGCTGCGTGGGCCGCTACGCGTTTCGGTTCGGTTGCCTACATTTTGGGCAATAAAAACGGCGCGACCTGTGGATCGCGCCGCTTGACTCTGAATTGTCTCTATATTTTTAGAATATCAAATTGGCAGGGGCGAACCGGAAGAGGTTTAAGACTTTATATTGTGATTGCTTTCAGAGACATAAGCCCGATCGCGTAATTTCTGCCTATTGACAAGATTGTGGGCCGCGGACCTAAAGCGCGACTTAACGGCACGAGCGCACTCGTGCCCTTCCCGTTGAGTGGAGAGGTTTGAGTTTTTCGCAGCTTCTTAGAGCCGCGAGCTTTCAAAGCCGTTGCCTATATATACCTTTACACGTATATGCTATGTGGAGTATATAAAGGGAATGGAATCCGTGTTCGAAATTATTGCGGAGCCGCATCGCCGCGCGATATTGAGCCTACTGGTCTCGTCACAACAGTCGGTGGGAGAGATCGAACGTCAACTTCGTATGCCGCAACCGACCGTGTCCAAGCACCTGCGAGTGCTGCGCGACGCCGGATTCGTGGAATCCACGGTCGACGCGCAGCGCCGTCTTTACCGCCTGAAACCTGAACCCTTTCAGGAGGTGGATGCGTGGCTGGCTCAGTTCCGCCGGTTCTGGTTCGCTCATGTGGATGCTCTCGAACGCCACCTTGATCGTATAGATCACGCCCGTACGGATCATCAACAGCATGGATCAAGACCGACGAAAAGTAAGACTAAAGAGAAGACGACGCGGCGGGTGGCCCGCTCAAGCCCGGTTTTGGCTTGAGTGGGGGCAGTTCAGAGCTGGACTGACAGACGGGACGTTCTCCATTCTTCTGCTTAGGTCGCGCCCTCGCGAGAAGCTTAAATTTTCCACAAGCCACTGTGACATCTAACCTTGTGCACAGCCCATAACTTGCGCAATGATGGTCGAGGCCGTGACGGTTGGCAGAAGCCAATTCGCTGCCTCTCTAAGTCCCTTGTTTCACGGATTTTAGTATCTAAGTTCTTTGACATCCGGATTTTGCGGAGAATTTTTTGCTAACTCGATGATTCCAGAGATTGAGGGGGGAGGGGGGATACCCCAGGGCCTTAGTGCAAGGGTAAGCAATCCAGCGCACGCTGCAACGAAGTCGCCTTCACTTGCGGAGGTTGCAGGTTACGCTGAGCGCAGCTAAATTAGGGGCGAGAGTTGGAGTTGTATATGAAAAAGCCCGCAACCGTGGAATCCGCATCTGCACTCACCTCTGCCTCTGCATTCGTCTCTGGCTCTGCATTCATCGACTGGAAGATCAAGGAACTTTCTTCCGGACCTGGCGGGGGGAACTGGCGCGGGAAGACACTCGCGCGAGTGCGCGAAATCATACACCAGGCGGACCCTGAGATTGTCGAAGAGCGGAAGTGGGTGAAGCCGACATCGCCGGGGACTCCCGTCTTTTCCCACGGCGGCATCGTCTGTACGGGAGAGACGCACAAGAACGTCGTCAAGATGACATTTGCCAAGGGAGCTCGGTTGAAGGATCCTTCCGGTCTATTCAACTCCAGCCTGGAGGGGAATGTCAGGCGCGCGATCGACATCCACGAAGGCGACAGGATCGATGAGGCGGCGTTAAAGGATCTCATCCGCGCGGCGGTGGCGCTCAATCTCGATCTCAAGGGTAAGGGTAAGCCCAAGCCTGCCCGTTGACACGATTTTCTTGCCGACGGCTTCTCGCCTACCGGTTTACCAACGCCAGCATGTGTTCTGGATAGCGCTCGCCAGCGGCTGACTGCGGCGGGAATACTTCGTCGATGCGGTGCAAATCTTCTTTTGTGAGCTTGACGTCGACTGCCGCAATATTCTCTTCCAGATATTTCCGCCGCTTCGTTCCCGGGATGGGCACGATGTCATCTCCCTGAGCGAGGACCCAGGCCAGCGCCAACTGAGAAGGCTTGCATTTCTTCTCTGTGGCGATCTCTTCCACGCGGCGGACCAGATCGAGATTCTTCTGAAAATTTTCTCCCTGAAAGCGCGGACTGTTGCGGCGATAATCGTCCGCGGCCAAATCTTCGAAGCGTTTGAATTGTCCGGTGAGAAAGCCGCGACCCAAGGGACTGTAAGCAACAAATCCAATTCCTAATTCGCGGCACGTGGCCAGGATTTCCTGCTCTGGATCGCGGGTCCACAGAGAATATTCCGTCTGCAAGGCTGTGATCGGATGCACCTTCACCGCGCGGCGCAGAGTCTGGACCGAAGCCTCGGAAAGGCCGAGATAGCGCACCTTCCCCTGCTTCACCAACTCCGCCATGGCGCCTACGGTTTCTTCGATCGGCGTGTCGGGATCGACGCGGTGCTGGTAGTAGAGGTCGATTGTTTCCACTCCTAAGCGGCGCAAGCTGGCCTCACAGGAACGACGAACATAATCCGGCTTGCCGCTGACCCCGCGCTGATTTGGGTTCTTCGGGTCGCGGACGATACCAAACTTTGTGGCCAGCACAATCTTGTCGCGCTTGCCTTTGATGGCTCGGCCAACTAATTCCTCGTTGGTGTGCGGCCCGTAAACGTCGGCGGTGTCGAGAAATGTGATTCCGAGTTCCAGCGCGCGGTGAATGGTGGCAATCGATTCGTCGTCGTTGCGTCCACTATAAAATTCCGACATTCCCATGCAGCCCAAGCCGAGGGCGGAAACTTTCAGACGGCTGCGACCGAGTTCGCGAATTTGCATATGAGACCTCTTCGGATGAATCTGAGCGGATACTCAGTAGATGCCGGGAATTGTGTGACGGGTGCTACGAATGTTTGCGACGCGGGCACGCTGGCCGCGCGGCATTACGGGGTCACGCGAATACGGGGTTTGGCGTTGGCCAGGACGTCTCCAATTTGTACGGCTGAGATTCCCGCATCGATGAGAGCTTGTGTCAGCTGAGGACCTTGGGGCGTGGAAATCAGCAACCCTCCTGCTGTCTGGGGATCGAACAGCATAGTTCTAAGATCTTCGGGGACTGTTCCTTCATAGTCGACGACACACTCGGCAAAGTCGCGATTGTTTTTGAGTCCCGCAGGAACGTATCCGGCGCGCACGCACTCCAGCGCCCCTTCGATCAACGGTACTTTCCCAGCTGAAATGCGGATTGAAACGTTCGACGCCAGCACCATTTCGCGCGCATGCCCGATCAAGCCGAATCCAGTAACGTCGGTCATGGCATTGACTGCGAAATTGCCGCTGGTTATCACTTCCGCGGCCCGCTTGTTCAGCGTGGTCATTGAACGCACAGCCGCGTCGATCCAGTGCGCCTCGGCTTTGCCTTTCTTGATCGCCGTCGAGATTACGCCCGTGCCCAATGCTTTCGTGAAGAGCAGAGAATCTCCGGCCTTCGCTCCAGCGTTCGTAAGAATTTTCTTCGGGTGTACCAGGCCTGTCACCGAATAGCCGAATTTCGTTTCTTCGTCGCGAATGCTGTGCCCGCCGATCACGGTGCAGCCCGCCTCGATCATCTTGGATAATCCGCCGGCAAGAATGCGTTCTAAGATTTCGAGGTCAGCCTTTTCAGGAAAACAAACGAGGGCAAGGGCGGTTAGCGGCTTTCCGCCCATGGCGTAGACGTCGCTCAACGCATTTGTAGCCGCGATCTGCCCGAACGTGTACGGGTCGTCGACGATGGGCGTGAAAAAGTCTACCGTCTGCACTAAAGCCTGATCCGGCGCGATCAGATACACTCCGGCATCGTCGGCATGGTCGAAGCCGACGAGAACATTCGGATCCTGTTGCCGGGCTAATTTCCCAAGCACCGTGTCCAGCGCCGCCGGACTCAGCTTGGACGCTCAACCCGCAGCTTTCACCGACTCCGTGAGGCGAAACGGCTTTCCATCTGGCATGGATTCATTGTAGCGGGAACGAAAGCGACGAGAAGGAGGCGACTATTTCACGGTCACGTCTGTGATTCGGAGGTCAGGATATTGGCGATTCCACTGCGCAGAAATGCTGTCGAATGTCAGGCGGAAATGTTCCGTTTGCCCTGGCGCGAGTGGAGCGACGCTTAGATCGACGGCGTCGGGGTAGGCGCCGCTCGTTTTGAGGACGCGCAGCGGCAGTTCTTCGCGCTGCGCCACCTGCCCAATGTCGTCTTTGAAAGTGACTTCCACGACGGCATGCGTGACCGTTTTGTCTCCGGTATTGGCAATACTTCCGTCGATATAGCTTACGGTCGCGCCGATAAAATTTTCCGCCGCGCTCATCTTGAAATCGGAAAGCTTCAGGTTGGCGATGTAAGGCGAAGCAGTCTTCGCGGTCTTGGGTGGTTCGCGCAAGAGAAACGCGGCTGCAAGCGCAAGCGCGATGACTACAAAGACCGCAATCCCGATAATTAAACGGCTGGAGTCGCGTTCCTCGGCGGCCGGAGTTGGCTGTCCCAGACTTCCCATGAAAGGAATTGTAGGCTGTTGTATTTTGATTGTCGATTTTGTTGGAATGACGGTGCGGTCGGTTTGGTTGGGACGATGTGTGGCTGGGGAGATCCCTCGGCCCGCTGGAAAAAACGCGGGCCTTCGGGATGACGCAGGATAAGTAATTGCGGGAGATGCTTTGATTCTTCAAGAGCTTTGGACCAGCAACATGGTTCCGGTTTACGGCTAAGGATTTTGTTTCAGCTTTTGTGTGTGCGGAAGAATGCGGCTAGAAAGAGCACGCCGAACAGCAGATCGACTCCAGCAAATACCAGGTCCGAAGGATGCAGCCGCTGCTCCAAAAAGAGAACAAGAAGCGAGGCTCCGTAGCCGAACTTCTCGATCACAGCGGGAATCATTATCGGACGGAAGCGCACTGGGTCTTGCGCGATGACGAAAAATGCAACTTGCCACGCCAGGCCGACGCTGACGAATCCGTAATAGAAGCCGGGGTGGGTGATTGCGGGAGGATCCTGCCGCCCGATTACGTTGAACATGAAATAAAGAGGCGTGAGGACCAGAACGCCCCATATGCCGGCAATCCAGAAAACTACCTTGGCGAATTTCATTTTGGCCGATCTCTTAACCGAAGCCGTTGATCTAACCGAAGGTATTGATCAGTGCGAGACAGTTCCGCCCGAAAGAACTTTCTATTCGCCGCCAACGGTGAGCCCGTCGATGCGAATGGTCGGGGCTGCGACTGAGCCCCGGAATTCCAAGTCATTGGCGATTTCGGAGATGTTAAAAAACAATTCTTTCAGATTGCCCGCAACCGTGATCTCTTCCACCGGATACGCGAATTCTCCCCCGGAAATCCACATTCCTGAGGCGCCGCGAGAATAATCCCCAGTCACCAGATTCACGCCCTGGCCGAGGAATTCGGTCACGTAAAGTCCTTCTTTGATTCCCGCGATCATTTCCTTTGGCGTCCTGGAGCCCGGTTGCAGAAAATAATTTCCCGGACCAATGCCCGGCGTTCCGGCCAGGCCGCGCGATGCGTTGCCGGTGGTTTTCAAACCAAGCTTTTTCGCAGTGTAGGTGTTGAGCAGATAGGATTTCAGCACACCGTTTTCAATCACCACTGTTCGTCGAGTGGGAACGCCTTCGCCATCGAACGGACTGGAACCAAATCCGCCGACAATCGTGCCATCGTCGATGACGTTGACGTTGTCGCCGGCAATTTTCTGCCCCAGCTTGCCCGCAAGAAAGGATGCGCCGCGATAAACCGAGTCTCCATTCACGCCTTCGAAAATGTGTTCGAGAATCGACGTGGAAACCATGGGATCGAAAACAATCGGCACTTTCGCGGTTTTCGCCTTGCGCGCGCCCAGCCGGCGCAGCGTGCGTTCGGCGGCAATCTTGCCAACCTTTTCGGGCGCATCCAGCTTTTTCAGCGTGCGTGCTACCGAGTACCAGTAGTCACGCTGCATGGCGCCATCTTCCGTTTGGGCGATCGGCACCGCAGCCACGGAACAATAAGACCGGCGATATTCGCCCACAAAGCCGTGCGAGTTCGCGAGAACTTTGTGGCCGGTTGCGGCGTCGAACGATCCGCCATCGGAATTTTTGATGCGCGGGTCGAAATCGAGCGCAGCCTTTTCGGCGCGGCGGGCGTAGTCGATGCGGTCGGGTCCGGGCAGGGAATAGACATCTTCGTGATAAAGAGCGAGATCGCCTTCGAGTTGGCCGAGTTGCGAGGCTTCGGGAATGCCGCCGAACGGATCTTCGGAGGTGATCTTCGCTAGAACGAGCGCGGACTTGAGCATGCGATCGAGGCCTGCACGAGAGAAGTCGCTGGAGTAGGTGCTGGCGGCACGTTGGCCGAAGAAGACGCGCACTCCGATAGATTTCGAGCCGGATTCTTTCAGCGTTTCGACCTGGCCGAGGCGGACAAGCGTGGAGAATTCATCGCCTTCGCGGACTACGCATTCGGCGGCGGTGGCGCCTCCGGCCATGGCGCGGGCGACGATGTCCTGTGCGACCTCGCGGAGGTCAGTTTCTATCTTCGGGTTTGGAGTTTCGATTTGGGTCGATGTCATGAGAAAGTTTTTATATCAATAGGGCTAGCAGAATCCCGAGCCTGAGCGAACCAGGTCGTCATTGGAAAAAACTCCTCGACGGGCCGATCGTGCTGCGCTACCGCAAGGGATCCTTCGACTTCATTTTGAGCTTCGCGCTGTAGCGCGAAGCTCACATTCCGTTCAGGATGACAAAAATCTGTGTTATCCGTGTTGATCCGTGGCAAAGAATCTCACTGCATGAAGCCGCCGGGATCTTTCCTGGCCGTTCCGCCGACGGTGAGGCGATCGATTTTCAGCGTGGGAATACCGACGCCCACGGGCACGGCCTGTCCGTCTTTGCCGCAGGTGCCTACGCCTTCATCTAGTTTCAGATCGTTGCCGACCATGGAAACACGCGTCAGCACATCGGGACCATTGCCGATCAGGGTTGCGCCTTTAATCGGCGCGGTGATTTGCCCATCTTCAATCATGTATGCTTCGGAGGCCGAGAATACAAATTTTCCGTTGGTAATGTCCACCTGTCCGCCGCCGAAATTTACCGCGTAAATTCCGTGCTTCACGGAGCGAATAATATCTCCTGGATCATCCTGTCCCGCGAGCATGTACGTGTTGGTCATGCGCGGCATGGGAATGTGTTCGTAACTTTCCCTGCGACCGTTGCCGGTGTCAGAGATTCCCATCAGCCGCGAGGAAAGTTTGTCGCTGAGATAGCCCTTCAGAATCCCATTTTCGATGAGCACGGTTTCCTGCGTAGGTTCACCTTCATCGTCAACGTTGAGCGATCCGCGCCGCCACGGCATGGTGCCATTGTCGACCACCGTGCACTTTTCGCTGGCGACACGCTTACCTATAAGCCCTGCAAAAGCAGAAGTTTTCTTGCGATTGAAGTCCGCTTCCAGCCCGTGGCCCACGGCTTCGTGTAAAAGGACCCCTGGCCATCCAGGTCCAAGTACAACTTCCATTTCCCCCGCTGGAGCCTCGCGAGCGTCCAGTTGCAGAATTGCCTGCCGTGCGGATTCCTTGGCAAAAAATTCGGGAGTCTTCTCGCCGAAGAAGAAGTCAAGCGCGACCCGTCCGCCACCGCCCGAGGAACCGCGCGCAGAATTTCCCTCTGTCTTCGCAATACACGACACGTTCATGCGTGCCAGCGGCTGAGAATCCTCCGCAAAAGTTCCGTCGGATCCGACTACGAGAATATTCCTCAATTCGTCGGCATAACTCGCCCGCACTTCGCGAATTCGTGGATCATAGGCGCGTGCCGATTTATCCGCGCGCATCACCAGCTCAACCTTGGCGCTGATTTCCGCGTCTACCGAAGGGAGCGTCACCGGATACAAGCTGCGAGCCGCGGCTTTCTGAAATCCGGCCACGGTGGCTTTCGCGGGGGCGCTGGCGATCAAGGCCGCCGTTCGCGCCGCGTGCAGAATGCGCTGGGAAGAAAGATCGTCAGTATAGGCGTAACCGGTGCGCTCGCCGGAAACCACGCGCACACCGCATCCCGCAGAGATGCCCTGCGACGCCGACTTGACCATCGATTCATCCACCATGAGAGAGGTGGACGAAAGATATTCGAAGTAGAGGTCGGCGTAATCGCCGCCTGCCGAGAGCGCGGCCGACAGGTAGCGTTCCAGGTCATGTTCGGTCAGGCCGTAGTTGTCGAAGAAGAATCGCTGTCTGTCGAAAGTTGGTTTATCGAAAGTTGTTTTATCCAAGTTAATTCGCCCCAATTGATTTACCTGAAAGAATTAGATGTCCGCGAATCGACGAAGACTCGGGACTGGCACTCCCCTTTCTTCTATTATCCCATACGCATTCGGCCCTGAACCCAGCAACCCAAGTCTTCCACATGCCCGGCAGATAACGATGGTCACCCGTCACAGACTGCGCCCTGGCCAACGTGGATAATCCCGTCATGACCCCAGACGCGCTCAGTCGGACGGTGCAGGATTTTCTCAGTGAAGCTTCTGGCGCTGTGGTCCTGGAGAACGGCGCCGTAGCTTTCGATCTAGGGCAGGCACGGTACTCGATTTCCGGGGAGCACGACAAGTGCCTGTTGCACTTATGGTCGGCGGAGCGCAACACTGTGCGCCGCGTGCTCGAGGCGGAAATAAAAAATGGCGTCTTAAAGCTTGCGGTGCAGTGGTTGGGACAGCCGCGTCCGACCCGGCTGGAAATCTGCCGCAAATACGACCGCCGGTCGCCATCGGCAAAGAAGACGGCAAGGATTCGATATGAGCAGAAGTTGAGGCGTGCTCTGGACCGGCACTTTCCGGATTTTACTGTCGTTCGTTTAACCAGCGCGGTTGATCTGGAAAAATCTTTCGGCCCGATTTATGCGCGCGGCCTGTTGCGCAAAGGACAATCGGCGTTCGCCGTTCTGGGCGTCAACGCCTCGGAAACTCAGGCTTCCGTCGATGCCGCGCTGACCTTTGCCATCATCTGGCTCGAAGCGAGCCGCCAGTCTTCGGCAGGGAAATTTATTGTGGAAGGTGTTCATTTATTTGTTCCGCAAGGTGGTTCCGCTCTAGTTCGCGAGCGCATGGCCAATCTGAATCCGTTAGCGGCGAAGTGGAATTTGTTTGAACTGGATGAGCGTCACGACGCGTTGACGCGGATCGACTGCAACGATCGCGGCAATGTGGCCACGCGCCTCGTACAAGCTACGAACGAAGACGCGGCGCTGGAACGATTCGCGGACTCAGTTGCCAGAATTCGCGGCATCTTGCCCAATTGCGAGGTTGCCGTCCTATCAGCTGCCGAGCTTGCCTTTCGCTGGCGCGGACTGGAGTTCGCGCGGGTCCGCATGGGCGCAGAGGCGGCAACTTTCCGCAGTAAGCAGGAAATCGTATTCGGGGTGGGCGCCGAGGAGCGTGTTCTGGAGGAGCGTAACTTTCCATTCTTTCTGCAATTGCTTGCCGCGTTGCGCGATGCCCGCCATCCTTACGGGCCGCGGCAGAATTCGCTATTTCGGCTGCGTCCCGAGCGGTGGCTGGAATCGCTGGTGGTCTCGGATGTCAGTGTGATCGACGGGGAGCTTGAGCCGCAGGCGCTGTATTCGCAGGTGCCGGCGTTTTCCGCTTCCGACCGCGCTATGCTCGACGTGTTAACTACCACACGGGACGGCCGCCTCGCGGTCGTCGAACTGAAGGCCGATGAAGATATCCACTTGCCGCTTCAGGGTCTGGATTATTGGTCGAGGGTAGAGTGGCACCACTCACGCGGAGAATTTCCGCGCTTCGGATATTTTTGCGGCCGCGAGCTTTCGACGGAGAAGCCCCTGCTTTATCTGGTGGCGCCGGCCTTGCATGTCCATCCCGCAACTGACATTTTGCTGCGCTATATTTCTCCGGAAATCGAGTGGGAGTTCGTGGGCATTGACGAGCGCTGGCGCGAGGGAGTAAAAGTCGCGTTTCGCAAGCGCCCTGAACGAGCGACGAAACGTGGAGCTGAATTACTCACTCCCGCCGCAAGTTGAAAGTGTCGGCGCACCTCGCTGGATATAGATCAACTGAAAGCCTCATCCCTTCCAGGCGCCCAACATGCGTCGCACATCTACTAACTGGGCGATGTGATACGCATTGTGATCTGCCACCAGCAGAGCCTCGCGCAGGATTGTTTGTCCGTCACCCCAGGGAATCTTCGCAAACAAATCAGTCTTGGGATTCGCGACCAGCTTCTGCAAAGCTTTCGAGTCGCTGCGAAACTGCTCGATGCTCTTGTTCCATGCCGCGGCATTTGGCGGGGCTTCCGTCTTCGGCCAGTATCCGCTGGGCCAATCCGGGGAAACGTGTTTCGGGTTACGGCTGAATTCGAGAATATCCCATTGCGCCAGGCGCAGGTGTTCCAGCAACATCCACGGAGAATGCGGAAAGTTGGCAGGTTTTGCTCCACGCAACTTCGCCGGCAGATCCTTTACAACGTCTTCGAACTTGGCGTGGGCTCCTCCACCACCGAGAAGTTCGAGCAAATGTTGGCGCAACGATTGTTCGTGAGCTTTGGTCATCTGTCCCTCCCGGGCGCGAATATTCTAGTTTAACGCTGCGGTCGGACGGGGGTCGGTAGGGATGGTTAGTCGGAGCGCGTACCGACTAAATGTGAGATCCTTCACTCCGCTTGAAAAGCGGCTCCATTCAGGATGACGCCAGTGTTGGGGCGCTCCACCGTGTTGAGCGCTGGCTGACCCGAGAGCTGGTGATTTGCTTAGTTTTTTGGGCTTACTTATTTTGTGCCGTTGCTGTTGGCGAAATCACTGCATCGCCGGCGCTTCCGATTGCTTCGCCGGACAGCACCAGCTCTACGCGCCGGTTCTGTTGCCGGCCTTCAGCCGTTTCATTCGACGCGATGGGCTCGCTCTTGCCGCAACCGCGTGCCTCGATCGTGCTTGCCGGAACTCCCTGCTGCACGAAGTAATCTCGAACCGCTTCGGCGCGATGCTCTGACAAGTCTTGATTGTAGTCGTCGCCGCCCACGCTGTCGGTGTGTCCTTCGATGGCAAGATGCAAGCTGGGATACGCGAGCACAATGCCGGAAACTTTGGCGAGACGTTCGCGCGCCCCGGGCAACAGTTCGAAGCTTCCACTGCGGAATAGAACGTCAGACATGTTAGCGATGAGGCCGCGGGCGGAATCACGCGTCGCCAGAATCGAATTCAGTTGCTGCAGCAAACGCGCGCGTAGTTCCTGCTTTTCTCTTTCGGCCTGCTGCCGCAAGCTGTCCGATTGCGCGGCTGCGGCGCGAGCTTTATCCGTTTCTGCCGACAACACCTGCTGTTGAGCTACGGCTTCGGCCTTGGCTTTCTCGGCTTCTTCTTTCTGTCGCGCAGCTTCCTGGGCCGCGGCCATCGCTTCCTGTTTCATGCGCTCGGCTTCGGCCTTGGCCAATTCGGCTTGTGCGCGCGCTTGTTCCGCCTGAGCGCGAGCCTGTTCCGCCAGCGCACGTGCAGCCTCCGCATCGGCGCGCCGTTTGGCTTCCGCATCTGCATCTGCCCGAGCTTTGGCTTCGCGAGCGGCGGCGGCGGCCTGGGCGTCATCTTCAGCTTTTTGCTTTACAGCCATCAGACGCGCTTCTTCCGCAGTTTCGGTTGCTTCCTTGGCGGCGGCTTCGACTGCTTCCTTCTTTTGCTTTTGCCGGTAGAGTTCTTCCGCATGGAGCAATTGCTGGTTAGCCTTCGGCAGAATCGCGCTCGCGTATTTGTCACCGGCTGCGATATGCGCGATGCGAACCGCATTGCGCGCTTCGAACAGTTCCAACGGAGTCTTTGGATCGATTCCGAAAATCGCATCCTGAATGTGCGTGTTCGTCGATGAGTACGTGCCGCGCGTGACCAGTTCGTATTTGGCGTCGATATTTTCGCCACCACCGCTCACAGACGCACTCTCCATTACCACCATGTTTCCGGGTTGGGTGACTGCGAAATACGGCTCGGCAGTTACGATCATGCCGAACGTTTGCAAGTCGGTATACGCTTTGATGTGGGCGTTGCCGTTGTGATCGAGAGAAAGTTCTCCGAGATTCACTGGACGTCCCTGCGGCGAAACCGCCCAGGCAACGTAGGTCAGGAATTCGAGTCCGAACTTTGTGGCATCCTCGAGGCCTTGAAATTTGGCGTCGATCTCGAAATTCGTCTTCTTGCCTTCAACTTTCGCCTCACCCGAGGCGCGTTGGGATAGATCGGTTCCACGAAAATCAACTTTGGTCGTGCCGCCCTGCAGCCGGTAATGCACAGCTTTTGTAGTTCGCGAGACCGTGCTCGCTGGCGCCGCGACGGGGCCAGGACTGGCTGGCGAGGGTACAGGCAGGGCGCTTTGCGTCTGTGCGGACGCGAGAGTTGCGACGGCAAAAATAACAATCGCCAGAGGTATGTTTTTCACGGGGTTTCTCGATCTGGGGGAGATAAGACGCGACTAATCTTCCTGGTAATCTTCGTTGATGGGACGCCGAATGAAAAGAAACAGGAAGGGATGGCCCTTTAGTAACGTAGGTGAAATGCCCAGATCTTCTTCGAGGCCTTTTGCTTCGAGGTCTTTTGCCTGACTTGGATCTTTGGGACGTGAGATCGTGGAAGTGAACAGGTAAGCAGAGTCCAGCGCGTTCTTAGGTAGGGATGTTTCGGCTGCGTAGGATCGTCTTTTGGACGATCCTCCTTCGCTCAATATGACAAGGTCGACGTTGTGCATCAGTCGAAGTTGTGCATAATTCATAGGGGCTCTCACGGAATGAAAGCCATGCTTCCCTTTGGGCCTACGACCAGCGCGCCACCTTCCGGGTAGGCGCTGACTGCATTGAACTGCAACTCTAACTTTTTCTTGCCTCCGATTCGGCGTGGATTATTGGGCGGCCGCAAGTCCAGGACGAAATCCGTACCGACAATAAAGAGCCGCTCGGATGGAATTGGTTTGACTCGGACCTTCTTTTTGGATTCGTGAGTCGCGCGTTGTTCATCGGCTTGCTCGCGCATAGCCGCCTGATTGATTCTGCGGTCATAAGCCACGGCAGAGAAATATGCGAGCGGGTGGATCGTTGAAAGGGTCCAGGTGCTCCCTCCATCTTCGGTGAAGGCGAGGTTGGGCCCATCGTCTTTGGGGTGCTTGTAATCGCCGCCGGCGATCACGCCGTGGGTCGCGTCGCGAAAGGCGATTGAGAAAATTCCCGTCGAATCGAGGCCATGCACGATTGGAGTAGCAGAGACCTGCCAGGTTTGCCCGCGATCGGCAGAATGAAATACGCGCGCCGCCTTGCCCCCTGTAGCGAACCAGATGTTGGAATCGGAGGCGGACGGAGCGAGCGCGATGGAGGTGTTCGAGGCCGCGAATGCGCCCTCGCCGTCGATTGCATCGGGAAGTTGCGTCCCAGGAATGGCGTGCCAGTTCTGCCCATCGTCGGTGAGAAGAATTTCGAATTTTAGCTTGCCGGATTCGTCCGGAATAGGATCGCCGAGGACAACTCCATGAGTGGAGTCCCAGAACGCCATGGAGTCAAAGAAGCCTTGAGGATTTGTATTCGTGAACTGAAGCTGCCAGTGTTGTCCGCCATCGCTGGTGTGATAAATTCGCGACTGCCCGCCCAGTCCGGCTGACATGAGGAAGGCTTCTTGGGCGGAGAATCCCACGACGGCGCGAAAATCCAGCGTGCCCGCATCCGGCACCTGCGACGGTGTCCAGGTCGCGCCGCCATCCGTTGTTCGAAGATAAGTGCCATGCGTGCCGCTGGCCCACGCAACCCGCCGTGACACAGCGCTGACTCCGCGCAAACTTTCATGGGTGTTGGAGAACTGCATTCGCGGCCCGGATTGAGCTCGGCACGCGCCGGAGAGCAATAAAAAAGCAACGATTAACGCAAAGCGATGCATGATGAGAGTGGAACAACAACGACTGAAAACCAAATCGCATCTGGCATTGTGCCGGCGGTCTGCATGTGTCGAGGGCCGCGCCTTCACTTCGCAGTGAAATCGGCGAAGGCGGCAATCTTACCCATGTAAATTCGCAAAGTGCAGCGGAAGCCAACGTGGGCGAACGCAACCTCGAGCGCCTGCGAGGGCTCGTCCACTTGCGCGGTCTCCATTGGCGCGCGGGCGATGTCGTCCTTTTGATCGTAAGCCGCGCCCGCCGTGACGTTTTTATTCACGATCAGAGTCCAATGATCTTTTGCCGGGATGGCATAGACCGAGTACGCTCCAATCGGAATGGTGGAACTTGCCAAAGAAAGTTGAGCCTCGGTGAACAAGGTCATTGGTGAGCCGCCGGGAGCCCAAGGTCTGCCATTGGCCAACCTCTCTTGCTTGACAGAAACCGGGTTGTAACGCACGTAGACCTGTCGCCCGTCCTCGAGATTGCAGGTGGTAGTGGAAGTGGATGCGCCGCCCGATTGCGCCGCCAGCCAGGGCGTCCACAATAACGATATGAGTACAGCTCTCCAGACGAGGGTCGCGAACATGGTTGGAAAGCCTCCGCGCAGAAGTGTATAGCCGCAGGGCGCTTTAGGGAAAGCATTTTAGGCCGCAATAAATTGATCCGTGTCTTCCGTCAGCCCGTTCGTCGTGCGTCTTCGGTGATGTTTCCCAGGGATTCTCCAATTGCTACCGTGAATTGCGGGTTAATTGTGCGTGAGGTACTGAGCGAGGCCGCAATCGACATTCAAATTGAGGATTTCCAAAGGACGATCAATGCCGAAATCAAAGCTGAGAATTCTTTATGGCGAAGGGGATGAGGACGTTTTGAAGGTGCAAGCCGCAGCTATAGAAAAGGCTGGGCACACGGTTCAACAGGCTCTCGGCCGCAAGGCCGTGGATGAAGGGATCAGGAAAGCTGCCTTCGATCTGGTTGTGCTGGGCGGAAGCTTGACGCGCAACGATCGTCATCACTTGCCCTACATGGTCAAGAAAGTGAATACCGAAACCAAGGTGTTGGTTATGCACGCCGACGGAAGCCGCCATCCTTACGTGGATGCGTGCACGGATACAGGCGCTAGCTTGGAATCGGTCCTCAACCACATTGAAGGGATGAAAATTCAGGGTGTCATGCAAGCGGCAGCTGCAGGAGCGGGTCGCTAGGGAAGCAACCCCTGCGGCAGTTACATCGACCCGTGTCGTCAATCTCGAAAAAGCGGCCTCATCGGCCGCTTTTTATTTGCACTTCTCTTGAATCCCTAGCACGTCTATTTTCTGTATCGTCGCTGTCTTAATCCGTGAGGGCCGCGGCTGCAAGCTCCGCCAGGCTGGAGACGGTCAGATCGGGCGTGGCTTGGGCGCTTTTAACGGCGCCTACCCCGGGTCGGGCTGACGGACGATTTACCCACACAGTGGCAAGGCCGAGAGACTGAGCGGGAACGATGTCGTGGTAAATACTTTGCCCCACATGCAGCACGCGATGGGCAGGCGCATTCACTCGACTCAGAGCCAGCTCAAAGAACTTTAGCGACGGTTTGTAGGCCCGGGCCTGCTGCGCTGTAAAGACTTCGTCGAGGTCTACCTTCAGTTGCGGCCGTGTTCCGGCGAAAAGATCATCGTCGACGTTGGAGATAATTCCCAGGCGAAAGCGAGCCTTGAGTTGGGCAAGGGCATCTACCGTATCTGGCCATGGTTTCCACGAAGGAAGTGAGTCGGGCAGTGAGCGCACTTCTTCCGGGCTAGGAGTAAAGCGAAATTCCGCGCCAAACTGTCGCACGACTGACTGCAGAACTTCACGGTAGGGACGAAACGGTTCTTGCTCGAAGCGCTGCTCATAATCTCCGTAAAGTTCGAGGATGGTAGCGTCGTCGATATTCCTTCCGTGGGCCGAGAGAATTCGATGAAGCGCCGAAAGGATTCCGGCCTCCCAATTAATCAGCGTGCCGTAGCAATCAAAGGTGAAGATTTCGAAGCGGGTAAAGTCGAGCATAGTAAGTTTTGAGTTTCGACAATCAGAAACCGGGATCGGTCATACAGATATCGTGGTACTTCATCTCTGGGTTCCGTTGCCGGGCAAGGCAGGAGTGGGATCGGAGGATTCTTCGAGTTCGGCCTCTGGATTGGCAGCGGGATCTTCTGGCGTGGAAATCTTTTTTGGCGCCAGAAACTTCGCCGTGTTTAGCAGCGGCCGGCCGAGAGAAGCGTTGTAACTGGTCCAAGGGCTGTCAAAACCAGCCTCGCGCTCGAAATGGGCGCGCATCGCCTCCATCTTGGAGTCGAGGTCGTCGAGATAATGCAGCATCAGCGCTTCGGGAAACATCGGCAGTTTGGGCGAGCCGAAGTCGTACTGGCCGTGATGGCTGATGATGAGGTGCTCGATCAGCGTCTTCAGTTCGTCGGGAAAGTTGGGTTGAAGAGCGAGCTTGGCCTGCAACATTTCCAGTTCAATGATCATGTGGCCGAGCAGCTGGCCTTTGGTGGTGTAGGAAAAGGAGCGGTTGTAGGTGAGTTCGTGAATCTTGCCGATGTCGTGGAGGAATGCGCCGGTGAGAAGCAGATCGCGATTGACCTGCGGATAGTTGCTGCACATGAGATCGCAGGAACGGAACAATGACACCACGTGATCGAGCAGACCGCCGATGTAGGCGTGATGCAGCGTTTTGGCTGCCGGCGCATTACGGTAGGCGGCGGCAATTTCAGGATCGTGCATGAAAGACTGGACGAGCGCTTTGAGATGGGGATTCTGAAAAGAGGAGATAAAAGTCGTCAGGGTTTGCCAAAGTTCGTCGACATCTTTCGTGGTCTTGGGAAGGTAGTCGGAGAAATCGATCTCCGTTTCACCTAGCTTACGCAGCTTGTGGACGGTGAGTTGAAAACGATTTTTGTACTTGTTGATGAGGCCCTTGATCTTAAGGAAGTCATCCTGCTCGAAGGCTTCGAGGACTTCTTCGACGTTGTCCCACATCTTGGCCTCGAGCTGGCCGCTGCGATCGCCCAGAGTGAGCGCCAGATAAGGTTCACCGGTCTTCTTGGGCTTGATCTGCTTGCCGACGACGACGAAGGTCGAAGTGATGACCTTGTTCTCCTGTCGCGAGCAATCGCAGATGTAAAAATCTTTCATGGTTGTCTGAGTATAACGAACGCCTCGAAATCAATAATTACGAGAGCAATAATTACGAGAGCAAGGATTACGAGAACCAGGATTAGAGGATGCCCAACTTCTTGTGTTTCTTTTTTCCGAGTTTCTTCGCGTCAGATTCCTTGGCCGCGGCGGTTAAGATCGGCTTAGTCTGATTCGGGCTTGCGCCAGTGTCGACGTAGCCCGGCTTGACATCAATGTAGGCATCTTCGCGCAACTTGGTGAGGTAGGCGCGAAGAGCAGGCTGCAGTTTCTGGTAGTAGAGAGCGTCCTGAATTTTGTCGTGCACGTCCTTCATGGGAGGGACGCCGGCCTGCTGGTGATCGATGACTTTCAAGATCACATAGCCTTGCTTGGTGCGAATCACATCGGTGACTTCGCCTGACTTCATGGCAAAAGTTTTATCTTCCAGCTCTTTGGCCAGCTGGCCACGCTTGAAAATGCCAAGCGCGCCGCCATCGGCGGCAGAGGGGCCGTCGGAAGATTTTTTCGCGATATCCTCGAAATTACCGCCAGCCTGAATTCGTTTGAGCAGATCTTGGGCTTTGGCTTCGGCGGCGCTCAGGGCGGCGGCATCCGCTGCCTCTTTGGCGGCTGGATCGGCTGCAGGTTGGGTGGCTGGAGCTGAACCCGCAGCGCCCGGATCGGCAGCAGGAGTGATGGAGGGCGTGACAGTTTTAGGCGCTACCAGAATTTCGCTCAGCCGAATGTATTCCGGCTGCTCCATTTCTGCCTTGTGATCGTCGTAGAACTTTTGCTCTTCTTCTTTGGTATTAGCAAGGTGTACGCCGACTTCCTCGCCAATCACTTTACGGGTGATGATCTGGTTGCGCTGGGTCTGCTTGAAATCTTCCCAGGAAATTCCCTGCTTTTGCGCTTCTTTTTCAAGATCCTCCATCGATTCAAGCTTCATCTCCTTGCGCATCTGGTCGAGTTGCTTGATCAGGTCGGTATCGCCGGTAATGCCGAGATCTTTTCCTTTGTCGAGCAGAAGTTGCTGGTCCATGAGGTCGCGAAGCACGTCCTTCTCGCGATCCGTATAGGCCTTATCCGGATCCTTAGGATCCTGCTGCTTGACTTCGTCCCTGAGCTGATCTTTGCTGCGATCATATTCGGAACGCGTAATGATCTCGTTGTTGACGCGGGTAATAATTTCTTCGACGACTTGTCCGCCTTGAGTGGGGACCTGTGCGCCTTGTGTGGATGCTTGGGTGGAAGCCTGTCCGGCCGCCAACGCAGGCAGACACGCAGAAGCAATAAGAACCAGGGTAAGTTTGTTCATAAAGATTTATTGGGCCGCCACGCTTCCTGGGATCTGGGCAAAGAGTGGGCGCGAGCCGATTCCAGACATTTTACTACTTCCAAGCCAAACCGGGAATTTCGTTAGTTAATTGCCGCTCTTTGGTAGTGGGTCAGTTTGAAAAATGACGCTACCGAAGCCCAGGAAACGCTCCCAGGGTCTGAGCACACTGCAAGTGTTCTACTTGTTCCCTACTGAAGTGGCCCTGAAGCTTTGTCTAGCATCGCGGGTAGTGGGCTACTTTGAATTTTGCTGCCCACGAGGGGTGGCGACGACATCGACGGCGATGGCCCACGAGTTGCGAATGGCGAGCGCAAGCAACGACAGCATACCGGCAGCCACCAAGGTGAGTCCGCGTTGGGGGCGTGGAAGAACAAGACTCCGCCGAATACATGGAGCCCGTATGCCGCAAATGGAACCACCGCGTAAACGATCCGGTCCTGCAGTCCGTAGTAATTCTTCTTACCGCCCCGCCCAATAAGAAAGGACCCCGAGTAGACTAAGCCGGCGATACCCACGAGGCAAGTGCAAAGAGAGGCCGTCAACCGAGTGTGGTTCGGGAAGGTCAGAAGCGCAGCAAGGTATAGTACAGAAGCGAAATAGACAACAGTGGGGGTAAGGTACATGCGAATTTTAGCGGTTCCGTCTTTCACGCTTCGCTCTGCGCCGAGCGTGATTATGACAAACATCAGGCCGAGCAGGGTCGCGGCTGCCGCCGACATGAGGAGATAGAAATTCGCCCATCGCTCTAGTTCATTCATAAACTCATTTGGGCCGCCCTTTCTCTGCTTAGCTCTTCGCTCTCCCATAGTGGCATACCCCAGTGGAAAAATTGAAAGTAGCCCACTACCGCGCCTTTAGTTTGAGGTTGGCTCCAGCGCCGGAGTTGCTCGGCGAGATCACACGGTGCGCACCAAGGCCAGAGCCGTGCGGTCGTCGCAGGGAGGGATTTCAACTCCGAACGCGCCTACAGATTGCAAGATGAGAGCACAGAGATCCTCAGCACTGCCGGCCGGGGCGTTTTGGAGGAGTTTTCTGACGCGCTCCAGACCGAACTCCTCCGTAGACTGCCCGTTGCGAGCTTCGCATTCCAGTACGCCACGAGAAACGAGCAGCAATACCCCATCCTTCGCCAGGCCTACCGTAGGAGCTTCGGTAGTGGCGTGTGAAAAAAGTCCCAAGGGAAGGCCGGTGGAACCCAGTTCTATGATTCCGCTACTATCGCGTAGGAGTGCCGGCGAATGTCCGGCATTGCTATAGCACAAGGTACCGAACTTTTCGTGATAGCAGCCGATGAATGCTGGGCAGGGGTGGACGCTCTGCGAAGTCTCGATCAGGCCGCGATTGATGCGAAGACTGAGTTCGGTCATGGCCTCGGATTCGTTGAGGTCGGGAGCCGAGAAAAGTTCCTTTCCCAGGTTGCGAAAGATTTCTTGTGCGGCAGTGAGGATGCCGCGGTTCTCCTCGCGGCGTCCGGCAACATCGAGAAGGCCAAATAAAATGCGCTCCGATCCAACGCGCAGGGAGTCATAGAAATCTCCTGCGACGCGAGTACCCAGAAAGTCGGCCGCCATGTCTGCTCCCTCAATCTTAGGGAACGGGGCAGGCACGGGCTCAGCAATAGGGATGGGTTCGGGATCGCGAGGGTGAAAAAGGGAGCACATGAAGGGGTAAGCCGAAGCTAGCATACGAACGGATGTCGGGCAAATTCTGAGGGAGCACTTAGGTGCTATTCGCCGTACTTATCGGCAAGATATCGTGCCAAGTCAGCCTCGAGCTGACCATAGTCGGAGTGAATGGTGGCTCGCAGAGCGGCTTCGGTGGAACTGCCCTGACTGATGCGCTGCAAGATCCGTTGGATATCACCCATGCCATAGGAGTCGTTGATGTACGTCACGGCAGCCAGCGATTCGGCGTAGGCTACATAAGCTTCAGAGCCGGAGAATTGCAGGAAGTTTCCTTCCAGTACGTTCAGGGGAATATTGCGTTGCGCTTTATACAGCAAAGAGAGCTGGTGTCCTTCGCCGCCGAGACTCTTCGGTTCCAGGAACTGGGCGATGCCCTCATGCAGCCAAGGGGGGCAGCGGCCTCCGGAAAGCTGAGT
>Ga0182024_10007618_pt1 | contig 23289 bp, 16 predicted proteins | sample P32metaG_FD_120480 | JGI IMG/M metagenome (GOLD analysis project Ga0182024, IMG submission 120480) | Permafrost microbial communities from Stordalen Mire, Sweden - P3-2 metaG (Illumina Assembly) | ecosystem: Environmental > Terrestrial > Soil > Wetlands > Permafrost | place: Sweden: Stordalen... | reverse complement strand
GCCCGCATAGCTACCGAGATAATTCGAGATGGCGCAGTCGTAGGCGGTCACCCGGGCGAAGGCCTTGCGGGCGAGCCGCCAGCGCGTCTCGACCGAGATGAAGCCGTCGTTTTCGTCGAGCTCGCGAATAATCGCCGGATAGTCCGCGGGATCGACTACCACCAAGACGTCGGCGTGGTTTTTGGCCGCGGCGCGCACCAGCGTCGGACCGCCAATATCGATATTTTCGATCGCTTCTTCGAGCGTTACTCCGACGCGCGCGACGGTTTGCTCGAACGGGTAGAAATTGACCACCACCATATCGATCGGCTCGAAGCCATGGCGTCCCATCTCGCGCTGATGGGTCAGGTCCGCGCGCTTGGCCAGGATGCCACCGTGAATCTTCGGATGGAGCGTCTTGACGCGCCCGCCAAGAATTTCCGGAAATTCGGTGAAGTCCTCGACCGACTGAACGGCCATGCCCGCCTGCTTCAAGACGGCCTGAGTTCCGCCGGTCGAGAGCATCTCGACCGCGTGCCGTTCGAGCGCCTCGGCCAGTTCGGTCAGCCCATTTTTATCCGACACACCGAGCAGCGCCCGGGCAATCCTTACGCTTCCAGATGCCATGTAATTTTATCTCCGATAAACGCGAGGAACGCGCCGGCCGACCGTACAGAGCATCTCATAGGAGATAGTCTGCGCGAGCCGCGCAATATCATTCACGCTGATGATTGCCTCGCCGGTGCCACCCCACAAGATCACTTCGTCGCCGATTTCGGCGTCGGGAACCTCGGTCAAATCGACCATCGTCAAGTCCATGCATACCGCGCCGACGATCGGTACGCGGCGCCCACGCATCAGCACCTCGCCACCGTGCTGCAAGCCGCGCCGATAGCCATCGGCGTAGCCGACCGCGAGTATTCCGATCACACTTTCACGAGGCGCGACGAACGTATGCCCATAGCTGACCCCGCTGCCGGCCGGCACGCACTTGACCTGCAGCACACGCGTTTTCAGGGTCATCACGGGCCGCAACTCGACGTGGTCGCGCACCGCTTGCACGGGAGGCAGACCATATATCGCGAGACCCGGCCGCATCAAGGTGAAATGGGAGTCGGCGCGCAGCACCATTGCGGCAGAATTGGCGACATGGCGCACCGGCAATTTGAAGCCGGCGGCTCTGAGCGTCGCGAGCGCGTCACGAAACACCGCTAGCTGCCGATCGGTGATCGGGCTTGCCGGATCGCCCGCATTGGCCAGCAGGGTACCCGCGCCTTCGACCGTCAGCGAAGGCGCACGCCGCAACCGCTCGGCCGCTTCTGCCAAAGCCGCCGGGAGGATTCCGAGCCGGGTCGATCCCGTGTCGATCTCAAGATGAACCGGAAAGCCACTGCGACCCTGCGAGCTGACCGCGCGCTCCAGCGGTTCGATCAAAGAGAGATCGAAGATCGGCGGGGTCAAGTCGAGCGCGACAATCTCCGGCACCTGATCGGCGAAATAACCGGCGAGCAGATAAATGCGCTCGCGCAGGCCCGCCGCGCGCAGCTCGCGCGCCTCCTCGACGGTGGCCACCCCGAAATGAGCGCAACCTTCCTTACACAGCGTGCGCGCGACTTCGACTGCGCCATGACCGTAGGCGTCGGCTTTGACCACCGCCATGATCGAGGCGCCGTTGGTGTATGCACTCAGGGCGCGGTAATTTGCGCGCAAAGCGCCGAGGTCGATTTCCGCAAAGGTGGGCCGCCCGCTCACTGTCGTCATAGAACAATCGGGTCGTTGTTCCGGATTATACGGATAGCGCCGCAACGGCCCGCGACGGCGCCTCGCGGCGATCATCCACCGCGCACGCGTTGCACGCAATCAACTCGCGCGCGTACGTTCCGGCAAGATCAAAACATCGCCGCCCCTTAGAGCCCATTATGGTTATGACGGTCGAACTGATACCGTCAGACGATGAATCTACGCTATGCCGCTGCTACACTGGCTCTGATGGGCTGGTATCTGATTTTGCCGCCGATAACCAGAACCTGGTGGGTCGGACCCGAACGCTACGACAGCGCCGCTTCGCTCAGCAAGTGGACGATTGAGCAGTCATTCGACAAGGCGGGAGTATGTGAGTCGGCGCGGCTGGCTGTTCAGCAGCAAAATGGAGATGCGGCTGTCCGCATGGGTCATTCAATTTGCGTGGCGAGCGACGATCCTCGCCTGAACCCAATATAGGGCACGCCACCTTTCAACTGGTGACGCCGGGGCGCCGAATCAAAGTCAGTATGCGCGGATGGCAAATGTTCGCAATCCAGGGCGCCGAGTTTTGACAGGCGCGGACTGGCGATGGTATAGGTCGAGATGGCTGGGGGCGTGCGCAAGCGCTGAGAACTCGCAAGGGGACCCCTTGAACCTGATCCGGATAATGCCGGCGTAGGGAAGCCAGTCCGTTTCAAGTGCGGAACGATCGGGTTCCGCAATGCGGCCGCTTCCCCAAAATAGTTCGGAAGCGGCCTTTCGATGTCCAGCGAAATCCAAATCACGCTCAACGGTGAACCCCACGCCGTCAACGGCGATGCCCGACTGATTGCGCTAATCGAGAGTTTGAAGCTCAAGCGCGGGCGCGTCGCGGTCGAAATCAACCGTGCAATAGTGCCAAAGGCTCAATGGGACAGCACTATGCTCGAGCCGGGCGATATCGTTGAAATCGTTAACTTCGTTGGCGGCGGATGATCGCGGGCCAATATCGCAGCGACAATTCTCCAGGAAATTGAAATGGAAAACGACTCCTTCGAACTGGCTGGCAGGCGCTACAAGTCGCGCCTGATCGTCGGCACCGGCAAATATCGCGACTTCGCCGAGACCCGCGCGGCGATTGAGGAAAGCGGCGCAGAAATTGTCACGGTCGCCGTGCGGCGGGTCAATATCACGGACCCGAACAAGGAAAACCTGCTCGACTATATCGACCCGAAGAAATATCAAATCCTGCCCAATACGGCCGGTTGCTATACGGTTGAGGACGCCGTGCGCACCTGCCGCCTGGCGCGCGAGGCCGGCGTTGGCGACCTGGTCAAGTTGGAGGTCATCGGCGATCAGCAGACGCTCTTTCCCGACGTGACCGCGACGCTCGAAGCCGCGAAGATTCTGGTCAAGGACGGCTTCAAGGTCCTGCCCTACATCACCGACGACCCGGTCGCATGCCTCAGGCTGGCGGAAATCGGATGCGCCGCGGTGATGCCGCTGGCGGCGCCGATCGGCTCTGGCATGGGCATTCGCAACCCGTTCAACCTACGCATCATCTTAGAGCAAGCGAAGGTGCCGGTGATCGTCGATGCGGGCGTGGGCACCGCTTCCGACGCCGCCGAGGCGATGGAACTCGGATGCGACGGGTTACTGATCAACTCGGCGATCGCGAGCGCCAAAGATCCGATCGCGATGGCGCGCGCGATGCGGCTCGCAATCGAAGCCGGCCGGCTCGCGTACCGGGCGGGGCGCATCGAACAGAAGCTCTATGCGACGGCGTCGAGCCCGCTCACGGGATTGATTCGCTGAGATAAAGGGAAGTTTTCTTGAGGAACTCAAAACTTTAGACTTTTTCTGAAACTGAAACCTCACGAGGTTTCAAGCGGCCCAACAGTCTTGACCTGACTTTTCGGACTGGACTTCCCTTTTGATTAGAATGCGGGCTACGCCCGCAAAAACCTTAGTTACGTTCGATGCGCGTTGTGGCTTGGGATGGACGGCGGCTGCCCTCGCCTATCGGACCGGACGCGTCGAGCGCAGGCCATAGGCGATGGCGGCAGAACCAGCCGAGCGGGTTGATTCGCGGAGGCGGTAAGATCGCAGCGACGTTCAAGATTTACCTCATCACGGACCGCAAACTCGCGGCGGTACACGGCGGACTGATTGATATGACCGCGGCGGCGCTGTCCGCCGCTCCGCCGGACACGGTTGCATTGCAACTGCGCGAGAAAGATCTCGGGGCGGGGGAACTGCTCGCACTTGCACGCCAGCTCCGCACGATCTGCGATCGCTATCGCGCGCGGCTCATTGTTAATGATCGCATCGACGTAGCAATTGCGGCGAATGCCGACGGCGTTCATCTGCCGGCGAATTCATTTGCCGTCGCCGACGCGCGCTTGCTCATCGGAGACGGGGGTCTGATCGGCGTATCGACGCACGATGACGCCGAGGTGATCGGCGCCGCGCAAACCGGCGCTGACTTCGTGGTGTACGGACCGGTTTTCGATCCACTTTCGAAGGGCAGCTATACGACCGCGCGCGGTGCCGACGGGCTGATCGCGGTCAGCCGCGCGGCGTCGATTCCGCTGTTCGCGCTGGGAGGGATCACCGCAAATCGCGTTCGCGATCTAGGCATCGCAATCTCGACCGCCAACTCACGTGGGAAGGGTTGGCATCCTGCGGGTATTGCCGTGATCGGATCCATCTTCGATGTGCCGGATCCTGCTGATGCGATGCGCGATTTGCTCAGCGCACTCGCAGCGTGGTGATGAAGTTCATGGTCAGCGCGAGCCCATCGAATTTATCTGCGCCGCGAGCAGCGCCTTGCTCTCATCCGACTTCAAGACCGCGTTGACCTCGCGAATCTGTTCGGGAGTTCGGGCCAACACGCGCGCTATCGACTCGCGCTGAATCTCGCGCTTGGTATGCGCGTAAGCGATTTGGCCGTTGCCGCCGAGGCGCTGGGCCAGTTCGACGCATCGCGTTTCGAGCTGACCGGGTTCGACCACCTCATCAACGATACCCAGTTCCAGCGCGCGCTCGGCGCTGAGGAAATTCGCCTCGAGCGTTGCGTGACGGAGCTGCTGATTGTTCAAGGCGAGGCGCGCGATTTCGAAGGCACCGAAGGGAAACGCCATACCCAATGCGACTTCGTTGAGGCCGAGCTTATGCGTGCCGCGCCGTGTGATACGGAAATCGCACGCCAGCACCAGGATGATTCCGCCCGCGATCGCATGCCCGTTGACCATCGCGACGGTCGGCTTCGGCATCGTCCATAGAGCAAAGACTCCGTCCTGCTCCGATCCGGCCAGATTGCCGATGCCGGTTTTGCCTTCGGCCGCTAATTTCAGATCCATACCGCCGCTGAAGAATTTCCCAGCGCCGGTCACGATCACAGCGCGCACCGAAACATCATCCCGCGCCGCGTGGCATTGTGCGCAAAGCGCATCGTTGAACTCGCGGCTTATCGCATTGGCGGGCGGGCGGTTTAACGTTAGGAGCCGCACGCCGTCGCCCAAATCTCTCTCTTCAACCAGCATCGAATGTGCATCCTCCGTACATTCTGGTCGAAGCCTTCAGCCTAGCGTGCAACGATGTCCAGAAGAAGCCGAATGAAGTCGTTATGTGCGTTTCAGAACCGCGAACCAGCGGCCGTTACATTCCGCTAGTGATCGTGTGAACGAAAGGTCGGGATAGCACGCGATCAATTCGAAGCAGCCGGATGCGCGTGCGAGCAAGTCCATTAACGGCGGCGTGGTGTAGCGCACCGGTATCAGATCGCGCGTGACGATTTTGCGATCAGGAAAGCGGATAGTGCACTCGAGTTCGTATATCGAATGCATCGCGTCCTGCCATTCGATTGGCCGATGAAATTCACGCACGTCCACGCGCACCGGACCGATCTGCACCTGGCGTTCACGCCATAAGCCGCGGCGCCTAACCAGCTCAACGCCGTCGTGGCGATCGATATCGATGCAATAGAGGCCGCCGCGTTTGAGCAGTGCTGCAACCGACTTCAAGTGCGACATCAGAGCGGTGTTGGTTCTGAGTACGGGGAAGGTCTCGCACATGAAGATGGCGGCATCGAAAGGGCGTTCGGGCAATCTGAAGCGCTCGATTTTGCGGCGATAGAAGCGCATGGCACCGAGTCGGCGCGATTCGGCCCGTCCCGCCGAGATCATGGTTGGCGAGTCATCGACGCCCACCGCCCCGATTCCCGCCCGCGCCAGGATCTGCCCGTGCGGCGAGTTGCCACATGCGAGATCGAGCACGCGCCGGATCGGGCGCCGGTAATGGCGCTGCCAGAGTTCCTGTAAAAATGCGATCTCCCCTTCAATCTCTCCCGGGCGTTCCATATGTACGCGGCGGAAGAGGTCGGGAAATTGATAGATGCTCGGCTCCATGCGACGAAGCTTAGCGAGACGGCCCGGACGGCCAAAACGGCCCCCGTCAACACAAGCAGAGCGTCCCAATCGAGCGCGGACAGAGCCAGTTCGCTGTCGCGCGGCGCCGGAAACCTCGCAGCGGGCTTGAAGCGCGGTGCAAAAGAGCGTGATAATCCGCCCGCTTCTTTGAGACACAGTTTTTGGTGCGGGAGTTCGAATCATGAGTAAGCCGCTTGAGGGAATCAAAGTTATCGAGATCGCGCAGGAAATTCAGGGCCCATTCGCGGGTCTTTTCCTGGCCGACCTTGGAGCCGAAATCACCAAGGTAGAGAATCGAGAAACCGGCGATCTGAGCCGCTGGCTGCTGGCCTCCTTGATCGGAGGGCCAAACGTGAAGAACGCGAATGTCTCGCACTATTTCATCGCGATGAACCGCGGCAAGCGCAGCATCACGGTCGACCTTAAGAAGAAAGAAGGCATCGAGATCGTCAAGCGATTGGTTGCGACTCACGACGTAATACTCACGAACTATCGGCCGGGCGTGCTCGATCGGCTCGGCCTAAATTACGAAGACCTGCGCAAAGTCAATCCTAAGATCGTCTATGCGCAAGCGAGTTCGTGGGGACCACGTGGTCCATGGGTCTCGCGGCCGAGCCGCGACACGCTCGCGCAGGCCGCGAGCGGCCTAATGTCGAAGACCGGGATGGAGTCGGATCCGCCCCTGGCGGCGGGCGCAGCAATAGCGGACCAGACCGGCGCGTTGACACTGGCCGGAGGCGTGATGGCCGCATTATTCGCGCGCGAGCGGACCGGCAAGAGCCAGAAGGTAGATGCATCGATTTACGGGACGATGATCGCGGCGCAAGGCTTCGAGCTCAACTACGCCTCGATGACTGGGGAGGAGCCGGCACGGGCGGGCCGGGGCCATCCGTTTTTACACGGCGTATGGGGCGCGTTCCGCACCAAGGACAGTAACATCTGTATCGCGGGCGTCGATGACAAGCGCTGGCCCGATTTCTGCCGCATCATGGGTATCCAAGAGATTCAGAACGATCCGGAGTTCGAGAACGCCGCGCGCAATTTTCATGGCGTAAAAATCGAAAAAATCCTCGACGGCATCTTTCCAAATAAGACCACGCACGAATGGCTCGCGGAACTCACTGCGGCCGACATCCTGGTGACGGAAGTCGCGACGCATCAGCAGGTGCTGCAAAGCGAACAGGCGCGCGCCAATGGCTACCTGCTCGACCTTGACCATCCGGTAGCTGGCAGAATTACGGTCACCGGGTGTCCGGTATCGCTCAACGACGAGATTGCGACGGAGGCGAAACCGGTATCGGAGCATGGCCAGCACACCGAGGAAATCCTCCTCGAGCTAGGCTATTCATGGGAGGAGATCGGAGCGCTGCGTGAGGCTGAGGCGGTCTGAACGGGCGGCCTCGCAAAGCGCGGCACATATCGGCAGTAGGTGCAGCGCGAAGCCGCGCGACCACAAGGTTCCCAACGGGACAGCACTCGTGGGCGCGGCGATCGCATCGATGGGATTTCACGAGGACTGACGTTATGCAGGCAGTACCGCATCGCAGATGCTCTTGTCCGCCTCGCCCGGCTGATATACTGCTTTCCGCAATCACTCGCGTCGCGCCCCGGTAGTGAAAAGGACATCACGGAGGTCTCCGGAACCTCAAGTCCGGGTTCGATTCCCGGCCGGGGCAATCTAGTGTTCCCATGCCCTCGATGAACGTGGCGACTCGCGCCCCTCACCTCTGTTCACGCAGATACCAAGGCACATTGACGATCACGATTCGGTGCGTTCCCTGCGCCAGCAGGCGAGCCGCCAGAATTCGGGCGCGTTGGTTGTGCAGAAAATATTGATACCATTGCCGTTCGACAAGTTCCGGCAGCAGCACCGCGATGGTGCGATCCGGGTTCTTCCGCTCGATCTCCAGAACATGATCGATGATCGGCTGCACCACGAATCGAAACGGTGACTTGAGTACGCTCAGCTTCGGGATCGCCTGTTTCGCCTCACGCGCCGGCTCTTCCACGCGCGACGGCCAAATCTGTTTGAGCGAGTTGCTACTGTCTTCGCATTCGATGTGCAGCACTTCGACTTCGCGCGACAGCGTCATCGCAAACCGGAGGGCGTTCTCGGCGACCGAACTCCAATTGATTATCGGCACTATCACGATGGGCTCTTGCAGATTCTCGAGCATCAGATTGCCGGGCGCCGCAGTTTCTCGTTCGATTCTTCGATAATGGCGGCCGACCGCCAGCATCAGGATGACTAGCGACGGCACCAGCAGCACCACGATCCATGCGCCGGCCATGAACTTGACGATTGCCACAATCACTACCGTGACGGCAGTGGCAGTTGCACCTAACCCGTTCACCGCCATGCTAGCCCGCGCGCCACCCTCCCGGCTCTTCCACCAATGCGCAACCATCCCGCTCTGCGAAAGGGTAAAGGCCAAAAATGCGCCGACTGCGAATAGCGGGATCAACCGGTCAGTAACGCCATCGAATACGAGCAGCAGGACCCCGGACAGGATCGTGAGGAGCCAGATACCTTCCGAATAGACCAGCCGCCGCCCCTGGCTGGTAAACGAGCGCGGCAGATAACCGTCCTCGGCTACCGCACGGCAAAGTCTCGGGAAGTCGGCAAACGAAGTATTCGCCGATAGGCTCAGCACCAGCAGAATCGAAGCGATGCTTACCCAGTAAAACATTCCACGGCCGGCGATCGCGCCGATCAATTGAGAGAGGACACTCTGGTATTGTGATGTCCCTGGTTCGGTCGCGCCGATCTGGTAGGCATGCGCGAGATACGCGATACCTAGCAGCAGCACCATCAGGATGACGATGATGACCGTGAGAGTGCGGCGGGCGGCCGGCACCACCGGCTCGCGAAACGCCTGGACGCCATTGCTGACCGCCTCGACGCCCGTCATCGCGGTGCAACCGCTCGCGAATGCGCGCAATAGCACCCACGCGCCCACGGCTTCAGTGGCCTTAGCGAGATGTGCCGGGGGAACCACGGGATGCGGATGCCCACCCGAGGAAATCGTTGCAAATATGCCCCAGAATACAAGCGCGCCGAGGCTCAGTATGAAGACGCAGGTCGGCAGCATGAACAGCGTGCCCGCCTCGCCGATGCCGCGCATATTCACGAAGGTCAGCAGAATCAGAATGACGAGACATAGCGTGAGAGTGTAAGGCTGAAGGGCGGGTACGGCCGAGATCAACGCGCCTACGCCCGCCGAGATTCCGACCGCGACATTCAGCACATAGTCCGTCATCAGGGCGGCGGCGGCCAGCAGACTGGCGTTCGTGCCGAGATTCTCGCGTGCGACCGTGTAAGAGCCGCCACCGTTCGGATATGCCGCGATGGTCTGCCGGTAACTGACATAGACGATGCCGAGCAGCACGACGATCGCCATGGTGATCGGAAGGATGAAGGTCAGTCCCGCCGCACCGAGCGGCAGCAATACGGTCAGTGCTGCCTCAGGGCCGTACGCCGCGGAACTGAGCGCATCGAGTCCGAAAGTCGGCACGCCGGCGAGTGAGCCGATGCGTTGGTCGCCCGCCTCGTTGGACGCAAGCGGGCGTCCAAGAATCTTATTTATCAGTGACATTCCGGGGTCCCGTGAGTTTGCGCAGCGCGGTTATCTTAGCGGATGATCGCATCAACAGCAGCCGGTATGGCCGGTAGCTGGCAAGGGAGCACGGCCTGCAGTTGCCAAATGATTGGCCGGCACGGAATTTGAGCACGCCCAGTTCTTGCCGGGCGCGCTCTATTCTTTCTCTCTTTCCCTGCAGATTCCGTTATGTATTTCGACGATTAGTTTGGCGATCTTTTCCCCGGTGCTGCTGCGTATGGTGTCCTTCGCGATCTGCCAGTCGTCGTGGTGAACGAGTCGCTCGGGTTCTGCACTTGCCCGTTCAAGGATAGGCTTAACCATAGTCTGCAGGCGTTCGAATTTTGGTCGAATAGTGGAGTCAAAGTCGGAAGGCGTCAGAGGACTGAGATACTGAGAATATGCGGCGAGTGCACGCTCCTGAATCGATTTGATTGAGGTGGTGGCCAGGTACTCGACGGCGAGTGAGAATCTCTCCCACGGATTATCCATGCTCAATCCTCCATCGATGAAGTCGGACTTCCCCGGAACCCTATTGCGCGATTCGGTCAGACGGACGGTGGGCAGCCGCGTAGTAATCCGAGCCAGAATGAGGACCAGAAACTATGACAACCACGAGAATCTCGCGCGGATTTCGACGGCTCAGCGTGCTCGTTGGGTCTATCGCATTTCTATGTGCCTTGGCATTCATTGCCCCTGATGAAGAGCATCATTGGGACGGCTCACTTGTTGTCGATCAACCGAATTTGGCACACCCGCAGTTGACGCCAGTTCGCCCTCCGAGCACGAAAGATCATCCTTTCCCACCGACTAATGATGAACTTCTCGCAGCGAAAATCGCGGCAGATAAAGGAAGTTCGCCACCCGATGCAGAGCTCGAAGACTCACTGGTACCTGTTGGATCATCTTCAGAGAATTTAACAGAACCTGCACATCCTCTTCGAAATAGAGTTTTTTTGGTTTTTCTCGCCGTCACAATTCCCATGATCCTAACACTTCTCGTTGGCTGGGTGGTTACGGGCTTTCGCCACACAGAGTAAGCGTGAATCAACGGATTGGATCATTCCATCGTGCAGATGTTTCTTCTTAGGTCAAGTGAAGTGGGAGTTTGATGCGCGTCGAGCCCGCGCAGCGCTACAGTTTCAGCGTTCGACTCGATGGATGATGGGGCACAGGAGATCCTAACCTGTTAAAGCAACTGAATCATCGATTTCCAAAAGACCTTGAAGCACTTAGGGGATTTACTGGAGCGGGTGATCGGTTTCGAACCGACGACCTTGTGCTTGGCAAGCACACGCTCTACCAACTGAGCTACACCCGCTCGCCAGTCCGGCTGGTCAGAACCAGATCATTTATTGGTCAGCGCGACGCTTGTCAAATGGCAGCCATCGCTAAGCACAATCGGCGCACGACGATACAAACCGCCAATCCATTAGACGCGAAACCAAAAGCGCGGATGCCGCTCAACGATACGCGGCACTGCTCAAATCGCAGAGCAAGACAAAACACTGTTACCGCCGCAACGATATGCGGGGCTGGTCCGATGAGGCGTAACGGGCAGGGTATGCCACCGCAGTACCATATGAGCCGCAGAGTAATTCAGCCGAGCGACCGACGAGTGCGGACCGCGCGCAGGATGGCACAGACGTCAGTCAAATCGCCGCACGGCGCGCGACTGCCGAGCGTGGCCGCGGCACGATTACGCTCCAGAGCTTGATGAAGTAGTCGATGCCCGACCACACCGTCAGCACCGTCGCCATCCAGAGCAGGAACATTCCAGCGGCGAAAAAGTCCACATGGAAGTAGGTGTAGTGGATGAGCAGTCCGTGCAACGCGATCGACTGCAACGCCATCTTGTATTTGCCGAGATCTTCGGCGCCGACGATGCGTCCGCGGCTGGCCGCAACCGCACGCAACCCGGTCACGAGAAGCTCGCGCGAGACCAGTACGACCACCATCCAGGCTGGCACGCGGGGCATCCGCGGCATCGCGGCAAGCATAATCAGGACGGCGGTGACGACTAGTTTATCGGCCAGCGGATCGAGGAATTTGCCCAGGTCGGTACCAGACCCGTAGGAGCGCGCGATGTAGCCGTCGAGGAAATCGGTAATGCTCGCGAGAAAGAAGACGCCGGCGGCGATTGCCGAAGGCGTCGGCCCTGGGAAGGTCAGCAGATAGACCAACAATGGCACCGAAGCGATGCGTAGGAAAGTCAGGACGTTGGGAGCGGTAAACGTCACGCCGAAGACCTTCGCCGTTTGAATTGGACGCCTTTTGCAGACGCGATGCCGGGACGGTTTAACTCTAGGATATGCGCACAGATGGCGCAAATCGGTTCCGGTCTCGAGGCTGCGGGGCCCGCTCATCCCGACTCTGAGGTGCTAGCAGGTCTGGTCGGTGTCAAAAATGAGCGGAGCGCGAATCGGAAGACGGGCGGCGCACAAATTGTTCTACATCGGTTGACTATTGCGATCACGCTCAATTAGCGTCGGAATTCGGGATAGTATTGGAAGGCGATCGCGATCGCCTGACGAGACCGACGCGGGACCGGCAACCGGTCTCATCCAGATGTACGGTGACGCCATCCTAACCAATCGCCTTCTACAGACGCCGACAACATGAAAGATCGAAACTCAATGGATACTGACTTCCTGGTAATCGGCGGTGGCATCGCCGGAATGATCTTCGCGATCAAGGCCTCGGCCATCGGTCGCGTTACGGTGCTGACCAAAGCGGCCAGCGACGAGGCCAACACTGCCTACGCGCAGGGTGGAATCGCGAGCGTGTGGAGCGTCGACGATTCGTTCGAGTCACATATAGAGGACACCCTCAAGGCCGGCGACGGCCTGTGCAATCGCTCGGCGGTCGAAAGTATCGTGCGCGACGGTCCAGAGGCGGTACGCGAGCTGATTGCCTTTGGCACGCATTTTACGCGAGTCGAGGAAGGTGGCGAGGACGAATACGATCTCGGTCGCGAGGGTGGGCATAGCCATCGGCGCGTGCTCCATGCACAGGACTTGACCGGACGCGAAATTATGCGAGCGCTGGGCGAAGCGGCGCAGGCGCGACCGAATATCCGCGTGCTCGAGAATCACGTCGCGGTCAACCTGCTGATCGAGCGCGGGACCGGCGGCAGGCCGCGCGGCTGCTGGGGCGTCTATGCGCTGGATAAGGCGACCATGTCGGTCCACAAAATCGTCGCGCGAGCGACCCTGCTGGCAACTGGCGGCGCGGGCAAGGTCTATCTCTACACGACCAATCCCGATATCGCCTCGGGCGATGGCGTCGCAATGGCGTACCGGGCTGGCGTGCCAATTGCGAATATGGAGTTCTACCAGTTTCATCCGACTTGCCTGTACCACCCGATGGCGAAGTCGTTCCTGATTTCCGAGGCCTTGCGCGGCGAAGGCGCGATACTGCGACTCTCCGACGGGACGCCCTTTATGAAGCGCTATCATCCGGACGCGGAACTGGCGCCACGCGACGTCGTGGCGCGGGCGATCGATTCCGAGATGAAGCGGCTCGGGCTCGACTGTGTCTTTCTCGACATCAGCCATCGCGATCCGACTTATGTCCGCGAGCGGTTTCCGAATATCTACAGGCGTTGCCTGGTCTATGGCTTCGACCTCACGGCGGGTCCGATACCGGTAGTGCCGGCGGCACATTATATGTGCGGTGGTGTGGTGACAGACCTGACGGCGCGAACCGCGATCCCGCGCCTGTACGCAGCCGGAGAAGTTGCGATGACAGGGCTGCATGGTGCGAACCGGCTGGCCTCGAACTCACTGTTGGAAGCGGCCGTGATGGGGCGGCGGGCGTTTGCCGCCGCGCGCGAACAATTGAGTCACGACGAGGGGACCGCGCCGGCGTTCCCAGAATGGGATCCTGGCGACGCAATCCAGAGTGAGCAGCGGGTGCTGATAACCCATAGCTGGGAGGAGATTCGGCGGCTGATGTGGAACTACGTCGGCATCGTGCGGAGCGATCGACGGCTCGAGCGTGCGCTGCGGCGCATCCTGATGCTCAAAGAAGAGATCCACAGCTATTACTGGGATCACCTGATCGATTCCGACCTGATTGAGCTCCGCAACCTCGTCACGGTGGCGGAGTTGGTGGTGCGCTGCGCGATGACGCGCAAAGAATCGCGAGGCCTCAACTACAACCTTGACCACCCCGATCATGACGACACGCGTCCTCCGCATGACACGGTGGTCAGCCGCGACGACGCGATGCCGGCGGAGGCATCGGCACGTCCCGCATAGTGCGCTCGGAGCGATAAGTCTTCAAGAGATTTCCAACCCGGGGGGAAGATATGGTCACGGAAAATCAACTAAAACAGATCATGCCGCGATGTGCGAATCCTGCCAGCTGGATACAGCCGCTGAACGAGGCTACGAACCGATTCGAAATCAACAACACGGCGCGTCTGGCCGCCTTTATTGCGCAAATTTGCGGTTGAGTCTGGAGAGCTCAACAAACTCGTCGAAAACTTGCATTATTCCGCGGAACGGCTGATTCAAATTTGGCCGGGACGGTTTCCTGATTTGAACAGCGCGCAGCCATACGCGGGCGATCCGGAAAAGCTCGCGAACTTTGTCTATGCTAACCGGCTCGGCAATGGGGCTCCTGCGGTTGGTGATGGCTGGGCTTTCCGTGGCAGAGGTATTATGCAAATCACCGGGCGAAGTAATTATCGAGACGTTGGAAAGAACTTGGGATTACTTTCCTTGGAGTCTCAGCCGGATTTGCTTGCAGAGCCCCCGGCCGCAGCGTTGTCAGCCGCCTTCTTTTGGAAAACGAAGGGGCTCAATGAGTTGGCCGATCGACAGACCGATGACTCCTTCAAAAGCATCACATCGATCATCAACGGAGCACTCACAAGCTTAGACGACCGAAGAAATTATTGGCAAACGGCGAAAAGAATACTTTCTGTTGCGTGATGAAGTAGTAATCGGAGTTGCTACACGGTGCAACCATAGAAAATAAGTATCCCATAGCAATCAAGCATTCGGTCTAAGCCCCGACCCATTAAGGCTCGCATCAGACGCCTTATCCGGGCCGGCCGTGGTTCACGCTTCGGTGTCGGCGTCAGACGGCGCCGCGGTGGACGGCGGCGCGGTGGCCTCGGCGTTACCGTAAGAGAATGCGAGCTTATCGCCGTCGAGATCGATTACGACTCGGCCGCCCTTGGTGAGGCGTCCAAAGAGCACATCATCGGCGAGCACACGCGCGATTTCGTTCTCGATCAGCCGACCCAGCGGACGCGCACCGAAGCGGGTGTCGTAGCCGCGTTCGGCCAGCCATTTCTTAGCCGCCGCAGTTACCTCCATTGTCACTTTGTTGGCCTCGAGCCGCTCGGAAAGTTCGAGCAGGAACTTGTCGACCACACGTTCGATGACGGCGGGTGGGAGCGGCGCAAACTCGATAATCGCCGAGAGCCGGTTGCGGAACTCGGGCGAGAACATGCGGTCGATCATCGCCCGCGGTGACCCGGTCTGAACGGTGGCCCCGAACCCAATCATCGCACGCGCGAGCTCTTGTGCGCCGGCGTTGGTGGTCATCACGAGGATGACGTTGCGGAAGTCCGCCTTGCGCCCGTTGTTGTCGGTCAGCGTCGCGTGGTCCATTACCTGGAGCAGGATGTTGAAGAGATCAGGATGGGCCTTTTCGATCTCGTCGAGCAGCAGCACGCAATGCGGTGTCTTATTGACGGCATCGGTGAGCAAGCCGCCCTGGTCAAAGCCGACGTAGCCTGGCGGCGCGCCAATCAGCCGCGAAACCGTATGGCGCTCCATGTACTCGCTCATGTCGAAGCGCAGAAATTCGACGCCCATAGTCTTGGCGAGTTGGCGCGCTACTTCCGTCTTGCCAACACCGGTCGGTCCTGCGAACAGGAACGCGCCGACTGGACGATCTGGATGCGCCAGGCCGGATCGCGCGAGCTTGATCGCACGGCAGACTGCGTCGATCGCGGTGTCCTGTCCGTACACCACCTCCTTGAGTTCGGTGTCAAGGTCTTGCAGTCGCGCGCGATCGGTCGAAGAAACCGTGCGTTCCGGGATCTTCGCCATCCGCGCGACCGTGCGTTCGGAATCACGGGCGCCAACGGTGACGGTTTCGGCGTTCTTGGCGCGCAAATGACCGGCGACACCGGCTTCATCCATCACGTCAATCGCCTTGTCCGGCAGGTAGCGATCATTGATGTAGCGCGCCGAGAGTTCCACTGCCGAGCGAATCGCGGCCGAAGTATAGCGAACGTTATGATGTTTCTCGTAATGACTCTTGAGCCCGTTGAGGATTTGTACCGCCTCCTCGCGTGACGGCTCGGCAACCTCAATTCGCTGGAAACGCCGCGCGAGCGCCTTGTCACGGTCGAACGAGCGCTTGTACTCCTGGTAGGTGGTCGAACCGATACATCTCAGGTCGCCCGAGGCCAGCGCCGGTTTCAGCAGATTCGACGCATCCATGGTCGATCCCGAGGCCGATCCCGCGCCGACGATCGTATGAATCTCATCAATGAACAGGATGATGCGCGGATTGCCGGTCGCGGCTTTGATGACGGCCTTGAGACGTTGCTCGAAGTCGCCGCGAAAGCGTGTACCCGCTAGCAGCGCGCCCATGTCGAGCGCGTAAATCTGAACGTCTTTCAACGCGGCGGGAACCTTGCCCTCATGCACCGCCAGCGCAAGTCCTTCAGCCAACGCGGTCTTGCCGACCCCGGCCTCGCCAACGAAGACGGGATTGTTCTTGCGCCGGCGCAGCAGGATGTGGATTGCGCGTTCGATTTCGTTACGCCGTCCAATTAGCGGGTCGATTTTGCCGCTGGCCGCGCGCTCAGCCAAGTTGACGGCGTAGGTCTTGAGCGCCTTCGACGGAGAGATTTTGGGAGTGCCATCCTCACCTTCGGGCCCGCCGTCCGCATCGCTATCGTGTTCTTCCTCGATCGCACCGCGGACTTCGCGGTCGTCATCGGTACCGGTCTTGGAGACGCCGTGCGAGATGAAATTGATTACATCGAAGCGAGTGACGCCCTGCTCCTGTAACAGGAAGATCGCGTGCGACTCGGTCTCATGGAACATCGCGACCAGCACCTGTGACCCGTTGATCTCCGCGTGCCCCGCCGATTGCGCATGCAACGCCGCGCGTTGGAGGGCGCGCTGCACGCCCGCCGCGTAATGGGGCTGGAAGCTGCCGCCCTTGGTGAGCCGCTCAACGTCCTCGTCGAGATATTTCTGGAGTTTTTTGCGCAGCGCCTCCAGGTCAGCGCCGCAATGCTGCAGGACATTGCTGGTGGTCACGTCGTGCAACATCGCATAGAGCACGTGCTCGAGGCATACGTATTCGTGGCGCCGATTGAGCGCCTCGGTCATCGCGAGCTGCAAGGTTATCTGCAGCTCGCGACTGATCATCACACCTGACGATGGCATGGCGGTTTCAGCGCCCTCCCCGGCCCGCGCGAGCCGGCACATCCGTACGATTCGCGACCAATGCCGGTTACTCCTTCTCCATCACGCATTTGAGCGGATACTGATTTTCCTGCGCGAGATCCTCGACGGCCTTAATCTTGGTTTCGGCGATCTCGAATGGGTACACGCCCGCTACGCCCATGCCGTTCTGATGAACGTGCAGCATGATCCGCGTGGCCTCGGCGTTCTGTTTGTGGAAAATGGTTTTGAGAATTTCGACGACGAATTCCATCGGTGTGTAGTCGTCATTGAGCAGGATGCATTTGTATAACGGCGGCCGCTTGGTTTTGGTCTGCTCTTTAGTGCGGCGTTCGGTGACGGTATCGCCTCCATGGCCCCGATTCCCCGCGCCGTCGCCATTGCCCGCATGGCCGTCGTCGCCGCTGCCGTGCGGAATGTTATTTTCGAGTTCCTGGTTCATCGCGAGTTGGGTCACTCCCACCACCGACATATGAAGTTCAGTTTAACAGAAAATGCCAGCGACTGGCATCGCTCTGCGCCAGCGGCAATCGCCAACCGGATGCGCTGGCTACGCATGCGCGCGAAGCAGGTGCCGCTCAACGTTACTGGAGCGTATTGCGATGCGGCTGGCAAGGGATTGCGTGCTCTTTTAAAGACTGACCGATGCGCGTTAGGATTCGCGGCAAGGTGAGGTGATGGTCCGGAAAAGCGCGGATTTGTTGCGCAGTGGTCGAGCATCGCCAGGAAGCGCGCCCCCATCCCCCGAACATTCTCGGCGTGCCTGATACTATGCACCGGGCGCACTCGTGATTAAGCTCTGACCCTGCGGGAAGCTCGCGCTTTTAGATGGCCTCAAAAATTGAAAATCCCAAATCGCTTGGAGCGGGCGAGGCCGAAGTCACGGTCTTCGAACGCATCCGCGACCTGCCGCGCGAAGACTGGAATGCCTTGCTCGCACTCGACGATTCGCCGTTTCTCGACTGGGACTGGCTGTGGGCGATGGAGGAATCGAAGAGCGCGACGCGCAATACCGGCTGGTCGCCATGCCATCTGGTAGTGCGAATCGGGCCCGAACGAAAGATCGCGGCGGCCTGCCCGCTCTATCTCAAAAGCCATAGCCAAGGTGAATTCGTTTTCGATCATGGATGGGCGGACGCGGCCGAACGCGCGGGAATCAGCTATTTTCCCAAGCTGATGGTCGGCGTGCCCTTCACGCCGCATACTGGACGGCGCTTCCTGGTTGCGCCGGAATACGATCGCATGGGGATGGTGCAGGTGCTGGGACGCGCGCTGCTCCAGCTTTGCGCGGACAACAAACTTTCATCGGTCCATGTCAACTTTTGCGCGCCGGACGAAGCGGCGGCGTTGGCCGAAATCGGTTTCGCCGAGCGCCTCGGCTACCAGTACTATTGGCTCAATGCCGGCTTCGCGACCTTCGACGATTACCTGGCGCAGCTCAAGAGCAAGCGGCGCTACGCGGTGCGCCATGAGCGTGCGGCGCTGGCCGCCCAGGGCGTCGAGATTCGGGCGCTGGCCGGGGACGAAATTCCCGACGCGCTGTTCGGCCCGATGTTCAAGATTTATCAATCGACCCTCGAGAAGCTCTACTGGGGCCGGCAATACCTGACGCGCGAGTTCTTCCATCTGATGCGCGATCACTTCAAGCGCAATCTCTGCTTTGTGTGCGCCTATCGCGGCGACGAGTTGATCGCCGGGACCTTCAACCTCGAGAAATCGGGCGTGCTCTACGGGCGCTACTGGGGCGCCTTCGAGGAGGTCAAATTCCTCCATTTCAACGTCTGCTACTACGCGGCGATCGATCACTGTATCGGGCGCGGCGTGCAACGCTTCGAACCCGGCGCCGGCGGCGAGTACAAATGGCTGCGCGGCTTCAATCCGGCGCTGACCCGCAGCATGCATTACCTGGCGCATCCGGGGCTGCGCAAAGCAGTCGGAAGTTTTCTCACGCGCGAGCGGCGCGATGTCGAGGCGTGGATCGCCGAGGGTCAGGAACGCGGGCAGCTCAAGGCGCCCACTCCATCCAACGTGGAAACCGAGTAGCGGATTATCGAGCCGCGCTCGCTTCACTTGGCCTTGGGGCCAGCGCGGAAACCGATTCCATTCTCGGCCATGGGTATTTCACGCGGCACGCTATCGATTGGCTCGAACTCCTTTAAATCTTTCTTGCTCGCGATCCCGAGTTCTTTGAATTTTCGCATCGACGGTAGCACCCGCTCCTGTAGCGCCCCAACCGTGCGATTGAACGCACCCACCGAAGAATTCAGCGACGATCGCAATCCCGCCAGGTACTCGACCATCGTTGCGATCCGCTCGTAGAGCTCCTGGCCAAGTTCGCTGATCTTCTGCGCGTTCTCCGCGACCTGCTCCTGGCGCCAGCCATACGACACCGCGCGCAGCAGCGCGATCAGCGTCGTTGGCGTCGCAAGAATCACACGCTGGCTGACGCCCAACTCGATCAGGGACGGATCCTGTTCGAGCGCGGCGCTGAAAAAAGTCTCGCCCGGCAAAAACAGCACGACGAATTCCGGGGTCGGCTGCAGATGCTCCCAGTAGGCTTTCGCGCTGAGCTTCGCCGTATGATTTCGCACTTGCCCGGCGTGCTCCTTCAACTTCACCAGACGGAGTTCGTCGGTCGGGGCTTCGAGCGCTTCGAGGTAGGCCTGCAGGGGCGCCTTGGCGTCGACGACGATATTCTTGTCGCCCGGCAAACGCACGATCAGGTCGGGCCGCAGGCGGCCGTCATCAGTCGTGACACTGCCCTGCTCATAGAAATCGCAATGGTCGATCATGCCGGCCATTTCGACCACGCGCTTGAGCTGAATTTCACCCCAGCGGCCACGCACTACCGGCGCACGCAGAGCCTTGACCAGATTCGCGGTCTCCGATCGAAGCTGGGTCTGGGTTTCCGCCAATGACTTCACCTGCTCGGAGAGAGTGCCGTACGCGGCGCTGCGCACATTCTCGATCGCGCGAATCTGGCTATCGAGCGTCTCGAGCGTTTCCTTCACCGGCGCAACGATTCCTTCGATCGCCTTTTGCCGTGCGTCGAGGTCTGCCGTCGCCTCCTTCTGCACCGAATTGAGCCGCTCGCCGGCCAGCGTCAGGAAGCTTTCGTTGCTGCTCTTCAGAACGTCAGCCGCCAGCGACCGGAAGGTATCGGAAAGCTTGCGCTCGGCCTCGGCGAGCAGGCGCTGCTGTTCCTCAAAGCGCAGCCGCATCTCGTCCGCGCGAGCGTCGAGCGCCGCCCTGGCGTTCTCGGCCTCACGCAAATCGGCGCGCAATCCTTCGGTCTCCTGCTTGCGCGATTCGAATTCCTTCCGTACCGCGATAATCTCAGCAATTGCGGCCGTAGCCTGCATTTCCGCTTCGCGCATCGCACCTTCGAGAGACTTGCGAGAACGCGCGCTTGCCAGCAGGCATCCGATTACCGAGCCGATCGCGACTCCAAGCAGCACCGCCACCAGTTGCACCATTGCGCCCTCCACCTGACACCCGCCATCAGGGCGATCTCGCGCGCCGCCCGTACCTTGAATCTACGGGTGCGCGCCCATCGCGTCTATTCTGTCCTCGACACCTATCCCCAGAAGATGCGGTGGCTAGCCAACAATGAAATGCTATCTTGACGCGGGCGTATCGCGCACCAAGGCGAACTCCTCGAAAACCGCTAGTGAAGGAACTGCTAAAGCAAGGCTCGACCGTCATCCTGCTCGGTCCTGGTGGGGTCGGCAAAACGACGGTGGCGGCGGCGCTCGGAATCGCGGCGGCGCGCGAGGGTCGCGACACCGGCATGATCACGGTCGATCCGTCGCGCCGCCTGCGCGACGCATTAGGGCTGGAACGACTGACCGCGCAGCCTACACGAATCGATGCGCGCCGGCTGGCCGCCGCGGGCCTCGACCCGCGGCTCAAACTCTCCGCGATGATGCTCGATGTCAAAGGCGCGTGGGACAGTCTGATCGGGCGCTTCGTAAAAACTCCGGCGGCGCGCGAACGTATCCTGAAGAACCCATTCTACCGCAGCCTTACCGAGCAATTCGCAGGTGCCGAGGCCTATGCAGCGCTCGAACAGCTCTACGATATGCATTGCGCCGCGCGCTTCGACGCCGAGGTCGTCGACACGCCGCCAGCCGCGCATGCCTTCGAATTCCTTGAGGCTCCCGCTCATCTGATTCGCCTGCTCGACTCCCGCGCCGCACGCTGGCTCTTCATGCCCTATGCCACCGCGAGCAAGGCCGCATTCGGAATCACCGGCCGCGCGGCGCGCTTCGTCGTCGGGCAGCTCGAACAATTCGCTGGCATGCGTACGCTCACGTCGATTTCGGAATTCTTCGGCGCGGCGGCTGAAGCGGCTGATGCTATTGCCGATCGATTTCGCAAGGTCGACGCGATGTTGCGCTCGGCCAGCGTGCATTTCGTGCTCGTCACCACCACCGAGGAAGACCGCTTGCGCGAGGCGCTCGCGCTGGTCCACCAGATGGAGGCCGCCGGACTTCGCCTCGGCGCGATCGTGCTCAACCGGATGCTCGACGAGCGCACCTTCGACGCGCTGCTCGCGGCCTCCCGGCGCATCCCCAACCATCTCGCCGATCTTCCGGCTTTGCGTAGCGAAATACATCGTAACGCGCCGGGGTCTGACGACATCGGCGGGAAACTCGAGTCTGACATCCGGGGACTGGATTCGGTTGTGCATTATCTCGAGGATTACAGGGCCAATCAGCGCAACGAGATTGAGCGCGCCGCGCGTTTCGCACGTCAGCTGCCGCGTCGCGTCGAGCTTGCGATCGCACCCGAAATCGACGTAGGGATGAGCGACCTGCGGACGCTGGCAAAAGTCGCGGCGATTCTTTCCGAGACCGGCATCGGACGCAACTTTCTGGAAGATGCGGAGGTGGCGTTCGGCATCGCACCGCCGCGGACGCGAAAGCCCAAAGCCAGCATTCGCCGCACCGCCAACTGAACCGAGAGTACTAAGGGGAAGGTCCATGAAACCTTTGAAAGGTTTCAAGCAGCCCAACAGTCTTGACTGATCTTTTGGACTGTACTTCCCACAGTGAACAGGGATCATGGGTCTTGCGGGCGATTCCGTTGAGACCCTTCGCGCGCGGGTAAGCGGAGTTTCGGCCTGTGCAGATGACGGGAAAAGCCGGAGTGAGTCTATAAGCCGGGTTCTGTGCCCTTGCGGGCGGCGATCATTCCTCTGGGTCCGCGATTGCTCGCGAACTCAAGCGACCATACCCGAGGAATCACGAGCGGGCAGCTCTTCCTCCTATTTGGTCTTGCACCGGATGGGGTTTGGCATGCGCGCGCGATTGCTCGCGCGCCGGTGGGCTCTTACCCCGCCATTTCACCCTTACCCTTACGGGCGGTCTGTTTTCTGTGCCACTTTCCGCGGATCGCCCCGCGCCGCCGTTAACGGCCATCCTGCCCTGTGGAGCCCGGACTTTCCTCCCGATTTAAGGGTGATCGCCCAACTCACTCCGGCAACGAGATTGTAGCATCGCGCCGCCCTCTTTCCGCCAATTCACAAACCCGTCCCAACCCTTGCGATTTGCGTGAGAGCTATTCTTTGGAAGCCGCCTCTTCCTTCGCGGGCGCCTCGAAGTACAGGATGCGTTGGCAATTGGGACAGAAATGCACCTGCAGATGTTTCTGGATCTCATTGTAGAGCTGAGGCGGAAGCCGCATTCGACAGCCCTGGCAGGTGCCACCTTTGGCCGCCGAGACCGCTACGCCGGCCCGGCGGCTGAAGAGCATTTCATAACGCTGGAGCAATGCGACTTCGATATTCTTCGCCATCAGGTCGCGATCGAGGTGCTGCTTGCTGATCGAGATCTTGAGGTCCTCGACCTGCGCCGCGGTTTCTTTCTCGGCCTCGATCAGTTGGCCGCGCCGCTGCTCGCAAAGTTCGACCAGGACTTTGATGCGCGCCGTCCGCTGCTCCGCCGCTTCCATGATCGACAGCAGTTCGCCTTCGAGCCGCTGCTTGGTCTCTTTGAGCGATTCTATCTCGTGGTCGACGGCGAGCTGTTCGCGATCGTTGCGAACCTGATTGCTGCGCATGCGCTTGTTGCGCTGACCCGCTTCGTTTTCCGCCAGTTCCTTTTCGAGATT
>Ga0182024_10007617_pt1 | contig 23289 bp, 23 predicted proteins | sample P32metaG_FD_120480 | JGI IMG/M metagenome (GOLD analysis project Ga0182024, IMG submission 120480) | Permafrost microbial communities from Stordalen Mire, Sweden - P3-2 metaG (Illumina Assembly) | ecosystem: Environmental > Terrestrial > Soil > Wetlands > Permafrost | place: Sweden: Stordalen... | reverse complement strand
CCGCATTGGAAAAGAAGGAACTACCCGAGCTGGCTCCCGGAGCGATGTGCTACATGATGGCGAAGCAGCAGTATCTGAGCGACGACGACATGAACTGGCATCCCCATCTCATGTTTTTCGTTTCGGGTGATGCCGTGAATAGCTGGGGAGCGAATCTCCCTGGTTCTCCGGTAATAGCGGGGAACGATCCGGAAGAACGGGTGACCATCTTCATGGTTTTGGCCGGCACTTGGTCCGATGGGACGCCGGGCCCATCCACGATGCACTGACTTCAAATCGATTCGCGTTGCTCATGCGGGTGACATATCTCCCGCGAAGTCGGCTTGCGACCGGTAACGCCCGCATCCTTCCGCTGGGACGTAGAACGCCCGTTGTTGACAACTGATTTAGCCCTTCTTTCGAAAGCGTATCTGCGGGCGCGAAGGATTCGGTCGGCGATCGTGCGGCACCCTGCGCAGCTGTTCGGAGGGAAAGCAATGGGCTCGTAGGCTGAGCCTAGGCGTTGGCGTCTTGCTTCCGAGATGGCTTCAACGGCGGTATCGCCACCTACGCGAGGTGAGAGCTAAGCGCTGCCTCGTCCGCACAGGCTCTACGATGGTACAAAGTTTTCGAGACTCAAAGTTTATCGCCCCAGAGGAGGCAGAATGTCTGATCCAAAACGGCAGCCCATATTCATTTGGGTGCTCCCGCTGATAGCCGGCGTCGGTGGTTTTATGCATTTTATGCAAAGTCCAAGGTACGAACTGTACCGCGCGGTGGACGTCGTTCAACTCCTCGGCTCTGGTGTCTGCTTCGGGGCCGTTATGGTAGGGGTGATCTTTATGCTCCGCGGAAGGTGATCCTTGAGGATGAGGAAACCCAGTACGAATTAACCAAGCATTTCTCGCTCAAGCTCGATTTCCCGATGGAGTTTTTGCGGCTGAAGGTAACCGGCCGGTGCGATATTCAGCTCCCGGAATGGATGTTCGACCTCGATTATCCCGGTCAATACATGCGGCGTATCAAAAACGTGAGCCTGACGATTCCTTGTGTCACCGGTCCGTACACCGGGGTGCATTCTCGGGCCACAGTGCCCGCACGATCTTCGCGTTGTGCGGTCGTACGCCGCCAGAGAAGCCATCGCTATGTCGAGCGGCCAGAATGATGCTGGCCTGTTCGACCTTCGTGGTGACCAGCAGTGTCTGTTTGACGTTCGTCACGAATTCCCGATGCCTGGCAACTCTTCCGAGATTCATGTAGAGAAAAAGGACACGACGCCAGGCTGGACCTGCGAATTCATCGGAAGCCGTTTCGGTTTGCGCGGCACGCGCGATCGCACACGTGCTAGAAAAGATTTATGGCATTCGTGAAAGTCGGCTCACTCACCGCCCTGCCTCCGGGGTCGGTGATGGAGGTCATATTGGGAGAAGATTCCTACGCGATCTGTAACGCGGCCGGTGAACTGCACGCGCTGGCGGGAATCTGCCCGCATGCCGGCGGACCGATCGGCCAAGGCAATTTGCAGGATCACCTGGTCGTCTGCCCATGGCACGAGTGGGCGTATGATTGCCGGACGGGCGAAAATGACTACGATCCCGCGGTCAAGCTCGATCGCTTCGTAGTGAAAACCGAGGGCGACGACATCCTCCTAGACCCTCAAACACGTGCCTGAGCTCCCTGAAGTTGAAACCGTCGTTCGGTCCCTGGCGCCCCGGCTCACCGGACGGCGTATCGTCAACGCGCAATTTTCTTCGCATCACGTTGTCCGCCAGAAATTTCCGGAGTTGGCCCGGCGCGTTCGTAATCAGACGGTGAAATCGGTGTCGAGGCACGGAAAATTTATCGTGCTCGAGCTCGACCAGGGCATCCTCTCGATTCACCTGGGCATGACCGGCAAGCTGCTGCTCGACACCGAACCCACCGCCTATGCCCGGGCGATCTTCAAACTCGACCAAGGGCTACTGGTCTACGACGACATCCGCCACTTCGGACGGATCGAGTGGAGCGCGCGCTTGCCGGAACGTGCCGGAGCGCTGGGCCCGGACGCGCTCGACATTCCACTCGACGATTTTCTGAAGCTGCTGAAGAAACGCCGCTCGCGCATCAAGCCGCTCCTGCTCAATCAGAAGTTCCTGCGTGGGATGGGCAATATCTATACCGACGAAGCGCTATACGAAGCCCGCATTCACCCACGCGCTATCGCCTCCAGCCTCAGCAAGCAACGAGCCACGCGGCTGCACCGGGCTATGATCGATATCCTCTCCACCGCCATTCGTCTAAAAGGTTCGTCGGTCTCAAACTATGTCGATGCCGACGGAAAAAAAGGCAGCTTCCAGCTACAACATCAGGTTTACGGGCGTGCCACGGAGCCTTGTCCTACCTGCGGCTCGGCGATCCGCCGGATCGTGGTGGGGCAGCGGGGGACGCACTACTGTCCGAAGTGCCAGCGTAGCTGAGGATCTGATCGGCCACCTCCACGGCTGGCTTCATTTCCGCGACATCGTGAACGCGCACGATATGAGCGCCTCCCAGAATCGCCGCCGTCACGGCCGCGGCGGTCGCGTATTGCAGCCAAGGATCGCGTAGCGCTTCGGTGTTTTGCGGCAGAAACGACTTGCGGGACGGGCCCACCATAATCGCGAACTCCAGAGCAGTCAATTCGTTCAACCTCGCCAGAATCTCGGCGTTTTGCTCTCTCCGCTTTCCGAATCCCAGACCGGGGTCGATCGCGATCCGCGTACGCTCCACGCCCGACCGCACGGCCCGATGCACCGCCGCATCCAGATCGTGCCGGATCGCTCCGATAACATCCTTCAGCGGCGGAAGCTTGGCCCAAGTCTCGGGGGTCCCGCGCATATGATTTATGATCAGCGCGGCGTTGTGATTCGCAGCCACGCGCGCCAGTTGCGCATCGAAGGTGAGCCCGGAGGGATCGTTAATGATCTCGGCGCCGTGTTCCAGGGCTTTTTCGGCGACGGCGGATTTGTAAGTATCCACCGAAATAGGGACTGCCAATTTCCCGTTCAGCCGCTTCAATACAGGGATCAGCCGCCGCAGTTCCTCGGCTTCGGAAACGCGTTCGGCGCCCGGCCGCGTGGACTCCGCGCCGATATCGATGATGTCCGCGCCCTGCTCCTCCAATTCGATCGCGCGCGCGAAGGCGCGGTCCGGATCGAGATACTTGCCGCCATCGGAGAAGGAATCGGGCGTGACATTGAGCACGGCCATGACCAAGGTCCGCTCGCCGGTGAGCAATTCGCGCTCGCGAAGCTTCCAGACAAAATGACGTCTACTCATATCTCAGGGCGTCTACTCATATCTCAAGGCCACGATCGGATCCAGGTTCGCGGCGCGATTGGCCGGATAGTAGCCGAAAAAAACGCCCACCGCCAGCGAAATGCCGACTCCCAGAGCCACCCACAATAAAGAGAGCGTGGCCGGAATGGACGGAATGAGGCGCCGAACCGTAAATGCGATGATCGCTCCGAGTGCGATTCCAATGGCGCCGCCCGTGCACGAGAGTGTGGTGGCTTCCATGAGAAATTGCAAGCGTATGTCGGCGCGGCGCGCTCCGATGGCCTTGCGCACGCCGATCTCGCTGGTTCGCTCGGTAACGGAGATCAGCATGATGTTCATGACGCCGATGCCGCCCACTAGCAGTCCCACCGAACTGATGATTCCGGTGAGGACCACCAAAGCTCCCGTGAGTTGGTTCCACAAAGAGGTGATGAAGTCCGGCGATATTAGCTCGAAATCATCCGGGACGTTGAACGGAACATGCCGCCGCCGGCGCAACGCCTCGGTCACTTCATCCTTGGCCTTTTGAATATTGCCGTCTTTAGGCACCGTAAATGCGATCGCGATCTCTTTGGAGTCCGGATAGTTTTTGTGGAAATTGCTCAGCGGAATCATGGCGAACTGGTTCACGCCGCCGGCGCTGAAGAAACCCGAATCCTTTTCGAAGATCCCGATCACTTCGTATAGCTCCCCATTCAGATGAACCATCTTGCCGATCGGGTCGATGTAAGGAAAAAGTGAGTCGGAGATGTCTGTTCCTAGCACTACGACGCTACGGGCGTGGTCTTCATCGTAGCGCGTTATGAAGCGGCCCTGGCTGACCGCGTAGGCCGGAATCGATTCGGACAATTCGGGCTCGGCGCCGCGCAGGAAAATTCGCTCCACCCGTTGGCCTTCGTAGCTGATGACGTTGCTCTGCCCGAAAAAGAATGCGCGGGTGCCGAACGTGCTGGCGGTCGCGATGTCGGGGCAAGCCTCGCGCAAATAAGCCGCGTCTGAGTAATCGAGATACTTCCGTAACCGGATCTTGAGCGGCATATGATTCGGATCGGTGCCGGCCGGCAGCCGGCTGATAAAGTAAGTGCGCGAGCCGAGCGATTCCACCTTGTCTTGAACAAAACGATTCAGGCCCTCGATGATGGAGGCTACCGAGATAACCGACGTTACCCCGATTACGATGCCCAGAATGGTGAGAGCGGAGCGAACTTTGTGCGAGCGCAGCGTGTCCAGCGCCACCATCAGATTTTCGACTGCTTCGTGCCGGGTCATATCGGTTTACTCGCTTCGCAATGCGACCACAGGATCCAGTTTGGCAGCCCGCGTGGCCGGGTAAATTCCGAAGAACAGACCGATGATGGAGCTGAGCACGAGCCCCAGAATAGCTACCCATGCCTGCACCGAGGCTGGAAACGAAGTGAACGAGCGCAACGCTAAAGCGCACAGGAATCCTATGCTGATGCCGATGGCGCCGCCCACCAGACACTGGATCACGCTTTCGGAAAGGAACTGCCGCAGAATATCTTGCTGGGTCGCGCCCATTGCCCGGCGAATTCCGATCTCTTTGGTCCGCTCCGTCACGCTCACCAGCATCACGTTCATGATCACGATGCCGCCCACCACGGCGGAGATCGAACTAACCATGATGAAGACCGCAAAGAACGCGGAGCTGATCTGCTGCCACAGCGAGATGTAGCTATCCTTGGTGCCGATGAAGAAATCTTCCTCCGCGCCCGGCATGATATGGCGGCGCGTCCGCAGCACCAGGCGGGCTTCGTCCTGTGCATTTTCGAAAGCGATGCCTGGGCCGGTCTTGGCCTGGATCGTTATGCTGGAGCGGTTTCCGCGCTTGCGAAGATAAGTGTTCATCGGCACGATGGCGAAGTTGTCTTGATCCTGGCCGAGCACCGATCCGATCCGATCCATTGTGCCCACCACCGTGTACTCGTCATTATCGATTTTGATGATCTGTCCCACCGGCTGCACGCCCGCAAAAAGCTGCTCCGCCACGTCGTCGCCGATCAGAGAGACATAGGAGGCGCGCTGATTCTCGCTATCGGTAAAATAACGGCCCATCCTCACCGTGCGCGAATCGATGTCCGACATGCTGGCAGTGTGGCCGATGAAACTGATGTCGGTCAGTTCCTTGTCGTGATATTGAGCCCGCGCGGTGCCGCTCACCGATGCGCCGACGGCAGTGCAATCCCGGCAGCCTTCCGCGACGGTGCGCATGTCGTCCATATAAAGGTTCTTGAACTTCAACGCTTTTATGACCATGTTGAAATCGGTAACCACGAAAGGCGTCTTAGCGATTTGGAACACGTCGGTGCCTAGCCGCGCGATCTTCTGCTCGACGTAAACATTCGCCCCTTGCACCAGCGTCATCACGGTGATCAGCGTGGCGACGCCCATGGTGAGACCGATCGTGGTAAGGACGGCGCGCAGCTTGTGCTGGCGCAGCGCGTCGAAGCTCTGGCTGAGGTTATCGGAGAGGGCCAGCATTCACACCTGCACGCGCTTCCACTTCTTGCCCACGCGGAAAACGTTTTGCCCCTTAGGCAGCGTAATCGTCAGCTTGGTGTATTTTTGACCGTCGATTTCCACGGCGCCGGCTTTGATTTTGCGCTCGGCGTCGGTGCGCGAATCCGCCAGGTCAAGGTGCACAAGAATCTTCGCCAGGTTATTTCCGATTCCGTCAGGCAGGTTAACGGTCTCGATGTCGGCCGGTTCCTGTCCCCCTCTTACTTCGCGATCGAAATCGGACTGAGCCTGTTCAGCCGCTTCGGCCGAATGGAAGTCGGTGACGATCTGGCGCGCCAGCTGCATCTTCACCTGCATCGGCTCTTCAGACTTCATCGCGGCGATTTCGGTCAAGCTCTTGTCGGTAAGCAGCTCCCAGTAGCGCCACATCAAGTCATCGCTGATGCCCATAATTTTGCGGAACATCACCTTTGGCGGCTCAGTGATACCGATGTAGTTCCCTTTCGATTTCGACATCTTTTCGACGCCGTCGGTGCCTTCGAGCAGCGGCATAGTGGCGACGATCTGCGGCGGCTGGTTCCAGTTACGTTGGATTTCTCGTCCCACCAGAAGATTGAATTTCTGGTCAGTTCCTCCGAGCTCCACATCACATTCCAGACTTACCGAGTCGTAAGCCTGCGCGAGCGGATACAACAGTTCATGAATCAAGATTGGAACACCTGCCTTGTACCGCTTCGTGAAGTCATCACGTTCGAGCATCCTGGCAAGAGTGTATTTCGAGCAGAGATGGACGATGCCATCGAATTTCAGGTTCTCTAGCCAGTCGCTGTTGAAACGCACGTCGGTCTTTAGCGGATCGAGTATCTTAAACACCTGCGCCTTGTAAGTCTCGGCATTACAACGGATTTGCTCGAACGTCATCGGAGGACGAGTTGTATTGCGGCCGGTCGGATCACCGATTAGAGCTGTCGTATCGCCGATCAAGAATACGACTCTGTGTCCGAGATCCTGAAAATGCTTCATTTTGCGAAGAAGGACCGTATGACCGAGATGAAGGTCGGGTGCAGTAGGGTCAAAACCGGCCTTGACGACGAGCTGTCCCTTCGTGGCGATCCTATCGCGAAGCTCATCTTCTTGAATGAGTTCCGCGAGGCCTTTTTTCAGGTAGGCAAGCTGTTCGTCGATGGTCACCGTATCTTCATTAAAGCGCAGCGATCCATTGCGCCGTTAAGGCCGGTGCTTCCATGGGAATGAAGTGCGACTGCTCAGCAACGAGATCGGTACCGTGTGCGAAGTTCGAAGCGAGGTCGGCCGCGGTCGGCGATGAGCCCATGAAGTTCGCCGGATCGAGCTGCTTCCCGGCGCGAACTACGTGCACCGGAATCTGAATGGTAGCGATTTCGGCGTAGATGTTCGACTCGGGAGCCGGGCTGTTTTCATAAATGCCGGCCTCGATCTCCGGCGGGCAGGCCAGCACGAATCCATCACCATCCGGCAGCAGCCCGTATTCGCAGTAGTCGCGCAACACTTTTGGATCCCAGGCCTCAAACGGCGGCCTTTTTTCGAAACGCTCGAACATCTCTTGTGGCGATGCCCAACGGTTTCGCCGCTTGGCGACAAACTGCGCCTGCGTCCAAGGCCCCACGTATTCGTTCCTGTTCCGAATCACTGGGTCGAGCAATAACAGTGATGAAAACGCCGCCGGGCGCAAAGCAGCCGCCAGCGTTACCGAATGCCCGCCCATGGAATGGCCGACGCCGACCGTGCCTGACAAGTTGAGCTGCGCCGCAATCGCCGCCACATCTTCACCGAAGTTTCTCCAGCGGTGCGGCGGCCCAGGCTTGCTGCTGCGTCCATGCCCGCGAGCATCGATCGCGTAGCAGTGCCGTCCCGGAAGACGCGCGATGATTTGATCCCAGCAACGCCCGTGAAATCCGGTCGCATGATGCAAGAAAACCGCGGGTTCTTGGCCAGGCCATTCCCACAGGACGATCTCATTTCCATTCACTAGTAGTCGATGTTCAACCGGCATCTCTAACAAGTCTAGCCATCCTCATGATTGGCGTACTGTTCATTTCGATTGCTCATTGATCGTTACTATTGGGAGCGGCGAGTTGTGATCAAACTAGATGATCAAACTGGTTACTACAGGACAATGGGCCGCCTCAGAGGTCTTTGGGCTGCAATCCAGTATGCTTGGCGATTCTGACCAGCATCCGCGGGCCTATCTCGTCTTGATCGTGAAAGGAGAACTCGTAGTCTGGCCAATCTGGTCGACTAAGTAACCGATGCGACCCGCGCTGCCGTTTCACTCGCCAACCGATTCGCTGTAGGGCGGCTATAACGCGCTTCGCCTTAGTGGCGGGCCATTTGCTCATCAGTAATGGTGAAAGAAACGTTAAGGGCCGAGGATGGCAACTCGCCGTGCGTGATTCGATCTGCGATCACTTCAATCGCGAGGCGTTCAGCGTTGCTGACAGCTTCCTCGCGAGTCGTGCCGTAAGACATTACACCGGGCAGTTCGAGGGCCTCAGCGATCCAGCGGCCGTCTTCTTCCCGGTCCAGGTCGATCGTAAGGTTCACTCCTTCATCATAGCCGAGGTCGTTCGCAGGCCGGTCGGAGTCACCACTTCCCGCGGGCTTTTCTCTTAATGCCCTCAACAACCTCCTCGCTTCAGCACTGTGGCCGTCCCGCTACGCGTGTTACATCCAAAGTGGAGGCAAATATCAAATGGAAGATTCATCACCCGCCGTGCCACCCCTGACTTCGTTTTTTCAAATCGCAACATTCGGCGCGCCGGACGACGCAGGATGCGTCAATGACGCCGCCTTCGCCCGGCCAAGTCTGGGTTCGTTTTTTCGGGTGACGATATTTCGGCTCCAGGCCATGGCTTTGTCCCCTTCACTGCCATCGACTGTGCTATGATCTATTGTGCCGACGAGAATTCTGGGCGTAATTCCAGCCCGGTTCGCCTCCTCTCGTTTTCCAGGAAAAGCTCTCGCACTTCTAGCCGGAAAGTCCATTTTGCAGCATGTCTATGAGCGGGCCAGCCAGGCGCGTTATCTCTCAAAATTAGTCATCGCTACCGACGACGACCGAATAGCCAGGGCCGCGCGGTCGTTTGGCGCGCAGGTTCAAATGACCCGCGCCGATCATCCCTCCGGTACCGACCGTGCCGCCGAAGCAGCAGCTTCGGATCGCGCGGAAGTGATCGTCAACATCCAGGGCGATGAACCGTTGATCGATCCACAAGCCATCGACGCCGCGGCACTGGCGCTGCTCGACGATCTCGAAGTGCCCATGGCGACGCTCAAGAAACGCATTGAAATCGTGAGTGAGATCGATAATCCCAACGTCGTTAAGGTTGTCTCGGATCTCGCGGGCGACGCCGTCTATTTTTCACGCTGCCCGATACCTTATTTGCGCGACGGCAGCCCCGGCGGCATCGTTCATTTCAAGCACATTGGTCTTTATGTATACCGGCGCGAATTCCTGCTTGCCTATTCCGGTCTTCCGGTGGGTCCCCTCGAGCAGGCTGAGCGGCTGGAGCAGTTGCGGGCGATCGAAAACGGCTATCGTATCCGCGTGGTGGAAACCGAATACGAGTCTCTCGGCGTAGACACTCCCGGAGACCTCGAGCGCATCGCCGCGCTCTTTGAGCCTTCTTTAAAATAGCGAGGGAAGAAGAATGCCAACGGCCAAGTACATATTCGTGACGGGGGGCGTAGTCTCGTCGCTCGGAAAAGGCATCGCGGCCGCTTCAATCGGCTGTCTTCTGGAGAGCCGCGGGCTGCGAGTAACGCTGCAGAAATTCGACCCGTATCTCAACGTCGATCCCGGCACCATGAGTCCCTTCCAGCACGGCGAAGTCTATGTCACCGACGACGGCGCTGAAACGGATCTGGATCTGGGCCACTACGAGCGCTTCACCCACGCGCACTTAACGCAGAGCAACAATCTGACCTCCGGACGCATTTACGAACAGATTATCCATCGCGAGCGGCGCGGCGACTACCTCGGGAAAACAGTGCAGGTCATCCCGCACGTAACCAACGAAATTAAAGCGGCGGCGCGCAAAGTCTCGCCCGACGTGGATGTCGTGATCGTCGAGATAGGCGGCACTGTCGGCGACATTGAATCGTTGCCGTTCCTCGAAGCCATCCGCCAGTTGCGCCATGAACTGGGCCGCGACAATACGGCATTCGTTCACGTGACCCTGGTGCCCTGGATCGCGGCGGCTCAGGAGCTAAAAACTAAGCCCACCCAGCACAGCGTCAAGGAACTGCGTGCCATCGGTATTCAGCCCGATATGCTGCTATGCCGGTCGGAGCGTCAGCTTCCCGCCGACATGAAAGAGAAGATCGCGTTATTCTGCGACGTAGACGTGGAGGCCGTCATCACGGCCAGCGACGTTCACTCGGTCTACGAAGTTCCGTTGGTTTTCGCCGAGCAGGGCGTGGACGAGATTATTCTTCGGCTGCTTCGCATCGATGCTAAGCCCCGCGATCTCAGCCGCTGGACCGGCATGTTGGAACGCATGCAGAACCCCGAAGATCAGGTGGATATCGCGTTGGTCGGAAAGTACGTGGAGTACGAGGATTCCTACAAGAGTCTCAAAGAAGCTCTGTTGCATGGCGGTCTGGCGCACCGTCTGAAGGTAAACATCCACTGGATTGAATCCGAGAACATCCAGTGGCCTGGTTGCGCTCGCGAGTTGGAAAAGTTCGACGGCATCCTGGTGCCCGGCGGATTCGGAAAGCGCGGTGTGGAGGGGATGATCACAGCCATCCGCTACGCGCGCGAAAATAAGGTTCCGTATTTCGGCATCTGCCTGGGAATGCAAACTCTGGTGATTGAGTTCGCGCGCAACGTATGCGGTTTGGAACATGCCAATTCAACGGAATTCGATCCTTCCACTCCGGATCGCCTCATCTATAAGCTGCGCGAGTTGAAGGGCGTCGACGAACTCGGCGGCACCATGCGCTTAGGCGCTTATCCTTGTTTACTTACTGAAGGAAGTTTCGCGCGGGAAGCTTATGGCCAGCCGGAGATTAGTGAGCGTCATCGCCATCGCTACGAGTTCAATCGGGAATACGAGCAGATCCTAAACCGAGGCGGTTTGCGCATCGCCGGCCAGACCCCCGATAGCGTATACGTGGAAATTTGCGAGATCCCCGACCATCCCTGGTTTCTCGGTTGCCAGTTCCATCCTGAATTCAAGTCCAAGCCGCTCGAACCGCATCCTCTGTTCGCGGCCTTCATCGCCGCGTCGTATAAAAATCGCAAGAATCGCGCCCGGCCGGGACAGCGCGCGCGCTCCGAACAGTTCACGCACGCCGATTGAGCGATCTTCCTTGAGCGCCTTGCCTCCAATTGGGCGCGGCCAGCCGCTTGCGCTGATCGCCGGACCTTGCGTCATCGAAAGCGAGGAACACGTTCATTTTCTAGCCGCCGAAATCCGTAGAATCGCGGGCCAGTTCATTTTCAAAGCTTCCTTCGATAAGGCGAACCGCAGCAGCCTGGCCTCTTATCGCGGACCAGGTCTGAAGGAAGGTGTACTAATCCTGGCCGGGCTGCGGCGCGAAGGCTACACGGTGCTGACCGACATTCACGAGCCTTCGCAAGCCGAACGCGCTGCCGAGGCCGCCGACATCCTGCAAATCCCGGCCTTTCTTTGCCGGCAGACCGATCTGCTTATCGCTGCCGGCCAAACGGGACGCGCTGTCAACATCAAGAAGGGCCAGTTCGTTTCGCCCAACGATATTCGAAATGCCGCAGCCAAGGTCGCTTCTACCGGCAATAACAACATTCTTCTCACCGAGCGTGGCACGTCGTTTGGCTATAACAACCTGGTAGTCGATATGCGAGGGCTCGAAATCATGCGCGAGTTCGGCTGGCCGGTTATCTTCGACGCCACCCACAGCGTGCAGACTCCGGGCGGCATGGGTCATGCCTCCGGCGGCCAGCCCCAGTTCATTCCTACTCTCGCTCGCGCCGCCGTAGCCGCCGGAGTCGACGGTGTTTTCCTCGAGGTACATGAGGCGCCGGAACGTGCTTTATCCGACGGGCCAAACGCGTTGCGCCTCGATCTGCTTGGTCCACTGTTAGAGAAATTACAAGCCATTCACCGACTGGTTAGTTAGTCAGTCGCCCACATTTGTAAAAATTCTTAAACTCATCGGCTATGCTGCGCCGGCGGCGCTGCTATGTCGGAGCAGAGCGAAACTAAGAGCCCAAATGATGTGTTGTAGAAGGTATCTTCCGCTTAGTAAGCGAGCGTAATACCCAGGAACATGAGTTTTCGAGCGAGGCAAACTGTCTTAGCGCTTTTTGTTGCGACGACCTGCAGTCTCGCTCAAAACCAGGTAAATGTCCTTACTGGAAATTACGACATTCAAAGAACCAACGCCAATCTGCAGGAAATCATTCTTACTCCGTCCAGCGTCAATTCGAACAGCTTCGGAAAGATCGGCACTTTCCCGGTCGACGGACAGATTTATGCCCAGCCGCTATATGCGTCGGCGATTCAAATCACTGGCGGCGGAACAAGGAACGTGGTTTACGTTGTCACCATGCATAATACCGTTTATGCTATCGACGCCGATGCGCCGCAATCCACCCTGCCGCTCTGGCAAGTGAATCTCGGGCCATCGGTTCCTTCCTCGCTTCTGGACTTCAGCGACATTCTCCCGGAGACCGGGATTCTGAGTACGCCGGTGATCGATCTATCGAAGCAAGCCATCTACGTGGTGGCGGACACGCTCGTCAACGGAGGCCCGGTCTATTACATTCATGCTCTCTCGCTCGCGGACGGGCATGAGATGTTTTCCGGCCCGGCGATCATTTCTGCCACGGTCCCAGGAAACGGCGCCGCAAGTAACTCCGGCACTATTCAGTTCGACCCGACGATGCATCTGCAAAGGCCCGCTCTGGCGCTCTCAAATGGAATTGTCTATGTCAGCTTTGGTTCGCATGCGGACGGCGGCAATTACCACGGTTGGATTCTCGGTTATGACACAGCCAATCTGCAATCCCAAGTGTCGGTGATTAATCTGTCGCCGAACGGAATTGGCGCAGCGGTCTGGCAATCCGCCCGTGGGCCTGCGATCGACCAGAACGGGAATCTATATGTCGCGTCCGGTAACGGCGACTTCGATGGTGTTTCAAACTTCGGAGAGTCGGTGATCAAGCTCTCCTCCGATCTAAAAGTACTGGACTATTACACGCCCAATGAATGGGCGACCCTGAATGAGAACGACTGGGATCTCGGTTCGACTGGAGTCATCCTGATTCCAGGCACAAGTTTGGTCCTCACGGGTGCGAAGTCCGGCCTTCTGTATCTGATCAACGGCGCCATGGGACACCTTGGCCCCGACAACACTCCCACCGTGCAGAGCGTCCAAGTAAACCAATGGGGCATGTTCGATATCGCGCTCTGGAATAACTCTAACGGCCCGATCGTTTATGAGTACGAGCCTAATGGCATCTTGCAGGCCTTCCAGATTGTGAATGGAACAATCCAGGCTACCGCGCTTTCGCAAAATGTTCCATCCATACCGTCGCTATATACGGGCATTGCCGTTAGTGCCAACGGAGGGACGAATGGAACGGGAATTGTCTGGGAAACCACCGGCGATTACAGCAGCCCGCTGGTTCCAGGTACGTTGCATGCGTTGGATGCCTCCGATATATCCAATGAACTGTGGGACAGCAACATGGTTCCGGATCGAGACACGCTCGGCAGGTTCGCAAAGTTCGTGGCGCCGACGGTGGTGAATGGCCGCGTCTATGCGCCGACTCTCTCCAATAACCTGGCAATCTATGGTCTACTGGCCACTGGGAGTTCCGCTAGTGGTCCTCCACAGGTTACAGCGGTGGCGAACGGCGCCAGTTATCTTGCGGACGCCGTTTCACCAGGCGAAGTGCTGGCGATCTTTGGGGCCAATCTCGGACCCGCGCAGCTTATGAACCTGCAGATGAGCGCCGGGGGCCAAGTTTCCGATATGTTGGCGAACACGCAAATTTCCTTCGACGGCGTATCCGCACCGATGCTTTATACCTCGGCCAACCAGCTCGGTGCGATTGTGCCATTTGGCACCACCGGACCTACCACTCAGGTGGTCGTTTCGTCGCAAGGTCAATCATCCTCGCCCCTGACGATACCGGTGCTGCCTGCTAGTCCGGCGCTCTTCTCGCTGGATGGAACCGGCGGTGGTCCGGGTGCGATCCTCAATCAGGACGGCAGCCCGAACTCATCCAGTAATCCTGCCGCTCGCGGTTCGGTGGTTGTGCTTTATGGCACCGGCGCCGGCCAAACTAATCCGGCCGGTCAGGATGGCGCAATCTCCGGAGGCTTGCCACTTCCCGCACCCAATCTTCCGGTGACCGTTTTCATTGACACTCAACCCGCGGAAGTCCTGTACGCCGGAGCAGCTCCGGGCATGGTGCAGGGCGTCATTCAGATTAATGCACGCGTTCCAGCCGCGGCCTCTACCGGCCCCACTATCACGGTCATGTTCACGGTTGGCAATTATTCCAGCCCGAGCACCGTGACCTTGGCCGTACAGTAGTTTTGGTCTGCCTGGCGCGGCTCAGTGCGTCATGGAATAAATCAGATAGTTGATGCCGTAACGATACGCCAGCGCAGTCATCTGCTCCGGGTATATCGGCGAATCCGCGTATTCCCAGGCGTCACCGACATCCGTGTTGTAATTGACGGCCACCACCATCCGGTTCTTGTCGTCATAGATAGCGCGCCAGGCCGGGGCCGTTCCCCAGGGCTGTTCCACCACCACCGTTCCACCCGGACCTCTTCGCAGATGCCTTGTGCCGGGGATGAAGGTGAGATCTTTATCCTGGATGTCGTAGAGGACGTGCATCACCGAATCGGACAGAGCGATGTCCGTAATGGGACGCCCCGGCAGCACCCGCTGCATCGTTTCCTGAAATACTTCCCACTGCTCAGCGCCCCAAAAATCATCCACCACCAGGAAGCCGCCTCGCAGCAGATATTCGCGCAGCCGCGCGACCTCGGCGTTGGACAATCCCCACCAGCCGGTTTGAGTCGCGTAAATCCAGGGATAGTCGAACAGGCGGTCGTCGGTGAGCCGCAAATGCCGCGGGTCTCCGGTCTCGATCCTGGTCAGGCGCTGCACGCCGGCCGTAAAGTGATCGTCGGCATCGGGCCAATCCACCAACCACCATCCTTCCCCGCTTCCATTGCGGGATGCATAGCTCCAGCGCCGGTGATATTGAGGCAGATCGGTATATTCCAGCCGGATGAAATGAAACTCGGCTTGGGAAGGAAAGGACGGCCGCGGACCTTCATCCTCTTCCTCCTGAACCCGGAATCGTTGTCCGAGGGCGCCGATGGCCAGCCACAACAGCGCGGCCAGGACGAAAATGAAGCGCGTCAAAGCGCTGGTCCTGAGGTGAAGCCGGCGGGTCACTCGTGTCCATAATTGTAACCCCAGCGGGAATTGAAGCCCCAGGCGTGCCGGAGTTATAAAGGATAGAAAGGATCCATGAATAAACTGCTTCTGCTCGCCGCGGCTGCGGCCATTCTCGCGGCACAAGACCGGCCTATCGGGCTCAAGACATCAACGCTTTTCGATGGCAAGGGCAAAACTCTGCGCAACACGATTGTCGTAGTGGAAGGGTCTAAGATTACACGCGTGGGAGGCGCCGCGCCTGCTGGAGCGATTGCCTATGATCTTACGGCGCTCACGGTTTCTCCCGGCTGGATCGACACGCATTCGCACATCGTGAATCACTTCGACAACAACAATCGTTTGGCCGGCAGCGGCGAGCCGGCGTCGCAGGCATCCTGGCACGTTGTGGAGAACGCCGTGCTCACGCTGGATGCGGGCTTTACGACCATCCAGAGTCCCGGGGCTATGGAAGACAAAGACCTGCGCGATACGATCGCCCGCGGCGTTTTTCCCGGCCCGCGGATTCTTACGTCGCTTGAGGCTTTGACGGAAACCAGCGGGGACGCCGCTAAACTTCGGCAACTGGTGCGGGAGCGCAAACAACAAGGCGCGGACTTCATCAAGATCTTCGCTTCAAAGAGCATTCGCGAAGGTGGCGCTCAGACGCTAAGCGACGAGCAGCTTCAGGCGGCCTGCGGCGAAGCGAAGGCGCTCGGACTGCGCACCATCGTGCACGCGCATTCGCCCGAATCGGCCAAGGCAGCGACTTTGGCAGGATGTACTTCCATCGAACACGGCGCCTACGTCACCGACGAGGTCTTCGACCTTATGGCGCAGCACGGCACCTACTACGATCCGAATATCGGACTGGTGTTGCAGAATTATCTGGAAACCAAGCCCAAATATTTCGGCATCGGAAATTACAACGAGGAAGGTTTCGCATTCATGGAGAAGGGCGTCGCCATTGTTCGCGATACCTTTAAGAAGGCGCTGACCCACAAGAATCTCAAAATCATCTACGGCACCGACGCCAACGCGGGAGCCCACGGGCAGAACTATCGCGAGTTTATAGTTCGTGTCCGCGATGGCGGCCAGGATCCGATGGCGGCGCTCGTTTCGGCAACTTCGCTTTCGGCTGAATCATTGAATATGGGCGATCAGATTGGCTCCATCGCGCCTGGGATGCAGGCCGACATTGTCGCTTTCGATGGCAATCCGCTCCAGGACGTGACGGCCGCGGGTCGAGCAGTTTTCGTGATGAAGGGCGGCAAGGTGTACGAGAATCTGTCGCGTAGTTCGAAGAGCGCGGCGAATCACATTCCAGCGGGGACGCGGTGATGGCAACCCGATCGATTCTCGCCGGCCTTCTCGCCGTCACATTTTTCATTTGCACCAGCGCCGGCCGCGCACCGGTAGATTGGGCGTATTGGGGCGGCGACCCTGGGGGCGCGCATTACTCGGCGCTTACCGATATCAACACCGGGAATGTTTCCGGATTGCGCCAGGCCTGGGTGTGGAAAACCGGCGAAAGGGACCTGAAGGAATACGGCGCGCGTCCCGGCATATTCGAAGACACACCGCTGATGATCGATCACGTGCTGTATGCGACCACTCCGTACAATCGGATCGTGGCGCTCGATCCGGACACGGGCGCCGAGCTGTGGTCTTACGATCCGAAATCGTACGTCGACGGCCAGCCGCCAAACGGGTCCGGTTACATACATCGGGGCATCGCCATTTGGCGGGATGCCCGCGACGGCGGAAAAAGCCGGATCTTTCTCAACACCCGCTACCGCCTGATTTCCCTGGATACGAAAACGGGCAAGCCCACAAATTCCTTCGGCGATAACGGCGTGGTGGATCTGAGCCAAGGTCTGGTATGGCAGATCAACAAAATGCATTACACCGAGACATCCCCGGTGGTGGTTTACAAAGACCTGGTGATTGTCGGCAATGGGGTGGGAGACCGGCTGATGTATAAGAACGATCCGCCGGGCGACGTTCGCGCCTTCGACGCTCGCACCGGCAAACAGGTGTGGACGTTCCATACGATTCCTCAGGCCGGCGAATTCGGCAACGACACCTGGGATAACGAATCCTGGAAATTCACGGGACACACCAACGTCTGGGCGCCGTTCACCGTGGACGCGCGCCGCGGTCTGGTCTACCTGCCGGTTAGCACGCCGAGCAACGATTTCTATGGCGGAAATCGTCCCGGCAACGGTCTGTTCGGCGAAACACTGGTGTGCCTGGATGCCAACACCGGCCAGCGCAAATGGCATTTTCAGATCGTGCACCACGGCCTGTGGGATTACGATCTGGCGAGCCCGCCGGTGCTGGCGACGATTACTGTCGATGGCAGAAAGATCGATGCGGTGGTGCAGCTCACCAAGGAAGGTTTCGTGTTCGCGTTCGATGGCGTAACCGGCAAACCCGTCTGGCCCATCGAAGAGCGGCCGGTGCCGCCGAGCGACATACCCAGCGAGCATGCGTCTCCGACGCAGCCTTTTCCGACGAAGCCTCCCGCATACACCCCGCAGGGCGTGACACTCGACGACGCATTCGACCTCACGCCCGCTTTGAAAACCGAGGCTCAAGCCGAAATGCGGAAGTACAGGCTGGGTCCGCTATTCACGCCGCCATCGTTGAAAGGCACTTTAATGCGTCCCGGGATCATTGGAGGCGCAAACTGGGGTGGGGGCGCGTTCGATCCCGACTCCGGAATGCTGTACATCAAGACCACCAATGAACCGGCGGTGGTTCGCGTGAAGAAGACGGACCGGTCGCCTGCAAATCCACGAGCATCGGAAATCGACGCGGAGTGGAGCGGAGATCTCGGCGCGGAAGCGACCTTTCACGGCGGGCTGCCCCTTACCAAACCTCCTTACGGTCATGTGACGGCCATCGATCTGAATCACGGAACAATCGCGTGGCAGCGGCCCTTTGGCGACTGGCCCGAGCTACGCAACAATCCGGCACTGAAGAATGTGAAGCTGCCCGTCGAGCTCGGCATTGCGGGCCCGCAAGGCGGGATCGTGACGAAAGGCGGCCTATTCTTCGTGGGCGGCGAGGACATGTCGCTGCATGCCATCGACAAAACCGACGGGAAAGATTTATGGAAGGGGCCATTGCCCGCTCGTTCGCATGCCACGCCGATGACTTATCGAACGCGAACGGGCCGCCAGTTGGTCGTTATCGCCGTGGGACAAGGCGCGGATGCCGCGTTGGTCGCGTTCGCGCTTCCTTAAGAGGCCAATCAGCAACGGCGTCTATTTCGAGATCATCTCCAGCGGTAGATTGTTAGTTCGCGGTCCGAACAGGCCGATTGATAGCATAACGACGGCCATGCTGCCGGCGATAAAAGCGAAGACGCCCATCACACCGAAGCGCGCCAGGAAAAAACCAATGACGAACGAAGTGAATACCACCGAGAGACGGCTCCACGAATAGACGAAGCCAATAGCCCGCGCGCGGATTCGAGTCGGATACAGCTCTGCCTGGTAGGCGTGCAAAGAATAAGACATGATGTTGTTCGACAGCGTCAGCAGCACACCGAATAGAATCAGCAAGGCCGCGAAAGTCATACGAGCAAAGAGCAGTCCCGACACCGCGATTCCGAAAGCGGCGAAAACGATCTGCCATTTGCGCTCCAGCTTGTCGGCCAGCGCCACTGCCAGCAGCGGGCCGAAGGGAGCTGCGATCGCGATGATAAAGGTGTACTTCAAGCTGCTGGTTACCGCGATGCCGCGCTCGATCAGCAAGGTCGGCACCCAGTTGGCGAATCCATAAAAGCCGACCGTTTGAAAAAGATTGAAGATGACCAGCATCACGGTGCGCCGAAGATAGGGTGGCTGCCAGATCTCGATAAAGCTGCCGGCCGATGGCTGGACCCCGGCGCTCGCCGGCGGCTGCAATGGACTGCCGGCTTCCGCCGCAACGCGTGTTTCAAGCGCCGCCATCAATCGCTGTGCCTCCTCGATCCGGCCATGCTGCGCCAGCCAGCGGGGGCTTTCCGGAACACGCCGGCGTATCCACCAAACGAAGATTGCACTGGCCGCGCCAATCAGCACCACCCAGCGCCAGCCATCCAGACCGAGCGGCGAGATCGGCACCAGCAACCAAGCCAGGAGCGCGACAACCGGGACAGCTGCAAACTGGATGGTGGAGTTGAAAGCAAACGCCCGACCGCGCGACTGCCGCGGCACCAGCTCCGACAGATAACTGTCGATGGTGACAAGCTCCACGCCCACGCCTATTCCGGCGATGAAGCGCCAGAGATTGAGGCCGACTACATTCCGCTGAAACGCCATCACGACCGTGGCCGCGGTGTACCAGAGCAGCGACCAGGTGAAGATGGTGCGCCGGCCGAAGCGATCGGCCACGAAACTGACTAGCGCCGTGCCGATGAACAGCCCTAGAAACATGGACGCCGCGAAGCTGGCGATTCCCGTGCCGCCGAACAAGCCCGGTGTGGTTGCGCTCAGGATATGGCTGCGAACCAGGCCCGGCGCGATATAGCCGGTAAAGAACAGATCGTAATATTCGAAGAAACCACCCAGCGAGAGCAGTAACACATACGTCCAGATAACGCGCGTGGCCGGCAAGCGGTCTAGCCGCGCGCCGATCAAGCCGCTTTCAACGAGCGCTGCTTTTTGGCTTGGCGAACTTGGCTGCATTAATTGGGACGTTCGGTTGCACGCCTGTCAGCTCAATGGTGGACCTGCCGCTTAGCCAGGTGATGGTCCAGCGAAAGGGCATCTTTACTCCGGCGACGTCGCGATAATCGGCATAGTCGATCTGCGTCGGATTCAGACCGAGCGGCGACTCGCTGTAGCGCACCACGCGCAGCAGCAAGCCTGACCTGGGGTCAAAGTAAAAGTTCACCGGATAGCGCCCGTCACTGGTTGCCTGTACTACTTGAACCTCTTTGTCGTCGATAGTGCCGTGAACGCCGGCGCGCCATTGCCGCAGCGCCTGCTTGAGGCCCGCTGGAAAAGACAAGTCAGCGTCCAGCTTGGCCCCCTCCATTTCGCCATCGCTGAGTTCCAGCACGGGAACGGGCGAGTTGGCCGATGGGGCGGCGGTCCAGGCGATATGCCCGTCATATGCGGTGATACTGTCTCCAATGGACGTATGCACAATCATGCTGCGCCGCTCGGGAGCCTGGGCGAAAATTTCGAGCGCCGTCTTATCCGTCTCTCCGTACCCGACGTAGCTGCCCTTGGCGACAAAACTGGTAAGCTTGGCCAGCCGCTCGGCGCCTCCCAGCGCCTGGATATATTTGTCCAGGATCGGATCGGCTGGACGCGGCTGTTCAGCCTGCTCGATCGTGTCAGGCGGCTCGGGCGGCGGAGGAGCGCCGTACAACTCGAGCAAGCTGGGAGTGACTCTGGGCCGGTCGCCTCCACGATGGCACGAATAACAAGTTACCTCGCGCCGCCCGCCGAAATAAGTCCGATTCAGCGCCGACACCATCGCCAGCATCTTGCGAGTGGTTTGCTTCAGCTCGGTGTCGTCCGCGTACTTTTCCCAATTCCCGCCGCTTTCCGAGACATGACAATCCGTGCACGTCATTCCCAGCGAGGCCGAGATGAAGCCCATGGTCGACAGAAATTGGTCCACGGGAATACCTTTGAGCACCTGAACGTTTTTGAAAACTGTTTCCGCAGCCGGCGACTTCCCGGCCGGCGCGATCTGCCCGTTGGCCAGCATAACGGCCATCAGGAATAGCGTGCTGGTTACAAGATTGTTCAGGATTCGCAACGCGCTCTGATGATAACAAAGAATCATTTTTTGGCAATAGCTACATTGACAAATCCAATGTTCCGCCGTTAGACTTTATCACGGCCGCGGAAATCAAGACTCTCCAGGAAGCAATCCTGCATTTCGCCGATCTGAAGCACTGCCGTGAGTACTTGGTAGCCCGGCGCTGGCCGAACGGCGTCATCTGTCCGCGTTGCGGAAGCGACAAGGTTGCTTTTTCGAAGAGTACAATCGCTGGCAGTGCAACAGCAAGAGCCACCCTAACCGTCAATTCGCTTCCAAGACCGGAACGATCTTTGAGGGTTCTCCGCTCGGCTTAGACAAGTGGCTTGCTGCGATGGCTCCTCACGAATTGCAAAAACGGAATATCCAGTTACGAAGTTAGCCGCGATCTCGGAGTCTCGCAGAAATCCGCGTGGCACATGATGCATCGAATCCGGCTCGCTATGCAGGACGATCTGACGGGCGGAAAGCTCGGCGGCGAAGTTGAAATCGATGAAACCTTCATCGGTGGCAAAGCGCGATTCATGCACAAGAGCGATAGACGGCGGAAGAACCTTAAGGGCGGGGGGAGGAGCGCTGGCAAAGCAATCGTGCTCGGCATCCTGGAACGTGAGAGCGAAGACAAGCCCAAGCGCGTTAGAGCAACGGTGATTCCTGATCGCACAAAGCCCGTCAATGCAAGAAAACATTTGACCGCACGTTTGAGGCCGGTTCGCAGGTCTATTCGGATGAGGCTGGCGACCACTCTCGCATGGACTCGGAATACGCACACGAGATTATCAACCATGCAGAGGCGTATGTGCGGGGTAACGTACATACCAACGGCTTGGAGAACTTCTGGAGTCTTCTGAAGAGATCCTTAGGTGGAAGCTACGTGAGCGTGGAACCGTTTCACTTGTTTCGCTACGTCGATGAACAGGCATTCCGCTACACAACAACCGCAACGACATGAATGATAGTGACCGCTTTGATCTGGCCGTCCGACAGATCCTAGGAAAGCGTTTGACCTGGGCCGAGGTTACCGGCAAGGTGACGGATCGCCAAGCGCAAGTTAACTAGAAAAGAAACTGAAAGACAGGGACGGGGAAGCGAAAAACGGCATAGCTATATCATCATGTCAGGATGATAGAAATGATGAATCGCAATGCCGTAGGTACGTTGAAAGTAGTGCAGCATTCTCCTGCTCACAGGGTTGGGCAGGGGTACGGACTCAAGTATTAACTCCTTGGCAAGGATGATGCAGCCGGGGTTGTCTGGATCGTCAGTGGCGCCTAGTTTGTAGCGACGTAGAACTTGTATAACCTGCTCGCGGTCAACATCACCGGTATCTGGATCGTACCCCACTAAATGTTACGCTTTCAGGCTGCCTGGAGTTCTTGAAATTCTATGTCAAATTGATACTTCTTGGAGCCTGGCACAATTTCGTGCATGGATGCGTGGGTGTACACTTTTTGTGACTTTGGCGTCTTCCAAAATTCCCGCCACACTTCATTTGGTGCAACTCTTAGCATGTTGTTGATATGACCAAATACCTTCAAATGCTGGTAAATCGTGGCCTTGAATCCGGTCTCAAACTGTTTCTTGGCATCTGCTACGCTTTGGCCTTGGACTGCATAATCTATTTCAAGCCCTTGGGCGAACCAATACTTTCCATCGGGTACGATCATTACATGCAGGTTTAGTACGAGCACAGCATGATGCTCGCCATCCACATGCTTAGCGTGGATAGCCGCAGTAGTTTGATCCTCAGACTGCTTCACCTTCCGGGGTTTTTTGTTTACTGGCTTCGCGCTCGCCATTTACTCACACTCTCTCCTGAAACCTTCTGTAGCTAAGACTTCTCATTAACTGAGTTCTAGGGTTCATGTGCGGGGCACCATTAAACAGCGTCTCTCAGGCGATCCTGGCAGACTCGCCTGACTATTCAATGCTGCCATCAGCCGATAGCAAAGCAACGCAGTGTTTCTCAACTGACGATCCCATTATATATAATCAGGAATCCAAAGTCTAGACATTTGATGTTGGCGTGTGGTACAGTACTAAATCCCCCCAACGGTGCAAGCTTGACATAAGGCTTATCATGTAGTTTGTGAGGCCTGCAAGCCCTCCTATTGACGTTCCTGGTCATACCCCTTCCAAAAGATGGACAATCTATTCCGCGCCCTAATCGCCGTCCCCAAAGAGGAGATCGATCGGCGTGGGAAGGAATGGCAACGAGATTGCCCGGAACGTCGTTGAAAGTCGGCGACTCTCGACCCTCATAGACTACGCGACGGCGGCTCCTTTCGCAATCGGTTTCTTTGAAACAGCGTTGGCCATCGAGGACAGCAGCAAGGG
>Ga0182024_10007616_pt1 | contig 23292 bp, 14 predicted proteins | sample P32metaG_FD_120480 | JGI IMG/M metagenome (GOLD analysis project Ga0182024, IMG submission 120480) | Permafrost microbial communities from Stordalen Mire, Sweden - P3-2 metaG (Illumina Assembly) | ecosystem: Environmental > Terrestrial > Soil > Wetlands > Permafrost | place: Sweden: Stordalen... | reverse complement strand
CTCGGTATGGACGTTCACCTGGTGCGCGCCAGCTCGGAGCCGACGATTCTTGGCACCGATGTCTCAGCCCTTAAGTCGCCTTCGCGCACCGAAGTGAAGATCTATGGCGATAACCTCGCGACGTCCCTCAAACCTGCTGACATCGCATTCGGCCCTGGTGTCACCGTGACCAAGGTCATTAGCGCCACTCCGTCGCTTGCAACCGTTGAAGTGGAGGTGGCGGACAAACTTCCCATTGGCATGCGTGACCTCTCTATGGGACGCGCCAGCATGGTGAAAGCACTGGCCGTTTACGACAAAGTCGCGTACATTGAGGTCACCCCAAACGCGCAGATTTCTCGGCTCGGTGGGATCAAGTGGCCCAAGGAATTCGCGCAGTTTGATGCAGTTGCCTACGCTGCTGGGCCCGACGGCAAGCCCCATACCAAGGATGACATCTCACTCGGACCGGTCAGCGCGCAGTGGGGGTTGGAGGAATTCTTCTCGACACCCGACGACGATGACATACAGTTTGTTGGGAAGGTGGACGACTCCGGCCTCTTTACTCCCAGCTTCGAAGGCCCCAACCCGCAACGCAACAAGCAGGCCAACAATTCCCCCCTGGATAACTACGGAGATGTCTGGGTAGCGGCAACTTACAAGTCTCCCGATGGCGGTGTCTTTAAGGCCAAGTCTTACCTTGTGGTCACAATTCCCAACTACACCATCTACGACCAACCTGAGGTTGCGCAGCAATGACGACTCTCGAAAAAGGGACGGCTGAGTACCGGCGAGCGGAACACCACCGCTTCGCGGTAGCTGGGGAGGAATTCCTGTATCTGGTTCCCAGCGGCGCCGTTTTCGGGCTAAATGGTCTATCGAAAGATATCTTTGACGTGCTCGCACAAGACCCGGCGGGGCGCGAAGAGCTGGTGGCCCGGTTAGCCCGGAAAGGCTACGCTCCGCCCGAAATCGAAACCACCATCGATGAGATGGCGTATTACGACGTTCTGGCGTCGGGCGACAGCCAGCGTAAATTTCCTGCCATGCCTGCGGGCGACTTTCCGCTGCAGCGCATGGTTCTGAATGTCACGAACCAATGTAACCTCAACTGTGGATATTGTTACGAATACAGCGAGGACAAAATCACCCTCACTAAGGATAAGCCGAAGTACATGAGCGATCCGGTGGCACAGGCCGCTATCGACATGCTCTTTCGTGAATCCGCAGGCCGGCCGAAATTGCACGTGACGTTCTTCGGTGGCGAGTCCCTGCTGAATTTCCCTTTGATGAAGTCCGCCGTGGCCTACTCCGACGCCAAAGCGTCCGCAGAGAAGAGGACTGTCGAGTACAGCCTCACGACCAACGCCACGCTTCTGACCGAGGAGATCGTCGACTTTCTAGCGGAGCATCGCATGGGCGTGACCGTTAGCATTGACGGCGACAAAGAACTGCACGACCGCATGCGTGTTTTTCACAACGGGCATGGGAGTTATGACGTCATCGTTCCGAAAATAAAAATGCTGCTGGCGCGGCATAAAACCAATTCGATCGGTGCACGCGTAACGCTTAGCAGCGGCGTTCACCATGTGCGGCGAATCTTCGACCATCTGACTAAGGAGATTGGCTTCCAGGGAGTTGGTATTTCCCCCGCCACAGCTAACCCCGAGCGTCTCTATCACATCGGCGGCCAAAAGATGGAAAGTGTGCTCGACCAGTTCGCCGAGCTGGCGTGGGAATATCGCGATTACGCTTTGAGAGGTGGGCAGCACTACTTCACAAACGTCAGTGACACTCTCAAGGAACTTCACTCTGGCGTGAGCAAGGCGTACACATGTGGCGCGGGCCTCGGCATGCTTGGTGTCGGCACCTCCGGAGATATTGGTGCCTGCCACCGTTTCGTCGATGCGCCCGTAGCGCAAATGGGCAACGTCATGAACGGCGGTGTCGATCATACCGCCCGGCGGGACTTTTTGGAGCAACATCATATCGGCGCACGCCCGGACTGTCATACCTGTTGGGTACGGCCAGTTTGTGCAGGCGGCTGCTACCACGAAGCTTTTATCAATCATGGAAACACCGCCGCATCCCTGCTCAAAACCTGTGATCATATCCGCGGCTGGATTGACCTTTGCCTTTGTATCTACGCGGAGATCGGTATTGCCAACCCGAAGTTTCTGGAACGTTTCGATGACTGACATGACGGTATTTCGACCATGAAAGGACAACGATGAAATCGCTGCAACCGTTTAACCTCAAAGCCCGCAAAATGGAACAGGTTCGTATCGCCGAAACCGGCGACGTACAGGCTCTGCAAGATGATGCCAAATCTGGGCGTGTCTATTACCCACTGGGCTGCACTCTCTCATTTAACCCTGGGTGGGAGATTGATGTCTCGGGTGGCACAGCCGGACTATGTCAGCCTGTGGAGCGCGATTTGTTCGACTGCTATCTCGGGTGCGCTTGGCCCGCTCAAGTGCCTGACCACGTCAGTAACAATCCCTCGTGGGCCGATAAGTGCAGCGCGGCCGTCAACGACTGGCGCAATGCCGATGTCATTTATCCGTAACGGCTGGCTCGCAAGGAGAAGAGTATGAACTCAAGAATCACTCGTGTTTTCGGAGCTCTGGCTCTGACCTGCGCGCTCCCTATGATTATGCACGGCCAGACGGAGGCAAGCCTCAAGGGCTTGATGTACGTCGGGACCATCGATCACAAACTGCTCATTATCGACGAGGCCAGCGCCAACGTCGTCGGTGAAATCCCGCTCGGTGGAATTCCCCGGACCACTGTTCTTTCCACCGACAAAACGAAGCTGTATATCCTTACCACGCAGCTTGAGCTTGAGACAGTGGATCTGGCTACCCGCCAAGTCATCAGTAGCTTTTCTCTGTCGGATGGCAAGAGCATTCCCCGCCTCATGCGCCAATACTCACGTGGTTTCTCCGGTCTGGTTCCGGATCCAGGCGGCAGGTATATTTACACCACTCTGAAGGTCACCGTGAAGGAGATCGACCACTTCCGGAACGATCCTCCGGTATTCGTGAAGATCGACCTGCAGGACAAGAAGGTCGTCCAGACCATCCCATTCCCGAAAGGGTACGACGATGGTTTTGGCTTCGACGCATCTTTTAAGATTTCGCCTGATGGCAAGCTCCTCTACGTCTTTGACGACGATATCGCGGTGCTGGATATCGACGATCTTCATCGGGTGGACCGGATAGAGCTGTCAAAACCAGAGTATCCCGGCGCATCGCCCTATCGCCTGGCAGCCAACGACGATCCGAACGACGCTCCCGGCATCGTGACCAACATATTTACCTCGGTGGATCCGGATGTTCATAAGGAGACCTTAGGTCTGGCCAAGCTCGATCTGGCGACCAAGAAGGTGGAGTATACGCCCCTAGGTCCCGCGTTTCCGATGGTCGGTTTTGCTCTTTCGCCGGATCGCAAACTCGGGTACTCGCTCATGGTCTATAACACCGGCGCGAACCGGGTGACGGAGTGGTGGCTCTGGGACATCGCGGCCCACAAAGTGATCAAGCGCGAATTCTTCCATCCGTCTCGCATAAACCGGATCGCGTTGACCAGCGATGGATCGAAGATCATGTTGTATGGAGGGGGTTCCTCGATCGAGTTCTTCGATGCCAAGACGCTGAAGTCCACCAAACTGGTTTTTCTGAATAAGGACACGACTACGAACCTGATTACCTTGGGCGGCGGAAGAAGCTAAGGCGCGATGCAGGCGCGCGATGGAGTAGCTCAATGGCGCGCCTGGCGCAGGCTCTCGGTTTTTCTCAGTCCATATAAGGGGCGGCTGGTTCTGATCCTCGCGATCAGTCTGGCCGCCACCTGTCTTAGTCTTGTTCAACCATTCATCTCCAAGCTCCTCATCGACACCGCACTTCTGAAGCACGACATGCATGCGCTCATCCGCGTAGCGAGCCTGATGTTCGCCGCCAGCGTGCTGAGTTTCGTGCTCAATATTCTTTCCAGTTATCGCTATGTCAAGGTTTCGGCCGCCATGTTGTTCGACATTCGAGTGGCGCTGTTCCGGCACCTGCAGACGCTTTCACCCCGATTTTACGCACGATTCCGGTTGGGCGACCTCATGTCCCGGCTCAACAACGACGTGAGCGAAGTGCAGCGGGTGTCAGCCGACACATTGCTTTCCGTGCTGTCAAACGCGGTCTTTCTGGTAGGCAGCATCTTCATGATGGTGTGGCTTAACTGGCGTTTGTTCTTCGTGAGTGTCGTGTTCGTTCCCGCCTGTCTTTATACGTTCCTCCGCTACCAGCGCCGGCTTACGGCCTTGACTAGAACCCTGCGTGAACGCAGTGCCGATCTGGGCAGCCTTTTTGTGGAAACAATTCTGGGCATGCGAGTGATCGTCTCGCTTCGAGCTAATGATCATGAGGCCTCGCGCTTCAAGGAGCGTAACGACGCCTTCGTCCGCACCATGCTCGATGTCCAGGTTGCATCTTTCATGACGGGCGCATTGCCAGGGACGATTCTTACGGCCGCGACCGCGGCTGTTTTTCTCTATGGCGGGTGGCTCATCTTTCATGGAGCGATGACCATCGGTACGATGGTTGCCTTCATGGCCTATCACATGCGCCTGCTTTCACCCGTCCAGAATTTGATGGGAATGACCTCCAGTCTCGCTTCTGCTCGAGTCTCGCTCAGCCGTATCTTCGAATTATTTGATACGCGTGCCGAAGTGCGCGAGGCGCCCGGAGCCATTCGCCTCGACTCCGTGCGGGGTGGCATTCGGCTGGAGAACGTTTTCATCAAATACGACCGTAACCCTGTGTTGGAGGAAGTGTCTCTTGAGATTCCCGCAGGTGCGTTTTGTGCGATTCTCGGGCCCAGCGGAGTCGGTAAGTCGACCATGGCTGACTTGCTCGTCCGCTATCTTGATCCCGACTGCGGACGCATTCTTCTGGATGGCCAGGATATTCGCCGGGTCGCGATAGACGATCTTCGCCGTGAGGTTATGCTGGTGGATCAGTCTCCTTACTTGTTTAATGTCAGCATCCGCGAAAACATCGCGTTCGCGCTCCCCTCGGCGACAGCCGTCCAGATCGAGCGAGCGGGCCGCTCCGCGGGACTGGATGAGCTGATCCGACGCCTCCCTGAGGGCTACGAAACCAAAACCGGAGAGCGCGGTCTTGCTGTGTCGGCCGGCGAAAGGCAGCGCATCGCACTTGCCCGTGCTCTGCTGCGCCGCCCGCAAGTCCTCATCCTCGACGAACCGACCTCGGCTCTCGATGCCGAAACGGAAAGGCTGGTGGCTTCGAATCTGCGCGATGCATTGCCTTCGTCCACCCTGATCGTCATTACCCACCGGCCCGCTCTGGCTGCGATTGCCGATTGCGTGATCGAGATCGAGGCCGCACGAGCGAAGATGACGACCCATGAACACAACGCCGCACTCCAGTACTGACCCCGAGCCCGCGCTTCCGTTCCCGGGCGCAACCGGGCGAGGTCTCCGCGTCGCCGTCATTGATAGCGGCGTCAATCCGCGTCACCCTCACATTTCCAGCGTTGCAGGGGGCGTGTCTATCTTGGGTCCCGATCACATGGAAGAAGATTCTTTTCTAGACCTGCTGGGTCATGGCACTGCCGTGATGGCAGCCATCCAGGAGAAGGTGCCCGAGGCCGAGTACTTCGCCGTGAAGCTATTTCACAACTCATTAAGAACCACGACTCCAGCTCTGCTCGCCGCAATCGAATGGGCCATCGGCAAAGGTGTGGACGTCATCAATCTGAGCCTGGGCACGTTGAACTTCGACTACGAGAGCCGTTTCCGGACGTTGGTGCAAACCGCTGCGGCGCGCGGAACTATTCTCGTCTCCGCTTGGGAAGCCGGCGGACGGGCTTGCCTTCCTGGCAGCCTCCCTGGAGTGATCGGCGTAAGTCTCGATTGGGACTGCCCCCGCACGCGCTACCGCTACACGGAGGACGGTGGCGTCGGAGTCTACTATGCTTCGGGTTACCCGCGCTCGCTTCCCGGGATGCCGCGAGAGCGCAATCTCCACGGCATCAGCTTCGCTGTCGCCAATATGACGGGCTTCGTCCTGCGTGCGCGCGCTTCCCGCTCCGCCGGCGACATTCCTGGAGCGCTCGCTGCTGAAGCCGTCATTGCTTGAGCGGCGGTACAGTAATGTAAACCGCCAGGATCATGTCGTTTGGCTTCGTCGGCACGTTTCCGGCGCTATAGGCACGTGAGCTGTCCAAATAGGGAAACTCCTTTGGAAAGGCCCGAATGCCACCATAGAGGTAGCCGATTAGAGTCCGTTTGCCTCTCAAGGCGCGGAGGTCGTAAACATCCGCATCCTCCCGGATTCTCTTCAGACCCGGCACCGGAAGAAACGCTGCATTCGTCCCTACGTACCCGCCAAGCCTCGCCTCCTGAACAGTCTCCATGCTCTCGTGTCCCCGGCGGCCCAGCGTAGAGACCTGGTCGATCCAGGGCATGCCATCAAAGTAAATGGTACTGGTCTTGTCACCTAGTAGAGGAGCTTCAGCGAACACCTTTTGCGTTTTATCCCAGGTCCATCGGCTTATGCCCCCGAGAAACGTCGTGTACATGGTTTTCGATTCCGGGTCGAACATTTCCATCCTGGCGCAAGTGTAAGCGCTCATCTTCTGCTCGAAGGCGTCTTCATGCGGGGTAGTTGCCGCGTCCCAATAGATGGGCTTCGAGAAATTCAGCTGATCGCGCGTGAATACGCCACCATAGATAGCGGCGCCCAGCGAATGTCCGTCGGGAAGGATGATGAAGCCGGCGTTCATATCGCGCCGGGCGAACTGCGGATCCGAATAGTGTCCGACCAGAGAGACCGAGAGGTGATCGCTGCCTGCGTGCCCGACCCTCAGTTTCCGGATTTCCCCAAGATAACTCTGCGATACCATTGCAGTGGCTTGTTCACTGCTCCCTTCGAAATCGCGATAAGTACCCATGAAGACGTGGCCTCCCGCGAGGTAGAACATGCCATCGTCCAGCTTGACTAACACTCCCCCGGCGGACTGAACCAGGGGGCTTGTCGTCCAAGCGATCTTCTTCGAAAACGTGTCTTCGCCCTTCATCACTCCTTCTACGAGCGAAGGCAGGTCGACCGACGAAAGGATCGGATAAGTTACCCACTTACCTTCCGAGTTCATGCCATAGCCGCCCGCCAGATACAGCGTCGCCTTGTCCTGAAAAAATAGTAAATTACTGGACAACCACTGATCTTTCACGGCCTCGAGGCTGGCGGGAAGTTGGGAGACGGGGAAGCTGTACGTTCTAGCTGCGCCGGCGATGCCGGGGTCGATCACCCAGATCTTATCGTTACTTCCTGTGCGCGGAAAATCCGCGTCGGCAGCTCCAACTCCGTGATATCCGGTCGTTCTTCCGGAAATGAAAATCCATTTGCCGTCCCATTCGGCCCAGGCAAAGGACTGCAGCCTGGGTGCTCCGGGGAAATGGGCAGCGACATTTTCGGTGGCCTCTAGGGTAAAAGGCGGGTTCGCCCGAGACCAGGCGGAAGCTCCTGCCGCGACGCAAGACTCGGCCGCGCTCAGAGTAATAATCAGGGAAACAAAATGCTTCAATAGGGTCATCGTAAGCGAACTTCCGGAGAGCGCTTACGCTATCGTGTACTGAAGATGACCCCGCGCCATGGCGGGGAGCAGCGCGCGCTTCCTTCGATTCTCGCTCTTCTGGGTCTCGGCGTTCAACAAAATTCTGCCTCGGTGACGCGATTTTCAAACATTCGAACCAGCCAAAGAAAAATAGAAAGACGTTATAAGAGCCATAGAATTCTCCTGCTTGAATCGTGCAGCGGGTCATGATAGATTCATGCATCTGTCTGTGGTTCGTTCAGAAGCGTGGCGAACCGCGTGAGGCCCACGTCCCCCCTCCGAATCTGTCCCCGGTCTGGACACTTTCCTCGTAGAACCGCTCCGTAGGACTGTAAGGAGAAAGTATGAACTCAAGATTCACCCATATTCTCGGAATCCTGGCGCTGGGCTGTGCGTTGAGCGTTCACGGCCAGGCGCCGGCAAGCCTCAAGGGTCTCATGTACGTCGGGACGATCGATCACAAAATGCTCATTATCGACGAGGCCAGCGCCAACGTCGTCGGTGAAATCCCGCTGGGCGGAATTCCCCGCATCACTGTTCTCTCCACCGACCAAACGAAGGTGTACATCCTTACTACGCAGCTCGAGCTTGAGACAGTGGATCTGGCCGCCCGGCAAGTCATCAGCAGCTTTCCTCTCTCGGATGGCAAGAGCATTCCCCGCGTTAGTCGCATGTATCCAGGTCGTTTCTCCGGTCTGGTTATCGATCCGAGTGGCCGGTATGTTTACACCACTCTGAAGGTCACCGTGAAGGAGATCGACCACTTTCGCAACGATCCTCCGGTGTTCGTGAAGATCGATCTGCAAGACAAGAAGATCGTCAAGACCATCCCATTCCCGAAACCGTACGATGATGGTTTTGGCTTCGACGCATCTTATAAGATTTCGCCCGATGGCAAGCTGCTCTACGTGTTTGACGACGATATCGCCGTGTTTGATATCGACGATCTTCATCAGGTGGACCGGATAGAGCTGTCAAAACCAGAGTATCCCGGCGCATCGCCCTATCGCCTGGCAGCCAGCGACGATCCGAACGACGCTCCCGGCATCGTGACTGACGTGTTTACCTCGGTGGACCCGGCCGTTCATAAACAGACCTTGGGTCTGGCCAAGCTCGATCTGGCGACCAAGAAGGTGGAGTATACGCCTCTGGGTCCCGCGTTTCCGATGGTCGGTTTTGCTCTTTCGCCGGACCGCAAACTCGGGTACTCGCTCATGGTTTATAACACAGGCGCGAACCGGGTCGCGGAGTGGTGGCTCTGGGACATCGCGGCCCACAAAGTGATCAAGCGCGAATTCTTCCATCCGGCTCGCATAAACCGGATGACGTTGACCAGCGATGGATCGAAGATCATGTTGTTTGGAGGGGGGTCCTCGATCGAGTTCTATGATGCCAAAACCCTGAAGTCCACTAAGCTGGTTTTTCTGAACAAGGACACGACTACCAACCTGATTACCTTGGGCGGAAGAAGCTGAGTCACGAGGAAAGCGCTTCATAGTGCTATTCAAAAACATTTTGCGCTTGCCCGGATCGGATTCTCAAACACATCTAGGCCCGCCAAAGAAAAATAAAAAGACCTAATAGGAGTCATAGAATTCTCCTTCTTGAATCGTAAGGCCGACCATGGTAGCTTCATCCATCCCGTCTGTGGTTCGTTCCCGGGTGGCGAGCCGCTCCTAAGGCCCACGTTTCTTGCCAATCTGTCCCGTGCTGGACACTCTCCCCGTAGAAAGCGCCGCCGTAACGGCCGGTTGAACTCAAGAGCAAATTTCAAAATTAGGAGAGAGTAACTTGAAACTTTCTATCATTTCCCGGTTTGTCGCGACCGCACTCTGGGTGGCTTTCGTTTGCACCAGGCTACTCGGTCAGTCGACATTTGGTTCGTTTGTCGGCACGGTGCATGACCCTTCGGGCGGCATAGTTCCGGACTGCGTGGTCACTCTAACGAACACTGGCACCTCGGTGCAACGATCCGCAGTGACGGACAAGGCCGGGAATTATGTGCTGGTCAATCTGGAGCCAGGCACATATGAGATAGTCATGAAAGCGCCAGGATTCGAAACACTAACTTTAAAAAATTTGGAATTAACGGCCCGCGAGACGGTACGTGCGGACGGCGCGCTGAGCCTTGCCGGCCAAGTCCAGACCGTGGAAGTCCAGGCTACCGCCGAAGCGCCAATCACCACCGAGGTCTCCAACATTGCCGAGACCAAGAGCGGCCACGAGCTGCTCGACCTTCCGATTGCGATCAGTTCGCGCGCGCTGGGTTCCACCAGCGCTATCTCGACGCTGACAACGCAGTCCGGCGTGCAGACCGATCAGTCAGGCGATTTATCGGTCGCAGGGACGAAGACGAGCCAGCTTTCGATCTCGATCGACGGCATCAGCACGATGAACGTGAGAAGCGCAGCGCCCATCTCGGAACTCTTTCCCTCCTTCGGAGCCATCGAGGAAATCCGTGTCAGTGAAATCGACAACGCGGCCGAATTCGGCGGCGTCAGCGACATCACCACGATTTCCAAAAGCGGCACGAACTCGCTGCATGGCGGTGTCTACGAGAACCTGCAGAATAGCGACATGAATGCGCGCAATCCCTTCAGCGCCACGGTCAGCCTGGTTAAGATGAACGACTTCGGTGGGTTTCTCGGCGGCCCCGTTGTTATTCCGCATCTTTACAACGGCAAGGACAAGACCTTCTTCTTCATGAGTTACGAAGGCCTCCGTTTGCCCCGCCAGCAGTTCATCGAGGAAAGCGTTCCTTCGCTCGCGCTGCGCAGCGGCAACTTGTCCGCCTATGGCCTCGGCCAGATTCCGCAGAGCCAGATTTCTCCGGTGGCGCTTGCGGCACTCCAGTATCTGTATCCCCTTCCGAATATCGGCTCGGCCAACGCCATCGCCAATAACTATGGGGTTAACTTCCCGACGCCGATCTCCAGCGACCAAGCCGATCTGCGGCTCGACCAGGTGATTAATTCTAAGCAGACTTTTTTCGTGCGGGGAACGTATAAGAATAAAAATGTCACGAACCCCCCTCTGTCTACCGGCACCATATTCGCAGGAGGTCTCCAGCAGCCGGAAATGGATTATGCGTTCACTGCAGCCCACAATTACGTCATCACACCAGCGTTAGTCAACGAGTTGCGATTGGGAGTTACCGCCGACCGCATCTTTACCAGCGACAGCGCCAACGCCCAGTTCCTGGCTTCCGAAATCGGGGTGCCGCTGCCGCAAGTGCCCAGCGGCAATATCACGCCGTGTTTTCAAATTACCGGCTTCCAGTCCACCTGTTCCACGGCGTCTACGAAATACAGATCGCAAGCCAAACAGCTGATCGACAACATTACCTGGACGAAGGGATCGCATACCTACAAGTTCGGCGCGGATATACGCCGTCTCGAGGCGTACGACGACAACCCGTCCTGGGCCTTTGGCAATAGCGGTGGTGTCGATGGCAGTTACACGTTTAACGGATCGGTTTCGGGCCTGAACCCTTATCTGGCTTTTCTGGAGGGAATCCCCGACAAAACCGGCGTCAATACTATCACTCAGCCCGACTCCAACGGCAATGCTATCCATTACGGTGTGTTCGCGCAAGACGACTGGAAAGTGACGCCTCATCTGACCATCAATTACGGTATACGATGGGAGTATCACCCGCCCTTTCTTGATGTATTGCACAACATGGCTGTACTCCTACCCGACTATTTTGGGGTAATTAATGGCGTAGTCGTTCACGGGGAGGTCGCGGTGAACAACAATTCTCTCCTAAATCCGCAGTTCGTGGCTTCCATTGCCCCCACCCCGGTTCTTACCGCCAACCAGGCGGGGATACCGGCCACGCTTCATTACTCCGACAAAACCAGCTTTGCTCCGCGCATTGGCTTCGCCTGGCGCCCGTTTAACAACGACAAGACCGTGATTCGCGGCGGATATGGCAAATTTATCGAGGCCATGCTGGGAACGCTGACAAACGCGGGCTGGGGTGTACCAGCGGCCTACGATGGCGTCTACACCAATACCGTTGTCAACGGAACACCAACTCTGACGCTGGCCCATCCATTTCCCTTCCCCCTGGATCAACCCGGCACGAACAGCTTCGGGCTTTCGGGCGTGCTCCACTACCAGGACCCCTATGTCCAGCAATGGAATCTGACGATTGAGCGCGATTTGGGTTTTAACACGGGCCTTCGCATCTCCTACGATGGCAACCACGGCTCGAACATCGGATACAACGAGAATGTGGATCAGGTCGCCCCCAACACGATTGGCTACGCCAAAGCCGCAGTCGCGTCCCCCTATCCGTTGTGGTCATATGTCTCACAGGACGCCAACGGGGCCCGCAGCAACTACGATGCGCTGACCATTGCTGGCAACAAGCGCCTGTCGCGGGGCCTGCAGTTCGCCACCAGCTATACGTTTGCCAAGAATCTTTCCAACGGCCAGGGCTATGACCCAACGGCTTTCGCGAGTCAGGCCGGCGGCACCGTGAGCGACATCTATAACATCAATCTCGATTACGGCAACGTGTCCTTTACCCATCGAAATCGCTTCCTGTCGACGTTCCTTTATCAGTTGCCTTTCGGCCGCGGCGGAACGTTCCTGAGTACGGCGAACCGATTCGTCGATGCAATCATCGGCGGGTGGGAACTCTCCGGCGTGGTACTCTTCCAAAGCGGACCGTTCATGACCGTAATCGCGCCGGGAGCCGATCCGGCCGGCAACAACTCGGAAAACTCCTCGGGAGCGGGACGCGCGGATATCATTTCGGGCGTGCCTCTATATCCCACGAACCAAGGCGTCGCGGATTGGATCAATCCCGCCGCATTCGTGAAACCGGCCAACAACATTGGACGCATCGGCAATTCACCGGTCGGCTCTGTGGTGGGTCCGGGAACGCAGGCCGTGTCACTCTCGATGTTCAAATCGTTCCTGATTAAAGAGGGAGTGCGCTTCCAGTTCGGTGCGGGGGCTTCCAACGCCCTGAATCATCCGAATTATGCGCCGCCGACGAATCTGAGCGTCGGGACGGCGGGTTTTTCGAGCCTCACTAACGTGCAATCGCAGGAGAACGGCGGGCCCCGCTCGATTCAGGCCACTGCGCGCCTCACCTTCTGACCTTCTAAGCCACCCGGGCACTACCATGGTGCCCGGTGCATCTGGAATGGGCGCTCGCCCTCGTGGCAGCGCCAAGTTTTTTTCATTGCTACTCGCCAGAAATCGATTCCAACGCGAGCGCCGCATACCCCGTGGCGGCATCGCGCATGAAGCGTCCGATATCCGACTGAGGGTCGCGGTTTTTATTAAGAGACCAAGCGGGCCACGAGCCATCCTGCGGATCTTGGTTCCGGGACAGCCAAGCGCGGCCGCGTTCGAGCGCCGTAAAACCTGTGCGAGCGCCAGCCGCATTCAAGGCGAGCACGGCAATCGCGGTAGCGTAGCCATCGCTGCGTGTTTCGAGGACAGTGTTGTCGACCCGCTTCCACGAGCCGAGCGCGGATAGGCTCCAGCCACCATCTTCCTGCTGCAGCGACGAAATTTCTTGGCTCACCGCTTTCTGTTCCGCGGGGCTGAGCAGACCGGGCAGGCGCGCCGAGGCCCACGCCAGAAAGGCCCGATTGAACAGAGTCTGGCTCGCATAGCCGCTCTTCAGCCAGCCCCGCATCTTCTCGATCCCGCTTTGGATTTGCGGCGTATCGCGGTAACCATCCGGCGCCATCGCGACGGCCATCGCCATGAGGGTCGTCCCCCAATATTGCGAGGTGTCTGCTTCCCAAGGCGCATAGTGAAAATTTAGCCAGTCCCAAGTGCCGGACTCCAGCTGTGACGACCAAGCGTGTTCGAACGCCGTGCGCGTCACCTCGCGCAGGTGTCCCGAGCGGGCATCATAGATTGCCAGGATGAACGCATTCAGCACTGCTTCCGTGCCACGAGACTCGGCGGGTTTGGTCGGGCCCGATTTCTCCTTGTAGTAAGGCTCGGTTTCGTTCCACAGGCTGACGCGCTTCTCTATATACGCCAGCATCGTCCGCTCGGGCGACAATTGCTTGTCATCATTGAGACGCGCGCGCAGCGCTGGCCGGCCGAGGGCGTAGGGTAACACGGTGTGACAAGAGACGCATGTCGTCTCATGATCGCGCTGCGATCGAGGCCAGTTCTGCCACCAAGTTTCGCGATTATCGAGATAGCCGGCAGCGGCGCCGGCATCCCACGACGCAGCTTGCGCCATGGGCACGAGCGAAGTTACAAGCAGGGACGTAATCAGCGCAAGCGAATTCATTGCCATACGGTGCTCCTTTTGAAGATCGTCTCTTAGTGCGCTTACGCTATCGCGTACTAGGAATGGCCCTGCGCCATGGCGGGGAGCAGCGTGCGCCTCTTTAACATTCTTTCTCTTCTCGCTAACCTATTCAACAAAATTGTGCGCTCGCGACCCTCCGGGCTATTGTGGACCCGCCGGGAGGCCCTTGGTTGGGGGTTCTAACCGTTCTAGCCACCCAACAGAAAGCAAAAAGCTAGCAAAAAGATGTTATCGGCATCATAGAATTTACTGGTTTGAATTGCGCGGACTGTCATGCTAGGTTCAGGTGTCCCCGTCTGCGGTTCGCTTTGAATTATCGAGAACCGCTCTATTAGGCGGACGTCCCGCCCTTCGGTCTAAGTCTGGACATTCACCGCGTAGAAAGCCGCAATAACGGCGGTGTTCACGCGGTCTTCAACTCAAGAGGTTCTTTGATGTCAATTACCGGGAGTGGCGGGCCCGGGCTCTTTTGTTTCAACTCGCCGACGCTTAAGGGCCACTCCACTTTCGGCTCTTTCGCGGGGGTATCATGACCATCCCGGAGATGAATCTGCGCAGTTTGCGGAAGGCGATTCGAAACAATGAGATTTCGTTTCCTTCCCAAGTGCCGATATTCCCATGCGAGTCAAGGGCGGACATTCAGTGGCGGCTAGTGACACTCTACTTTGTCTGCAATTGGCCCTGTTGCCGCTTAGGGCAACGATACGGGATAACCAGCGAACGAGTTGGGCAAATAATTTCGAATTGGGTCCAGCGCGCGAGCTTTCTGGGTTACTTACAGGAGATTCCGCCGGTAACTTGCCTCTCGCCCAATCTCTTGCCTGGTTTGCCCTTGCAGCTGCACGACTACGGTACCGATTCTCTGCATGTTCCACTGTCGGAGTTGGTTGAGCGGCGTAAATCCGGTTTAGGCAGGAATAGGCCCAATCCACTAACTCTTTCTATGAGTGCTGGCAAACAAAAATAAAAAGATGTTATGGGGGGCATAGATTCTCCCGCTTGAATCCTGCCAGCCTGGCATGTTAGCTTCAAGCGTCCCGTCCGCGGTTTCGCTGTTGAATGCACGCGAACCGCTCCTTGGGTGCTCGTTCCACCCTTCCGTCCCTGGTCTGGAAACTCTCTGCGTAGAAAATAATACCTGAAGCTTCAGCATATAAGACCCAGGTTGTGTTTCCGTCGTGCTGTTAAGCGAAAGCATAGATCATGGCGTGTCATCAGCTCGATGTCGCCAGCGGACTCATATTCTAAGGAATCCTTGTGACTAAGAAATTTCTAACGCAGGCCCGTGTGGCTATGTGCGCGCTGGCGTCCGCCATTTTTGCTTTTTTCCTCGCGGCTCAACCCGCTGGCGATCCTGTCACTGTGGCGCGCAACGCCCTCGATCTTTTGCTGGCCGAAAAATACACCGACTTCAGAACCATGCTCAGCCCAACGGGGAGTCAGCGGCTTTCCGAAGGGGTTCTGCGCAATCAGCTAGGGGGCAGGATCCGCACATTGGGACAGGTAGGCAGCATCGGCCAGCCGGTGACGGCCAAGGATGGTAGCGACACCCTAGTCAGTTTTCCGGTCCAGTTCGCATCGATGCCCATCAACATCCAGTTGACCTTGAATGGGTCGCGCCAGGTCGCGAGCGTAACATTACGTCCTTCCGACGCCCCCCTGCCAAAGCTGTGGCAGACACCCGCGTACAGCCGCCCGGAGGCCTTCACGGAAGGCGAACTGACGATCGGGAGTGACGACTGGAAGCTGGGCGCCACGCTCACGCTGCCCGTCGGCAAGGGTCCGTTCCCAGGTGTGGTCCTGGTTCATGGGCCGGGACCAAACGATCGCGATGAGTCGATCTACTCCAACCGCATGTTTCGGGATCTCGCCGAAGGACTGGCGTCATCCGGTATCGCCGTGTTGCGCTATGACAAACGCACGCTGGTCTATGGCGACAAGATGGGCGCGCAAGCGTATACGCTAGAGCAGGAAACGGTGGAAGACGCGGTTCGGTCGATCGCTTTGATGCGGCGGCAACCGGGAATCGCGGCCGGACGGATCTATCTTTTGGGACATAGCTTGGGTGGCTACGCGGCGCCCCGCATTGCGGCTCGCGATGGGAAACTCGCGGGGTTGATTTTTCTTGCGGCTAACGCCCGTCCGATCGAAGACGTCGCGTTGGGTCAGAACGATTACGTGGCCCACCTCAACGGCCACCCGTCGGCGCAGATGCAGCAACGTCTGGATGCTTTGAAGGCCGAGGTCGCCAAAATAAAAAACCTCCAGGCCGGCCAGCCGGTCCCGCAGATCTTGATGGGACTGCCCGGTGCTTATCTGCTGGACTTAAAAGCGTACGATCCGTCAGGTCAAGCGAAGCAGCTCAGCATGCCGCTGCTGTTCCTTCAGGGGGGCCGCGATTTCCAAATCACTTCCGAGGATTTAGAAATCTGGAAAACTGCCTTGGCCGGGCACAGTAATGCCACGTTCAAGGAATATCCGACTTTAAATAATCTGTTCATGGCGGGTGAGGGAAAACCGACTCCCGCCGAATACCAGAAAGCGAGCAATGTGGACGGCGCCGTAGTTTCTGACATTGCCGCCTGGATCGCTCACCCCAAAAAGTAATTCGATGATCAATCGACGGGAGCTTCTCGCCGTGGCCCGCCAAGCGCCGGAGGCGGCTTTCGTCGAGGACGATCTGATTAGGATTATTCGTATCTCAGGGCCACCAGCGGATCAACTCGAGCGGCGCGCCGGGCAGGGACATAGCTGGCCAACTGACGGAAGGCTTCCTCGTGCATCTTAAGCAGCGCCCCAGCTTCTGGTCGAGCGCCGCTTCGGCCATCATCGCCAGCTGTAGCCCAGTGTGAACGTGAACCCGTTCAGCTTCCCTTCCTTACCGTCCAACGGCTTCAACCTCCGGGTAAAGGCGGTGCAGAAGGCCACTTCCACCGACGTGGAGAAGGTGCTCGCGGCGCTGCCTGGCACCGAGACTCCGAACCTCGCCGGCGGTACGGCCAAGGTGCTGCCCAATCATCACATTACCAAGCCGGTCTACATCGGCGAACTAAAAGCCGACGGCCAGTTTAACGAGGTTTGGAAATCCCGGGCTTGGTTCCGGGCGATGCCTGGTCCGACTATTTGCCGGGCAGCAAGGACATCGAAGCCGATTGGGTGACGCTCAAGTGCGGGAACTATAATAAGGTGACCAAGAAGTGTTCCGGTCAGAACTGCAAATAACAAAGCATCTCCCGCCGGGTGGGCAGTGGCTATTGCTGCCGCTGCTGATCCTGTGGGCCGTGATTCCCTTTCACGCCCTATCTCCATGATGCTGCTGGTAACAAAACTCCTCCAGATCTGTTTCGGGACGAGAACGAAAGATAATGATATCGATGGTTCAAATTGGAATTTTCGATTGGACTGCGCAGCGAGACACGCCTATGCTGAGGTATAACAGCGAAGGTTTATGGAGCCCGTCTCCTCCCAGGTAGCCTTACTTCATCGTGTAAGCCGTGTTGTCAGTTCTGAGTTATCGCTCGATGAAATGTTGGGAGAGATTGTGGGGCTAACCGCCCAGGTGACGGGTTGTGACGCGTGCCTGGTTTACCTGCTCGATCGTAACAGGCACGAAGTGGTCCTGCGCGCTTCTCAGGTTCCACATGCCGCCGACTTAGGCAACCTGCGCATGAAAGTGGGCGAGGGCATCACCGGCTGGGTGGCGGCGCACAAATCGGTGGTGGCATTGTCGCGCAACGCAGGCAGCGACGCTCGGTTCAAACGCTTCCCAGCTCTTGTGGAAGACACCTATGAAGCGTTCCTTTCGGTTCCATTGGTAAGCGGTGGTGAAATCATCGGTGTCGTAAATGTTCATCATCGTGAGCCACACAGTCATGCACCTGATGAGATCTCCCTGCTCACGTTTGTGGGCCAGCAGATGGGCGGAGCAATTTCCAAGTTCGTACTCGCCGAGGCGAACGTTCGCCTGCAGGAAGAAACGGTCGAGATGAAGCACCAGCTTGAAAGCAGAAAGGTGATCGAGCGCGCGAAGGGCATTTTGCAGCAACGCTTTAACCTAACTGAAGAAGAAGCCTATCTGCGCATCCGCGATGAAAGTCGCCGTCTGCGCCGTCCTATGAAAGAGTTAGCTGATGCCGTTGTTTTGAACGAAGATCTCAGCCGTCGGAAATCCACCAGTGGGGTGAAATAAACCTGTTGCCGAAAGCCACTCGTGCCCCCGGCGGCAGAAAGCGAAGTCTAATCCAAATCGGCAATATGCCCGCAATTGGGCCGTGCGATTCTTGATAGCGCTCTTTTACCAACGAAGGGCATAGTTAGTTCGTGCCGTCGAGATAGCCGAGTACGTTATGGCTCCCCGTGACGGATAACGCAATTACACCGCACCACACGCGAACCAGAGCACTCTTTCAGATAAACTATAATAAGCGCTCACAAACAGCTTTCCTGATTCCCTGCTGAAAACAGAACCCACCGCTAAGTGTCCATCTCCTCGGATCAAATCCTCGGCCTGCACTGGGACGTCCTGGATCTGCGGGGAATTCGTCACGAAGGTAGAGCTCGACATCTGCAATATGGCGCGGCATCTCACAATGGATTGCAGCCGCGTATTCCGCATTCGCCTGCATCTGCGCCTCGTACGTCCTGTAATAATTTTGATCCCTGATCACGAGGACTGTGGTAATTTCGGGAACGATTCGAACCAGATCGACGCAAAACCAATTCGGCAATTGCGATCGCGCTCAATATATCGATGTAGTATGCCATCGATATTCGCCGAGGTCGTCGCATCCCGCATCCGAGGCACTGGGAAGCGCTGGCGAAACTAGTTGGCGCACCGGAGACTGAAACGCCGACGATACAGCCCGCGCGCGGCCAGCCTCATTGCCTGCTTTACTGGCTCGGGCTGAAAATTCTCTGAATGAAAGCTTTATACGTCCTGCGATTCGACCATCTCGGGAAGCACATCGCGCTCGCCTGCCATCCACACATACAGAGTGGGGAGCAGGAAGATGCTCATGGCCAAGTCGGAAATCAAACCGCCAACGATCACAATGGCGAACGGCCGCTGCGAGTCCGAGCCGATGCCATGCGACAACGCGGCGGGCAGCAATCCCAGCGTGGCCACCAGCATTGTCATCATGATGGGCCGGAGCCTCAGAACCGCCCCCTCGATCGCCGATTCTTCCACCGTGTAGCCTCGCGCGCGAAGTTGATTGATGTACTCCAGCATGATTACGCCGGTTTGCACGGAGACGCCAAACAGCGCCAGGAACCCGACGCCCGAAGAAACGCTGAAGTTGGTGTGCGTCACCAGCAGCGCCAGCAAACCGCCGATGCGCGCCAGCATCACGTTAACGAGAATGAGAATCGCCCATTTGAACGAGCGAAACATCGTATACAAGATGATGAAGATCAACAGCACCGTCAACGGCACGATGATGAGCAATCGCGCTTCGGCGCGTTTTTCGCTCTCGTATTCACCTTCCCAATCGATGTGATACCCGCGCGGGAGTTGAACCTTGGCACTGACGTTGTGGATCGCCTCTTCCACCGCACCGCCCAGATCGCGGTCGCGCACACTGTACTTGATGGCGACGTACCGCTGGTTCGCTTCGCGATAGATTTCGGAGCCGCCATCCCGCTCTTCGACTTTGCAAAGCTGGGCGAGCGAGACTCGTTCGCCGGTGGGCGCCAGCAATCGGATGTTCTCGATGGCTTCCTTGGTGTTCCGATACTGTGGCAGATACCTCATCACCAAGTCGTAGCGCGCCTCGCCCTGCAGTACTTGAGTGAGAGCGTTCCCCCCCGCGGCAGTCTGGATCGCATCCTGAACGTCCGCCACGTTGATTTGATAGCGCGCGGCTTGCTGGCGGTCCACCACAAAATTATCGTTCGGCTGTCCTAAGACTTGAAAAACGCCCAAGTCCTGAATCCCCCGGATCTGACCCATGATGGTGACGATCTGGTTAGCCTTTTCCTCGAGGACCCTCAAGTCGTCGCCATAGACCTTGGTCGCAAGCTGTCCCTTGACGCCGCTGACCGCTTCCTCCATGTTGTCCGCGATCGGTTGAGAAAAGCCCCACACCACGCCCGGAAGCTTTTCCAGCTCCCGATCCATGGCGGCGATGACCTCGTCCTTATTTTGGTGAAATGCCGGCCGCCACTGTTCCTTTGGCTTCAGATCGACGAAGTACTCCGTATTGAAGAAGCCGGTTGTATCCGTTCCATCGTCGGGACGGCCGGTTTGACTGGTGCATTGCGTAACCTCGGGAAACGAGCAAAGGATGATTCGCGCCTGATTCGACAGCCGGATGCCCTCCGTTGGTCCGGTGCTGGGGGCCAGCGTGCCACGAACCCACAGCGCGCCTTCATCCAAGTGCGGCAAGAACTCGGAGCCGATCACGCCGCCGACGGTGAGATAGATCGCCATCGCCAGGCTGGCCACGCCGCCGGCCACCGTCAGAAACCGCAGACGGATCGCGAGTCTCAGGAGCCGCCGGTATACACTGGTCAGCCATGTCATCACCGGGTTGTGCCACTCGCGCGTGCCCCTGGGAAAGAAGAGGCTGGCAAGAGCGGGCGCGATCAGCAGCGAGAACAATATGGCGCCCAGCAAAGCAAACGCCACGGTCCAAGCCATGGGCTTAAATAAGCGGCCCTCCACGCGCTGCAGCGTGAAAATCGGCAAATAAGCGGTAATAATGATCGCGACCGCATAAAAGACTGGCCGCTGCACCTCGTGCGCCGCGTCGGAAATCTTCTGCTTCGGCGTCCTGTTGTCGTCGCCCCGTCGGCCAAGATGGCGCACGATGTTCTCCACCATGACCACGGCTCCATCCACAACCATGCCAAAATCCAACGCTCCCAAGGAAAGCAAGTTGGCCGGAATGCCCTTCAGGTTTAAACATGTCGCAGCGAACAAGAGCGAGAACGGGATGGTCAAAGCGACGATAATCGCGCCACGCACATTCCCGAGAAACAGAAACAGGACAATCACCACCAGCACGATGCCCTCGGTGAGGTTATGCAGCACGGTGTGCGTGGTGTAGTGCACCAAATCGCTGCGATCTATGAGCGGGACCACTTTCACGCCCTTAGGGAGAATGGTGTTGTTGAGTTCGTCCACCTTCTTGTGAATCCCCTGCAGCGCAGTGTCGGCGTCGGCCCCTTTGCGCAGGAGCGCAATCCCCGAAACCACGTCGTCGTTATCTATGACTTTTCCGTCCTCGTGGCGGATCGCCCGCGCGAATTGGCCGAGCCGGATCTTCGGCCCCTGCGCGACAAAAGCAACATCCCGCACGCGGATCGGCGTGCCGTTTTTGGCCGTAATCACCGTGTTCTCGATGTCGTGTACGTTCCGGACCAGACCTACTTCCTGAATGTTGATCTGCTGCAAGCCGGCTTCGACAAAGCTGCCACCCGCGTTGGCGTTGTTGTTGGTGAGCTGTTGCTCCACTTGTCCGATACTCAATCCGTAGGAGATCAACTTGTCGGGATCCACGCGAACCTGATATTCCCGCGTCGGGCCGCCGAAGCTGGCAACGTCTACGATGTTGGGCACGGCCTTGAAATTCTTCTCCACCACCCAGTCTTCGAGCGACTTCAACTCCATCACGTCATAAGCCGGATTGGTGCTGTGCAGCGTGAAGAAATAGATCTGGCCAGCCGGGCTCCAGTCGGTTTGCATTTGCGGACTCACGCCGGGCGGAAGAGTGACCTGGGTGAGGCGCTCAAGCGTTCGCTCGCGGTCCCGAAAATTCTCCTCCTCGTCATCGAAAATAAGCTTAATGTCCGACAGACCGAACAAGGAGAACGATCGCAAATGGGTTACATGCGGCATGCCGTTCATCACGATCTCCAAAGGAATCGTTACCTGTTGCTCGATCTGCTCGGCGGAGATTCCGGGCCACTGCGTGACGATCTCGACGTAGTTGTCCGCCACGTCCGGATACGCTTCCACCGGAAGCTGGTGAAACGCAATCGCGCCCCAGCCGAACAACAGAAGTGCCGCGGCGAGGACCAGAAAGCGGTTGTTCAGCGCGAAATCAACAAGCTTGCGAATCATTCAGAGAGACCCCTTACTGTTCCACCGTGTTCTGAAAGACGAGCGCGTTGGTGACAACCTGGTCTCCAGGCTTAAGGCCCGACGTCACTTCTTGCAGGTTGTTGGGAAGCATGCTGCCGGCTGCCACTTCCTGACGCCGGAAACTGCCATTTCCCAAAGGCGTATAGACCCACTCGCGGTCATGCAGATGCAGGATCGCGGTCGAGGGAACCGTCGCGTGCTTGTCCATCGTTTGGCCGTGGAACGTCGCCGTCACGAACATTCCGATCCGCATCAAGCCAGGATTCTCTACTTCGAGGCGCACTTTCGCCGTGCGAATGTTGGGATCGATGATGGGCAGGATGTTGCTGATTCGTCCCTTCAACACGCGGTCCGGGTAGGCGACGAGATGGATGTCCGCATATTCTCCGATATGCACCTGCGCCATGTTGTTCTCCCAAACATCACAAATGATCCAGACATGCGACAAGTCGGAAATGGTGAAAGGGTTGGGCGGCGTGAGCGCCTGAACGCCCGATTGGTCCGTGATCTGTTGGTCCGTGATTGTTCCCGATACTGGAGAAAAAACTTGGACGATTCCCGTGGGATGATCGGGGTCGGCTCCGAGCAGACCGAGTTGTTCCTTCGCCGTCTCGAGCACGACCAGGTTATCGTCCTCCGCGTTCTGGGCGATTTCCTGAGCGCTTTTCGGGATCGCCCCGTGCTCAAACAGCGTATTGGCGCGGGCGAGTTGGAGCTTGGTTAATTCCTCGTTCTTGACGGCCTGCCGGTAATTGGAAAATGCGGTCGCTATGTCCGCGCTACGCACTTTAAACAAGAGCTGGCCCTTCTTCACCAGATCGCCCAGCCTCGCATCGATCTCAACGATTCGCCCGGTAGCGAGCGAGGGCACCGGCACCTGCCGCGATACGTCGGGATTGACCACGCCCGTTACGTTTAGCTCTGGAGCGGCGATATGCTCGCCCGCCGTGACCAGCGGAAACTGTTCCGGATGGTCCACCTTGAAGTTATTAGCATCCAGGTCGGGAATGACGACCACGGGCGTCGGACCGGTGCTGGCCACAAGGTTTTCCTGCGCTCTCACCCTCCTCTCGCACCCAGTGACCAGAAGGCTTACGCTCAAACACAAACTCGCTGCGGCAACAAACGAGCACTTCATAACAAAACCTCCTTACCGACGGCCATGTTCATTTGGGCTGCGGCGGTCAAAAACGAACCAATCAGATTCAGATAGGCCAGCCTGGTGTCGCGAAAGGATTTCTCGGAATCCAAGTAGTCTAGTAACGACGCGCCACCGTTCTGGTAGGAAAACGACATGCGG
>Ga0182024_10007615_pt1 | contig 23292 bp, 20 predicted proteins | sample P32metaG_FD_120480 | JGI IMG/M metagenome (GOLD analysis project Ga0182024, IMG submission 120480) | Permafrost microbial communities from Stordalen Mire, Sweden - P3-2 metaG (Illumina Assembly) | ecosystem: Environmental > Terrestrial > Soil > Wetlands > Permafrost | place: Sweden: Stordalen... | reverse complement strand
TTACATCTGCTCCGGCGCGTCGATGCCCAAGACGGAGAGTCCGCTCGAGAGCGTGCGCGCGGCGAGGTCGCACAACGCCAGTCGCTGGTCGCGCAGGACGCCTTCGGAGGTGAGGACCGGACAGGCGTCGTAAAAGGCGGTGAGGCGCTGCGCCAAATCAAAAAGGTAGACGCAGAGTCGATGCGGTTGGAGCGACGCCAGCGACGCTTCGAAAGCCTCGGGGAACGCGAGCAGTCCCAACGCCAAGTCACGCTCCTGCGGGGTGTCGAGTGAGAACGCGACGGACGCCGGCTCCCACGGCGCACCGAGGCGACGAAAGATCGACCGGAGACGAGCGTGCGCGTACTGCAGGTACGGGCCGGTGTCACCCTCGAAGGCGATCATGCGATCGAGATCGAAGATGTAGTCGTGATGACGATCAGTGGAGAGGTCGGCGTACTTGATGGCGGCGCGCGCGATCTCAACGGCCAAGCGCGTGCGGGCCATCTCGTCGAGGTCGGTGTTGCGTTCGCGCAGCGCCGCGTCGGCGCGTTCGATCGCCTCGTCGAGGAGCGAAGCCAGCTTGACGGTCTCGCCGCTGCGCGACTTGAACATCTTGCGATCGGGCCCGAGCACATTGCCGAAGGTGACGTGCTCACAGCGCACCCGCTCGGGCAGCCACCCCGCCATGCGCGCGACGGCGAAGACCATTTCGAAGTGCTGGGCCTGGGGTACGCCCACGACGTAGAGCATCTCGTCGGCGTGCAAGTTATCCACGCGGTCGCGCACCGCGGCGAGGTCACTCGCGGCGTAGCCGAAACCCTGGTCGCTCTTTCGAACGATGAGCGGTAACGCTTCGCCGTCGCGATTGGTGAAGCCCGGAGGAAAGACGCACAGTGCGCCGCCGCTCTCGACGATCAGTCCCGCGGATTGGAGATCGGTGACGACGTCGTTCAGCATGTCGTCGTAAAAGGACTCGCCGACCACGTCGTTGACCGTCAAGGTGATGCCGAGGTCTTGGTAGACCAGGTCCAGGTACGCGGTTGACTGGTCCACGATGATTCGCCAGAGACGTAGCGTCTCGGGGTCTCCCGCCTGCAACGCGACCACACGGGCCCTGGCGCGCTCTTTGAACGCGTCGTCGGCATCGAACTTGGTTCGAGCTTCCTTGTAGAAACCGTCGAGGTCACCGATGGTGAACGAGTCTCTCCCTCCCTCTTCGCGGTCCAGGAGATGTTCGATCAACATCGCGAACGGAGTGCCCCAGTCGCCCACGTGATTGCGAGCGATGACGCGATGCCCGGCGAAGCGGTTCATGCGCGCGAGCGCGTCGCCGATGACCGTCGAACGAAGGTTGCCGACGTGCATCTCTTTCGCCATGTTCGGTGCGGAGTAGTCGACGACCACCGTCTTGGAGTTCGACACCACCGCGATGCCCAGACGATCGTCACCACGCAGCCGCGTCAACTCTTCGCCGAGAAACCCCGGGCTGAGCGTCAAATTCAAGAATCCCGGTCCCGCGATCTCCATCGTCGCCACCCCGGACAAATCCGCGCGACCGACGATTTCCTCGGCGACGTCGCGCGGTGATCGTCCCAGGCGCTTGGCCAGCGCCATGACGCCGTTGGCCTGGTAGTCGCTCCGATCCGAGGTGCGCAGCACGGGGTCGGCGCCCACATCGAGTGAGTCAAAGGCGCTTTGCAACCGTGACGCAAGCGTGTCGTAGGTCGACGTCATGGGCTCAAGTCTCGCACTTTGGTCACGACGACACCGACTACCAGGCGAAACGCGGACACGGGGAACACGGCAGAATGGGTGCATGACCTCCCTCAACTCCTTCGGCTCCCAAATGACTCTCAATGTTCAAGGTCGTGATCTCACCTACTACTCGCTTCGCTCGGACGCGCTGTCGGCGCTCGGCGTCGACCGACTCCCGTATTCGATCAAGGTGCTCTTGGAGAACCTCCTACGACACGAAGACGGCGTGAAGGTCACCGCCGCCGACATCGAGGCCCTCGCGCGCTGGGGCGAGAATCCGTCACACCACGGAGAGGCCGCGGGCGAAGACGCCAAGGAGATCGCCTTCACGCCCGAGCGCGTCCTCATGCAAGACCTCACCGGCGTGCCGGCCGTCGTTGACCTGGCCTCCATGCGCGACGCCATCATCGCCTTGGGCGGTGACCCGAACAAGATCAATCCCCTGGTCCCGGTGGAACTGGTCATCGACCACTCGGTGATCCTGGAGCGCTCCGGGACCGCGGAGAGCTTCGATCAGAACGTAGTGATCGAGTACGAGCGCAACATCGAGCGCTACACGTTCTTGAAGTGGGCCCAGAGTTCGTTCGAGAAGTTCCGCGTCGTGCCTCCGGGCATGGGCATCTGTCACCAGGTGAACCTCGAACACCTCGCGCGCGTCGTCTTCGAACAAGACGGCGTCGCCTACCTCGACACGTTGGTCGGCACGGACTCGCACACGACGATGGTGAACGGCCTCGGCGTGCTCGGTTGGGGAGTGGGCGGCATCGAAGCCGAGGCCGGCATGCTCGGTCAACCCACCTCGATGCTGATTCCCCCGGTGGTCGGACTGCGCCTCTCGGGCGCCCCCCGCGAAGGCGTCACCGCCACCGACGTCGTGCTGACCATCACCGAACTCCTTCGCAAGCACGGCGTAGTCGGGAAGTTCGTCGAAGCTTACGGACCCGGCGTGGCGTCGCTCTCGCTCGAGACGCGCGCCACCATCGGCAACATGTCACCCGAGTACGGCGCGACCTGCGCGATCTTTCCCATCGACCAGTTGACGGTCGACTACCTCGCCTTCACCGGTCGGCCGAAGGATCAGCTCGATCTCGTCGAGGCCTACGCCAAGGTGCAGGGCCTCTGGCACGATCACAGCGCGAGCGAGCCGATCTACTCGGAGAACGTCGAACTCGACCTCACCTCGGTGGAGCCCAGTCTCGCCGGACCGAAGCGGCCCCAGGATCGCGTGTCCCTGTCGGGCGCGCGTGGCGCGTTCTTAGGCGCCCTCGGTCGCGAACCCAAAGAGGTGCACGGGGTTGACATGGCCGAGACGCTGCGCGAAGGCGCCGTCGTCGTCGCGGCCATCACGTCGTGCACGAACACTTCGAACCCGTCGGTGTTGGTGGCGGCCGGCCTGGTCGCCAAGCGCGCCGTCGAACTGGGACTGAGCGTGAAGCCCTGGGTGAAGACGTCGCTCGCCCCGGGCAGTCGCGTCGTCATGGACTATCTCGAGCGGGCCGACCTGGTCAAGCCGCTCGACGCCCTGGGCTTCTATCTCGCCGGCTACGGATGCACCACCTGCATCGGCAACACCGGACCGTTGCTGGCCGGCGTCTCCGAAGCCGTCAACGAGCACGACCTCTCGGTCGTGTCGGTGCTGTCGGGCAACCGAAACTTCGAGGGTCGCATCCACCCCGACGTCAAGCAGAACTTCCTCGCCAGTCCTCCTTTGGTCGTGGCCTACGCGCTGGCCGGGACGATGGAGATCGACCTCGCCAGTGAGCCGCTCGGCATCGGCACCGACGAACAGCCGGTCTTCTTAGCCGACCTGTGGCCGAGCGACGCCGAAGTGGCCGAGGCCGTGCGCTCGTCGATCACCCCGGAGATGTTCGAGGAGCGTTACGCCAGCGCCTTCAGCGGCGACGAACGTTGGCAGAAGGTGCCGACCACCAACGCCATCACCTACGCCTGGGACAACGCGTCGACCTACGTGAAGCTCCCGCCGTACTTCGACGGCCTCACCATGGAGCCGGGCGTGGTCACGGACTTCTCCGGCGCGCGCGTGCTCGCCAAGCTCGGTGACTCGGTGACGACCGACCACATCTCGCCGGCCGGCAACATCCGCGCCTCCTCGCCGGCCGGTAAGTACCTCATCGACGGCGGCGTCATGGCGGCCGATTTCAATAGCTACGGCACGCGTCGAGGCAATCACGAGATCATGGTTCGCGGCACCTTCGCCAACATCCGCATCCGCAACCAGATGGCGCCCGGCACCGAGGGCGGCGTGACGCTGAAGCTGCCCGAAGGCACCGAGATGTCGATCTTCGACGCCGCCATGGCCTACCAGGCCGAGGGCACGCCGCTCATGATCATCGCCGGCAAAGAGTACGGCACCGGGTCGAGTCGCGACTGGGCGGCCAAGGGCACCAAGCTCCTCGGCGTGAAGGCCGTCCTCGTCGAGAGCTACGAACGGATCCACCGCTCGAACCTCGTGGGCATGGGCGTCTTGCCGTTGCAGTTCCGGGCCGGCGAGAGCGCCGCGACCTACGACCTCGACGGCACCGAGACCTTCGCGATCTCGGGGCTCGACGCGTTGAACCGCGGCGAGACGGTGACTACGGTCACATTGAGCGCCTCGCGCACGAACGGTGAGGTCGTGACCTTCGACGTACGGTTGCGCATCGACACGCCGACTGAAGCCGAGTACTTCCGCCACGGAGGGGTCCTCAACTTCGTGCTGCGACACCTCGCCCAGAGCTAACTCTTCAACGCGGCCTCGGCGGCGACCGCAGCCGCGTCCGTGTTGTCATAAAGCGCGATGGATTTGATGGCGGCGTTGGTCGACTTCTTCAGGCGTACTTTCACGGCGTCGTTGGCTCGCGAGAAAGAAAAGGAGATCTTGTCCTCACGGAGGTCGGCCACCACCTGACCGAGGGCGATCATGCCCGTGTAGTCGATATCGGCGATCGCGACGGCGTCCACGATGACGTGTTGGGTCTCAGGAACCTTGGCGAGCACATCGTGCATCTCGCGACGAAAGATGCCGGCGTTGGCGAAGAACAGCTCTTCGCCAAACAGCAACGCCAGGATGTGGTCGACGCGCTCTACGCCCTCTTCTTCTTCCGGCTCCCAACTAGTGGTGCCCGTTCGCCGGCCTAGCTCGACCATCCTCGGACGCGCCGAACGCCACGTCTGATCCAGAATCGCGAGTCCGACGGCGATGCCGAGACCCTGCTCGACGCCGATAAAGATTACGCCGAGCGCGGAGATGAGCGCGAGCGCGAACTCCCAGCGACTCGCCGCCAGAATCTTTCGAAATTGGGCAACTTTGACGAGTCGCCCTCCGACAAACAGGAGCACGCCGGCCAGCGCCGCCAAGGGAATCATGTGGACGTATTTGGCGAAGGGTGAGAGCACCAGGGCGCCAATTCCGGCAACCAGCAGGACCAACTTGGTGCGACCGCCCGCCAACTTCGTGACCGTCGTTCGAGCGGGGCTGGAGTTGACCGGGAACGCGCCGACGAGTCCGCACGCGACGTTCGCCAAACCAATGCCCACGAAGTCGCGACTGATGTTGTCGGCAATTCCCAGGTCATCGGCGGTCGTGCGACAGGTCGCGGCGCTCTGACTCAGGATCACGACGACCAGGGTGAGGGCCGTGGTGCAGGCGATGCCCCACTGGGAACCGCTCAGCCAGTGAAGACGCCAGGTCGGAAGCCCGGCGTTCACGGTGCCGAGCTGCTCCACGCCGTGACTGGCGAGGGAGCCGACGGCGGTGAGAATCGTCGCCGCCAGCACCGCGGCGAGCGCCCACGGCAACTTGGCGTTGATCTTCTCGCCCACCACCATGACGACGAGCGTGCCCACCGCAATGATGATCGACCACGTGCTCACGTGACCGAACTGGTGGCTGATCCATTGGAGGCGCGAGATGAATGACTCACCGCCCGAGGGGACGCCGAGGACCCGGGGCAGCTGGTGGGTGATGATGATGACGCCGATCCCGGCCATGAAGCCGGCGACGATCGGCAACGACAAGAAGTCGGCGAGCCAGCCGAGCTTGAGAAGCCCGATGCCCATCACGATGATGCCGGCCACGACGGCGGTCGCCGCGACCAGTTCCATGTACTGGGCCGACGAGGCCGGCGCGAGACGAAGGAGTGCCACAGCGAAGAGTGGCGCGATCGTGGAGTCGGCGCCGACCGAGACGATTGGGTTGGAGCCGATCACGAAAAAGACCAGCGACGCGGTGATGAAAGCGATCATCGCGGTGAAGGCTGGCACCCCGGCCAACTGCGAGGTGGCGAGCTGCTCGGGGATCGCTATCGCGAGCAGCGTGATACCGGCGAGGAACTGACCGGGAAAGTTAGCGCGAGTGAGACCGGCGAAGATCTGATTTAGTCCGCGTGTGTCACGACGTTGAGCAATCGGTGTTCGATTGGTGACGTTTGCGGAATCCATTGACGACACACTATGACCGGCCGAGTACGACTACGAGGTGATGACGACCTTGAATCCCTCGGCGAGTCGGCCCTTGTCCATGCCCGCGTTCTTCGCGACGGACCGGCCCCACTGCTTCAACATCTTCTTCAGACCCTTGTTGTCACCGACTTGACTGACGTGGCGCTTCAAGGCGGCCTGCTTGTACTTGAATCGCTTGGTGATGTCGACGACCATGGTGGCCTGGCTCCCGCTCAACCACACGACCGGTACCGAGTGCGGGGTCAGGCCCTCGCGCAGCAGTTCCGGAAAAGCGTGGGGATTTCGAGCGTCGGGATAGACGGCGCGCATGGTCGCTTCGCCCGAGGCCATGTGGTCGGGGTGGCTCGCGCGCATGCGCTCCCAGTTGCGCTCGGGGCTTTGGGTGATGACGAGGTCCGGTCGGTGCGTACGAATTACTCGGGCGATTTCACGACGCAGTAACAACGTCGGCTCCACCTGGCCGTCGGGCCAACGCAGGAATGTGATATTCGTCACTCCGACCTCGCGACCGGCGGCGCGCTGTTCGGTCTCTCGAATCTCGGAGCGTTCCTCACGGGTGAGCGTGGATCCGTCACCGCCGGCGTCGCCCGAAGTGACGAGGCAGTACGCAACATCGACGCCCTTACCGGTCAAAGTTGCAATAGTTCCGGCGGAACCAAAATCGACGTCATCAGGGTGAGCAACGACCACGAGCGCGCGTTTCATCGACTTGTTGTACTTGAAGACGGGCAACGCCTGCTTCTTTTTGCTCACAGTACCGAGTCCTCCCTGGTCGGATCCCAGCTGGCCAAGTCCTTCAAGTGTGGATCGTTGGAAAAGACTTCGACGATCGGCCGCTTGAGCCCCAAACGACGCATAATCACCTCAGCCTCAATAATTTGGTTCCACAGTAACAAAGAGACGACCACGCCGGTCGAGCCGGCTCGGGCCGTGCGTCCAGAGCGGTGGAGGTAAGCCTTTTGGTCCTCGGGGGGGTCGAAGTGGATTACGCAGTCGACTGCGTCAATATGCAAGCCCCGGGCGGCGACGTCGGTCGCCACCAGCACCGCCAGGCGGTCCCCCGAGAAGTCGGCCAGGGCTTTTTCGCGCTGGCTCTGGCGCAGATCCCCGTGGATCGCCGCGGCGTCGACGCCCTCTTTTTGGAGCTGTTCGACGAGTCGGTCGGCCCCACGCTTGGTGCGACAGAAGATCAGCGTCTTGCCGAAGGACGAGCAGATCGTGGCGGCGACCTTGATCCGGTCCATTTGGTGGACGTTCAAGAAGTGGTGCACCATCAACGAGACCGTCTGGGTGTCACTGGCGACCTCGTGGAAGACGGGGTCGGTTAGATAGCGCTTCACCAATCGGTCGATGGCGCCGTCCAGGGTGGCCGAGAAGAGCAGGGTCTGGTGGGGCCGTTCGGCGATGCGCCGCAGGACCCACTCCACTTGGGGCATGAAACCCATGTCGGCCATACGGTCGGCCTCGTCCAGGACCAGCACGTCGAGGTCCTCGACGTTCACCTCACCGCGGTCGCCGAGGTCGATGAGACGACCGGGGGTGGCGATGATGACGTCACAGCCGCTTCGAAGCGACTTCACCTGGCGTTCGATGTCGGCCCCGCCGTAGACGGCGTTCACGTGCAGCCCGAGCGCGGCCCCCAGCGGTTTCAGGACCTCGTGGACCTGTACGCAGAGTTCACGCGTCGGCAGGAGTACCAAACCGCGCGGTCGCGCCGGTCCGCCCTCTTTGGCCTTGAAGGTCTCTCCGGCGGAGATCCGCTGGAGCATGGGAAGTCCGAAACCGAGCGTCTTGCCTGATCCGGTCTTGGCTTTACCGCAGACGTCGCGACCGGCGAGCGCGTCGCTGATCGTGAGGGCCTGGATCGGGAAGGCGGTCGAGATTCCTTGGCCGGAGAGCACTGCCACTAACTCGGGCAACACCCCCAATTCAGCGAAGGTTTTATTGGTGGCGTACGAGTCCGGTGCCGACGGCACGGTCTCTTTCATTTGGCTACTCACGGGACAACGACGTTTCTCGGTTGGACCCGGAACCGGCGTTCGAAAGTGTGGGCCCAAGCTCAATTCCAGGAGCTTCGTCCCCAGTCTACGACAAAATGTTAGATTTTCGACCCTAATCACGAAGGAGATTCATGTCAGGTCTCGAAATCGGAACCAAAGCGCCGGCCTTCGCTCTGTTGAATCAGTCCGGAAAGACCATTTCCTTGAAGGATTTCTCAGGTGAGCGATTCGTCATCTACTTCTACCCGGCCGACGACACCCCCGGCTGCACGAAAGAGGCGTGCCAGTTCAACGACGGATTGGCGGCCTATCGCAAGCTCGGCGTCCGGGTCATCGGGGTCTCTCCCGACGGCGCCGAGAAGCACGTCGCCTTTCGCAAGAAGTACGGACTCACCTTCGACCTGTTGAGCGACCCCGAGAAGAAGGTCATGACGAGCTACGGCGCCTACGGCGAGAAGATGATGTACGGCAAGAAGGTGACCGGCGTGATTCGCTCGACCTTCGTGATCGGGCCGAACGGCCGCGTCGAGCACGCCTGGTACAACGTTCGCGCCGACGGCCACGCCGACAAGGTCCTGGCGACGCTGAGCAGTTAGCTAGCGCTCTCTCGATGGATCGTGCGCCAGCGGTGCCAGATCGCGTAGGCCAGTCCGAGGACCACCACGGCGATGATCGGGTACTCCGCCGCGTGGAAGTCACTACTCACGTGCTTCCAGTTCGAACCGGCCGCGTAGCCCAGTCCGGCGAGCAGCGCGACCCACACGGCCGAGCCGATGGTCGTGAGGATTGCGAAGCGCGCGCGATTCATTTCGGCGATGCCCGCCGGCACCGAGATGAAACTGCGCACTACCGGGATGACCCGCCCGAGTAGTACCGAGGCCGATCCGTAGCGCTCGAACCAGTGCTCGGCGCGGTCGAGGTCCTTGGTCGACAGCAACAGCCACTTGCCGTAGCGTTCCACGATCGTTCGTCCGGCACTTCGACCGACCTCGTAGGCGATGACGGCGCCCACCAGTGACCCGAGGGTCCCTACGACGATCACGGCCCATAGGGAGAAGCGCACGTGGCCGGTAATGGCCGTGGTGCACAGAGCTCCGGCGAATCCGTAGGCCACTTCTGAAGGGATCGGGATGCACGCCGAGGAAAGTATCGAGAGGATGAACAGCGCGAAGTAACCGTAGTGAGTGATGAAGGATTGCACGATGACATTCTTACCCGTCGCCACCGAAGGGTCCGGGAGCCCCTGGGGCAGACCGATTGGTGGGTTGCCATACCGTTGGTGCGCTGAAGGCCGGACATCGAGGACTGCTCGGCGGTTCTAATTCTGGTGCTTCGAGCACCAATAGGTCGTTCGTCCGCCGATCGTCGCCACGAGCATCGGCGCGCCGTCGCGGGGACAGAACGCCCCGGGGAAGCGAGCCTCCATGTGATCGCCCAAGTGCGAACCCCCGCGACGTTGCAGCGTGCGCATGGTCTGCCTGAACGTCTTGTAGAGGACGTCGCGCTGTTCGAGACTCAAGAGTCCGGTCGGCGTTCGGGGATCGACGCCGGCGCGATAGAGCATCTCGTCGGCCAGCAGATTGCCGACGCCGGCGACCGCGGACTGATCCAGCAACCTCGCCTTGATCGCCGGTCCGTCGCCGCGCGTGTGCACCAGCGCGTCAAACTGCTTACGCGTCAACGTCAACGCGTCCGGACCGAGTTCACTCAGGTCCGGCGCAATCTCGAAACGACCCATCCGTCGCGGGTCGTGCAGGATCAACTTGCGTCCGTCGTCGAACGCCAGTCCCCCACGAATCCACTCGGAGCGGAAATCATGAGGTCCGTAGAACAGCCCGTCAATGCCGGCGTCACCGTCGATCAACAACACGCCCGTCATCCCGAAGCGCACGCCGAGGCGCACGCCGTCGGTGTCGAGGAGGAGTAACTTCCCGCGGCGATCGGTGCCGGTCACCGTGAGGCCCTTCACCGCCCGGGCCCACGCTGCGACGCTGGTCAGTTTCTTCGCGGTGTAGGCATCGGCCCAACCGCGCACGATCGTCGCGCCGACGACGCGATCGGCGAGTTGGCGATAGGACTCGACTTCGAGAATCTCCGGCACGCGGCGAGCGTATCGGCAAATCGTTACCGGATCTTCGTCGATAAGGTCTACCCATGGCACTCGAGAAGCTGCAGTGGAAGGAACTCTTCAGTGAGGTCGTGACCTCGGGGCTGTGCACCGGATGCGCGGCCTGCGTCATCGCCTGTCCTCATCCGGTGCTCGACTACGAGACCGACAACGGCGTCTACCGACCCTTCCACCTCGACATCGACGGAGGGCCCGAGGACTGCACCCACGGTCAAAAGGGCTGCACCATGTGCACTAGGGCCTGCCCGCGCTTTCGTAACTGGGAGTCCGATATCGACACGCACAAGTTCGCGCGCGAACGCACCGACGACGAGGTCTGGGGCATCGGCGACGTCCTGTTGGCGCGAGCCACCGACGAATCGTTGGTCGAAAACGGCCAGGACGGCGGATTCGTCTCGGCGCTACTGATCTACGCACTGGAGAACGACGTCATCGACGCCGCGCTGGTGAGCGGACTCGAAGGCGACGGCTCGACGTGGCGAGCGGTGCCGCAAGTAGCGCGCACGCGCGAGGACGTCATCGAGAGCGCGAAGTCGCGCTACACCTACAGCGCCAATCTTCTGGCCTATCCCGAGGCCGCCGAAGGCGGCGCCGAACGCATCGCGCTCGTGGGCATGGGCTGCATGGCGTCGGCGCCCGGTGCGATGCAGTCGCGCAAGGCCGGCAAGCTCGCGCGGCGTCTCTGCCTCACCATTGGTCTGATGTGTTCCAAGACCTTCGACGACTCGATCTTCGAAGAGCTCTTCGATGCGAAATACCAAATCAAGCGCGCCGACATCGTGAAGATGAACATCAAAGGCGTCTTCCAGATCTGGACGACCGACGGCGCGTTCCACGAGGTGCCACTGAAAGAGGCCCACGCCTACACCCGCGAAGGCTGCAAGTTGTGTCCCGACTTCGCCGCCGAGCACGCCGACATCTCTACCGGCGGCATCGGCGCCTTCGGCGATTGGACGCTCGTGATCGTGCGAACCGACCAGGGTCGCGAACTGATGAGCGCGATGAAAGATAAGGGGCTGATCGAAACGCGACCGGGCGACGACGACCCCGGAGCGGTGGCGCTGCTACACAAGTTGGCGACCGTCTCGCGCAAACGCTGGCCGGAGAGCGCAACTCCGGGACCGCGGCGCATCCCCATCATCGTCAAGTAGTCGGCCGTTAACGTAGGTCCGTGCCTTCTCGACCGACCTTCACGACCGTGCTGCTCGTGCGCCACGGCGTCACCGCTTCGACCGGCATCATCTTGCCGGGACGCGCACCGGGCCTGCATCTCTCGGAACGTGGTGTAGCCCAGGCCGAGCGCGTCGCCGAGCGACTGGTCGAACTGACGCGCAGACCCGTCGCGCTCTATACCTCACCGCTCGAGCGCACGCGCGAGACGGCCGCGCCGATCGCGCGAGCGCTGCGACTTCGGACCCACGTCGATCGCGGACTCCTCGAGTGCGACTTCGGCCTCTGGACGGGAAAGAAGTTGAACCTGCTCGCGAAGAAGCCGGAGTGGCGCGCCGTCCAGCACGCCCCCAGCACGTTTCGATTCCCCGAGGGTGAGTCGTTCACCGAGATGCAACTGCGAATGTGGACGACGTTGGAACGAATCGCGGCCCGACATCGCAACCGCACGATCGTCGTCGTGAGTCACGCCGACCCCATCAAGGCCGCCGTCACCTACGCCCAGGGCGTGCCGCTGGACCTCTTCCAGCGCACCGTGATCTCGACCTGTTCGATCAGCGCCATCGGCTTCACGAACGGAGCGCCGGTCGTCTTGAGCGTCAACAACACCGATTCGTTGAAGGACCTCGCACCATCATGAACTACGTTTTCGCCAATCCCGAAAAGGTGATGGTCGGCGTGCGCGGTGAAGTCGGCAATCGACTCTTTCTCTTGCAGGCTCGCGAGGGCCGGCGCCTGGTGATCGTGAAGTGCGAGAAGCAACAACTCGCCGCGCTTGCCGAATGGCTCGCCCAAGTGATCGGTGAGATGGGACGACCGGCCGAACTCCACGACGACCTGGCCCTCGAACCGGAGTACGAATCGGACTTCGACGCCGGCGATATCGCCGTGGCGATCGACGAGGAGGCCCACACCATCGAGGTCACGATCGAATCGCTCGAGGGCGGGGACGAACTGGTTCTGACCCTGACGCGCGAGTGGGCCGGCGGCCTGGCCATCGCCATCGCGCGTCTGGTGGAGGCCGGTCGACCGACCTGTCCGCTCTGTGGCGGACCGCTCGATCCCAAGGGCCACGACTGTCCGCGCACGAACGGCCACGCTCCCCCGATCCGATAGGGCGATGAACCGCGACGAACAACAGACGCTGCTCTTGAAGGGCACGATCGAAGTAGAGGGTCGCGTCGTCACGTCCTCCAACCAAGCGCTGCTGGTCACGGTGTCGCTCGACGGCGTCGAGGGACAGGCCTGTTACAAGGCCGAGGCCGGCGAGCGCCCGCTGTGGGACTTTCCCGACGGCCTCTGGCGCCGTGAAGTCGCGGCTTACGAACTGGACGTCGCGCTCGAATCCAACCTGGTGCCCACGACGGTCGGCCGGGAGGACGGTCCCTTCGGTATCGGCTCACTCCAGTGGTGGGTCGATGACAACGAAGAGGACCACTACTTCACGCTGCGCGACCATCCCGAGTTCCACGAGTGGTTCGCCGAACTCGCGGCCTTCGACGTCGTCGCCAACAACGCCGATCGCAAGGCCGGCCACGTGATCTTCGACGGGGATCGCTGTTGGGCGATCGACAACGGACTGTGCTTCCACGAACAGGACAAGCTGCGCACCGTCATCTGGGAGTACGCCGGACTCGACGTGAGCGCGCACCTGCTCGAACGCATCGACCGCTTCGCCAAGGGCGACACCGGCCGCGTCGGCGACTGGCTCAATCCCATCGAATTGGCGCTCGCCCAGATGCGCGCGCACGGCCTGGTCGAGAACGCCACGTACCCGATTCCCGACGGCGACTCGGACTGGCCGCCGTATCCGTGGCCGCTCATCTAGCAATTGATCCAGCGACACGATTGATTGAGAATTTGTCGCGACATCGGATGACGATTCACCAGCGAATCGAGACATCCGATCTGTGCGGGCGATCGTTCGTCGTCATCACCAATACGCAAGGAGCACGTGTGCAGGCGCTCCGTGATCGTCGACAGGTCGGTAGCGGGTGGTGGCGACCACGGCGAAACTCCGCGCGCACGGCGACGACTGGTCGCCATGATGAATCGAAAGGAGTACGTGGCCCCCCCTCGTGACTCGAAGGGCGACTTTTGTCTTCGGTCGAGTGAGAATTCGTCGGTCCTCGACGGGGCCGGCGGAAGAAATCGGCAGTCCAGTCGCCGTACCGATGAGTAAGACACCCCTCTAATCAGGACTTTTAACTTTATTCGCACTGATATTGACGGCGCACCGCGATTCTGATAGGAACTATCAAGTTCAAACCAAGGTTGACGAAGTGAGAACTACGGAGGGGGGAAGCGGTGCAGCTGTTCTGGCTGTCGTTCGGTTTCGGTTTAGTCACAGCGTCGGTTCTAGCCATTTCGGCGGTGGGACTGAGTTTGCAGTTTGGCATCACCAACTACATTAATTTCGCCTACGGCGACTTCATGGCGCTCGGTGCATACATCACATACGTCTTGAACAACGAAGTGCTCCACTGGAACATTTGGGTTGCGTTGGTGTTCGGGTCCTTGGCGGTGGGCGTTATCGCCGTCATCTTGAGTCAGTTGATCCTGAGCCCATTTGCTCGCCGCTTTGATAAGACGTTCTACGTCCTCATCGTGACATTTGGACTCTCCCTTATTTTGCTCAACGTCATGTATTCCATTTGGGGCGCGTCAGTTCGTTTCTACAACGTGCCGATCAACCGCGCCCTCCATATCGGCCCGATGTTGCTGACCACATACCAGTTGATCGTCATGGTGATTGCCGTGGTGCTCATGATCGGCGTTGCCGTCCTATTGAAGACGACTCGACTAGGCAAGTCGATGCGAGCGATGTCCGACAACACCACGTTGGCGATGACCAGTGGCATCAACACCAAGATGATCACGACCATCACCTGGTTCATTTCCGGTTCGCTGGCAGGTCTCGCGGGTTCGGTACTAGGACTGACCGAAGGGAACCTAACGCCCGCAGCGGGGGAGCTTTTCCTCTTTGTCATCTTCGCCGCGGTCATCGTGGGCGGCGTCGGCAGTATCTACGGCGCGATGGCCGGAGCAGTACTCATCGGCCTCGCCACTGAAGTCTCCGCGGCGTTCATTAATCCGGCGTACAAGTTGGACATTGCGTTCTTGATTTTGATTCTGACCTTGTTGTTTCGCCCCAGCGGGCTTTTCGCGCGATCCGGAAGAGGCTAAAGAATGACCGCCGTTTGGTACTACGTCTTCACCCTCGTGTTCTTTCTCTTCGACTATTTCATATTGGCGATGGGTCTCAATATTCAATACGGCGAAACGGGAATCTTGAATTTTGCGTACTTCGCTTTCGTCGCCGTCGGCGCGTACGTCACCGGGGCCGTAAGTCTGCCCAACTCGGTCGGGACCGGCCAGCACTACATCTTCGGTTGGGGTATTCCTTTTCCTTTCAATCTGCTCATGGGCGGTATCGCGACGAGTCTCTTGGCCGTCGTATTGGCGTTCATCACGCTTCGACGTCTGCGCACCGACTACCTGGCGATGGTGCTGATTTCGTCGTCGCTCATCCTCTACGACATTTGCAACAACTTCGTGCCGCTCTTCAATGGAGCCGACGGGCTCTACAACGTGCCGCCGCCGTTTGCGAGCGTGCTGAAGTTGACCACCAACTCCTTCATTCCGTTCTTCGCAGCGGTGACCGGCGTTATCGCGCTCCTCATGTGGTTCGTCATGAGTCGCATTACAAGCTCCCCGCTGGGCCGAACATTTCGAGCGATTCGCGATGACGATACCGTGGCCGCCGCGCTGGGCAAGAACGTCTTTCGAGGACAATTGAAGTCAATGATCATCGGATCGTTCTACGCGGGCATTGGTGGCGGTCTCATCATCCAGTTCTCCGGATCCCTCAACCCCACGGCGTGGTTGCCGGGAGAGACGTTCGTCGTTTTCGCCGTGATCATCGTGGGTGGGGTCGGTAATAACGTTGGCCTTCTCGTCGGCTCGTTGCTCGTCGAGACTTTGCTCGTGCACCTGACCGCGTTCCTGCCGGCCATTCCCGGCCACCCCGGTCTCATTGAGTACATCGACGCAATGTTGATCGGCGTGTTCTTGATGGTGATGCTGTGGTTCCGTCCTCAAGGAATCTGGCCCGAACGACCGCGCCAGAGCGCGACGATGGTGCGCCTTTTGGGCAAGCGAGGTCCTAGCGTCGACGAAGCGCGCGTCGAAGCTGATGTCTCCGACGTCGCGCTCAACGACGGGAGCCGCGGATGAGCGACGGCACCCCGACGGACCCAACGAGCGAGCCGACGTTCGCCACAACTTCAACGACGACCTCGGCGCTGCGCTGCGAAGGACTCACCAAGGCGTTCCAAGGCGTGCACGCGGTGAACGGCGCCACCTTTGACGTGCCCCAAGGTCAGATCACCGCGTTGATTGGACCCAACGGCGCGGGTAAGACCACCGTCGTCAACATCTTGTCCGGATCGATGAAGTGCGATAGTGGCACCGAATATCTTGGCGAGGACGATGTCACCAATATGGAGAGCTTCGAGATCGCTCGCCTCGGCCTCATGCGCACATTCCAACTGTCGCGTGAGTTGGGCGGATTGACCGTACTCGAGAATCTTTTGGTCGCGCCCAAACTACAACCCGGCGAATCACTGTTCAAGGTGTTCTTCCGACCGGGCACAGTACGACGCGCCGAGCAAGTAAATGTCGAGCGGGCCTTGGAAATACTCGGCACCTACGGCTTGTACGCGGTGCGCGATGATCGAGCGCGCGAACTGTCCGGTGGACAGAAGAAGCTCCTCGAAATCGCGCGCGCCGTGATGGCCTCGCCTCGAATCCTGCTGCTCGACGAGCCGATGGCCGGCGTCAACCCGGCGCTCATCGAACGTATCGGGGGTTACATCCTCGCACTCAAGGCACAGGGCGTGACGGTGCTTATGGTGGAGCACAATCTGAACGTCGTCGAGAAGATCTGTGACCACGTGATCGTCCTGGCCGAAGGTCGTACCCTCGCGACCGGCCGGCTGTCGGAACTGCGCGCGAACAAAGAAGTGGTCCGCGCCTACCTAGGGGAGGTGATCGATGCCCGCCCTCCAAGCTGAGAACGTTACGGCTGGCTACGGCCGGACGCCCATCATCACGGGCATCTCCCTCACCGCCGAAGTGGGATCGATAACGACGATCGTCGGTCCGAACGGCGCCGGGAAGTCCACCTTCGCCAAGACACTCGTCGGCATCTTGCGCACCACCACCGGGCGGATCTTGGTCGATGACGTGGACATCACGAAGATGGCCGGGCACCTCATTCCTCGCAATGGCCTGGTCTACGTGCCCCAGAACGACAACGTCTTTCGAAACTTGACCGTGCGCGAGAACCTCGAAGTCGGAGGATTCGCCGTGAAGGGTGACAACAGCGCTCGCATGGAAGAGATCCTTACGATCTTCACCGATCTCGCCGTCGCCCGCGAGAAGAAGGCCGGCTACCTCTCGGGCGGACAGCAGAACCTGCTCGCAATCGCCCGTGCCTTGATGGTCGATCCCAAAGTGATCGTGCTCGACGAACCTACCGCGGGACTCTCGCCTTCCTATACCGATGTCGTATGGAATCAAATTGAGTTGATCTCGGCGACTCAGACCGCCGTGTTAGTGGTCGAACAAAACGTCGAGCGGGCGCTCAAGCAGTCGGACTTCGTCCACATTTTCGTGGCCGGGTCCAATCATGTTCACGGTCCAGCGTCCGAAATCGCCACGCTGGATTTGGCGTCGATCTTCTTAGGTCGCGCCGACGCAAAAGGATCGTAAAGGCGGGATGGTCCCGCTGGTACGAATGACAAAGCTAAGGGGAAGTCCGAAATGAACATAATTAGACGGTTACCGCTTCATCGTCGTGGCGCCGCGTTCACACTCGCGTTCGTCACGTTGGTGTCTATGGCGGGCGTGGGGATCAGTAGCGGCGGTGCTGTTGCGGCTCCCAAGCTGAAGCCACTGGTGGTTGGCGGCATGTTCCCGTTCACGGGTACGAAGTCGCTGCTCTCACAGTGGGGGACGCACGGCGTCAAGGTAGGGATCTACGAGGTGAACCAAGCGGGTGGTGTGCTCAATCACAAGTTCGTGAGTTCTTACGTCGATGACGCGGCCGACTCGGTCGATGCGTTGCCGGCGTTTCGCAAGCTGGAACTCAGTCACCCCACGGTGATTATCGGCCCGTTCTCGCCAACGATTGAGGCGGTCATCAACCAGTTCAAGCCGAACGACGTGGTGGACTTCATGGTCGGTGGACTCACGACCTTGGACAACATGAACTACACGAACGTGTTCCGTACGTCGTCGTCGGACTCCAACGAGGCCATCGCGATGGCCTTCTACGCGATCAGTAAGGGATATACGACCGCGTCGATGATCTTCGACAACTCGTCCAACTCACAAGGGTTCATCCCACCTCTCGAAGCGGCCTTCAAGGCCCTGGGCGGCACGATCCAACAGAACATCACGTTGACCCCGGGCCAGTCGTCCTACAGCACCGAGCTGACCCAGGCCTTCGCGGCGAAGCCCCAAGTCATCTTTGACTCCATGGACTCCCAGACGGCGGCGACACTGTTCTCCGACGGCCAGCAGTTGGGGTACATGAACATTCCGTGGATTGGTGACGACCTCCAGTCGGCCCCGAAGGGATCGTACGCGCAGGCCTTCGGCCCGACCGCGTCGACAGAGTTGACGGCGGCGCTGCCAGCCTCGCCCTCGACGGCCGACGACGCGTACAACCACTTCCTCGCGGACTACCAATCGGTGTGGCGCACCACGACGATTCTGCCCACGACGTTCAACGAGTACGACTCCATCGTGATCTCGGCGCTCGCGATGACGCTCGCGAAGTCGACCGATCCGAAGATCTGGGTGAAGGACATCATCAAGGTGTCGAACCCGCCGGGCACGGTCTGTGGAACGTACAAGTCATGTCTCGCGTTGATCAAGGCGCACAAGAAGATCAACTACAACGGTGCGGCCGGTAACGACGACTTCAACAAGTACCACAACGTCTTCAGTGGCTTTGAGATGCTGGGCTTCGACTCGTCGCTCAACAACGTCACGCGAGCCATCGTCACTCCGGCGAATCTCGCGACGGTGGTCGCGAAAGAGAGCAAGTAGTTGAAGTCATATTGAATCAACCCCCTATCCTGGCGCGGCGGTCGTGTCCCAACCACCCGCCGCGCCAGGGCAGCTCCTCACCCGATACTGCGCGAGGAACGGGGACTCAACGAAGGTATTCGTTCGCCGACAACGGCGGACTCGACGTAGCGAGGATAGAGAAACTGTGTCAGGACTGCTCGCCGGCATCCGCGTACTCGACGTCACCACTGTCTTGGCCGGGCCCTTCGCGTCGTATCAGCTGAGCATGCTGGGAGCCGAGGTCATCAAGGTCGAGATTCCGGACACGGGGGACTTGGCCCGCGAGATGGGTGAGGACGCGACGCTCGTGGCCCAGTCCATGGGAGCTCCGTTCCTGGCCCAAAACGCTGGGAAACGCTCGATCACGGCGAACCTCAAGAGCGAGGGCGGTCGACACGTCTTCGCTCGACTGGTCGAGCAGAGCGACGTCGTCATCGAGAACATGCGTCCGGGCGTGATGGATCGACTCGGCTTCTCCGCCGATCGATTGCGCGAACTCAATCCCGGACTGATCTACTGTGCGGTGACCGGCTTCGGTCAGACCGGGCCGTTGGCGGAGCGACCGGCCTACGACCAAATCATTCAGGGCCTCTCGGGCATGTGTGACGTGACCGGGTGGCCCTCGGATGATCCGCTGCGCGTGGGCTTTCCCATCAGCGACACGCTCGGTGGCTTCGTGGCGGCTTTGGGCATCAGCGCGGCGCTCGTTCGCCGCGGACGCGAGGGCGTGGGTTGTGACCTCGACATCTCGATGCTCGAATCCGCAATCACCGCGATGGGCTGGGTCACGTCGGAGTATCTGATCTCGGGCCGCGAGGCGACACGTCACGGCAACAACAATGCCGCTTCGTCCCCGTCGGGCACCTTTCGCACGGGCGATGGGCTTCTGAACATCGCCGCGAACACCCAGCGACAGTTCGAAGCGGTCTGTGCGACGGTGGGCCGGGCTGACCTCGTGGCGGACGAGCGCTTCTTGACCCGCGAACTACGCAAGCGCCACCGAAACCTTTTGACGGTTGAGCTCGAACAGGCCCTCAGCGAACACTCGGCCCTGGAATGGGAGGAGCGACTCGTCGCGGTGAGAGTGCCGGTTGGCCAGGTCCTGTCGCTCGCCGACGCGATCGACCAGGAGCAGGTGAAAGTCCGCTCGCTCGTCCACGACATCGAGGTAAACCTCGATGGACATGAGCGGGTCGCCATCCTCGGTAGCGGAATACACGTCGACGGCGCCGCGATTGCGCCGTCCTCGCCGCCACCGCGTCTGGGACAACACACCGAAGAGATCCTCGTCGAATTGGGATTCGACGACGATGAGATCTCGATGTTGCGAAGCGAACACGCGGTATGAGGATCGTGCAGACCTCGAAGGAGCGACCAGGTGCTGCAAACGACTTCCCGAAAGTGGAGATCATTGAAGAAGGCATGCGCGAGGGCCTTCAGATCGAAGACGCCTCGATCAGCGTGGACGAGAAACTGAGGCTGTTGGACGCACTATCGCGAAGTGGACTTTCGACCATCGTCGTCGGATCCTTTGTGAGTCCGAAGTGGACGCCGCAGATGGCCGACATCGACGAAATCGTCGAGCGCTTCACGCCGACGCCAGGGGTCACCTACACCGCCCTCGCCCTCAACGAGACCGGTCGAGAACGCCTTCGCCGTCATGTGCCTCCGCTCGTCAGCCCCGACCGCGTGCCCCAAACGTTCGTACACGCGTGCGACGTATTCGTGCGTCGCAACACCAATCGATCCCAGGCCGACGAGATCGCGGGCTGGGACGGGGTCATCGAGGGCGCTGTGAAGGCGGGCGCGCGCCACGCCGGTATTGCGCTCAACGCCGCCTGGGGATCGAATTGGTTGGGTTCGTTCGACGAAGCGACGCGCAGCGAACTTCTCGAGCGACAGTACGAGCGATGGCTCGCGGTCAATATCGAAGTGGACCGCGTGTGGTTGGGTGATCCCATGGGATGGAACCTCCCGTGGGACGTGGCCTCGCAACTTCGGGTCATCCGACGTCGCTGGCCGTCGATCACGAGATTTCATCTACACCTGCACGACGCGCGCGGCACGGCCCTGCTGTCGGCTTACCAAGCACTCTTGACCCTGGGACCCGAGTGCACACTCGTCCTCGACACCTCGATAGGCGGAATGGGGGGCTGCCCGTACGGCGGTCACGGTCAGATGACGCGCATGATCGCCACCGAAGACCTGGTCGATCTGCTGCACGAGAGCGGCGTCGAGACGGGTGTGAACCTCGAACGTCTTATCGAGGCCGCCGCGGTGGCCGAAGAGGTCGTCGGTCACGCTCTGTGGGGACACGTGTCCAAGGCCGGCGCCCGGCCCCGGGGGGATCGGCTCTTCCCGATGGACTTGCCCTTCATCCAAACCGAGCACCAGGCGCAGCACTTTCGACTGGGGCCGAGCGTGTACGACGGAGCGCCGTCGCCGTGGTCCGGACCGATCGAGTCGCCGCATCGTGCCGCAATGCGCGAAGACCAGATAGAGTTTCGCGCGTGAGGCGGGCGTGAACCGAGTGGCAACCTCGCACCCCGGGGCGACCGCAGGCGACGCCGCCGATGAGCCGTCGAACGGTGACATCGAGTCGATCGAAACCAACGAGCGCACCGAGGCCGATGGTGATGACGGCGCCCTCGCCGGCGCGCGCTCGCTCGATCGCCCGTTCCTGATTCTGAGCGTCCTCCGAGAGAATCGTGCGCCGATGCGTCTCACCGAGATCGCCACCGCGACGAAACTGCACCTGGCGACCACGCAGCGGTTGGTCAATCTGCTGATCAAGCACCACTACGTCGAGCGTGACGGACTGGAGTACCGCCTCGGCCTGGTCTCACTCATCGACGGTTTCACGTATCTCTTGACGAACAGCCTCACTCAAATCGCGGAACCGATTCTGTTGGAACTCACCGCCTCCACGAAACTGACGTCCACGCTGTCGGTGCGCTACGACCTGACCCAAGTGCGCGTCCTGCGCGTACTCTCATCCCCGCCCCCTCGCTACCAAGGCACGATCGGCGAGCAGGTGCCGCTTACGCTCGGTGGGGCGCGCGTCTTCGCCGCCGGACTATCCCCTGAAGACCTGGATCGACTCCTCGAAGGCGTGGAGAGGATCCCATTCCCGAGTGGTCAGGTCTTGGATCGTCGAGAGTTCGTCGAAAGCCTCGGCGCCATTCGGAGTCGCGGCTACGCCTTTGGCCAGGGCCAGGGCGAAGGCGGCAGCGTCTCGATCGCCGTACCGGTCCTCAGTCGCGACGGTGAAGTGTTGGCGGCGATCCAGGTCTCCGGTCTCATCGAAGACATTCCGGTGGACGTGGACTCGCTCGTCGCCGAACTCCAACGAGCGAGCGCGGCGATCACCCGGCGCATTCCGTGATTCTCCACGAGCTGCGCACCTACGCCAGCGAGGAGTCACTCGCTCGAAAAGACCAACTCGCGTGGAAGTTGGCCGAGGTGGCTGGTGATCCCGTCGACGTGGAGGACGACGTCGTCGAGATGGTGGTCAATCGATTCATCGACGACTTCGCCGTGGCGTCGGCGTCACTCCTTCGTCCACCCGTGTCGAGCGCGCGCGACCAAGCCACGCATCACGGCACGCTCCCCGGGGCCGCGATCTGGGGCGCGCCACCTGAACGGCGGGTGTCGCCTGAATGGGCCGCGTGGGCCAACGGCGTCGCCGTGCGCGAACTCGACTTTCACGATACCTATTTAGCCCAAGAGTACGCCCACCCGGGCGACAATCTCCCGGCTCTGCTCGCCGTCGCCCAACACCTCGCGCCGCGTCGTGGTCTTCGCGGTCACGACGTCGTTCGCGCGGCGGCCACGGCTTACGAGGTGCAGATCGCCTTGGCGCGAAGCGTCAGTCTCCATTCGCACAGGATTGATCACGTGGCGCACCTCGGCCCTTCGATCGCCGCCGGACTGGGGACCTTGCTGTCGCTCGATACGGCGGTGACGTTTCAAGCGATCGGTCAAGCGTTGCACACCACGACCGCGACCCGTCAATCCAGGAAGGGGGCCATCTCGACCTGGAAGGCCTACGCGCCGGCCTTCGCGGCGAAGGTCGCCATCGAGGCGGTCGACCGCGCCATGCGCGGACAGAGCGCCCCGGAACCGATCTACGAAGGCGAGGACAGCGTGGTGGCGTGGCTGTTGGACGGACCCGGTGCTCGCTATCACGTCGAGCTGCCGGCCCCGGGTGAGACGAAGCGAGCGATATTGGATTCGTTCACGAAAGAGCACTCGGCCGAGTATCAGGCCCAAGCCTGGATCGACCTCGCATCTCGTCTCCACGCCACGCACCCCGAACTACTCGACCGGTCGAGGGTGCGTGAGGTCGTGATCTACTCGTCGCACCACACGCACCAGGTCATCGGATCGGGCTCGAACGACCCCCAGAAGTACGATCCCACGGCGTCGCGCGAAACCCTCGACCATTCGCTGCCCTACATCTTCACGGTCGCGCTCCAAGACGGTCGTTGGCACCACGAACGTTCCTACACCCGCGAGCGCGCCACCAGGCCTGACACCGTCGCGCTCTGGCGTCGGGTGAGAACGCTCGAAGACCCCGAGTGGTCTCGCCGCTACTTGGCGAGTGATCCCCGCGAACGCGCCTACGGCGGGCGCGTGGAGATCGTGCTCAACGAT
>Ga0182024_10007614_pt1 | contig 23295 bp, 22 predicted proteins | sample P32metaG_FD_120480 | JGI IMG/M metagenome (GOLD analysis project Ga0182024, IMG submission 120480) | Permafrost microbial communities from Stordalen Mire, Sweden - P3-2 metaG (Illumina Assembly) | ecosystem: Environmental > Terrestrial > Soil > Wetlands > Permafrost | place: Sweden: Stordalen... | reverse complement strand
GGGGGCGAACCCGCTTTAGGCGGCATTCACGTGCCATCCGTATTGGGCACAGACTTAGCCGGGCGGCCAAACATCCCGCTTACATTTGCACCCGGCGATCCTCGAGCTGCCACGCAGAACGGTCAAGTGCCGGCGTCGCGCTTCGAGCCAGTCGGACTGCGGGTTTCGGATACTGTACCAACCGGTCGCATCGCGGACATTGCCGCCAGATCTGCGGACCCGACTGGTCGCATCGCGGACGTTGCCGCCAGACCTGGGGACCCGACCGGTCCTAGTCGACTGATGGATCAGTTGACGCTGGCGTTGCGATCACTAGACACAACTCCGTCGCGCACAACCGACGCCACCAGCCAGGGTCAAAAACCAGTTGCAGATACGCGAACCAGCGATCAGTCTGTTAGATTCGATCCCCAATCCGTCAAAATTTTGGATGCGCGCGCAGGCGATCAGGTGCGCATTACTATAAGTGGTGCCAACGATGCCGGCGGCCGCGCGGGTGATTTGCCGGTACGCAGGTGGGAACCAATTCTGCCAACTGTTGGACAGAGAGCAGATGGACTGACTGCCGGTGTTTCAATATCTCTCGGCATATTTGGTCAGAAAGCTGATGGAAGTTTGTCTCCAGGACAAAAGGCGGATGTGACAGTCGGTGGAATTTCCACTGCTCTCGGCATATTCGGTCAAAAATCCGATGCCGGCGTCACTTTCGGCCAGAAGGCAGATGCAGCCGGTTCTGGCATCTCAATTGCTATCGGCGCATTCGCTTCTAAATCAGATGCCGGATTCACCACAGGCCAGAAGGCGGACGGGACAAGTGGAATTGCAATCGCTCTGGGGACGTTCGGTCAAAGAGCAGATGGAAACTTGTCCACTGGACAGAAAGGAGATGCCGCCGGCCCGGGCGTTTCCATTTCGCTTGGTCAAAGGTCAGATTCGATCGGCCTTGTCGGCGGTCAGAAGGGTGATGCCGCCGGTGGTGTCAAACTAGACGGAACTGTCAGAGGAGACGGCATTTCTATCGGCACCACCCGCGCTACCGATCCCGTCGGTGTCAGACTGGGCGACGCTGGCGTGCCAGGCAAACAGATCGATGTGAAAGTAGGCGGCGACAGCTCAGGCATCGGTGGCAGATCCGATGCGGGAGTTCGCGGATCGAAGGATCAACCGGTGTCGTTGACCGGTGCAAACTCTGCCGGCGGAGTCAACAATCCGAACGGACCGACCGGCGCCAAATCCGATATCGTGGCCGGGCGCGTTGATACAACGCAAACAAAAACCGAGCCCGGAACCGCTGACGGTCAGTCCGGCCGGCCCAACCCGAATGCTCAAAATGTAACTGGTGCTATCGATCCTGCCCACGAGAGCGAAGAGCCTGACGAAGAAGACGCAGATCTCGATGATCTTGAAGCTGATGAACTTCCCGGCGGCGAAGAAGTTCGTGAATTGCCCAGTCTTCGCAACGTCATGGGCATCGCGGACATCATCAAGTTCATCGAGAACATCGGCGATCCGGAAGACAAAGAAGACGACGACAAACAAAAGACAGCCGTCACGCAGCAGCACCGCACGAAATATCGAGTGCTCGACAGAGACACGCTGGAATCGATCGCTGAGACTAAACTAAAAGACGCTCGATTCGTCAATCTCCTTATTACTATCAACCGCGCCGAAATTCATTATGCAGACGAAAATGGCGTCAGTACTCCAGTTGTTTACCCCAGCCAGGTGATCTGGCTGCCGTCCGATGATGAGCTGGAAATCTACAAAAAACATTTCTTCAATCAGAAGAAACAGTCGCACATGAAAGGCCTAAGCTCATCGAGTCCGACGCCGCATTTTCATGGCAGCGGCACTACGAATGTCTCCGGTCAGCCTGCTCCAGCTCTGCCGCAATATCAAGACACGGTGCCCAGCGGGCAGCGCCTGATGAAGATGCACCGTCAAGACTTCGAGCCGACTTCCAGCCCGATGGCGTCGGTGATCCAATCGGTCCGCTTTGCAGGCAATCGAGTTGCTGTAAATCTGCAGGAGCAAGATGGTGGTGCTCAAATTTCAGAGCGTCGTTGTTACCAGGTGCGTTTAGGCGAGACACTGCAGTCGGTGGCATTGCGCGATCCGCTCATGAACGATGTCAAACTTTGGTCGCTGATTGCCAGGCTGAATGGGCTCTCTGCCGAAGTGGATCAGCATGGACATCCGATCGCCAGACTGGTGCGCGGGCAGTTCCTTGTTCTGCCTACAAAGACTGATGTCGATGAATTCAAATTGCTGAGCAAAATGTCGCATGTGCTCGGCGATAAAACGCAAACAATCTCCCACGACTGCTCGCCTAAGACTATGCCGCAGGGAGCATCTGCCCATGCGGCTTACCTCATGTCCAGTGAACAGCATCAACCGCAAAAGGTGACTGAAGTAGAAAAACTTTCGGATTTTTGCAGACTGCTCACCTCTGACCTGGATGCGGATGGCACTGAATACAGTATCACAATGCAAGCCAATATCATGAGCCAATGGGTAACGGTCGCCGGTTACCGATCGCGCTCAGGCGGCACCGTCAGGACAATCAACCACAAAAACGGCGCAGTCGACAGCTTCAGTGTTGACTTGCCGGCGCCGATCGCCAAACAAATGGCAAAAGAAGATTTGCGCCGCAATTGGCATCTTTACTACAACACTTATTTCAACCAAAAGCAAACCAATGTCGTGCGCGGGCAAACACCCAATATGGTGCTGGGCATTTGAGCCTGGAAGCCGGCGCTCCCAGGTTAGGCGCGGGAGAGCGCTACGCCGCCGTGCAGACCGATGTTCTGATCGGCGATAAATGCTTGCAACTGGCTCGGTGTTACAACCAGAGCGCCAACCTTGCTGAGCGGGTCGTCGATGACATAGTTGTTGCCTTGTTTGCCGGCAACAACAATAACGTGATCGCCGTTGAACTGGTTATATTGGTCGGCAGATAATGCCTGTCCGTAAGCACCTGCATCGGCGGGGTTGCCGTATGAGATCACCGGATGACCCTGGGCCAGCGCGGCGTCGATGCCCCTCAGCCCACTAACTTCCTGGCTGCGCAAGCCCAGTTGGGAGGCCGCCGATTCGAGCTGTTCTTTATATGTCTTTTGCGAGTGATCGGTACTGCCTGTCATCAGCTGTCGTACCTGGTCGATCAAGTCTTCGGAATTCGAGCCGTCGACGGGCTGATTGATCTTGCCGAGCATTCGCAGAGCCATGGCTAGACTTGTCGGTCCACAGTCCAGATTTCCGTCTTGCGCCTTCTGGTTCCACTGCGATCGGTTTTGCGAAATGAAACTGTTCTGAGCCATCGATAACAGATCGTTTGGTTGCGCCGGCGCATTGTTTGTAGGTGCATCGGTGGGATTGGCTAGTGCGGTGGGATCGCCCTGCTGCGTCGGATCGCCCTGAAGCGTGGGATCACCTTGCTGCGGCTGGGTCGGATCACCCTGGGCTGGAGCGGCATCGCGCGTCGCTAGAGCGACGGCTTGCTGGTTGGCCAATTTCGCGTAATAAGCTGCCGTGTCGCCTCCGGAGAGCGGATGCTGCGCACCCAAGACGGCCCACATAGGAATACTCGGCACCACTGCCGCGCCATTGTCGCCGGTGGGCGCCGTTTGTGCAGGTTGGAACTGCGAGAGCACCTGCCGGAGTTGATCCTGTCCACCTGTCGGATTTTGAAAGGCAGCCATCAGCGCGGCATACTCTCTTTGAACCTGCCCACCAGCGCCGGTAGTTCCCGCATCTGTGGCAGTTCCAGTTGCTCCGGCGTTGGTCCAGATTGAGGGGACGTCCATCGTGCCACTGTTCGGATTGACCGCAGCATTGGGACGCAGAGTAGCGAGACCCTGTTGGTTGATGTATTGCGTCTGCAACGGGCTGACGTCGAGCGGCGCCACAGCTGCCGACGAGTTGAGTCCTTCTAATTGCTGTGCATTTGGAGCCAAGCTGCGAATACCGATGCGTTAGTGCTAAAGGAGAACATGTTTGTAACATGATTCTGCCGAATGCGAACGGGTAGTCAAGAGAATTAACCTGTTTACTACGTATTTTCCGCATGCCCTAGCGCTTCTTCCTCTTCGGCGACGCTTGGAACCGCCAATTTCAGTTTGCGAATAATTTCCTCCAGCATGATGCGCCGCATGCACTCTCCGGAATTGTCGGGATGCGTGAAGCGGCAGACTTTGTGACCATGACAGCGGCAGGCGCTGCTTTGATCGAGCCAGAGATCAGCGCAGCCGTAAGGTCCACTGCGCTGTGGAAAGGTCGGACCGTACAGTCCGATTACTTTGGTGCCGACCGCGACGGCAACGTGCGCCGGCCCCGTGTCGCCGGAAACGACGATTTCGCAGCGCTTCAGCACCGCAGCCGTGAGAGGCAAGGTGAGCTTGCCGGAAACGTCCAGGCACTGCCCGCCGAGGCTCTGGTTCAGGCGCTGGCACAGCTCCTGTTCTTCTTCTCCCCCAATCAAAACCGGCAGGTGCGTTTTCCAATCCAGAATATGTTGCAGCAAATAATGCCATCCGTCTTCCAACCACGCGCGATGCGGTCGAATCTTTCCCACACCAGGGACGATACCAATCAATTCGGTGCGCTCGATCGCGTCGTGTTGCAAAAACGGTTCCAGAGCCTGCTCGAGCAGCACGTCTGGAAAGATCGTGGGAAAAAGCGGATTGGGAAACTGATCGCATACCGGTTTGATAGTCTCGAGGAAATTGTCTGTCGCATGCACGATCGGTCGCGCTTGCGCCGGCTCTTTGATATATCTCAGCGTTCGCCGAGGCGCGGAAAACCATGTCATGACATGGCTCTTGATCGAGTTGGCAAGGTCAACGAACAGATCTGCCTGGAGGCTGTTATACGTTTTGCTCAACTCCATCAATCCGGCTTCGCGGTTGTAGTCGACGATTTCATCGATCGCCGGGCACAATCCGAGCAAAATCGGCTTCAACTGCGGATGCGTCCAATAGGTCAATTTGGCTCCCGGAAAGTTGAGCTTGAGCGTGGTCGCAACCGGCGTAGCCAGCATGGCGTCGCCGATTGCGGCTGGATGGAAAACCAGGATATTGCCGAAAGATTGCATCAAATTATTGGCTATGCTTCACTGGACTTATTTTTCAGTTCAATTATCATAGAGACGTATGAATGAAGATGATTATTTCGTTTTGGGTTGGCCACAAGCGTCTGGCAAGGTAGCGGTGTTATGCCGGTCGCGAGGCACAAACCCCGGACCTGCCTACTGCTGGACCAAACGGGAAGCGATTCAGTTGCGCACGCGGCTTGCCAATGACCGCCGCGGCCAGCAAAATGCGACCGCCGGCAGAATCATACGCCAACTGTTCGTCTATCGGTATCTGCTTCGACAGCCTCTTCCCTGGCGGCAAGGCGACCTATGGGTCTATCTCGATCCCCACTATCTCGAAGCAGCCGAAGCCGTTCCTGCCTGATATACAAAACTTATCAACGAGCACTGCTTGCCAATGTCTACATATTGGCATTGCATACGGTGTGGCGCGCGAAGCATATATTGTGATAGCAGTCTGCACTGGCGCTTAATCCCTCCTTAACCGAACCCTGTTATCTCTTAGAAGAGAAGCGCATCGGCGCACAAAATGTACAAAAACTCACAAGAGCTTTCGTCGGATGCAAGTTGATACCATCATCGCGATCTTCGCGATCGGCCTGGCCCTGGGTTTTGACTTTGTCAACGGCTTTCAAGACACAGCCAACGCTGTAGCCACAGTCATATATACAAAAGCGCTGCGTCCACGAGTGGCGATGGTGATGAGCGGACTGCTCAACTTTCTCGGCGCGCTGTTGGTGGGAACGGCGGTAGCGCAAGTGATCACCAAAATCATTCCGGAGAGTAACGCTACGCTGCCGCTGGTAGTCGCCGTGCTGATCGCCGCGGTCATGTGGAACTTGTTCACCTGGTATTTCGGTTTGCCGATCAGCTCGTCGCATTGTTTGATCGGCGCTCTTTTCGGCGCTGGTATTACGGCCGCCGGCGGCCCTGAAGGTGTCTCGTGGGACGAGCTCTCGAAAGTGATCTGGGGGCTTGCCGTGGCACCGCTCGCTGGTTTTGGTGCTGGTTGGGCTACGACCTGGGCCGCTCTCAAAATCACCAAAGAACGCGAACGAGAGGAAAAAGGCGAGCGCCCAGCGCATCCGGGACTGATGCGCTGGTTGCACATTGTTTCCAGCGCCTCCGTCAGTTTCAGCCACGGCAGCAACGACGGGCAGAAGACGATGGGTGTGATCACCTTGATATTAGCGACGCATTTTGCCGAGTATGGCTATAAAATCGATCAGGTGCCGCTCTGGGTAATGGTGGCAGCCGCGTCCGCGATCGGCTTTGGTACTGTGTTTGGTGGCTGGCGCGTGATTCGCACCGTCGGCACCAAAATCAGCCGTGAACGCCTCAGTCACTCTCAAGGATTCGCCGCTTCCATGAGTACGGCGATCATTATTTTGCTTGCCTCGAAGTTCGGAGCACCGATCAGTACCACGCACACCCTTAGCTCCGCCGTAGCCGGTGGTACCATACCGGTTTACGGGCGTTCTAAGCTGAACTTCAAAACGATGAAACTAATTCTGCTAGCATGGATCCTGACATTCCCGGTAGCGGCGCTTCTGGCTAGCGTGAATTATCTGATATTACGGGCAGTGTGGCATCGGTGAGGTTTGGCGGATGAGGTTCATGGTGGCGTTCAGCAGCCCGAAGCGCAGTGCTCGAGTGGTCGAGCGCGCTGCCTTGTATGCTAAAGCGACTGATTCAGAGCTCGTTCTCGTGCGCATCATTGCCGACCCCGAGAAGGTTGGCGTGGTAGCGCAACTGATTACCACCGATCGCCCGCTTGATAAAGCGCAGCAACAGATCGACGAGGTCGTCGGCAAGTTGAGGGAACAAGGCATCAACGCTTCAGGCTTTGTGCGAGTGGGCGAAGTGACGAAAAGCCTGGTTAGAATTGCCGCCGACGAGCTAAAAGCCGATGTGCTGTTCGTTGGAACAACCAATACAGGCGGCAAGGCCTTCTTTCTGATGGAAAAGGATCCGATCGTTCACTATCTGGTCGATAACTGTCCGGCGTCACTGTATCTGGTGCGGCACGATCCCGGCGACACCCTCGATGATCCCACCGGGTAAGCGCGGCGGCGGCGTTGTTGTTAATGCTTGCTGGTCGAGATAATCGTCGAGAGAAACAATACCTTTGAGCGATCGCAGAATCGTCATCGGCGGCAGGCACTCCAATATTCGCTTGCCATATCCCTTGGTCGTCAGCCGCGCGTCGAGCACTGCCACCATGCCCCGGTCCTTATGCGTCCTGATCAGACGGCCTATTCCTTGTTTCAACCGCATGGTGGCATGAGGCAAGGAGAGATCGGTAAACCAGCTTTTTTCGGGATCAGACTTGAGAATGTCGCATCGAGCCTCGTGCACGGGATCATCGGGAACCTGAAACGGAATGCGATCGATAATGACGCAGCTCAGTTGGTCACCGTCGACGGAGACTCCCTCCCAAAAACTGGATGTGCCAAACAGCACCGCATTTGGTGTGGAGAGGAACCAATCGATCAATCGTTTGCGCGGCATCTCGCCCTGTTTCTTGCAGGGGAACGCCAGCCGCTCGTAGAGCAGATCGTAAGCGCCGTTCATCGCCGCTTTGCTGGTGAACAGAACAAAGGCTCGTCCATCGCTGATGGAAAGAATGCGATCGATCTCTTCAGCCGCCAGCGGCAGGAAGGATTTATCGTTTGGTTCCGGCAAATGTTTCGGCAGATACAGTACGGCCTGTTTCTTGAAGTCGAAGGGGCTGGGCACCACTTGCTGAATCACATGGCGATCGGTGCCGATGCTGTTCTTGAAGAAATTGAATGGGTCATCACCGCCGGTGGCAAGGGTGGCGGACATCCACACGCTCGCTTCCAGCCCGTTTCTCTCGATCAGGTGTTCGCGAATGAAAGGTGAAACATCCAGTGGCGCGGCGACAATCTCCACCCGCGTTCCCTGCAAATCGCGTTCCACCCAAACAACCCATGATCGGTCGGGAACTGCCAGCAATGACAAACATGCCAAATATCCGTTGAGGGTGGAGATGATCGCCTTTGCTTTCAGCTTGGCTCGCTCGCGCGCCAATTCGACATCGAGCAGATAGTCGAAGGTCTGCTCCTCCAGCCATGTTTTGAGAATCTCGATCATGGCCGCCAGCTGCGTCGCTTGCGGCACCGGCTCGCGCAAGCGCGTTCTCATGGCGTGGCATCGCTGCAGCAAGAAATTGAAGAACTCGAACGCCTCATACTCGATATCGTTCACCAGTCCCGATGGTGCGCCGACTTTCTTCACCGCCTTGCTTGCCACTGCACGCAATCCGCGATTGTTGAGGGAGAAACTGAATGCGCTGGTGGCAACGTCGGGTAAGTGGTGCGCTTCATCGACTATCAACAAATCATATTTCGGCAGTATGTTGCCGTGTGATGAGGCATCGGCTAGAAGGAGCGCATGATTGACTACGAGGATGTCCGCTTCTTCCGCCTGTTTTTTGGCGTTGAAGTAAAAGCAGCTGTTGTACTTAGGACACTTATTGCGTAAGCAATCATCCGAATTGGAATTGATCTCATACCAGGTCTCGTAATTGGGCATGAAATCGAGTTCGGATACATCACCGGCTTCGGTGTTTTGCACCCACTCGACCAGATCATCAGCCACTTCCTGCTGCAACAGGTGTTCTTCCCAGCGGCGCAAGCCGACATAGTTTCCTCTTCCTTTGAGGAGAACTGCCTCGATGTTGAAAGGCAAGATGCTCTTTAGCGTCGGAATGTCTTTGTTTATATACTGCTCTTGCAGCGAGATCGTGTTGGTTGATACGACCACGCGTTTTCCCGACAGCGCCGCCGGGATCAAGGCTGCCAGGCTTTTGCCGGTGCCGGTGCCGGCTTCGAATATGCCGGTGATGCCTTCGTCGAACGACCGTGCTATTGCCGATGCGAGATCGTACTGCTGCGGGCGGTTTTCATACGACGGCAAAACCTCGGCAAGACGAATGAACGCATCCGTGATGCTCAGTTGTCCTCTATTAGGCGCCACTTGTTATTGGAATTGTCCGGTGCCGGCGATTTGATTCGCTTGTGTGTGATATTCCGGCAAAGCCAGTTTCTGACCGAGGTTCAACACATTGGCATTGCGTAAATTGTTGGTTTTGCAGATCTCGTCAAGTAAGCGCGGGCTGACGCGTTTGTAGTTGCGCAATGCGATTGCTGCGAGCGTGTCGCCGGTTTGGACTTGAATCTGCGGGCTGGCAGGAACCAGCACTTCACCGCCGCCTTGCGTGCGGATGGCAGTCGGTTGCGCAGTTTGCTTGGCAACACCAGCCACCATAGTCGTGGGGTTAGCGTTGTCTTTGTGTGCCACCACATTTGATACTGCCGAGTAACCGAATACTCCGATCAGAGAAATGAATGCGCCGGCCATGAAACCTACGGTCATATAGAAGCTCGGCGCCTTTCGGCTCTGCGGTGCGAAATCGTGATGCACGCCGGGCCACAGCGCTTCCAGCTCGTCGGATTTTTCCGGCTCTCGCTCGACGCGATTTGGTGCAGTGATGTTTGATTGTATTTCCGGTCTTGACGACTCGCGGTCGGTAAATACACGGGAAGACATTGATACGGCGGCTTCTCGCGAAGGCAATTGCGAATCGCTGAGATACTCAGGAATGCTCTCCAGCTCAAGCGATTCACGCTCAGCATCGAGTACAGTCGACATTTCTTTTAGCGCCACGGATTTACCTTCTTAAGTGAATTCCATATATGTTCGGAGCGCCCCAAAAGGTGTGGGACAAGCAAGCATATTAGCCAAATTGTCACTAGAAAGTCAAACTCCTTGACTATGGCTGGAATTGACCGCCCACTGCGGGTTTCCGATGTTCGAACAGGCGATCGAAGGCTGAAAAACACACGTGGTGCGCGCTCTGATACGCAGGATTAATTAATTGACAACCGCAAAGCGTTTACCAGTTGGGTGTTCAACCGCACTGCTGCTTGGCGTGCGTTTGATCAATATTTATCAGATCGTTCAATGAGCGTGCCCACAGCGGTGTTTCAGCCGGTTTCAGAGCGCCTGTGCGGCGCACAACCGTATGCGTGCTCAATATCGAATGATGTTTACAGGGAACTTATTATCGCTCGCGATCCCGCATGACAATGTACGCAACTTAAGCAACGGATATGCGTTGCAGTAGTTAGAACAAACTCATTGCAGACTCAACTGTTATCGCGCGCCAGAAATGCTGACGCCGTGCACGTTTCTAATCGATTCCCTGCTGCCGGCTACGACCAGCGTCGCTTGTTCCGGGCGAAAGTCATTGCGTACAAAATGATTGACTGATTCGACAGACGCATTCTTTATATCTTCAATTTCATTGCTCAAGCAATCAGGCTTAGCTCCCGCCAGTTCAGCGTCCAGACACGTTGATGCGGCTTGCTCAATGTTGGATGCCTGCTTCACCGGCAGTGCATTGATCAGATATCGTTTGGATTCATTCAACTCACCTGATGTGATACCAACGCGTCCAAACTGCTTGAGCTCATTCTGAACCAGAGTCGTAGCCCGCAGCACAGCAGACGGTTCAATCGGCATGCTGATCGCCCATGCAGTGCTGGCACCCATTGGTGTCATCTTAGTGTCGATCTCTTCTGTGAGCAGCCACTGTGCCAATGAGGGCTCCTGATTGAGGCGTTGCAGCAGTCTGGCAAATAATGGATGGTTCATGAAAGCACAATCGGCAATTGTCAGATAGCTGAACCTCGGATCGCTCCTTCTAATGGGCAAGAGCCGACCCAGGCAGAGCATATTTTTGCCTTTGTCGTGAACGGGAATTGAAGCCTTCAATATTCGTTTAGGATTCGCTTGCGCATCCGGAACTGATTTATTTTTGAATGATGCCGAATGTGTCCAGCCGGCGAACGCTTGTTCGACCATGTGCGCCGCGACGTCTGCATCTATGTCACCGGCCAGGACGATTGTGCAAGTTTCAGGTGCAACAGTTTGCATGTGAAACTCTTTGACGTCGGCCGCTTTCAAGGCAGCCAGAGATTTGATCGATTCCGCTGGATCTTCTGGATAATAGGCAGATGCGGGGGCGAGCAGATTTCTCATAAAGGCTCGGTTGACTTTCGACGATAGCGATTCGCCCGTATATCTGATATGTCCGATTGTGTCTTGCCGAGCATGATCGATTTCGGAGTCGCCCAATGCTGGGTCTCGAATGATGTTGTTGAGCACAGACAGCTGCTTTTGGAGGTCGCGGGTCATGCACCGGGTATGGAACGTGATCGCTTCACCGCTCGATTGGAAATGCAGCATCGAATCTGGTGGCAGACCCATGTCTTCTTGCTGATTGACTAACTGGGTCTTTGTTAGCTTCGTATTGCCGTTGTTGAAACAACTTGTAAGCAATTCTGCAACGCCCTTCTTGTTAGCAGGCTCCAGGGCGTCTCCTGCCTTGAGTGCGCCTGCGATTTGAACGAGTGGGCTGAGATGGCTCTCGAATACGACCAGCGTAATTCCGTTCTGCAGCTTCCTTTCTTTCACCGGTAAGCTGATGGCGGTATTCATTGACGACACCGAAAGTGGTATCGGACTTGAAGGGTGCATCATCGCTGGTTGAGAGATGCCGGTGATTGAAGGGCTGCTGGCGGCTTTGTCTGCTGGGGTGATGCCAAAGAATTGATTTGTTTGCACGACGGTCGCTGATGTGCCGGGCGTCGTGCCAAGCGTCGTCACGGAACTGTCGTCGGCGCTACTCGGGATTGTGGTGCTGCTGGTTGCGGATGTGGTGCTTGGGGTGGTTGTGGTGCTTGGAGCAGTTACGGTGCTGCCGGTTGCGGATGTGGTGCTCGGAGCAGTCGTAGTGCTGCCGGTTCCGGATGTGGTGCTCGGGGTGGTTGTGATGTTGCCGGTTGCGGATGTGGTGCTCGGGGTAGTTGTGGTGCTTGGAGTAGTTGTGATGTTGCTGGTTCCGGATGTGGTGCTCGGAGTAGCTACGGTGCTACTGGTCCCGGATGTGGTGCTCTGGATGTGTCTGAAGATGTCGGTGCCGGGCGTGGTGCTGGGCGTACCTCTGAGGATATCGGTCCCGGGTGTGCTGCTGGGTGTAGCAACAGTCGTGGCAGTGCCGGAGGCATCCGTATTTGCATCAGCGGACGGGCTCGTACTGGCTTGAGCCAGCTGTCCGTCTGTAGACTGAGCAATCAAAAATGGTGCCCATGAATCTGAATCCTTGTAACAGCAAAGTTTGTTGCTGCCAAACAACAATTGGGACTGGAGCAATTTGGTTCGAACTACTTGCGGTTGTTCGGCCGACGGGGGCGATTTGCCGGGCGGGGGCTTTGTTGTCCCGGAGCCAGTTCCAGGCTGCGCTGGTGGCTTGCTGGGTGCGGCGGTCGATGACAGCAAACCCACAACCCGATTTTCGGCGCTAAAATATCGCTTCGCCACGCGTTCGATGTCCGCAGTGGTGACGGCGCGCAGCTTGTCACCCCAGGTATAAGCAGACTGCCACGAAAGCATGGAGTCACAAAATCCCAGATGAAAACCGAACTTGTACGGACCATCTCGGTCGTTGAGAAGTGCGTATTCAGCCTGATTCTTGGCGCGGTGTAGCTCGGCTTCGCTAATAAGTTGACTGCGTAATTGCGATACGGTCGTGTCCCATGTTTCCAATACCTTCGGCAGCGGTGTTGATGATCCCGCTGTCAGTGAGACAACAAACAATCCAGGATCGCGTTTCAATTCAAAAGTCGATTTCGCTGTGCTGCAGACCTTTGTGTCGACCAATTTGGTTTTTAGCCTGCCACTGTAAGTGGTATTAAGCAATTTCTCCATGACGACCATCGCTGGGGCATCCGCATCCGCGTATGAGGGGGCATGATACGCCACCAGAGCGACTTCTTTCTTCCCAGAATACTTCATCATGACGCGGTGTTCCGCATTGGGTTGTGTTTCAACCAACTTCACCACCGGTGGTGCAGGAGACTTCGGCAGCGTGCCGAAATACTTATTGATCAGAGCTGCAGCGTTCTCCGATTTGAAGTCTCCAACGATGAATATCGATGCGTTATTCGGAGCATAGAACTTGTCGTAAAACGCCTTAGCTTCAGGCGGTTTTATGTTATCGAGATCGTTTCTCCATCCACTTATAGGGTTGCGATATGGATGCTGGTTAAATGCGGTTGAGCGAACTTCACGGCTCAATAGCTCGGCCGGATCTTTCACCTCATTGTCGATCTCGCACACCACTCGCGATATTTCTTCGTGCAATTCTGCCTGGTCGAATGTGCCGTCATGCATTCGCGCAGCTTCGATCTTGAGCGCAAGTTCGAGCTTCGATGGATGCAAGACCTCGTAAAATGCCGTGAAGTCGTTGCTCGTATAGCCGTTGAATTGCACGCCGTTGCGCGCAAGCGTCGTGGCTATCGTGCTGTTCTGGAAGCTGCCCGCGTTTTGGAAGAGCAGATGCTCGACCACGTGGCTTATGCCGGTCAAACCCGCAGGCTCGTCGCGAGCGCCGACGCGATACCAAACGAAACACGATGCGACAGGAAACGAATGGTCTTCGAGCAATATGACTTTCAGTCCGTTGGGAAGCTCTGACTGAATCGGCATATGGCTTGCCGTGGCAATTCCGACCGATGGAGTAGTAATTGCATTGGCGGGAACGCCCGCCCAGATTGTGAACGCACTGAGGCTGACTGCCAGGAATTTCGTACTTTGGCGATTGAGTACCAAGTTTGGATCTCGCAAATGGGGCAAGAGTCCGGCTCAGAGCCGATTTTATGGACGAAACAAGCTTACTTGACGACCGGCCGCCGCAAATTAGCTATTGCTCAGAAAAGTCACTGGAACCGCGATTCAGATTTTCTATCAGAAATCAGAGCCGACACTGGCACTTAGTTCGCAGCGGCTTGAAATTGCTTCTCAGCTATTTCAAGGCAAGATTGCCCGGCGCTTAATATCTGTTATCTAATTTAAGAGCGATCCCATTCAGGCGGTAGCCCCGAAAGTTCGCATACTTTCGGGCGATAGCCGGGTTGTAATTAAGATCATCTATTTGTATTTGATGACTATCTAATTGATAATAGTTCTCAATAAGGTTGGAGGCATCTATGTCGGTTTCCCTTCGTGGGCAATCCAAAAGTCTCGGTGACAGCGGCTCGCTACAATTCAGGAAGATCGCGTTAGTCGGCAATCCCAATGTTGGCAAATCCGTCATATTCAACGCGCTGACTGGGCTCAGCGCAGATGTGTCCAATTATCCCGGCACCACCATTGATATTTCGCGCGGCAAGCTCGGCGATCGGGAAATCGCGGATACGCCCGGCGTCTACGGTGTTTCGAGCTTCAATGATGAGGAACGCGCCGCTAGATTAATGATTCTCGAGGCTGACGTCATCGTTAATGTCGCGTCCGCGCTCAGTCTCGATCGAGATTTGTTTCTCACTCTGCAATTGATCGACATGGGCAAGCCGCTGCTGCTCGTTATTAATCAGTGGGACGAGGCGTTGCATCGCGGCATGGTGATCGACATCGAGCGTTTGAGCGATTCGCTCGGCATTCCGATCACGACTTGCGTGGCTGTGAAAAAAGATGGTATCGACAAAATCATCGCCGACCGGGCGACGTGCGGCTCAGTCAACCGGGATTTGTTGCCGATTCTCGAATCGATTATGGATAAAGGCATCGATCGTGCCCACGCGCTGCTGATTGCTGAAGGTGATAAACCCAGTGCGGACAAATTTGATGTCGAGCCGGAGAATCATCGGTCCGCTATTTATGGATCACGTCGCTTGCTCGTCAACGAATTGGTCGAGAGTTGCATCTCGCAAGATAAACGGGCGACCAGCTTTTCGGTCAAGCTTGGAAGATGGCTTCTGCATCCGTTCTGGGGCAGTTTGATCTCAATTGCTGTTTGCTACGCCATCTTCTATCAATTGCTCGGTGTCTGGATTGCCGGCAATCTCGTCGACATCACAGAAAAGAAAATCATGAAGGTCTACTACGAACCAAATGTTCGTCGTGTGGCAGCTCTGGTTTTTCCGAGCGAAATCAAAGTCGGAGGCACTACATGGGATTTCCCCAACGGAACGCTGGCGGCGCCCAGGCAAGCAGAGGCTCTCAGCGATGCGATCGGCAAGGCTGATCCCAGTGCCGTTACGTTCGATTTCTGGAAGTTCCACAATCTGTTTTCCGCAATCGGCAATATCATCTGCGGTGAATATGGATTAGTCACTCTCACCGTTACTTATCTGCTCGGGCTGCTGTTCCCGCTTGTGCTGGGATTCTACCTGGGACTCTCGCTTTTGGAAGACTCGGGATATCTTCCGCGTCTTGCTGTCCTCGTCGACCGAATGATGTGCAAGATCGGACTGAACGGTCGAGCGATCATTCCTCTGATCCTTGGACTTGGTTGTGTCACCATGGCGACAATCACAACGCGATTGCTCACTACCAAGCGCGAGAAAATCATTGCCACGGCTCTTCTTGGCGTCGCTATTCCGTGCTCGGCGCAACTTGGAGTCGTTTCCGGAACGTTAGCTAAAGTCGGTGGCTTCTATGCCTGGATGGCGTATGGCACCATCGTCGGTGGCATCTTAGCGCTCACTGGTTTGCTGCTTAACATGGTACTGCCCGGCAAGTCCGGTGGACTGTTAATCGATCTGCCACCCATGCGGCTGCCGCGCGTCGACAATGTGCTGAAAAAAACCTGGGGCAAGTCAGTCAACTTTCTTCAAGACGCGACTCCCATGTTCTTGCTTGCCGGCTTCGCCGTCACCATCGCCCAGATGCTCGGACTGCTTGATGCCTTCATCCGCGTTCTTCAACCGATTACCGTTTCCTGGCTGCACCTCCCCAACGACCCCCGGATTGCTACAACGTTCATCCTCGGCATCGTGCGGCGCGACTTCGCATCTTTCGGATTGACTGAAGTTCCTCTGACGGCAGTGCAAGCTGTCACCGCCATGATCGTCATCACACTGTTCGTTCCCTGCATCGCCACGGTCGGCGTCATGATCAAAGAACGCGGCCCCAAAATTGCCTGCACAATCTGGTTCGGCTCTTGGGTCTGTGCGTTTGTAATAGGCGGTTTGCTGGCCCAAGTTCTGCCGCCGCTTTTCCACCTCTTACGTGTTTGACAAATGCTTCTTTTAGGTGCGGTTGCGTCTGGTTTATCTGCCACGCGGACAAAGTCAATTGTGGGCTTGCTCAAGGAATTGCAATGTCTCTTTGTTGCCGGCAAATCCTGTTAGAACTTGATCCGGGTTTGATGGGCTGGTCACTATCAGGCACGGAAACATGCGGATGTTGAAACGCGCAAGCATTCTTTTAGTCTCATCCGAATCGGGACGGTTTTGGCGCTGATGACTAACCACAAAAGCTGGCAGAAATTGTTTTTTAATTACTGCTGCAATCTCGTCATCGCCGAATATTTCTGACCGCACAACATCGCAGTGGCGATCCAGGCTGCGAGCAAAAAACAGCAATGCCGGCTTTGCATCCGAAGCGCGCTGTAATGCTTTCTCTGGAGCGATCCAATCAACGTTGCCCACCTTGAGCGGATCCGGGTGCCAATCTGCTGAGCTTTTTACAATTAGAGGGATCCTGTCGCTATCTGAATTCGGTGTGAACATTCCACCAGGACTTACATCCGGCAACTGATAAGAATCGAGCCATTCGGCAGGAACATCCCACATCTCCGGCGGCACGACTACCATTCTCGGAATGCGCCAGGCATTGTAATTCTGCTTCAGATTTTCCACGTCTTTGGGTGCAGGCAGACCGTCTGGACTTGGATCGATAACTTTGAGCGGCACATAATCTCTGTTAATTTCCTCTGCCACAGCTGTTTCTTGCAGGTCGCTCTCCATATTCTTGCATTCTTGGCACGTGTTGCCGTGGGAGAAAAACAATAATGCCGGTTTGCGGTTTTTAAAGATTGCTCGGGAAGCCGCTTCGTGGGTGTACCAGCGAATGCGTTGAACCGGTTGAGTCAGGTGCATCTGTTCGTATTGAAAAATAATCGATCTTGCTGCAATTAACGCGACTGTGATCAAGACAAGCCACCTTGGAGACGCGTTTGTTCTGTCGTCTGCGCTAGCTCCAAGCCATCTTTCGCGCAATTCAGCCACCATACGTGATCTCCTTGCGGTTTAGCCACCAGATGGCAAACAAAAGCGCACCAAACAGATTCGACATGTACATGATTAAGGTGTGCAGCCAGAGCCCATGTGCGATTGGTAGATTCACCATCGGCATCAAAATGGCGAATAACGCTTCGGACAAGTGATGAAGCGATGCGGCAGCCGGTCTGAATAGCGTCATTAGTGAGTTTGGCGCTATAGGAATTGTTTCCAGAACTTCAACGAAGCTCGAAATCATCATTAGAAACACCCATGCTACGCCGTAAAGGACGAGATCACCGTAAGATGGCGCCCATGATGAGAGTGCCACCATTGTGGCGGCCAGTCCAAACGCAAGGAACGCACATTCCGCAGTCGCTTTCAGTATCAGGAGCAGATCGATTGGATGCCAGTACGAAAAGTAAAATATCAGACATTGCAAAGCTATGAACAACAGTGTGCCGGCCCAGCTGGCCAAGGCCAGTGCGAGCCATTTTGCCAAGACGTACGTACTGCGACGAATTGGTCTGGACAGGACTGTCGCAATGACGCCGTCTTCACGCTCCCTGCAGATGATCCCTGCTCCGAGCACAAGGTTAAGACCTAAAGCAACGAACGTTGCTTCAGCGAGCCCCAACTCGTGACTCGCCGAATTGAATGTCATGAGAGCGACGCCGATCGGTAGTACGCATGTCAGATAGAACACAAAACCAAGACGAGCAGGACTTCTCATCCACTGCAGCCAAGTGATGCGCATGAGAGCCCTCATAAGGAAGATTCTCGATCTGGATCATTATTATTGATGAACATGCGCTCGAGCTTGCTATGTCTGGGCGCAACTTCCACCAGCGGGAAGCCACCATCGATCAGGGTCCGGATCAGACGGAGGTTGTCGTCATCATTTGCCACCATAAATTGAGCGTGAGTCGATCCAGCTTCAACCAGCTCTAGCCCGAACTCGCCACTAAGTGTGCGCAGCCGTTGCACTAAATCTCCACCATTTGCTGCAACATCGGCAAATCGCAAATATAGTGCATGCTTTTTGCCCTCCTGTTGTAGACCTTCATTGGTCTGTACTTTGCCATGACGAACAAACACAACCCTGTCGCATATTCTCTCTACTTGATCAAGCTGATGTGAATTCAGCACAAGCGTAATTCCGAAGCTCCTAATTTTCGTCAACAGTTTGGTGATTTCAATCACGCCACCAGGGTCGACTCCCGACGTTGGCTCGTCCAGGAAGAGATATTTTGGTGTCCCCACAAGAGCTTGAGCCAAAGCTACCCTTTGAAGCATGCCGCGCGAGCACTTTTCAATCGGCAAATTCCAGTGCTTTTGCTCAAGCCCGACGACGTTCAAAAGCTCCTCAATTTTGCTGCGGCAGTTGAGCGCAGGTTGTCGAGCAAGTTCATAGTGCATTGCTAGCAGTTCTTGAATTTGAATGTTTCGTTGGAAACTGAGACGTTCAGGCACATAGCCGATCTTGCTTCGCACGGACAGCGAGTCGGGTGCTTTGCCGTCAATCAAAATTTTCCCGGAATCTGGATTAAGAAAGCCAAGAAGACAGCCCATTAGCGTAGTTTTACCGGCGCCGTTTGGCCCAATAATTCCTACTGCTTCTCCGGACTTAATCTCCAGCGATATTCCGTCGAGAGCTTTCACTACCTTCTCGCGGCGGACTGATATGGACATTATCCCGAGGACCTTAATCGATCTTGCCCTGAAAGTCTTTACCAGTGAATCGACGAGAATGCCATCGGATTTGATTGTCATTCGTTCCCCAAGTAACAGCCAGCGCCGATATTCACTTCATACCCGACTCGTGGCTGTTCTAGATGGACTCTGGTCCGCGCGAGCGGTTCGTGTAACATACGGACGCCCACGGCACCGCATTTTTCCGAGTTCTGTGAATAGTTGCAGACCCGGTCCCGCTGCCGAAAGCGCACATGCTAATATAAATGTTCGCCATGGCAGGCGTCGCCAAGTGGTTAAGGCACCGGGTTGTGGTCTCGGTATTCGGGGGTTCAAGTCCCCTCGTCTGCCCCATTTTGCCGTTCCCCCTTGTGGCGCAAGGGTTTCGAGAACCAGAGATCCAAGCTGACACTTGCGTTCCCTTTTGGTTTTTGTCCGGCCGGAAACATACCCGTCATCAAGCGCACGTTCTCACTGGCGGTGCTCTTGATGAACCTGGCATAGTGGCGGAACAGAATTTCCATGCTGCCGTGCCCGAGCACCTGAGAGACCCAGGCAGGGCTTGCACCACTCTCAAGCGCCAACGATGCGAAAGTATGCCTGAGTTGATACGAGGCGCGATGCTTGAGTCTAGCGGCTTTCAATGCACGCGCCTAAATGCGATCTAGGTGTTTATCGATCGGCAACCCTTTCTTGTTGGTGAAAATGTAGTCGTCAAGGTTGGCTAATTTACCGGTTTTCAGTTGTTCGAGCGCGTCGATGACTGGTGGCAACATCGGAGTATCACGCTGTGATGATGTCGTTTTCGGCAAGCCCTCTTGCCCTCTAACACGCCCGAGCTTGATTCTCAGGTGATCTGATGTCTGCAGCTGGGAGACGCGAAAAAGCTGTAATGTCGCCACTTGCAGCGCCGGCGGACGAGCGCAAGCAACCCGATCTCGAGCGGCTCGAGGAAATCCAAAAATGGCTCGTCCACAAAAAAGCGTCAGACGAGCGCCGGTGCAAATCTCAAAAGACGATCCGCGCCCTGGTGCCATTCCATAACACGAGAATTTTTCTATGAATGAGAACCAGTCAGAGGCAGTGTATTTCGATTTTGCAAAGACCTGGCTTAAACACGAGATATATGATTTAACTCGACACCGACTAATGGAAAAAGCAGCGCCCGCAAAAGACGTTGCCGTCGAATATGAATTGAACATCAAGCTCCTTCTGGGCACCGGCAGGTAATGGAGCGAATGGAGCGGCGTTTTCAACTGCCTTCAACGCAGACTGGTCGGCAATCGCTAAGCCTGATGAGTGATCGATCCTGAGGTTCGAAAGCTCACCACCTGCGCGTATCTTAAACTGCACCACCACACGCTTGCTTTCAGCACCTTTCGGTGGAAACCAGGCACGCTTGACGCGCTTTTGCATGTCGGCCATGTACGGACCGAAATCTACATCGGCATGCGCTGAAGCTGACGAGCGTCCACGTTCATTGTTGTTGGCATCCGGATTGCCATAGATACCATAGCCCTTGGCTGGTATTGTTTCGCCCAGCAGATTAGCGTTGTAATCATTCGCTTCCCTTGAGTCCGTAAATTCAACCCAGTTCATGTTCATGTTGCCGTTGGACATCATCGTCCAAAAACAATTAAGGCTGCTGACATCAGGCGGCATAGGCTCATAGCCGATCGATCCCGCACGCATCGGCCCGAACGCGACCATACCCAAACACTCTTGTATCGATTTGTCTTCTTGCTCTGAAGCGCTTGGGGTGACAATCTTGCATGCTGCCATCTTTCCGTTTGCGTCAATAGTAACTTTGACTCTCGTGATCAGCAACTTGCCGTTGGCTGGAGGATGCCAGGCCTTCCATGCCCTGTCAGCTGTTCTCCTGGCGTCCAAGACATATTTGAGAATCGCACCGTGACGTTGCTTCTCTTTCTGTGCTGCAAGCCTCTGTTTTTCTGCGTCAAACCGTTGCGCCTCCGTGCTTTCACCAGAGCTGACTGGCTCGTCACCGTGCGCTGCCAACGGACATGCCGTGAGCATAACAATCAGGAGAGCCCAACACTGCCAACGGTTCATACAATATCCTCGTTCCCCCAAATTAGTTCTGCCACGGGAGCGCTCAAGAGAAACGGCACCAAATACGACACCATTAGACGCTTGCGCTGCGCTGATTCTGGCTGGATATCTCAGAATGACGCACTGAGTTGTTAGCTTTCCATGAGCCGACCTAAACAAAGAAACGCGGTACGGCAAAGGTTATGTGCCGGCGTTACAACACCGATTTAAACTCGTCCAACCGGATGCCTCCAGCCAAGAGAATATTCTTCAGTGTGGCCTTCTTTAGCTCTGGGTGCTGCGGCACAGTCAGGATGGCTTCTTCACCGTCCTTTACCATGATGGCGTGATCACCGTGATAGCGGTCGACTGTCCAGCCAAGCTTCTGAAAAGCTTTCACAGCTTCTTTACCACTCAGGGCGGGCAGCTTGGAGAACGGATACGGCGACATTTAAATGCTGAATGCGAATGCCAATTCTTTGGGCTTGTGATTGGCTTGTGCTGCCACTTGTTTGGCTTCTTTGGTGGCTCTGTCATTCTGGACGGCCAACCAGCCGACAATAGCTTTTTTGAGATTTGCGATGGCTTCCTCTTCGGTAGCCCCCTGTGACACACAGCCCTTGAGAGCCGGGCAAATAGCGATGAAGAACCCCGATTCCTCGTCCTGTTCAATTAAGGCGGTCAGCTTCGACATCCGATTATGTACCTCTGGGTTACTTATACCCCGATTCCAGCCATAAAGACTATATTCCGTGGCTCATCAAGGCAAGGCACTGTGTGAGGCTCACGACTCCTGTCTACCCGACAGACCGCCATAGTCGCCGATCCTGTCTGCGATCTTCCATATTTCCTCAGCCGCACCGGCGCGTCGATCCTCCATCGTGCTTGCGATAATGGAAAGCATTGTTGAGACATGGAACTCATGCACGGCATCCGCCACCACCCGCTCAGCAAAATCCAGATAGCGGTCATCGAACTCGTCTTTGAGCTGCCCCAGCTCATGTCGAACCAGCATGGCCATCAAGGGGAACCGCACCAAATACGACACCATTCTGCAATCGCAACAGACATAAAACGGCAACCGACACGGCCGGAAACGCCCAATAGGCAAAGCTTTCCAGCGACCAGCCGCACCGCATGCGGTGGCGCTCACTTCACAGCGCTTGACGGACAACTAGTGAGCCTTGAGGCGTGGTAGCGTGCGACGCTCGCTTAAGATGTGCTCTCGTTGACGCTGAACGCCAAGTCTACTGGCGTTCTCGTGGCATCTTTCAGAGCGCGTCAGACACGGGCGTGAAACCGGGTGTAATGTGTGGCAAGGTCACTCACGAAAGGAGCCAGCATGGAAACGACGTTAAATTGTCTGAGATGTAAGGGAGCCATGGAGCTTGGATTTTTGCTCGACCGTGGATACCCAACAAACCAAGCCGGTAAGTGGGTGGAAGGGGCGCCTGAGAGAAGTGCTTGGATAGAAGGCGCAGTGAAAGAGCCTGCCAAACGAAAGACGAAAGAAATCGTCACATACCGCTGGGGACAGGCGAATACATGACAGAAATAGAGATCGCGGACTTTCGTTCGCCCTCTCAGCCCGATTAGCGTCCACGAAGACCTTTATTGCCTTTCCGTGCCTCTTCCCTCTTTTTCGCTGGCTTTGCAGGCACGGCCTTTTTTGCAGGTTTAGCAGCTACAGCCTTCCGCGCGGTCTGGCGTGATGGGCTTCTGCGTTCTGTTATATAGGCGGCACGAACTCCAGCCACTCTGCCGATTACCAATTTGGGTTCGGTTGCAGATGGCGCTGGGCTGGGTTTCCTTTTCGTCTTTCTCTTCTTTAGACCAGTCGCGCTGGTAATCGGCACCACTCTGTCTAAGAAGAGCATTGGATCAACCTTGAAAAACGCACCGAGCTTCGCTGCCTCCGTTTTGGAAAGTTTTCGCTCACCCGGCGCACCCATCCCACCAAGGAAGGCGGATGTGTGGGACTCTGGCACGATATGTGCCAAGTCCACAGCATGTAGCCCGTTGATTGTGAGCAGGTATCGCAAAGCTCGGCGTGGATCAGATGTGGACTTAGCTTCCAGCGCAGCAGTTTCATAGAGTCCTATAAGATCGGCAAGTGCTGATACGTAGTCGAGCTCGTCACTAGACAGCCGTTCGCCATTGCGCGTTAGATCAATAAGTACATTGACCGCTTGACTGTGTTGATCCGCTGTCCTAATCGAACGCAACGGAAATTTTTTGATCAGCTCTAAGTAACCCATATGTACACCCTTATGATTTCCACTTATCGTACTCAGCGTGCGTTTTGACCCAGACCACCGTGACTAACTTGAGTGGGAAGACAATGGTTGCAAGCAGCCTCGTGTTATTGCC
>Ga0182024_10007613_pt1 | contig 23295 bp, 15 predicted proteins | sample P32metaG_FD_120480 | JGI IMG/M metagenome (GOLD analysis project Ga0182024, IMG submission 120480) | Permafrost microbial communities from Stordalen Mire, Sweden - P3-2 metaG (Illumina Assembly) | ecosystem: Environmental > Terrestrial > Soil > Wetlands > Permafrost | place: Sweden: Stordalen... | reverse complement strand
TGCCCATGCTCTTCCGGGTCACCCGCGGCGAGAAGGGCCTCGCCAAGGCCCTCGAGGAGTTGTGCATGATGGCCCGGCGGATGATCGAGGAGGAGGAGATAAACGTCCTGATCCTCAGCGACCGGGGCGTGACCAATGAATTTGCCCCGATCCCGGCCCTGTTGGCCATCGCGGGCCTGCATCACTACCTGATTCGCGAAGGTCTGCGCACGCGGGTCAGCCTGGTGCTGGAAACCGGCGAGGCCCGGGAAGTCCATCACTTCGCCCTGCTGATTGGCTACGGCTGCAGCGCGGTCAATCCCTACATCGCCTTCGAGACGATCGACGGCATGATTCAGGACGGCCTGCTGACCGGCATCGACCACAAGACCGCCTGCAAGAACATGGTCAAGGCGGCGTCCAAGGGCGTCATCAAGGTCATGTCCAAGATGGGCATTTCGGCGATTCAAAGCTATCGCGGCGCCCAGGTGTTCGAGGCGGTCGGCCTGCGGCGGGACCTGATCGACCATTATTTCACCTGGACGGCTTCGCGCGTCGGCGGCATCGGCCTCGACATCATCGCCCAGGAAGTGCTGGCGCGCCACCGGGCCGCCTATCCGGACCGGGAGGTCAACGGCAAGGTCCTGCCGGTCGGCGGCCAATACCAGTGGCGCAACGACGGCGAGTACCACCTCTTTAGCCCCGAATCGATCCACCGGCTGCAAAAGGCGGTGCGCACGACGAACTACGCCGCGTTCAAGGACTATTCGCGCATCGTCAACGATACCTCGAAGAGCCTGTGCACCCTGCGCGGCCTGCTGGAGTTCAAGGCGGCCGAAGCGATCCCGCTCGACCAGGTCGAGCCGATCGAGGCGATCCTCAAGCGGTTCAAGACCGGCGCGATCTCCTACGGCTCCATCAGCAAGGAGGCCCACGAAACACTCGCGATCGCGATGAACCGCATCGGCGGCAAGTCCAACACGGGCGAAGGCGGGGAGGATTCCGACCGCTTTGTGCCGATGGCCAACGGTGACTCCAAGAATTCGGCGATCAAGCAGGTGGCCGCCGGCCGCTTCGGCGTCACGAGCGAATACCTGGTCAGCGCGAAGGAAATCCAGATCAAGATGGCCCAGGGTGCAAAGCCCGGGGAGGGCGGACAATTGCCCGGCAGCAAGGTTTATCCTTGGATCGCCAAGACCCGGAAGACGACCCCCGGGGTCGGCCTCATTTCGCCGCCGCCGCACCACGACATCTATTCGATCGAAGATCTGGCGGAGCTGATCCACGACCTGAAGAACAGCAATCGCCACGCCCGCATCAGCGTCAAGCTGGTGGCCGAGGTGGGCGTGGGCACGATCGCCGCGGGCGTGGCGAAGGCGCACGCCGATGTGGTGCTGATCAGCGGGCACGACGGCGGCACCGGCTCCTCGCCGCAGACCTCCGTCATGCACGCCGGCCTGCCCTGGGAGCTCGGCCTGGCCGAGACTCATCAGACGCTGGTGCTCAATAATCTGCGCAGCCGCATCGCGGTCGAAACCGACGGGCAGCTGAAGACCGGGCGCGACGTCGTCGTCGCCGCCCTGCTTGGCGCCGAGGAATTCGGCTTCGCCACCACGGCCCTGGTCGCCACCGGTTGCATCATGATGCGGGTGTGCCACCTGAACACCTGCCCCGCCGGCGTGGCTACGCAGGATCCGCGGTTGCGGGCGAAGTTTGCCGGCACGCCCGAGCACGTGGTCAACTTCATGCGGTTCATCGCCGAGGAAGTGCGCGAACTGATGGCGCAGCTGGGCTTCCGCACCGTCGAAGAGATGATCGGCCACGTCGAACGCCTCGAGGCGCGCAAGGCGGTCGAACACTGGAAGGCCCGCGGCCTCGATTTCAGCAACATCCTCTACCAGCCCGACGTCGGGCCCGAGGTCGGGCGCTTCTGCGCGATCAAGCAGGACCACGGCCTCGACAAGTCCCTGGACCTGACCACCATCCTCGAACTTTGCCGGCCCGCGATCGAGCGAGGCGAGAAGGTCATCGCCGAACTGCCGGTCCGCAACGTGAACCGCGTCGTCGGCACCATCTCCGGCAGCGACCTCACCCGGAAGTGGGGCGCCGCGGGGCTCCCCGAGGATACGATTCGGATTCACTTCAAGGGTTCCGCCGGTCAGAGCTTCGGCGCCTTCATGCCCAAGGGCATGACTTTCTCGATTGAGGGGGATGCGAACGACTATGTCGGCAAGGGCCTTTCCGGCGGCAAGATTGCGATCTTTCCGCCCGCGGCCGCGCCTTTCGTTGCCGCGGACAATATCATTGTCGGCAACGTCGCGCTCTATGGGGCCACCGCGGGGGAACTCTACCTCTGCGGGCGCGCCGGCGAACGCTTCGGCGTCCGCAACAGCGGCGTCGACGCCGTCGTGGAGGGCGTGGGCGATCACGCGCTCGAGTACATGACCGGCGGCCGGGTCGTCATTCTGGGCACCACGGGCCGGAATTTCGCCGCGGGCATGTCCGGCGGCGTCGCCTATGTGCTCGATGAAATCGGGGATTTCCCCCGGCGGGTCAACCCGGCGATGGTCGGCGTCGAAAAGATCGAAACGCCGGCCGAGGCCGCGGAGGTGCGCGGGCTGATCGAGCGGCATCTGGCCGCCACCAAGAGCGCCCGCGCCCGGCAGGTGCTGGCCGACTGGGACCAGCTGTTGCCGAAGTTCATCAAGATCATGCCGAAGGACTACAAGCGGGTGCTGGCCTGCGTCGCGCGCGCCCATGACCAAGGCCTCACCGGCGACGAGGCGATCATGGCCGCCTTCGAAGAGAACTCGCGCGACACCTCGCGCGTGGGCGGCAATTGATTTCACCGTAACCGAACACCGACCTACCCCCACCTCACTCCGATGGGAAAACCAACCGGCTTCATCGAGTATCTGCGCGAACTGCCCGTCGACCGCCCGCCGCAAGAGCGGGTGCGCGACTGGAAAGAGTTTCACCACCACATGGAGGAGAAAAAGCTCCGCCATCAGGGGGCGCGGTGCATGGACTGCGGGGTGCCGTTCTGCCACACCGGGAAAGTCCTCAGCGGCATGGCGTCGGGCTGTCCGATCAACAACCTGATTCCGGAGTGGAACGATCTGGTTTACCGGGGCCTGTGGCATGAGGCGCTTGACCGCCTGCACAAGACCAATAATTTTCCGGAATTCACCGGCCGGGTGTGCCCGGCGCCCTGCGAGGGCTCCTGCGTGCTCGGGATCAACGATCCGCCGGTCACGATCAAGAACATCGAGGCCGCCATCACCGACCGGGGCTGGGATGAGGGCTGGGTGGTGCCAAACGCGCCCAAGGTCCGGACCGGCAAGCGCATCGCCGTGATCGGCTCCGGCCCGGCCGGCCTGTCGGCGGCCGACCAATTGAACCGCGCGGGACACACGGTGACCGTGTTCGAGCGGGCCGACCGGCCCGGCGGCCTGCTCATGTACGGCATTCCGAACATGAAACTGGACAAGCAGGAGGTCGTCCTCCGGCGTATCCGGCACATGGAGCAGGAGGGGATTCGCTTCATCTGCAACGCCAACGTGGGCGAAAACGTGGAGCCCCAGATTTTCCTGAAGGAATATTCGGCGACTGTCATCTGCACCGGCGCCACGCAGCCGCGGGACCTCCCGATCGAAGGCCGGAATCTGCCCGGGGTCCATTTTGCGATGGAATACCTCACGGCGAACACCAAGGCGGTCCTCGCCGGCGGCCCGGAAAGCCCCCTGCATGCGCGCGGCAAGGATGTCGTCGTGATCGGCGGCGGCGACACCGGCACCGACTGCGTCGGCACCGCGCTGCGCCAGGGCTGCCGCAGCCTCGTCCAGATCGAAATTCTTCCGCGGCCGCCGCAGGACCGGGCGGCCGACAATCCCTGGCCGGAATGGCCCAAGGTCTACAAGATGGATTACGGCCAGGAGGAAGCGGCGGCCCGCTTTGGCTCCGACCCGCGGGTCTATTTGACGACCGTCAAGAAATTCACCGGCGATGCGGCCGCCGGCGTCCAATCGCTGGTCTCGGTCGAGATCAAGTGGGAGAAGAACGACAAGGGCCAGTTCATCCCGCGCGAGCAGCCCGGCACCGAGCAGACGCGCCCGGCGCAGTTGGTGCTCCTGGCCATGGGTTTTCTCGGGCCCGAGCAGCCGCTCTTGAAAGAGATTGGCGTCGCCACCGACGCGCGCTCCAACATCAAGGCCGAGCACGAGAAGTACACGACCAGCCTCCCCGGCGTCTTTGCCGCGGGCGACTGCCGACGCGGACAGAGCCTGGTCGTGTGGGCGATCAATGAAGGCCGGGGCGCGGCGCGTGAATGCGACCGCTACCTGATGGGTGGCACGAACCTCCCCTAGTCCCCATCGGCCGCCGCGGCGTTTTCTTAAGCGCGGCCCCCCCGATAGCAGCGGCAGCGACGGGCGCGGCGGGTCCGCGCTGCTATTGGCGGCGGAATGGGACCATCCGGCAATTTTTCCGGAGCGGCGGTTGCGGCGCGCATGATCTGTGCTACAGCGGGTAGGATGCGCCCGCCCGCCGAACCGCCGTCATCCAGCCGCGCCCCAGCGCCGGACTCCGATTCGGAGGCGGCGCACCTCAGCCGCATCGCCCATGCCTCCGTGCAGCTGGCGGCGTTGGGACCGCGCCTGGCCCGTGTGGCGGGAGAAATGGAGAGCCAGGCCCGCGCCCAGGCGGGCAGCGCGCTGGCGGTGGCGGAAACCACGGCGGGCCTCGTCTCCGAACTGGAAAGCGCGATGGCCGAACTCGGCGCCTCATCCGCCCGGATGGATGCGGCCCTGTCGACGGTGAAGCGCATCGCCGACCACACGCGCCTCCTCTCGATCAACGCGAGCATCGAGGCCGCGCGCGCCGGCGCGAGCGGCCGCGCCTTTGGCGTCGTGGTCGACGAGGTGAAGCAATTGGCGGACAACACCGGGGATTCGACGCGGGAGATCGAAGCCCAAATGGCGGAGATGCGGACCAATGTCGCGCGGGTGTCCGCCGTGACCGGCCGCGGCGGAGAAACGGACGGCGGCCGCACGGTGGAGGCGGTCAACCGGCAGGTCGGCAGCATGGCGACTTCGGCCCAGAGCCAATTGGCCGGCGCCCAGTCGCTGCATGCGATGGGTGGGGGCATCCGCGCACTCACCGAGGAGCTGCTGATGACGGTCGGCAAGTTCCGGTTCGAAGCGCACGCCCAGGCGCGCCGGGCGGTGGAGGCGATTCTGCCCGGGATCGCCGCGCTGGAACGGGCGCCCAGCGCGAGCGAGGCCACGTTGGAAAATTGGCTCCGGAACCACCCTTATTTTGAATACGTCTACCTGACTGACGGCCAGGGGCGGCAATTCACCGACAATCTGGGCTGGCATGCGGGCCAGGTGACGAAAAATGGCGCCCCGCGGGGCAACGACTGGTCGGACCGCCCCTGGTACCGCGCCGCCCGCCGCAGCGTCGGGGTGATCTCGACCGACATCTACCGGTCGGCGGCGACGGGGGACTTTTGCTTCACCGTGGCCGCCGCCTGGCGCGGCCCGAATGGCGAGATCGCCGGAGTGATGGGGGCCGACGTCAATTTCCAGCGCCTGGTTCTGAGCGGGGCCAGCCTGGCGGCGCCTCCCTGCCTCGACCCGAGCTTGCAGCGCGCGCCGGTTTAGCTTCTTGCTTGGGGGCCAATGCTTTCCCGACCCATTCCTGGATCCACGGGAGCGGTTCTCACCTGCCTGCCCTCGCCCTACTTGCCGCACGCCCCGACGGGTCTGCTCTACCTGCCGCGGTTCCTCGCCAAATGCCGGTATGTCCAAGCTCACGGGGCGCTGCCGCCGAGCTACGCGAAGAACTACAAGCGCGGATTGGACCGGTTTCTCAGCCTGCATCTGGGTGTGGATCCTTCGGCAGTGGAGGCAATTGTACACCGCTTTAGCGCCGAGGCCGACATCGACCGGGAGCTGAAGGCGCTGTTTCCGGCGGACCTCCGGGCGGCCCAGTGGAACCGGGAATTGGCGCAGAAAGGGATGACCCCTGCCGGGCAGGAGTTCCTGCGGACCGCCCTCATCGCGATGGGCTGCGAGGACCGGGTCGGCCAGATCCGGAGCGTTCCGGACCTGATCGATTTCGACGAGGGGCGGATCGACTGATTCAAAATAATTCGCCCACCCGGTCTGGCCTTTTCTATTCTTTTGCTACGTTTTCTGCGGTCCGAATTCCACCATGCTCAAAGGTCAAAAAGTAGTCTGCATCAACGATACGTTCACCCCGCTCATCCGGGCGATGTACCGCCAGATGCCCGTCAAGGGCGACACCTACACGATTCGCGAAGTTTTTCTGGGCCGGGAAAAAATCGTCAAAGGCGGCGACTCGGCGACGGTCGGTCTCCTGTTGGAGGAACTCCACAATCCGAAAGATCCCTTTCACGAAGGGAAGCAGGAGCTGGGCTTTTCCTCCGAGCGCTTCGCGCCCGTAGCGGAACTGCCGGATGAGGAGGTGGAGGCCGAAATCGAGGACGCGATCGGCGTCGCCCTGCCGGCCTTCAGTCTCAATTAAAGTCCGGGGCCGGGCGGCTCCGTCTCGCTGACCCCGACGATGACCGAAAAGGATTCGGCGGCGTCCGCTTCGGCCTGGCCCGGTTTGATGGCCGCAAACATCAGGCGGCTGCGCATCGCCCGGACCGCCTGAAAGGTCACCGCGAACTTTTCCGGCGCGTCCTTGGCCGGACGCAAATCGGTGATCTGCACCAGCGTCCGGCCGGGATTGGCGATGATGACCCATTGCACACCGGGTTCGTTCGGCGGCGGCAGGAGGATGCGAATGGCCGAACCCACTTTCACCGTCGCGAGGACATCCCGTTCGCTGGGCTGCAGGGCCAAATCGGTCGTCGTTTTTGGCGGCGCGAGCTGATTGGCGTCGGTTTCGCAGCCGGCCCCTAAGCCGGTCAGGGCCGCCAAAAGCGAAAAAAGGCAGAGGGTCCGCATCGATGAGGGTCTGCCCCCGCTTATGGACCGGAGGGATCGCGGCGGCAACCTTGATCGCATCTCCTTCGCCGGGAATCAGCCGCCGGTTTAGTCTGGCACGATATCCTCGGCCACGACCTGCCGGCCCAAGTGCAGCCGGATCGACTCCAGGTTCTCCTTCACCAGGTCGCCCATCGACTCGCACTTTTCATACGCCGAGCGCTGATAGTGCTCGGCCAGCGAGGCACGCAATTGACGCACCTTGGCGGGGGTGGAAATCGGATCCTGGGACATTTGCTGCAAGAGCCGGGTCAGGCGCTGGGCCGCCAGTTCGGCGCGGGAGAGCAGCAGCGTTTGCTCCTCCCGGCGGTACTGGTTGCCGGTTTCGCGGTGGAGATGCCGGGTGCAGAACAGGGCGAGCAGGACGTTTTCCTTAAAGAACTGCGGGAGGTAAAACTTCATGCGGCCGTCAAAGGACTGCTGGTCGAAGTCCATCGCCCGGATCCGCAGCTGCGCATCTTCAAAGTCGGGGGTGACCACGAAGACGAAATTGTAGGAGCGCATGTCGCCCAGGAGCCGGACGAAGCACCGCTCGTTGAACTTCACCAGCTCCTTCGCCACTCGCACCGGCCGCAGATCCGTCCGATTCAGCCACCGCTGGATGAATACGTCCCCGGGCAGACCCGGAATGTGCTCCTCGACCAGCGTCGCCCCGTGGGTGATGAAATTGAGCCGATTGGGGGAGAGCAGGTGCTCGAGCTCCAGGCCGTACACCCGGGAAGCGTCCGCCTTCTTGATGTAAAAGTAGTCCTGATTGTCGTTGTACGCGTTCACGATGCGGATTCGGAACGGCGTCGAATTGCCGAAGGTGCAGAAATCGATCCGGTCCACGTACAGGTGGCTCATCACCGAGAAATCGCCGTCGACCTTCAGCAGCGCGTAAACGTGCTTCAGCGCCTCGTTGAGCGAGTTCATTTCCGCCTGGGGATAGATCACCGTGTCCCAAAGCGTCGGCTTGCCATCCGCGTCCGGCAGCGGGACGCCCTCCTGGAAGCCGAGCAGCCGCTCATAGGTCAGCGGCAAATTGCGCTCCCGCCGGTATTGCCCCAGATAGGAGCCCAGGCCGGGGCTGATGGGGAAGCTCGGCTTTTTTTGGGTCGGATGCAGGGAGGTGTCCGGCGCGCTGTCCATTGCCGAGCATGATGGCCGCGGGCGCCGGAATGGGAAACCCAAAGGAGGGGGCGGCCCGTGAAAGAATCAGGCCAGCCGGCGGCAAACGCTGAGCAGGCGCGCGCGCAGCGGCTCGCCGCGGGCGGCGAAGCGGCGCTGGGCGCGCTCGTATTCGGCGCGGCCGGCGGCCGTCTCGATCGCAATCGGCTCGAAGCCGAGGCCGCGCAGATCGTAGGGGCTGGCGCGCATATCCACCGCGCGGATGTCGCGCGCGAGCGCGAACGCGTCGGCGATCAGTTCGCTCGGGGCGTACGGCGCCAGTTTGAACGCCCACTTGTACAAATCCATGTTCGCATGAAGGCAGCCGCGCTGCTCTTGGGCGCCGACGTCGGTCCGCGCCGGCTGCAGCTTGTTCAGCGGGCGGGCCGCGGCGGTGAAGAAACGAAAGGCGTCGAAGTGGGAGCAGCAAATGGCCGACGATTCGACAATGCGGGCGAGCTCCTCCGGCGCATGCCGCAGGGGCCAGTCTTCGTGGCGCTGGGCGCCGGCGGCCTGGCGATACACCATGGCCCATTCATGCAGTCCGAAGCAGCCGAAGAACGGCGGCCGGTCCTGCATCGCCGTGAGCAGGCGATGGAGCCAGGCGGCGAATTGCCGGCGCTTCTCCGGGACGGCGTCCAGGTTCAACTGCACCCCGTCGGCGCCCGAGCGATATTCGGGCCACCGCAGGAACTCCGCCGCGCCGGGGCCCTCGAGCACGACGTCGGGACCGGGATGCCAGCGCCGCAGCCAGGCGGGCCGGAAGGCATAGTAGTTGAACAGAAAATCCCAGACCGGGTGCTTTTCCCCGCGCGCGGCGCGATCCCGGTGCGGTTCGATCCACGGCCGCACCCGGTCGGCATGGTTCCGCTGCCGGTCACGCCAGATGGGCTCGGCCAGGAGAAGCGGGGATTCGGCAATCGCGGACATGGCGGGAAGGAGGGCCAATTTCAGGCCAGGGTCTCCGGTTTCGGCAATGAAATACCCCCTAGCCTGACTATTTCATGAAATAGTCAGGCTCAGCATGAAGATTGCCTCGATTCCGGCGGCGGCTAACCTCTCCCGCACCTCCATGCTGAGCTTCCCGACCGAGCTGTTGATCCTCGCGCTGCTGGTCCTGGCCAACGGTTTGCTCGCCATGGCTGAGACGGCGGTCGTCTCCGCGCGCCAGGCCCGGCTGCGCCAGCGCGCGGCCGAAGGCGGCGCGGGGGCCGCGCGCGCCCTGGCGCTCGCGGAGCAGCCGGCCCGGTTCCTCGCGCTCGTTCAGTTCTGGCTGACCCTCTCCGGCATGATCGCTGGCGTCCTGGGCGGCGCCCAGCTGGCCGGCCAGATCGAGCGTCACTTTATGCGCTTCCCGACCTTGGCCCCGATGGCCGGCGCCCTCGCTTTCGTGCTCGTGACGGTGGGGTTGTCGGCCTTCATGCTCCTTTTCGGAGAATTGGTGCCCAAACGGGTCGGGCTCGCCTATCCCGAGGAGGTGGCGGCCCTGCTGGCTGGCCTCATGGGCGCGTTGGCCTGGCTCGCCTATCCCTTCCTGCGCGTCCTGGAGCTGGCCACGGTCGCCATCACCCGGCTCGCCCGCATCCCGCCGCCGTCGGCGGCGGATGGAGTGGGGGAGGACGAAGTGCGGGCTCTCGTCGAGCGCGGCCTGCACGCCGGGGTTTTTCAACGGGCGGAAAAGGAGATGGTGGAGGGCGTGCTGGCCCTCGATGAACTCCGGGTCACCGCCCTGATGACGCCCCGGCCCAAAATCGTCTTTCTCAATCTGGACGACCCCGAGGAATCGAACTGGCGGAAAATCGTCACCAGCGGCCACTCCTATTTTCCGGTTTACCAGGGCAACCGCGATCAGATCGTCGGCCTGGTGGCCGTGAAAGCCCTTTGGGCGCATTCCGCCATCGGCCTGCCGACCATATTGCGCAACCTCCTGGTTCCCCCGCTGCTCGTGCCGGAGACCATGACCGCGATGCAGATGCTCGAGCAGTTCAAGAAATCGGGCCGCCACATCGCGGTCGTGACCGACGAATTCGGGGCGGTGCAGGGGCTGGTGACATTGATCGACGTCTTCGAGGCGATTGTCGGCGATTTGCCGGAGCAGGGCCGGCCGAATCAGCCCCAGGCCAAGGCGCGGGAGGACGGCTCGTGGCTGCTCGATGCCACGCTTCCGATCGCGCAGCTGAAGACCCTGCTGGAATTGGAGGTGCCGCTGCCGGGCGAGCGCGATGCCGAATTTCAAACGGTCGGCGGCTTCGTTGTCACGCAGTTCGGCCGGATTCCGATGGCCGGCGACAATTTCGACTGGCGGGGCTGGCGCTTCGAGGTGGTCGACATGGACCGCCGCCGGGTGGACAAAATCGCGGTGTCCAAGGCCCCCCCGCCGCCGGCCGCGCCGGCGGACTGAGTAACTTGTGAGCATTTCCCCTTTGATTTAATCCCGGGCCTTGCGACCTTTGACCCATGGCGCACGCATGCAAGACCTCTTCACCGGCCAGCCCACCCTCATCCGGGGCCGCCACCTCCCCGGCGCGCCCGAACGAGCCGCTCTTCAACACGATCACGAGCGAAGACTGGCGGCGCTCGCTGGCCTCGGCGCGGCGGCAGCCGAATGCGGTATCCAAGCAGATACGGACCGCGATCTCGTCGTCCTTCCCGAAGACGAAGTAGTTTTGCTGGAGGCGGCCGGCGGCCCCTGGTCCGCCTTGAGCGCCGCGATTCGGACTTGGCGGCGCTGCCTGCCCCTGCGGCCGCTGACCGACTTCGGCTTTCCGCTGCTGGGCGACAATCCCCTGGAGGAGCCCAATGCCCAGCTGCACCGCATCGGCGGCGGCGTGGAGGCCTGGGCCTTCGCCGCGGTTGGCGATGCGTCGGTCTACAAGTTCTACCTGCCCCGGGAGGAGAAGCGCATCGGTAGCGCCTTCGGCTTCGGTCCCGGGGAGGAGACGGCGCTGCTGGCCGAGGCGCAGTTGGGCAGCTACCGGGCTCTCCTGGAGAAGCTGCTGCTTATCCAGGCCCTGGGCGGCATGGCGACTGAAATCACCGCCGTGACCCCGGAAGGGATCCTCGTCGCCAAGCAGGCGCTCGGCGACACCCTGCCGCAGGGCGAGGACATGTCCGGCCGGCTGCCGGACGGGCTGATCGAAATTCCCTCCCGCTTTCTGCGGGCTAACCGCGATCACCCGCGCCTGTTTTTCCTGGCCAGCCAGCCCTTTCTGATCGCCGATCTCCATGCGCGGAATTTCGTCCGCGGCCAGGATGGGGCGCTTCGGGTCATCGACCTGGTGGCCGCCCCGTGGCCGGAGGCAGCGGGCGATCCGGCGCTGGCCGCCTGGCTCGCCCGGGTGCGGGCCGATCCCGCTGCCTCGGCCCTGCCCGGCGCGCCGGACAGCGAACTCTAAGCGCGCGAGGGGCGGCGCTCAGGCTTTCTGATCGGCGATGACCTTCAGGACATCATCGGCCTGCTGGGTCGTCTTGGCCTTATAGTCGGCCCAAACGATCTTGCCGTCCTTGATCAGGAAGGCTTCCCGGACGGCGATCGTGCCGATGGCGGGGATCGACCGGGTCGGAACGCCGAAGGCGGCGATCACTTTCTGGTCCGGATCGGCGATGAGGGTGAAGGGAAAATGCTGGTCGGCTTTGAACTTCGCCTGCGCGGCAACGTCGTCGGTGCTGACGCCGATCACCGCCACGCCCTGCGCGGTCAGCTTCTCATAGGCATCGCGGAGTGAGCAGCCCTGGGCGGTGCAGCCCTTCGTGCCAGCGCGCGGATAAAAATATACCAGCGTGTAGGTTTGTTTTGGGTATACATCGCCCAAGTTGAGCGTCGCGCCGGCTTCGGTGGTGCCGGACACAATGGGGGCGGCGTCGCCGACTTTTAGTTCCGCGGCGGGGGCAGAGGTGAAAAATCCGAACATTGTAATTGAACCTAGGATAAAGGAGAGGAAGCGGGGGAATTTCATACGGTGCTATTATATGCTGGATACAAGAGCTTTGCAAGCGGCGGGGAAATTTTAGGTGCTGGCTTCAAGCGTTGACGTCCCGTCCTCGCCCGGCCACCTACCGGTTCAATCCGCAACGGAGCGTCTTGTTCATCCCCCAGATCGATGTGCACGACAACGTGACTTGGGGAGCCGGCGTCAACTATCACTTCTCGGCGCCACCCACGGGGTTTACGGCGCTTGTTTTTGAGCCACGGCCGCTCCCGGCCGTGGCTCTTTTGCATCCTCCGGGCTCCGGTAGATTTTCGGAACTTCCCGGGGAGGCCGGTGAACTAACCGCATCCCGCGCCGGACCCGCCGCAGGCTGGGTGCTGCGCGGCATTGCATTTGTCCGCTTTCTTTGTAAGGAAATTCACTCTTCATGCCACTTATTCCGCTTTTCCGCCTGTTTGGCCGTGCTACTTGGACGGTCGGCTCCTTGTTGCTGGCATTGGCCGCTAACCCCATTTTTGCGCAAACGGCTCCCTCGGCCGCCGATGGATTTAATCCCAGCGTCACCGGCACGGTAGAGGCTATCGCGCAGCAGGCCGACGGGCGGATCATCTTAGGCGGCATCTTTAATGCGGTCGCTCCCAACGGCGCCAGCGTTTCCACCCCGGTCAACAGCCTCATCCGGGTGCGCGTGGACGGCAGTCTAGACGCGGTCTACCCCATCGGGCCATTGAACACGATTGCTCCGGAGGTGAAGATTGTCGCGGTCCAAACTAACGGTATGTTATTGGCGGCAGGATCATTTACGACGGCTTCGAGCGCCATTTCCAATTTTGCCCGGTTCACGACCTCAGGCGCCCTCGATACCTCCTTCAATGTCCAATTGACGGGCACCTTCAGCGCCTCGGTCACCGCGATCGCCGTCCAGCCCAACGGGCAGATCATCATCGGCGGCAATTTTACGTCGGTCCAGGGGGTCGGCGCGACCGCGCCGGTGGTCCGCAATCACATCGCTCGGCTCAATGCGGACGGCAGCTTGGACCTGACGTTCAACCCCAACGCGAACGCGCAAGTAGATGCCATTTATGTAGTTCCGGCGCAATATACGACGACCGGCCAGCCCCAGATCTTGATCGGCGGAGCCTTCACCACGATCAATCCGAATACGATCACGACGACGGCGAACCCCGCGATTCCGCTGAACCACATCGCCCGGCTCAACATGGACGGCACGGCCGACGCGCAGCTGACCGCAGGCGTCGTGACGGGCTTCAATCCCAACGCCAACAACCAGGTCAGCCAATTCGCGATCACCCCGGACGGAAAAATCATCATCGCCGGTGCCTTCACCAACGTGCAGCCGAATGGGGCCGCCAGCTTAACGCCCACGCCCTTTATCGCCCGACTTAATTGGGACGGATCGGTCGACACCGCCTATCAGGCGGCGGTGACGGCCCAAATTACGGCGATTGCGCTCCAAGCCAACGGCCAGCTGGTCATCGCCGGCACCTTCACGGAGGTCGAGTTCGCCGGATCGACCAGTACGAGCGTCGGCTACATCGCCCGGCTCAATCCCGACGGCACCACCGACGGCACCTACAACCCCGGCACGAACTCCCCAGTCAACGCCTTGCTGCTGCAGGCCGACGGCAAGGTCCTAGTCGGCGGCTCGTTCACGCAACTGCACCCCGGATTCGACGAATCGGCGACCAATCGCAATGGCATCGCCCGCGTGAACTTGGATGGCACGGTGGATTCGAATTTCGACCCGGACGCTTACGGCGGCATCGGCGTGATCGTGTCGGCTCCCAACGGCCAATACCTGATCGGTGGCAGCTTTGCCACCGTTGGCGGCGTCACCAGCACCAATCTCGCCCGGCTCAACTCGGACGGTTCAGTCGATCCGAGCTTTAATCCGGCGCCCAACGGCGCGGTTTCGACCATCGCGGTGCAGGCGAACGGGCAGATCATTGTCGGCGGCAGTTTTAGCACCTTTGGCGGCGTCTCCTACTACGATTCTCTCGGCAACCAAATCGTAAATGTCGCACGCCTGAACGCGAACGGCACCGTGGACACCACCTTCAACCCGGCCCCGAGCGGTCCGGTGAGTGCCCTCGTGATCCAGCCGAACGGACAGATTCTCATGGGCGGATCGTTTCAGACGATCCTGCTGCCGGCCACGACCACCCTCACCGGCGCGCCGGGCTACTTGGTCCGCCTGAATACCGACGGCACGCCCGATATCACCTTCATTCCGAATCCCAACGGCGCCGTCGACTCGATCCTCCTCGAGCCCTCGGACAATGCCGTCATCGTCGGCGGGTCTTTTGCGGGCTTCACCCCGCTCGCGAATAACACGTCGACCGGCGAACAGAACCTGGCGCGGCTCAATCTGAAGGACGGCACCGTCGACGTCAGCTTCGACAACTTTCCGGACGGGACGGTCTTGGGCTTGGCCCTGCAGCCCAACGGCCAGATTTTGGTCGCCGGCGTCTTCGCCAACGTCATTCCGAACGGCGTGGAAACGTTCACCACGGTCAACAATGTCACGACGACCAACCTCATCCCGCGCAATCGCATCTACCGGGTCAACGCGGATGGCACGCTCGACACCGCCTTCAATCCGAACGCCGACAATTCGGTTTATTCGGTGGCGGCCACTCCGTCCGGCCAGATTTGGGCGGCCGGTCTCTTCCGGAACATCGGGGGGGGCGCGCAAGCCTACGTGGCTCGGCTGAATGCCACCACCGGCGCGCTCGATCCGACCTTTAATTCGACCGTCAACGAGGACGTGCGCCAGCTCCTGCCCCTGGCGAACAACCAGATGGTCATCGCCGGCGGTTTCACCGAGGTGATTTCGGCCGCCGGCGTGGTCACGACCGAGTACCACGTCGCCCGCTTCAACGCCGACGCCCCGGCTTCCCTGGACACCACCTTCAGCACCTCGGCAAAAATCGGGGGATCGTTTCGCGCGTTTGCCCTGCTGCCGAACGGCGAGGTCATGGTTGCCGGAGCTTTCACCAACATCGGCGGCGCCTACGCGACCAACCTGGCCCGAGTGTTCTCCGACAATACCTATGACAACACCTTCGGCGCCGATGCCGACGGGCCGGTCAACACGATCACCTTCAATTCCGACGGCACCACCACCTATGTCGGCGGCGCCTTTGCCAACATCGGCAGCGGCGCGGCCGCCAATTTTGCGCGGTTGAACGCCGATGGCACGCTCGACACCTCCTTCACGTGCAATACGGACGGAGCGGTTTACGCCGCCGCGGTCCAACCCGACGGCCGGGTGCTGCTCGCCGGGTCCTTTGGCCATGTGAACGGCGCCGCCCACAGCGCGATCGCGCGGGTCAATTTTGGCGATGGCTCCCTGGACACCTCCTTCAGTCCGGCGGTGACCGGCACCGTAAATTCGCTTGCCTTCGCCCCGCAGGCCGGAACCGGCCAGACGCAGATCATTGTCGGCGGCAGTTTCACGGCGATTTCCGGCACGGCGGTCAGCGACCTGGCGCGGCTGAACGCGAACGGCACGGTCGACACCTCATTCAACCCGAAGGCCAACGGCGCCATCTATGCGATCGCGGTGCAGCCCGACGGCAAGATCGTCATCGGCGGAGCGTTTACCACCGTCGCGGGCGTCAGCCGGAACTACCTCGCCCGCCTGAATACCGACGGCTCGCTCGACCCGACCTACAATCCCAATCCCAACGGGGTGGTCAACGCCTTGGTGCTGCAGCTAAATCCCAATATAACCGCCGCCATACCGGTCACGGCCACGCTGAATCTCGACTCAGTGGTGGTTGGCGGCTCGTTCACGACGGTGGGCGGAGCGAGCTACCCGAACGTCGCCCGGATCAATTACGACGGTTCGGTCGATGCGACGTTCAACCCGGCCCCCGATGGGCCGGTCCTCAGCCTGGCGATCCAGGAGGACGGCAAGATCTTTCTGGGGGGCACCTTCGCCCATGTCAGCGGGCTGCCCCGCAACGGCCTGGCGCGGCTCTCCGCGTCGGCCATCTCCGCGAGCTCGATCACGGCCGGCACGGCAACGGGCACCAGCGGCGGAGTTTCGATCGTGACCGGCCGCTCGTTCACCTGGACCTACGCCGGCCAGGCTCCGGATGTCTCGGCGGTTCTCTTCCAGAGCTCCTATGATCTGCAGACTTGGACGAATCTCGGCAACGGCACCCGGGTGACCGGCGGGGCGAATCCGGCTTGGACCATTTCAGGCATCTCGACGACCTTGCTCTATAGCGGGGTATTTTTCATTCGCGTCCTCGCGGTGGAAAATACCTCCGAGTACGCCTCGGGCAGCCAGTTGGGATTTACCCAGGAGATCTATCAGGTCCAGCCGCCGACGCTATTTAGCGCGACCAGCCTGACGCCGGCCGTGGGCAAGCCGTTCTACTACGAAATTGCGGCGACCAACGCCCCCACGAGCTATTCGGCCACCGGCCTCCCGCCGGGCGTGAGCCTCAACGGCACCACGGGCGTGATCTCCGGCACCCCCACCACCGCGGGCTCCTATTCGGTGTTCGTCACGATGACCAACGCCGGCGGCAGCAATACGGCGACTCTTTCGATCAACATCGGCGGCGCGGCGACGGTGGCGGCCACTTCGCGGCTGCTCAACTTGTCCTCCAACGCCACCGTCGCGAGCGGGCAGCCCCTGACCGATGGCTTTGTCATCACGGGCCCCGGTTCCGAGACGGTGCTGCTGCGCGGAATTGGGCCGGGCCTGACCGCCTACCTCCCACCGAACGCCGCGAACAGTACCCCGCTGGTGACGCCAGGCCTCGCGCTCTACAATGCGGCCGGCAATCAGATTCTGAGCGCCGGGAGCTGGGACGGCAGCAGCACCCTGATGCAGATCTTCAACCAGGTCGGGGCGTTCCCGCTCACTGTGGGCAGCACGGATGCGGCAGTCGTAACCACGCTGGCGCCGGGCAACTATACGCTGATCGTCTCGTCGGCGGACGGATCGTCGGGCACGGCCCTCGCGGAAGTGTACGCGGCCGATCTTTCGCCGCTCACGGTGCCGCAGCGCCTGGGCAATCTTTCGGCCCGCGGCACCGTGAATACCGGCGTGCCGGTCACCGGCGGCTTCGTCATTGGCGGCACTACCCCCAAGCAGGTGCTACTGCGCGGCGTGGGCCCGGCGCTCGGCAGCTTTGGGATCACCAACTCGATTCCAACGCCGGTCCTCACTATCTATAACGCGGCCAACGCCGTCGTGGGGACTAATTCCGGCTGGGGCACACAGACAAATGGGACCACGGCGGCCAGCATCGCCGCAGCGGCCGCCACCGCGGGTGCGTTCCCGCTGCCGGCCGGCAGCGCCGACGCGGCCCTGCTCCTGACACTGGCGCCGGGCACGTACACCGGGCAGGTGACCGATGCCGGAGGCAACGCCGGACCGGCGCTGTTCGAGGTCTACAGCCTGTCGCCGTAGCGACGGCGATCAGGCGGGGCGCGTCGGCCGCGCGCCTCACCACCGGTCGCTGCGGAACGGAGCGGCCGGAAGCCCGGCCCCGTTGTAGAAATTGGCGTCGGGCGCGTTGCGCCACGCGTACCGGACGGCCACCGGAATCGGCACAGCCGGCGACTGCACGACGACGGTGCTGCCGGCGATCATCGCCGCGGCCGGGTGAAACTGCCGGTCGGCGCCGGCGACTTCGAACGACTGCAGCGGCTTGTCCGCGGCCGTCAGCCCCGCGTCGGCGTACTTGAAATGCAGGCGCAGGGCCGAGCCCTCGGCGTTGGCGGAAACAAAGACCGGGCCCGAGCAGTCGTCCGGGATCCCGTAGGTGTTCACCTTGGCGAGCAGCGCCAGGCGCCGGCCGACCTCCTGCTTGTTGTGGGGATGGATATTGGCCGGATCGCCGAGGTCTATCGTCACCGCTTGGCCGGTGTTGGGCAGGTTGAGGGTATCCGTCTGCGCTTCGCGCAGGAAGGCCCAGGTCTGATGAGTCGGGTCGGAGGCCGACGCGTAGTTGGCCAGCTGCACCCAATAGAACGGGAAATCCCCCTGGCCGAAGTGGGCCCGCCAGGCGGTGATCATGGCGGCGAAGAGGGGATGATATTCGGCCGCCCGGTCCGCATTGCTCTCGCCCTGGTACCAGATGGCGCCGCGCAGGGCGTAGGGGAGCAGGGGATTGATCATGCCGTTGAACAGGCCGGTGGGCGTCCACGAATCCCCCAACCCGCGCGCCGGCCGCGGTTTGGGATGGGCCTGATTGAACTGCGCCAGCGCGGTCGGGCCCTTGGCCCTCGCGGCCGCGGCGTCCTGATTCCACCGCGCGATCGCGGCCTCCGCCGCGACTCTCGCGCGCGGGTAGTCCGCGAGATTCGCCCGCCAGCGCTGCCCGACCATGGCGAAATGGGGATCGCGGGCGAGCGCCGCCGGGCTCATCCAGGACTCGACGGGTGTTCCGCCCCAGCTGCTGTTGATGATGCCGATCGGCACGTTCAGGCGTCGGTACAGGTCGCGGGCGAAAAAGTAGGCCACGGCGGAAAACTGCCGCACCGTGGCGGGCGCGCACGGCTCCCAGCTGCCGGCCGCCACGTCCGCCGGCTGCGCCGAAACCTGGTGGGCCACCTTGAAGTGTCGGATGAGCGGGTAGTTCGCGGCGGCGACCTCCTCGGCCGCGCGGTCGACGTGATACACCGCCCCGTTGGGATCATCGACGACGAACTCCATGTTGGACTGGCCGGAAGCGAGCCAGACTTCGCCGACGACCACATCGTGGGCGGTGGCCGTTGTTTTGCCGGCGGCGACCAGGTTCCCGCCCACGGGATCGGCGGCGAGCGCGTCCAGGAGGACGATCCAGCGGCCGTCGGCGCCCGCCGACGCGGTGGCCCGGTGCAGCAGGTAGCTGACCGTCACCGTCTCGCCCGGGCTCGCATGGCCCCAGATGGCGACCGGCTTGTCCCGCTGCAGCACGGCGTGATCGGCAAAAAGGGGGCCGAGCGTCACGTCGGCCCGCGCGGTCAGAACCAGGAAAACCGCGGCGAGGAAGCAGGGCAGGGGGAACCGCATGGCGCAGAGGGAGCGGCCGAAGGTGATTTTTCGCGCGGCCGAGCGCAAGGGTAAGTCAGCCGCCGGGCGCCGGCGGCGCTGGGGGGGCGCCCGCGCCCCGCCGGAGGAAGGCGTGCACCGCGCCCGCCAGCTTGGGGCCGAAACCGGGCACTTCCCGGATTTCCTGCCAGGTCGCCGCCTTCAGTCGGTCCATGCTGCCGAATTCCGCCAGGAGCGCGGCGCGCCGCGCCGCCCCGAGTCCGGGCAGATCCTCCAAAAGCGACTCGCGGATCTTTTTCGAGCGCAGGTCGGCATTGTAGGTGTTGGCGAAGCGATGGGCCTCGTCACGCAGGCGCTGGAGCAGCTGCAGGCCCGGATGGCGGATCGGCAGAACCAGGGGCGGCCGTCCGTCCGGAAAGAGGATCGTCTCCTCCTTCTTCGCCAGCCCGATGAGCGGCGGCGGATCCAGTTCGAGGGCGAGGAAGGCCTTGAGCGCGGCGCTCACCTGGCCGATGCCGCCGTCGATCACGATCAGCTCCGGAAACGGGCGGCCCTCCTGCTTGAGCCGGCGGTAGCGCCGGCCCACCACCTCCTCCATCGCCCGAAAATCGTCATTGCCGACGAAGCTCTTGATCTGGAAGCGCCGGTATTGATCCTTGTCGGGCCGCCCCTCCCGGAAGCGGACCATCGAGGCCACGACGTAGGTGCCCGAGATATGGGAAATGTCGAAGCATTCGATCGCCGCCGGCGGCCCGGGCAGGGCGAGCGCCTCGCCCAGGAGGCGCAGCGCGGTTGCATTCGCGTTGCCCGCGGTGGGGTCGGTGCGCTCAAAGCGCCGGGTCTTGGCCAGAGTGCTCTCCAGGGCGAAGACCACATCGCGCAGCTCGGCCGCCTTCTCAAACTCCTGGCGCTCGGCGGCGGTCGCCATTTCGCTCCGCAGGAGCTCCAGCCACTCGCGGGATTTTCCCTGCAGGAAGGCGCACGCTTCGTCCACCCGCTGGCGATACGCTTCGGCCGTGACGGCATTGGGATGGCCGTACAGTTCCTGGCGCACGTCGTCGTAAAGATCCCACTGTCCGTCCGGCCGGCGGCGCGGCTGGGAGTCGCCCAGGAGGATGCCGAACTGGCGGCGCATTTGGGCCAGGGTCTTGCGCAGGAGCCCGCTGTGGGCGAACGGCCCAAAGTAGCGCGACCGGTCGTCCTTGCGGATGCGGGTGAGCCGGAAGCGCGGCAGGTCCTCCCCCAGGTCGACCCGCACGAGGAGAAAGCGCTTGTCGTCGGTAAAATCGGTGTTGTAGCGGGGCTTCCACTGTTTGATCAGCTTGCCCTCCAGCAGGAGGGCCTCCGGCTCCGACCGCACTTCGAAGATGTCGAAGTCGGCGATCAAGCCGACCAAGGCCCGGATCTTGGGCGGCAGCGTCGGGTGCCGGCCGCGCTGAAAATAGGACGCCACGCGTTTCTTGAGGCTCCGCGCCTTGCCGACATAGATGATCCGTCCCAAGCGGTCCTTCATCAGGTACACGCCCGGTTCGTCGGGGAGGCGGCGGACCTTTTCCTTGAGATTGATCGGCTCGTCCATGGCTGCGGCGAAATCAATCTTACGGCCCCGGCGGGCGGCTCAACTCCTTTAAGGCCCCGGGCCCGCACCGAAATACACGGTCGGCATGGCATTTTCCCCAAAAATGCCTAATCTTCCGCTTTCTCGATACGTCCCCGCATGGTTTCCATCGATTCCCCGTCCGGCGCCCGCCCCAACTCCTTTCTCCAGGTCCGCTATGAGCTGCTGACCTTGGGCGATGAGTTGTTGCTGGGCCTGACGGCCAACGGCCATCTGGCGTTTATCGGCGCCGAGCTCGGGCGGCGCGGCGTCGCCCTGCGGCGCAACGTCACCGTCACCGACGAGGCGACAGTGATCGCGCGGCAACTGCGCGAAAGCCTGGCGGTGGCCGACGTCATTATTTTGACCGGCGGCTTGGGCCCGACCTGCGACGACCGGACCCGCGAGGCGGTCGCCGAGGTCCTGGGGGTGAAGCTCGTCTTCGATCCGGCGATCGAGAAAGCGATCGCCGACCGTTTCACCCAGTTCGGCCGGAAGATGACGCCGAACAATCTCAAGCAGGCCTACCGCTTCGACCGGGGGGATGTTCTGCCCAATGCCAACGGCACCGCCCCGGGCCTCTGGGTGGAGCGCGGCCGCCAGGTCGTCTGCCTTTTGCCCGGGCCGCCGAACGAATTGCAGCCGATGTTCACCGAGCAGGTGATGCCGCGCTTGGCGGCGCTCGGGCTTCTGCAGCCGGGCGAGGCCTACGTTCAGATCCGCACCGCCGGCATCGGGGAGTCGCTCCTGGAAACGAAGCTCCAGCCGATCTTCGAGCGCCAGGGCGAGGGCCTCAGCGTCGCCTTCTGCGCGCATGCGGGGCATGTCGACTGCCGGCTCAGCTCTCCCCTCGGCCAGCATTCGCCGGCCCAGATCGAGGCGATCGCGGCCGAATGCGCCCGGTTTCTCGGCGAGGATTTTGTCTGCTACGGCTACGACTCGCTGGCGAAGGTGTGCGCGGATCTCCTGCGGGGTCAGGAGCGGAAACTGGCGGTGGCCGAAACCGCGACCAGCGGCCTCGTGGCCGGCGCGTTTGCCGAGCTGTGTGGCGCCTCGAAATTTTTTGCCGGCGGCTGCATCTGCTGCACCAACGACGCGAAGATGCAGCTGCTCGACGTGCCGGAGTGCCTGCTCCTGCAGCACGGCGCGGCCAGCCCCGAGGCGGCGGTCGCCATGGCCACGGGCGCCGCGGAAAAGCTCGGCGCGGACTATGCGCTCGCGGTGACGGGATTTGCCGGCCCCTGCGGCGGGTCGAACGAAAATCCGGTCGGCACGATTTTTGTGGGCCTGCATGCCCCGCAGGGCGTGTGGTCGAAGAAGCTGTCCTATCCGGGGCCCCGCAAAACGGTGAAACAGCGGGTCGTCAATCTGGCGCTGGACTGGCTGCGGCGGGAGTTGGTGCGCGCTCGGACGGGCGCGGCGCCGGCCGATTCGTCGGCGCGGACTCTGCAGTGAGGGCGCGGCGGATTATCCGCCGAGCAGATTTTCCAGCGCGGCGAGGTATTTGTCGCGGGTGCGGGCGATGACCTCGCCGGGCAGGCGCGGCGCCGGCGGCTTTTGATCCCACTGCAGCGCCAGCAGATGATCGCGCACGAATTGTTTGTCGTAGCTCGGCGGCGACTGGCCCGGGGCGTAGTGGTCGGCCGGCCAGTACCGCGAGGAATCGGGCGTCAGCACCTCGTCGATCAGAACGAGTTGGCCCGCGGCGTCGGTGCCGAATTCAAATTTGGTGTCGGCGAGGATCATTCCCGCCTGGCGGGCCCGCTCGTGGCCCAGCTGGAACAGGGCGAGGCTGGCCGCTTTCACCCGCCGGTAACGATCAGCGCCCACCGCGGTCGCTCCCTGGGCGTCGTCGATCGGCTCGTCGTGCTGGCCCTTGGGCGCCTTGGTCGTCGGGGTGAACAAGGGCTCGGGGAGCTGGTCGGCCTGGCGGAGCCCGGCCGGCAGGCGCAGGCCGCAGACCGTGCCGGTCTTCTGATACGAGGTCCAGCCGCTGCCGGCCAGGTAGCCGCGGACCACGCATTCGATGGTCAGCGGCGTCAGTTTGCGCACCACCATGCTGCGCAGCTGCAAGTCCCGGTCATGCAGCCCGCGGCGGGAGAATTCCGCGGCTTGATCGGGCAGCAAGTGGTTGGGCAGGATGGCGCCGGTCTGCGCGAACCACCAGAGGCTCATCTGGGTGAGAATGATGCCTTTGCCGGGGATTCCGTCCGGGAGGATCACATCGAAGGCGGAGAGCCGATCGGTCGCAACCAGCAGCAGGGCATCGCCCAAGTCGAAGATTTCCCGGACTTTGCCCGAGGCGACCTTGGGGTAGGGCAGGCGCTCGATGGTGGTGCGGGCGGTGGCGGGCAGGGCTCCGGCAATGGCACTGAAAGTCATCCGAAGGGAAGACAACGAAGCCCGGCGCGAAATGTAAACGTTGCGATTGGGCTTCTGACGAGTCCGCCGGCGGGACCGGTGGGTGCCCAAATAAACCTTGCCCGGACCGCCCCACCGGGTAGGTTGCCCGGCTCCGCGGTTAGTCCCCATCGTCTAGCCCGGTCAGGACACCACCCTTTCACGGTGAGAACCGGGGTTCGAATCCCCGTGGGGACGCCAGCT